>Ga0209693_10001097_pt1 | contig 11417 bp, 9 predicted proteins | sample HubBroMetageWRM3_FD_188345 | JGI IMG/M metagenome (GOLD analysis project Ga0209693, IMG submission 188345) | Warmed soil microbial communities from the Hubbard Brook experimental Forest, New Hampshire - Hubbard Brook CCASE Soil Metagenome WRM 3... | ecosystem: Environmental > Terrestrial > Soil...
TCGGCGGTCCTAACGAGCAGCCCTCGTGTCAGCCGAGTACCGTCGGCGCATCCGGACGGGACCCGGCTACTGGGAATGATTATCATTAACAAGTTGTTGAACAAAGCATGAGTCGCAGCACACTTCGCCCCGTCATCAAGCTCAGGTCGACCGCTGGGACTGGCTACACATACGTGACCAGGAAGAGCCGCAGAAACGATCCCGACCGCCTCGTCATCCGCAAGTACGACCCGGTGGCCGGCCGCCACGTTGAGTTCCGGGAGGAGCGGTAACCATGAAGCAGGCAATCCACCCGGACTATCATCCGGTCGTCTTCCGCGACCGCGCGGCGAACTTCACCTTCCTCACCAAGTCGACCGCAACCAGCGAGCGCACCATCACCTGGGAGGACGGCAGGACCTATCCCGTCGTCGACGTCGAGATCTCATCGGCGAGCCACCCGTTCTATACCGGGCAGGTGCGCGTCCTCGACACGGCTGGGCGGGTCGAGCAGTTCCGCCGCCGGTATGGCAACAACGCCAAGGGCACCTGACGACCTCAGGTAACTTGCGAGCCCCCGCGATACGGGCCGTCCGATTGTGAAATCGGGCGGCCCGTTCCCATGTCCTCATGGTCCGGTCCACGCAGGCCCGTCGTCCCGGCCACGTGCTCGACCAGGAACTCCCAGCCGGCGCCCATCGACTTCCGAATAGAGCAGTGGAAGATGTCGGTTTATCCGTCCGGCTCTGCAGCACGACAAGGCTGGCCCCAAGTGCAGTCGTGTCCGTCCTTGCCAGGCCGCTCGGATCGCGCAGCGAGGAGTTACGAGAATGGCAAGTCCCAGTCACACATCCCCAATGGTCAGCGCCAGTAATCTGGAATGGTTCGTCTGCCACGTACAAAGCGTGGGACCAGGTGAGGACGGCACGATCTGGGTCAACCTGACCGATATCAAAGGTCAATTCACCGAGGTATGGTTCACCGCCCTGCCCGCCATCAGGCAGCAAGCCCTGGAAACAGCCCTAGCGGCCCTTCAGAGCAACCTGAATTGCCAGGTAGGACTGACCGGGACCGACCCCAGCAGCCAGATCTACCGTATCCACGCAGAGTCCGCATAATCCACGCCCGGGCTGCGTTCAGGCAGGCGGCCGACCGCCGGTGCGACCGCAGCAGAGGGTGCGGATAGCCTAAACGCTTTCGGTCGAGCCTGAACGCGAACTGTTGCAGCAGGAAGGCGGACCTCACGCGACCAACTCGCTGGCCCAGCGCCCACGCAGCCCATTGGCGTCATGCTCGCATTGACGCTGTGGACGGTAACAGCTGCCTGTTCAGTAAGAGCGCCGCCGGGATGACCGGGATGGCCATAAGGGGAACGGCAGCTGTGGCGAAAAGGTAGCTGCAATGCGGCTCATCGACCGTAGCCGTGGCATCATCCTGGCAGACCTCCGCGTCCTACCGGAGCCTCGCGGCCGCACTCTGCCACCACACCGCACGCGCTCACGATCGTGACAAACCAGCGCCCATGCCCCCCAGCCATCCCCGGTCACCCCGCGCAACCCATTAACGGCAGCCGCCAAGAATGCGGTCATGGCTGCCCAAGGCGACCCGACCACGTATCGTGATCGCCGTCAAGCCATAGGCGCTGACGCCTGCGAAGCTCTGTCTCGTCCATAGAGGAAAGGTTCGTGTCCTAATGGCAGCCGCCTGTCGCGTGCTCGACGGACCTCATCGCGGCAAATGCCGGATAACTCCCGGACGGCCGGGGCGTGGTTACCGAGCCCAGCGCATGATCAGCGGGTCGTGCCGGACGGCCAGTTCGATCAGGCCGCGGCGGGTCCTGGGTGATACCGGCCCGAACGGCGCGCGCGTGCGATCCGAGGTGATGATGCCGCCCTCGGCTAGCAGGATCTTCTGCGCGCGCAGGCCGCACTGGCGGTTCTCGAAATGGATGAGCGGGAGCAGGTTTTCCCAGGCGCTCACCGCGCCGGCCCGGTCACCTGATCGATAGCGGCGGACGATCTGGCCGAGTTCGGCAGGGACCATCGAGCTTGGCATGGTGCCCGTGGCCCCGGCGTCCAGATCCGGAATCAAGGTGACCGACTCTTCGCCGTCGAAGGGGCCAGGCAGGTCCTCGCCGAGGGCACTGACCAGCGCGTGCAGCTTGTCCGCGGCCTGCGGCACCTCGATCTTGGCGTACTGCACCTGGGGCACCCTGTTGACCAGGTCGGTCAGCAGGCTGACCGGCAGCGACGTCGGCGACAACGGCGCGTCCTGCACCATGATCGGGATCTCGATCGAACGCGCCACCTGCTGGAAGTACTCGATCACCGCGGGCCCGGGAACGGTGAGCGTGGCCCCGAAGAACGGCGGCATGATCATTACCATTGCCGCGCCCATGTCCTGTGCGGCGCGGCTGCGCGCGGCGGCGACCCGGGCGCTGTAATGGCTGGTGGTGACGATCACGGGGAGCCGTCCCGCGACGCGCTCCAGCAGCGTGCGGGCGATCGCGTCGCGTTCGGCGTCGGTCAGCGAGAACTGCTCGGAATAGTTGGCGAGCAGGCACAGCCCGTCGACCCCGGCGTCCATCAGGTAGTCCACGACCCGCGCCGTGCCGCCGAGATCAACGGTCTCGTCATCGCGGAAGATCGTCGGCACAACCGGCACAACGCCGGCCAGCGCAGCGGCCATGGGCGGATCCTCCAGGCGGTTCGTACCTTCGTGTCCGGTCAGCACGAGTGTGACGCACGCGCGGGCAGGCCGACGGGCTTGGCATGTGCCGGCGGCGCCGGGTGAGGCGGAAGTTAACGAAATTGGCTAGATCCCGAAATGTCCCGATGCTGTCACGGACTGGCTCGTCGTCACTGTCACGGGATTGATGGCAAGCTGTGATCTTTCTGCCGAGACCTCGATGCAGTATGGAACTTGCGCTTCGGCTAACTCAAGCACCGCTAGCCGACCGGGCGGCTACCCGCAACCACGGGCCGACGTGGTTAGGCCGGGGAGACAGCCGTACCGGTATCGGGGGGATTGCGACCCAGTGCCCCGCGGCGGTGGCGCAGTGGATCACCGGCGAACTTCGAGAGAAGGACGGCAAGCTGATGATCCCAGTACGGACCGGCGGTGCTAAGAGCGCGAGGAAGGGGGCGAGGACCAGATTCGAAAAGATGCACATCGGCGTCCTCGCCTTGGCGGTGGCGAGTGTCACCGTCCTCGGCGCCTGCAGCAGCACTAGCAGTAGCAGCTCCAACACCACGACGACCACTCCCGGCGAGGTGACGCAGCCCGGCTCCATCGGAGCGATCCCGGCCGCCGGGACGCCCAGCGGGACCGCTGGCACGATCACGTACGCGATGGTTCCGGGTGGGGTGCCGAACTGGATCCTGCCGATGCCAACCTCGGCAGCGAACTCGGTCTACAACGTCTTCAACTTCGAGTGGCAGATGTGGCCGCCGATGTACTACGCGCCCAAGGGCTCGACTCCGACGGTGGACAGCACGCTGAGCGTCGCGAACCCGCCCGTCTGGTCAAACGGCGACAAGACGATGACGATCACGGTCAAGCCGTGGAAGTGGAGCAACGGCCAGACGCTGAGCTCGAAGGACCTGCTGTTCACGTTCGACATCATCGCGGCGGGAGTCAAGGCGTCTCCGGCGAACTGGGCGCCCTACGTGCCGGGATTCTTCCCGAGCACCATCACGAGCATGTCGACGCCGAACGCCACCACGCTGGTGGTCAACATGAACAAGCCGGTCAACCCGACCTGGATGGAAGAGGACATCCTCGGGGCCGTGCCGATCATGCCGGCCGCTGAATGGGCGAAGGACTCGGCCAGCGGTTCGCCTCTGGACTTCACCAGCCCGGCTAACGCGCTGAAGATCTTCAACTACCTGACCGCGCAGGCTAAGTCGGTGTCGACCTATGCGTCCAATCCGCTGTGGCAGACCGTTGACGGTCCGTACAAGCTGAGCTCGTTCAACGACACGACCGGCGCGTTCACCATGGTGCCGAACACCGCCTACAGCGGACCGCACGCGACACCGGAGTCGAACTACTCGGGCGTGCCGTTCACCTCGAACGCGGCGGAGTGGAACGCGGTCAAGACCGGGTCGGTCGACGTCGGGTACATCCCGCAGGAAGACAACCCGCAGATCCCGCAGCTGAAGGGCATCGGTTACAACTACTACGGCCTGCCCGCTTTCGGTGATTACTTCGTGGCCTATAACTTCAAGGACACGACGGGTAACTTCAACGCGATCGCTAACCAGTTGTACTTCCGGCAGGCGATGCAGCACCTGGAGGACCAGGCCGGGCAGATCAAGGCCTACTTCGACGGCGACGGCGACCCGGCCTACGGCCCGATCCCGGCGTACCCCAAGAGCCCGTTCCTGCCGTCCAGCGCGGCGACCAACCCGTACCCGTTCAGCGTCTCTGACGCGATCAGCTTGCTGAAGGCCAACGGCTGGACCGTGACCCCGAACGGCACCGACACCTGCGCCAAGGCCGGGTCGGGCGCCGGTGAGTGCGGGGCGGGCATCCCGGCCGGCACCAAGCTGGCGTTCAACTTGATCTACAACACCACCCCGCCGATCCCGCAGCAGGTCGAGGACCTGGCCTCCGACGCCAAGGCGGCCGGCATCGAGATCGCCCTGTCGGGCAACAACTTCAACTTCATGATCCAGAACTACAACGACTCGGCGTCGACGGCGGACGAGAACAAGTGGGCGATGGAGGACTTCGGCGGCGAGACCGACTCCACCTATCCCACCCAGTTCGGGTTCCTCAACACCGGCGGGTCGGGGCAGATCGGCGACTACAGCAACCCGCAGGCCGACTCGCTGATCAACGCCTCGGTCACCGGCAGCGACCCGGCCGCGGTCACCGCGGAGGCGTCGTACTTCACCATGCAGGTCCCGGTGCTGTGGCAGCCGGTCCTGGACTACAGCTGGGCCTGGAAGACAAACATCTCGGCGACCGACCCGACGGCCTTCGAGAACCTGACCCAGTACGACAACACGCCGCAGTTCTGGTACCTGACCAAGTAGCAGGCCGGCACGACATAACACCCGCTGGACTGGCCTGTCTCCCGGTGGTAAACCGGGAGACAGGCTGCCAGCTGACCTTAGGACGAGCCATTCTTTCCTGCGCAGCGGAGCTCGTTGCCGGGTGTCATGTCGTTCTGCGTGACCACGCGATCGACCGGCCCAGGGGTTGCTGCGAGGCAAGTAAGAGGTCATCACCAGATCATGGAGGGACAGCGCCGGACGGGACGGGACCGCGGCGGCGCGTGCGTGGGAATGCGGCGGAACCGGGGTTCGCGCGCGGTTGACAGCGCGTTCACTTGGTTGATACCGAGGGGGAAGGTGCCCGGGCTGCGTGACCGGCGCCAGAGGTGTCCGGCGTAGATCTCAAGGCAGGCCTGTGACGGTGGCTCCAGCAGCTCTCCGGCTGATCGACCGGGATGATCTTGTCGCTGCCCTGGATCGCGCGGCGGCGCGGAAGGTGACGGTCATCTCGGCGCCGGCCGGCAGCGGGAAGACGTCGCTGCTGCGCGCGTGGGCCCGCGGTCCGGGGCAGCCGCGCCGGCTCGCTGTCGTGCAGGTGCAGCGCGATCAGCCAGACGCCCAGCAGTTCTGGCTGGCCGTGCTCGGCGCGGTCCGTCACGCTTCGGCCACGATCGGCCGCGCGGAACCGCCGGCGGCGACGCCTGACTTCAACGCGCCGGCGATGGTCGGCCGGGTGCTGTCGGAGCTCGCCGAGGCTCGCGGCGGCGTCACGCTGGTGGTTGATGATCTGCACGAGCTGAATTCGCCGGAGGCGCTCGCTCAGCTGACCCGGCTGCTGACCAGCCTTCCCCCGCAGGTGCACGCAATATTGACCACGCGTCACGATGTGCGGCTGGGTCTGCATCAGCTGCGCCTGGCCGGCGAACTGGCCGAGATCCGCGCCGCGGATCTGCGCTTTTCCGAGGACGAAACACGCAAGCTGCTGGATGCCTCAGGCATCGCGCTGTCGGAGGCGGGGGTCGCGCTGCTGCACCAGCGGACGGAAGGGTGGGTCGCGGGCCTGCGGCTCGCGGCGATCTCCCTGGCCGGTCACCCCGACCCGGAGCGGTTCGTCGCGGAGTTCTCCGGCAGCGAGCGGACGGTCACGGAGTACCTGGTCGCCGAAATGCTCGAACGCCAGCCCGACGAGGTCCAGCACCTGCTGTTGCGCACCTCGCTGCTCGACCGGGTCAACGGCGAGCTGGCCGATCTGCTGACCGGTCGCCCGGGCTCGGAACGGATCCTGCTGAGCCTCGAGGACGCGAACGCGTTCGTCGTGTCGCTGGATCCCGGGCGGACGTGGTTTCGGTACCACCACTTGTTCGCGGATCTGCTTCGGCTGGAGCTACGTCGGAGGCTGCCCGAAGAGGTGCCGCTGCTGCACCGGCGGGCCGCCGGGTGGTTCGTCCGGCATGGCCAGGCGGCCGAGGCCATCCGGCATACCCAGGCGGCGGGCGACTGGGCTGATGCGGCCCGGCTGCTCGCGGACTATTCGTTCAGCCTGTCGATGGACGGGCAGGGGCAGACCGTCGGGGCGTTGCTGCGGGCGTTCCCGCCGGGCGCGGACCGCCCGGAGCTGGCCCTGATACGCGCAGGGCGTAACCTCGCCCGAGGACACTTGGATGAGGTGGCCGCCCACCTGGCGGTCGCCGAGGCGTACGCCGAGACGGCGCCGCCTGATCGTCAGCGCCGTCTCCGGGTGGCGATCGCGTCGCTGAAGCTGGCGCTGGCCGCGCGGCGCGGGCACCTGGCCGGCGTCACCGAGCAGGCCAGGTTCCTCGATTCCCCGCTCACCGGGCAGTCCGACCAGGACATCGCGCTCGGCAACGACCTGCGGGCGGTGGCGCTGATGACCCTGGGGACCGTCGAAGCGTCCGTGGGGCTGGCCGACGCCGAACGCCACCTCGAGGAGGGCGCCATCCTGGCCCGGAAGATCGGCCGGCCCTACCTTGAAGTCAGATGCCTGGCACAGCTCGGGTTCGCAGCCAAGATCCGCTCGTTCGCCACGACCCAGCGGCGCTGCCGGAAGGCGATCGCGCTCGCCGAGCGGCACGGCTGGGGCGCGGAGTGGTATATGGCGCCCGCGCTGATAGCGCTGGCCGGCACGATGGCGTGGACGGGTGACTTTGACGAGGCCGGGCTGTGGCTGCAGCGCGCCGAACAGGTCCTGCACGCAGACACCGGGCCGGACATCAGGCTAATGGTGCACGTGGTAAGCGGCATGCTGCAGGCCGGCCGCGGCCGCCACCACGAGGCGCTGCAGGAGTTCAGCGCGGCGGAATACCTGGGATCGCAGCTAGCGGACTCGCACGCGCTGGCGCGCCAGGTGACCGGCTGGGTGGTGGCCACGCAAACCCGCCTCGGCAGGTGCGGCGAAGCTCGCGCTTTGCTCGCGGCGGTCGATGACGAGCGGGCCAGCTCCGGTGAGATCCGTAATGCCCTCGCGGTGATCTGCCTCGCGCAGGGCGATCCGGCCAGAGCTCTCGGCGCGCTGCGGGATGTTCTCGATGGTACGGCACCGGTTCTCGGATACGTAACGGTCGTCGAGGCTCAGCTGCTCGCCGGGCTCGCCCACCGCCAGCTCGGTGACCAGCGCGCGGCGAACCAGGCGGTGGAACGGGCCCTGGCCCTGGCCGAGCCTGACCGGCTTGTCCTGCCGTTCGCGATGACGGGCTCCCGGGAGCTCCTCGAGGCGCTGCCGCGGCATGAGACAGCGCACGCCGCGCTGCTCGCCGACATCCTCGACGTCCTGCACGGCTCATCTGCGACCCCCCAAGAGCACCCCGCGCCGCTGGCCGAGGAACTCAGCGCGGGCGAGCTCAGGGTGCTGCGATACCTCCCGACGAACTTGTCCCGGCCTGACATCGCAGCCGAGCTGTGCCTCTCGCCGAACACCGTCGGCACACATGTCCGCAACATCTACGTCAAGCTGCAGGTCCGTGACCGCTCCTCGGCAGTACGCCGCGCCCGTGAACTGCGGCTCCTCTCAGCCGACCGCACACACTAGCGCTACTCGGTCTCCCAGGCTTTTAGCATGAGGCCCGGTCCAGCCCCGGACCGCCCGGCACCCTGCAAATCCCGCAGATACCAGTGCCCGGCCCCGACCGGACCGGGCAGCTGACTGCGGCTGAGCGAACTGCGGTCAGCCGCGACGTCCGCCCGGCGGACCGGTCCGCGATATCTCGTTGCTGTCGGCCCAGCCGGCGGCCTAGCCTCGGGCTGTGCGCGAGCGCCCGGTGGATATAAGCGATAGCGATGTCGCCGCCGCGCTGGATCACCAGTGGGCGCTCACGGCGCAGGACATGTCCTACTTGTCCGTTGGGTTCGGCGGGTACCACTGGCGCGCGGTCGACCGGACGGGCTCGCGATGGTTCGTGACCGTCAGCGATCTGGCCTCGCCGTGGGTGCCCGACCTGTCGGCGGCCATGCAGACGGCGGCCTGGCTCGCGACGCAAGCCGGGCTCGACTTCGTCGTCGGTCCAGTGCCAACGAGGGCTGGTCAGGTCGTCGGCTCGCTGGACAGCCGGCATGCCCTGACACTGTTTCCCTACCTCGACGCCCCGCCTAGCCACTTCGAGGACCCGGTCGACGACGGCGACCGGGCCGCGATCATCGACATGCTGGCCAGGCTGCATACCGCAATCCCCAAGGGCATCCAGGTGCCCACCCGGCCGCTGGAGCTGGCCACCCGCCCGGCCATCGACCAGGCCCTGGCCAGCCTGGGCATCCCCTGGACCGGCGGGCCGTACGCCGAGCCGGGCCGTGATCTCCTGGCCCGGTACGAACGGCCGCTGCGCCAGGCCTTCGAACGATTCGACGGCCTGCTCGACCGGGTCCGGGGGGCCGGCGGGCCCTATGTCATCACGCACGGCGAACCCCACCCCGGCAACCTGCTGCACACGCGGGCCGGACTGCGCCTGATCGACTGGGACATGACCGCGCTGGCCCGGCCTGAACGAGACCTGTGGCGGGTGATCTCAGGCGACCAGGACGCCGCACGATACTCGCGGCGAACTGGCTGGACGGTCAACCAGGACGCGCTGGCGCTGTACCGGCTGCGCTGGGACCTGGACGACACAGCGGAATTCCTGTCCCAGATCCGGGGTCCGCACCAGCAGACGGCGGACACGCTCATGACCTGGACGGAACTCCAGAAGACCCTGGAGGCAACCGCGGAAGGGCTGAAAACTCCGTAACGGCAGGCTGGAGCACCGCGGTAGCTGTGGCCAGCCATAATCGTCTTGCCCGCGCCGGGGTGACCGTGGGCCGCATCGGACAGCGGGCTACCCACCGCCCGCATCGATGACCTCCCCTCGGCGCGGCTGGCCGTTATTCGCCCTTGGCGTTGACTAACGAGATCAACTGGGTAGTACTGCCGGGGGATGTCGTGGTTGTGTGGTCATCCGGCAGGGTGGCGGGAAGTGGTCCAGTACGGCCGGACAATTCCGCAGTTGCCCGGTGGCCTTTCGGCGCAGATGGTGTACCTGACCGCACAGGAGGGACGCGGAGGGCAGATGCAGTCATGACGCGTGAGCTCGCAGCTTTGCCGTCCGGCCGAAGGAGGCCAGGGCGACTGCGTCAACATCTCAACCGGAGGCTTTCATGAACATCGTGCAGCAGACGGTACGCCGGCTGGAGCGGCTCGAGGCGCTCGACAAGGTGGCTAGGCCGCTGGCCGGGGCGGTCGGCCGCGCGGTGCGGCCGCGGGTGGTGCGCAATCTGCTCAGCGGCACCGACCTGGGGCATCCCCTGCACCCGGTGCTGACCGACGTGCCGATCGGAGCGTGGGTGATGTCGGCTCTGCTGGACGCCGCTGGCGGCCCGGCCGCCGAGGGGGCCGCCGACCTGCTGGTCGCCGCCGGCGTCGTGGCCGCCGTACCGACCGCGGCGGCGGGGCTGAACGACTGGTCCGATACCGTCGGGCCGGAGACCCGGGTCGGGCTGGTGCACGCCGCGCTGAACACCACCGCGCTGAGCCTGTACCTGGCCTCCCTGGTCGCGCGCGCCCGGGGACGACGGCGCGGCGGCAAGGTGCTGGGCCTGGCCGGGCTGGGGGTGCTAACCGGCGGCGCGTACCTGGGCGGGCACTTGTCCTTCGGTATGGGCGTGGATGTCAACCGCACCGCATGGGAGCAGCGGCCGCACCAGTGGACGCCGGTGCTGGCCGACACCGAACTGGCCGACGGACAGCACCGCAGGGCCGACGCGGGCGGCGTGCCGGTCCTGCTGTACCGGACCGCGGGAACGGTGTACGCCCTGGACAGTACGTGCAGTCACATGGGCGGCCCGCTGGAGGAGGGCACCATCAGCGACGGCTGCGTCATCTGCCCGTGGCACGGCAGCACCTTCCGGTTCGCCGACGGCACCATCGTGCGCGGCCCGGCCAGCACGCCGGAGCCCTGCTACCAGACGCGCATCCAGGACGGGCGCATCGAGGTCCGCGCCATCACATAACCGTTGCGTATCCTCGGCGTGAGACCTGCATGGACCGCTGAGGTCAACCATCGGACGCCGTGTCCCCTGGCTGCTCGTCCGCACCGATCCTGGCCATCGCCAGATCGGGAAGGGCTCGATGTTGCTCAAGACGCGTGAGTAGGCCCGCATGAAGGAGCTCAATCCCGCGCTGAAACGCGGCGTCTCGTCCGCGGCGGCGCTTCGGCTCGGGATGGAGTTCGGGACGGACGAGCGCGAAGACCATCTCGCTGAGCTGCTCATGCAGTTCTTCTGCCTCGATCGGAGGGAAGCCGGCGCGGCGAAGCGTACCGAGAAGCGCCTCGCCGAGTTTGACTGAGTGCGGGCCTGCGAGCGGGCGCGAGAATAGTGGCACGGTAGCGGGATGCGCGAGCAGGACGCGACGCACGGAATGGGCAAGAGCGGCGAGCTCGGACCACCAATCTCCCTCAGGCTCAGGAACGTCGAGTTCGGCGTAGAGCAGGTCGGCCATGCCGTCTAGCAAGCCGCCCTTGCCCGCGACATGACGGTATAGCGCCATCGGTGTCACGCCGAACCGGCCGGCGAGGCGGCGCAGGGTGACCGCGTCGAGGCCGCTCTCATCAGCCAGCGCGAGCCCGGCGCGTAGCACGGAGTCGCGGTCCAGCCTTCCCATAAGAAGAGTATACAGCGTATACTCCCTTGTATACGATGTATACAAGGGAGTTCGTGATGCTCACAGACCTCGCAAAGCAGCGCTACGTCAGCCTCACGACGTTCCGGCGCGACGGGACCGCCGCCTCGGTACCGGTCTGGGTCGTCAGCGACGACGGCGAGCGCCTGCTCGTCTGGACTGGCGCTAACACTTGGAAGGTGAAGCGGATCCGGCGCGATCCCCGGGTCCTCATCGCCCCGGCGGACTACCGCGGCCGCGAACTCGGGCCGCATGTCGAGGCGCAGGCGCGC
>Ga0209693_10001098_pt1 | contig 11412 bp, 8 predicted proteins | sample HubBroMetageWRM3_FD_188345 | JGI IMG/M metagenome (GOLD analysis project Ga0209693, IMG submission 188345) | Warmed soil microbial communities from the Hubbard Brook experimental Forest, New Hampshire - Hubbard Brook CCASE Soil Metagenome WRM 3... | ecosystem: Environmental > Terrestrial > Soil...
CGAGTGTGTCCGTTGCCTGGAACATTGACTAGGTGTTATCTTCGACGCCAATGCTTCAATTCGCTCGTACTTTATTGCAACCTGCGCCGACCTCTCCCCTCGACCCATATAGGTGGCGGATTGACAGCCGCAGTACCGGAGAGAAAGTTGCAAGCGGTGTGCGAATAGCGTTTGGGCTAGTTGCCGGATTTCTTGTTCTCGTGCTGGCGATTGCAGGTATTTCGACGGTGTCCACAGGCACTCACGGTCACTACGGTCCCTTCGTCTCTTGGGGCATGATCTGTCTTTCCGCCGTCATTCTGTTCCTCACCGCCAACCGATGGGCGTCGATCGGGCCTGGATTTTTCTGCGTCCCTGGTTTGTTCAAGAGTCTCGGCGTGCTTGTATTCGGAACGAACTCTGCTTCTTCGATTCCCGATCACGGAATTAATCGGACACAAGCTGGGGAGATACTGCTTGTCTGCTTAATTGTCATAGGCTTTACTTGGAGATTCGCGAGAAATCACCCAGCACCGACCACATTTATTGACAGGATTGCGTTGACTGTCTTCGTGCTCGCTACGATTAGGCAAATGGTAGTCCCCTTTACTTGGCCTCCGCGGCCATTGATTGCAGCTTTATCTGCGCTATTTATCGCTTGGTGTTTTTATCGGTGGGAGCACACGAGAGGCAGGAAACATCATCACGGGAGTCCACCTTAGTCGCGTTATCTGAAACCGACCCGCAAGGCGTGTTGAGGCGGGCACGGCATCCCGTGCCCCTACGACTGCAAAGTCAAGAACGCCAGTCTAAAAAGCAGGAGGGCCGCGGCCCTTCGAACCGGCACTGCCGATTCTCAGGATGAATCGCCCTGCAGCGCGATTCACAAATTCAAAAGCAACAGCAAATCAACGTCGACAGCGCCCACCAAGGTGGCCGCTAGGAATTCACAGGCAACGTCAACGACAACGGCAGTGAGCCGGCGAGACGCGTGCCTACCGGCAGGACGGCGCTACGTTTCTTTTGGGGCGTCGGATTGGGATTGCGGGACGGGCTTGCCTTTGTGGAGGCGGGTGTAATTGTCCATTGTGGTGAAGGTGCGGGATTGCATGCGGTCAATGTAGAGAGTGCCGCGGAGGTGATCGATTTCGTGCTGGAGGATGCGAGCGTACCAGCCGGAGGCTTGGACGAACTGGGATTGGGCGCGCTCGTCGAGATATTCGACGCGGACGGTGCGGGCGCGGGGGACGACGGCGGAAAAACCGGGGAGGCTGAGGCAGCCTTCGTAGAAATTTTTCTTTTCGTCGCTGGCGTAAGCGATCACGGGATTGATGATGACGTGAAAAGGGACGGCGCGGCGTTCGCGTTCGGCGAGGTCGGCTGCGGCGTAGCCTTTCAGCAGGTCTTCGCGGTCTTCAATCACGGCGAGCTGCAGCGGCTGGCCGATTTGCGGCGCGGCGAGGCCGACGCCGGGCGCGTCTCGCATAGCGTCGCGCATATCGCGGATGAGGCGCTGAATTTCTTCGCTGACAATTTCCTGAGGCGTGAGGAGCCGGGCCGTTTCACGGAGCACCGGTTCGCCCGCCTGCACAATTCTCAAACGCATGCGATTTCCTTGAGGTGATCAGGCGCCACAACTTCAGATAACGGTGACGCGGCAGCTGTTTAAACTTTACTGCAGATTGTTTGAGACTTTCATGAACACCCGAGCATGGAACTTGCGTATGCGCGCAGGACGAAATTCTACAACACCTTGGGGATTGAATAGTATCTGGCCGATCGGCGGGAAAACACGGTGGCGGACCGGGCTCACGGTTCCCGTGGCGGATGAGTTGGCGACGATGATTTTAGATTTGTGGCGCGCGAGCACGGCTCCGATAGATTGCAGATTAATTTGCGGGGGATGTAAGGCCGCGTGAGTCGGCCGATCCATTCAAAACCTACCGCTGTCTTGCGGGTCGAGTTTGAGGACTTTGTTCAGCATTGGGGATTGATGAGTTACGCCGGAGACCAGAGCCGTGTGCCACGCCGACTCTGGTTGCGATATTTTCTCTATCGCGCCGATTCCCGGACGACACCGGGTGCGGAGCGCTCGCGGGCCATGTACTGGTCGTAAATCCAGGCGTAGGTCTTCTCGAGGCCAGCACGCAGGGTGGTATCGGGTTCCCAATTCAGATACTTCTGGATGAGAGTGTTATCGCTGTTGCGGCCATTGACGCCTTTGGGAGCGCTGAGGTCGTAGCTTCTTTTTAATTTAATGCCGGCGATGCTTTCCACGATGTCCACCAACTGATTGATGCTGACGGCTTCGGCGGAGCCCAGGTTGATGGGTTCGAGGATTTGCGAGTTGGTGATTAGCTGGATCCCCTTGACGCAGTCGTCGGCGAACATGAAGCTGCGAGTTTGTTCGCCGGAGCCCCAGATCTGGATTTCATGTTTGCCGCGGACCTTGGCTTCGATGACTTTGCGGCAAATCGCGGCGGGAGCTTTTTCGCGGCCGCCGTCCCAGGTGCCCCAAGGTCCGTACACATTGTGGAAACGCGCGACGCGGGTGTAGAGGCCAAAATCCTCACGAAAATGACGGCACATGCGTTCAGAGAAAAGCTTTTCCCAGCCGTAGCCGTCTTCGGCTTGCGCGGGGTAAGCGTCTTCTTCCTTGAGGGAGGGAGCTTCGAAGGTCTTCTGCTTATCCGCGTTGTAGACGCAGGCCGACGAAGAATAAAAAAACTTCTGGCAGCCATGGTCCTTGGCAGCCTGGAGCATGTGCGTATTGATGAGCACGGACAACATGCACAGGGCTTTATTCTGTTCGATGAAGCCCATGCCGCCCATGTTCGCGGCAAGGTTATAGATTTCGTCCACGCCCTTGGACGCCAGATCGCAATTTTCCTTGAGATTGAGATCAAGCTGCAGATTTTCGACGTCATTGAATCGCTGATACCATTCATCGAAAGGTTTCACGTCCACAGCGCGGATCTGCTTATAGCCTTGCTTACGAAATTCGGCGACAAGGTGGCCGCCAATAAAGCCGCCTGCGCCGGTTACTAGTACACGATTTTGAGTTTGCAAATTCGTCGCCCCCTTTTTTGAATGCACACGTCAGGCACAACACTGGTTCTTGCAAGCGTCGCGATCAATGGAGCAGGCCGTATGCGTACAGATGTGCGCGCGTTCCGAAATACACCTTTCCGTTCGCCACCAACGGCACGTAAAACTGAACTCCATGCTCGGCGGCATCGCGACCGTTCGGCGCCTGTCTTGCATTGTAAAGCTCCGTGGAAAGACTCGTCGCATCGAAGGCGTGGAGCACACCGGAGTAATTCTCGAGGGCCCATACGATGCCGTCTGAGTCTCCATTCGAAGAAATGACTGGCAGTGCTCCAGGATAGCCGAAAACCGTGGGCGTTTGGGAGCTGGCTGTTGGTGACAATCGCCCACGCGAAAGTGGAAAAGCTTGGAGGGTCCCTTCCACGGGGCCCACGTAAATCCACTCGGAGGTTGAGTTGCGCCAATAGGCGGCGCTGACGTGAACCTTAGTCGGGAAAACGTGTGGAATGTACTGCACGATCTGGTTGTTGCTCGAGGACTGAAAGTGGCCCATGTCGTCGCGATTGATTAAGTACAATGCACCGTTCTTCCCGGCACCGAAGAGTAGATGCGAATGCTGGCCCACCTGGTCTGGCAAAATCATGGGCCCGCTGGCGCCCAGGTCCACATTCTCGACATCCATCTCTTTTTGATCAAAAGGGGTGAAATAGTCCGCGGGCACAATGCCTTCATTTGTGGCCATCCGCAGCTTCAGAAATGTGTCGCCGTAGTCGGGGCCGCCATCATAGACGTCGAATTCGCCATCTCCGGTAATGACGTAGAGATTTCCTTGGGGATCAACGACGGGCGTCCCTCCGGCCTGCCAGATGCCACCGTGACTGCCGTTGGGGGTGGTGAGAAAAACGCCGGTCATTTTCAGGCTTGCGGCATCATACGCAAATACCCAGCCGTGAAATGGGCCGCGGTCGCACATCGATCCGAAAGCGATAATCAGTTGTCCGTTTGCGAGCACGAGACCAGGCCGCTGCAGCTGTGGTGCAGGATTAAAAGTGACCGTGCCACGGTGCGCGCCCGTTCCAGTGCCTGGGAGAGTTGCGGTGATCAAGACTGGACTGCCGTCTTTTTCTTTTCCGGATGCGAGATCGAGCGCGTGCAAATAGAAAGAGCTGCTTCCGTTGGTAAAAGTCTTGGCGGCGACGTAGAGCGTGTGAGTGGCGGGATCGATCACGGGAGTTCCGGTGATCCCGATTTGCGGGCCCATATCTGGGCAAGGCAATTGATCTTTGGGCACGGCAGGGCCCAGATTTGAATGGAACAACTCGGCTCCGGTATCGGCATCGAGTGCGAAAACGGTGTCATTCTCGGTCGCAGCGTATACCACGTTGCGAATGCCCTGCCCCGCGACGTCAACGTGGGCGACGTAGAGTGGTTGCGCGTAGATGTAGCCGTCAATGGGCGCTGCGAATAGTTTCCCAAACGTGGCGGCGTTTACATTTCTGGGAGTCAGCAGAGTCTCGAAGCGGTTCTGGCCGGTGCCTGCATTGTCATAGCGATAGGAATAGGCGCCAGCTAGAGGACTTGTAGTTGAAACGACGGTCAAGCGAGCAGCCGTCTGGATTTTTCCCAGTGGAGTCATTAACTCTGCGCCGATTGTAGAGCCACCTTCCGCTTGACCGTGCGCCAAGCCCGAGGGCGAGATTTGCGCGATGGCGGAATTCGAGGAGGTCCAGTTCACCTGATTGGTCACGTCTTCGACGCTATCATCCGAACGGGTCGCCAAGACTTTGAACTGCGAGTTTCCGTTGACGTTGATCGCTGCGGCCGCGGGGGAAATCGCAAGAGCTACTGGAGCGACGGGAACGACTGTAATCGTAGTAGTTGCACTCGCGTGCTGGAACGAGGCCTGAAAGGTTGAAGTTCCCTCGTTCGCCGCCGTGGCGATACCTTCCGCATCAACGGGCGCGACTGCGGGATTCGATGAAGTCCAAGTGACTTCGGAAACCAATTCGGCCTGACTGCCATCGCGGTAATGCGCGATCGCGGTGAATTTCTTACGGGAGCCCTTGGGAACGGATGAGGGCGACGGCGAAATGTTGATGGCTTGCAGAGTGCGGAATCGGAAATGAGGATGAAAATGTTCGATGGGGTGCCTGAATTTGTACAGCAGACCAAGAAAGACCAGGGCAATCACTGCCAGGACGACGAGTTTCTTCATAGTTTCCGATTGAATCTCGCTCAGCGGAGCATCGTCAGACCGAGTGCTGAATTCTGGTGCAGCAAGCGTGCGCGATTCATTGGTAATTCAATGCGAACGCCGCACGGGGAGTAACGTTCCGCGGAAACACCGGTCAACTCGGCGGATTTTAACATACGCTGCTAGAAAGCCACAATTCTGAAGATTGCACGGAGAACCATGGCCAGAACTGCTCCGCTAGTGCCGTACTTGCGATTAACTGCGAATGAGAGGGACGCCAACGTGCCAACCCAGAAGAAGCGGCAGGAACCGGCAAATGCTCCCGGTTAATTGTTCACCAGAAGAATCGGTTTGTGACCGATTGCCACCTGGTGGTCGGCCGGTACAGCGAATACGTTTCCCTGCAAATCCCGGTAGTGAACGTATTGAGCCGGAGCGGCGTAGGTGCTGGGACCGTCGGTATTCCAAACCGCTCTTGCTTCATAGCCAGCGCTTCGAGTGAGATCGCAAGTGTAAACAGCGTGATAGGCGGAAGCGGCACCATTGGTCGAGCAGGGTTGAGGCATCGTCGCCCCGGCAATCCAGTTGCGAACTTGCTCAAACGCGACGGCGGGTTCGGAGGGAGCACTACCCGGGGTCCACAGGGTACCGACGACGGGGCTGTCCCACGCGTACCAATAGAAGCGCGAAATTCCGATGGACCAGTCGAGGAAATACGCTCTAGCGACAAACGCGGCTTGCAGGTCGGGGTCGGTTATCGCGCCCTCGTTCTGTGGTCCCCAGGATGTCTCGGTGTTCCAGAGAGGTTTGGCTGAAAGACCATACTTGCTCATCACGCTCTTTATGGAAGTGGAGATCGACTGGGTAATCATTTCGGCGATGTCGTTGGTAAGAGTCGAGTATCCGTGCATGGACACAGCGTCGATATCCACAGTTCCACCAGCCGCGAAATAACTATCCAGATACGCGTATCCTTCCGCGACCACGGCCGGCGTGAGAATCGTTGCAGCAGGATCTATGGATCTGATGATGTCATGTTCATGCTGCGTTAAGACGACGAGTTGCTGCACCGTGCCGGTGAATCTTTGAGACGGCTCGTTCCAGAGCTCATAAATCTGAATTCGTCCTCTGTACCTGGTAACGAGCTGAGTCACAAAGTCGTCCCAATCTTGCAGATTGGCGACGGTGCTGGTGCAATAAGGACCGAAAGGTGGCTGCGGTGTACAGGTGGACGGATCGGCTGCAGCCCACGGCGGAACCCCCTCACTGCTGTACATCAGGCCAACGCCGTTGGCGTTCGCCACATTGACAAACTGGTCGAGGCGAGCCCAATTGTATTGGCCTTTCGTAGGCTCGACATACGGCCACAGCACGCCGGTCACTTTACCCAAAGAGCCGATAGAGACCGTCGGCCAATCGGTTGGCTGGAGGATGTGCATTGCAAAATACGTTGAAGGTACGGGACCCGCATACCCTTCTGGGATGACGGTCGATATATTCGCTAACAGCGATGCCGTGGTTGAGCCAGTGGCGTTGGCGGCCGTGCAGGTGATGGTGACCTGACCGCCTTCTGGTAGCACGTTCGGTGCGGAGTAGCTCACGGTGGAACCTGAGAGTTGCACAGCACCAGCACCGTTAGCTTCGCAGGTGACGCTCGGAGTCGGACTGCCGGCAACGGCAAGAGTGGCATTCGCTATCCCACCGGTCGGGAGGTCCACGGTGGTTGGCGAAACGGAGAGTTGCGGCGCTTGCGGCGTGCCCGACTGAATTTGGGCACTCAACGGACTCGATGTCATGGACCCCGGATTCGGGTTTGTGACCGAAATCTGTACGCTGCCATCGCCAGGGGATGCCAACGTGCCGCTTGCGGTCACCTCGGAGGAGGAAACAAATTTCGTAGCGAGAACGGTGGAACCGAAATTCACAACCGCTCCGTTCACGAAGGACGCGCCGGAAAGAGTGAGTGTAAATTCGCCGACATTCAACTTCGATGGAGAAACCGAAGAGAGTTGCGGAATGGGGTTCAGCAAATTTGCCGTGGTCGAGACGGTGAGAGAAGCGTTTGATGCGGCAGTGGCCTGGATCGTGACTGCGGCAGCCGTAGGAACATTGGCGGGTGCGGTGTAGGCCGCACCGAATGTACCGCTATTGCTGATCACGCCCACTTCTGAATTTCCCCCTGCTATTCCATTTACCGACCACTTGAGTTGAGGGTTGCTGACCCCTGCCACGACCGCGGTGAATTGCTGTGTGCCGCCCGCACGGACGCCAGGCGTTAAGGGAGAAAGGGATATGGTCTGACTAGCTGGATTTGGCGAAGAATTAGGCGTGCCAACTATACCCGCACAGCTCGCGGTAATAATGGTGAGCGCGAAAACCGACGTCCATTGTGCGATGCGTCGCAAGATTGCCCCCATTTATGCGAACGGAACTCCGGTGAGGCGTCGCCTCACGCCGCTCTCACGGTTCGTCAATTAGCGGGCGACGCAGTGTTCATCGGCCAGACTGTTTACACCGTGTTATTAAGGTAGCGAGACCCATCTGTTTTTGATACTAGGCGGACGGACAGTTTTGGTACCTGTACGGGCGTACCAGAGTTGTGTCGTGAAGTTTTGCGGACGTGTATCAGATGAGAGTTCGGACGCAGACCTGCATGCCGAGGGGGAATGATGTTACCAGGCAGCGACGACACGCGATGAAAGGGGAAACGAGGATGCAGGTTGCGGACAAAGCTCCTGCCGAGCGTACGACGGCTTAGGTTTGCTATGGGCGGGGCGCGCTTGGCCGAATTACGTGCGCGACATACTAACAATTCGCGGAGCTACCGGTTCAGCTAAACTGCCGGCACACATCGGGATGGCATTGTGCAACGCGGAGGATTTTGCCCGAGGCGACCACGGGGACCACGAATTTATGAGAAGGACCCGGTTTGTCGCGATGTCGCTCGGTGACTCTTTTGTCGGCGCGCTGAGCTCCTATTCAGGAGCGACTACGACCCGTGTCGGAAACCACGAGAGTATTTTTCGCAAGTACCGATCGATCTCATCCACACCAAGCAATTTTGCCAGAAGAATGATGGATGGGAACCCAACAGCTGTAACAATCACCAGCAACTCGAGAGCACCGAGCGTATTTTGCCACGCAAGACGCGCTTCGAGCCATGCCGTCAGTTTGTAGCAAAGCAGTGCCACGAGTACAGAAGCAGCCAGAACTTTCGCGAGGCACAGGAGCAGCCCTCCCGCTTCCCGATTGTGCGTACGCCGGACGAGTAAGACGAACAAGACCGCTGCAAACGCAATCGCAATGGCGGAACTGGCGATGGCCAAGCCTAAGAAGTGCCAATGTCGGGCGCAATACCAGTACAGCGGCAAGCTGAGAAACGTCACGCTTGTGCCCACGACTGCGGGTGTGATCGTATCGTGGACAGCATAAAACCCACGGGCCATGAAATTCTGAGCCGCTCTGGCAAAAATACCAATTGAGAAAAGGCCGAGGGCTGCTCCGGTGGCCTGAAAATCCGCGGCGTTCAAGCGCGTGTGAGAAAAGGCGAAATAGACTACCGGTTTGCTCAGTACGATGGCCAGAGCTGAAAGCGGAACAAGAAAAAGAATGAGGCCCTTTAAAGTCGTGTTCAACGTTCGGTTGAGAGTTTCCGATTCGCCTTTCGAGTGCAATTGCGCCAGGAGTGGGAAGGATGCGATTCCAATGGCGCTGCCAATCATGATCTGCGGGAACCGCATGAGTGTGCGCGCGTAGGTGAGCCATGTGATCGATGCGGACGTGAGATACGAGCCGAACCAGCGGATGATCCATTCGTCGGTGACATCAAAAGAAAGAGCCAGCATGATCGGAATGCCAAGCCTCAGAAACATGCGAAAGCCTGGATGATTCAGATCCAGATTGGGCGTGAAACGCGCTCCAACATTGCGAAGCCCAAACAGTTGGAGCACGAAAAATCCGAGGAACGAGCCCGCCAGTACTCCGACCGCGAATCCGGCTACCCCTATCTTCGGAGTCAGCAACCATCCCCCGAGAATGATTCCGAGGTTGTAGACGACGGGCCCTAACGCAGGAACGAGGAACTTTGATTTTACGTTCTGGACGGAACTCGCAACGCCGGCAATGAACAAGAAAAGCTGCGAGGGCAGCATTAAGCGGGTGAGGAAGACGGCACGGGCTTGTTGCGCTGGGTCAAATCCTGGCGCGATCAACCGGACCAGCGGATGCGCAAAGATTTCACCAAGCGCGATGAGGGCGATGAGGACCAGGGTCATGCACGTAGTGATCGTGGAATATACGTGCCAGCCTTCGTCCTCGCGTTTCTCCGTAATATATTTCGTGAACACGGGAATGAAGAACATGCCGATCGTGCCACCGGCAACGAGGTAACTAAGGAGATCGGGGAGGGTGAACGCCGCGTAGTAGGTGTCCGTGACGGCGCTGGAACCAAGTTGATGGGCCACCGTCCACTCGCGCAGGAAACCAAAAACCCTGCTGAGCAGCATTACAATGAACAAGATGCCGGTGGTTTGGAGCAGGTCGTGATTGCGAGTAGAAGGTTTTTTCACGTAAGGCATCTTAACGAAGAAGTCGAGCTTTCCGAAGCGAGCGGTTTCCTGGCCGAGGAATGGGTTTATTCGAACTTCCTGATGTGAAAAAGCTCCAACGAAATGCTCCACACCGATTGCGGAATTGTTACCAGATACCGTCTCCACAAGCGGCGAGGCTCGCTCAGGAGGCGGTAAAACCACTCGAGGCCGCTGTCGCGCATCCACGCTGGAGCCCTCTTGAGCCTACCGGAGTTCATGTCGAACGCCGCACCCACTCCCAATATGACTGGAACCTTCAGTTTTAAATGGTGGTCAGACATCCAGCGCTCCTGTTTCGGAGTACTGAGGCCCACCCAGAGAACATCGGGAGCCGCGGCCTGAACTTGGGAACTGAGATCTGCTTCTTCGGCCTGCGTGAGCGGGCGAAAGGGAGGCGTGTAGGTGCCAGCCACGGTAATGTTGAATTGTTCGTGAAGCTGACACGCCAGGTCCTCCGCGACACCCGGAGCGCCGCCGTAGAAGAAATGACGCGGCCTAGAACCTGTCTCACGGCAAAATGCGAGCATCAGCTCCGATCCGGTCACGCGGCGGCGCAGAGAATGTCCGTGCCACCGCCCGAGCCAAACGAGCGGCATGCCGTCTGGAACCACCAGCGCAGCCTGATTGAGGATTTCGCGAAAATGCGGATCCTGCCGCGATTCGGCCACCCCGTGCATTCCGGTGACCGCTACGTATTTGCCGTACTCGCGATTGTCGATCCACCGTTTGATCCGCCCCACAGCTTCAGGCAGTTGAACCGCATCAACCCGTACGCCAACGACCCGGAATGCAGGCGCAGTCGCGTTCGTTTCACCGGCGCGGGATTCAAGCATAGGCGGCCACCGTTTGCTCGTAAATGGTCATCAATTGAGTGTAGGACCTCTCTGAAGAGTAGCGAGCTTCGTACTCCCGGCGCGCCGCTCGGCCCATCGTTGCTAGTTCGGATGGATGTGCGAAAGCCCACTCGATTTTTCGCGCGAGATCCTCGGAGTCGCCCGGCGTAAAATGCAGGCCGGTGCGGGAGTCATCAACGATCTCTTCCATCGCACCGAGTTTCGAGCAAATGATCGGAGTTCCGCAAGCGAAGGACTCGGCGATCGTCATGGGAAAGCCCTCATACCATTCACTGGGCAAGATCAAGAAACTTGCGCGCTTCATTGCGGCGAGCGATTCTTCGTGCGATAGTCGGCCGCGAAATTGAATCGAAGACAGTCCACTTCGGTGCGCTTCGGCTTCGAGTTCTTCCCTTTCAGGACCATCCCCGACGATATCAAGCGAGCAACTCTTCGGGAGGAGCTTCCAGGCGTCAAGCAGGGTGTGCAAACCCTTTTCTTTAGACAGGCGGCCAATGTAGAGCGCGCTTGTGCCGGGGTTCTGTTTCGCACCCGGGTCGGGATCGACGAAATTCGGTTTGACGACAATCCTGCCCGGTGCAAAGCCGGAAGCGATGAACTTGTTGCGCGCAAAATCGGTGAGCGCGATGTAACAGTCCACGAGTTCGTCCCACGTACCCGCCCGCCGATGCCACGCGAGCATGAGCGCCACTGAAGCCGTGGCAGGCCGCGAATCGCGATAGCAGCCATGCCAGACGCTGCGGAGGAG
>Ga0209693_10001099_pt1 | contig 11410 bp, 12 predicted proteins | sample HubBroMetageWRM3_FD_188345 | JGI IMG/M metagenome (GOLD analysis project Ga0209693, IMG submission 188345) | Warmed soil microbial communities from the Hubbard Brook experimental Forest, New Hampshire - Hubbard Brook CCASE Soil Metagenome WRM 3... | ecosystem: Environmental > Terrestrial > Soil...
ATCCCGTCCACGGTGCCGGTGATCCCCTGTGACGCGCGCAACCGCGAGTCGACCAAGGCCACCCTGGTGACGCTGGTCGAGCACGCGATGTCGATGCAGGCTGCGGGCAGGTACTGAGGCGGCTGGATGGCCGGGTCAGCCGGCTAGCCAGCCGCCGTCTACCGGCAGCAGTTGCCCGGTGATGTAGCCGGACGCGGGGGAGAGCAGGAATACGACCGCGCCGGCCAGATCGGCGGGGTCGCCAAGTCGGCCCATCGGGACGCGGTCGAGCACCCACGCGGCCCGATCGGGGTCCGCGAACAGGTCAGCGGTCAGTTCGGTTCGGAAGTAGCCGGGTGCGATCCCGTTCACGCGCGTGCCTGACGCGGCCCATTCGACCGCGAGCGTGCGGATGACGCCGAGCAGCGCGCTTTTGGCCGCGGCGTAGGGCGCGATGTTGGCGATCCCGCGTGCGCTGGTCAGCGAGCCGATGAACACGTGCGTGCCGGGCCGGCCGTCGCGCAGCTGGTCCCTGTGCAGCGCGGTGCTGAGGAAGAACGGCGCGTCCAGGTGGATCGCCATCAGGTCGCGCCACGCCGCCACAGGCACGGCGGTGGCGGGCGCGCGGTACTGCGTGCCAGCGGCGTGCACGATGCCGTCCAGCGGGCCGCCGGCCGCCGCCCTGGCGCTCGCGATCAGCTGGTCCGCGTGCTCGATGTCGGCCACGTCGGCGGGCAGCGGGATGACGCGGCCGGCCGGGTCGAGCGCGGCGGTCTCTTTCAGCTGGGCCTCGGTCCGCGCGACGGCCACCACGCCGCCGCCGGCCGCCGCGATCGCCAGCGCCATGGCGCGGCCGAGGCCTCGCCCGGCGCCGGTGACGATGTAGGTTCGCCCGGACAGGCCGAACTCGCTCGCGGCCTCGTTTGCCACTTGTGCACCGTCCCGTCCATCCAGATAATCGAATCTCAGGCATAATAATCGACTATTTGGGGATGTATCGCAATGAAGGCGCTCACCAAACTTAGCTCCGCCGCCGACGACGTGGCCGTGCGGCCCCGGCCGGTGCCATCGCCCGCGGCCGGGCAGGCACTGGTGCTGGTGACCGCGACCGGGCTGTGCGGCAGCGACGTGCACGCGATCAGGGGGCATGCCGGGTACGAGTGGGTGTCCGCGCCGGTGACTCTGGGGCACGAGATCACCGGCGTCATGGCCGGCGGCGCCGGACCGGTTCCCGTGGACACCCAGGTGGGTGTCATCTCGATGGACGGCTGCCGGACGTGCGACCTGTGCGCGGCCGGCCGCCGCCCGCTGTGCCCCGACCGGACGGTGATCGGCCTGTCGGACGACGGCGGCGCGGCGGAGTACGTCACGGTGCGCGCCGACAACCTCGTGCCGCTGCCCGCGGACCTGCCGTGGCGGCACGCCGTGCTGCTCGAGCCGTTCTCTGTGGCGGTGCACGCCGCGGCGCGCACCCCGCTGCCCGCCGACGGGCGGGTGATCGTCAGCGGCGCCGGGCCGGTGGGCATGCTGGCCGCCTTCGCCGCTCGGGCCAGGGGAGCCGAGGTGACCGTGGTGGGGGTGGAGCGGGACGAGGCGGTCCGGCTGCCGTTGCTGCGCGAGTGCGGTTTCGCTACCAGGACCGAGGCGCCTGCCGAGCCCGTCGGCGCCTGGATCGAGGCATCGGGGGCGGTGGCGGCGCTGGCTTCGGCCGTGGGCGGGCTGCGCGCTGGCGGCGACCTGACCGCGGTCGGCATGTACGACCGGCTCGCGGCGCTGGACGGCAGCAGGGTGGTCCGCCGTGAGATCACGCTCCGCGGCAGCTACGGCTCGGTGGCCGCCGATTACCTGACGGCGCTCGACCTGCTGTGCGGCGCTGCGGCCGTGCCCGCGGACCGCATGGTGTCGCCGTTCCCGCTGGACGACTGGGCGGCGGCGCTTGACGCGGTGACGCGGGGCACGGTGATCAAGGCCGCGTTGCGGCCGTGACCGTTTCCCGTTACGCGGGGCTCAGACCAGCCCGGGGTAGCTGCCGCCGTCCAGGAGGAGGTTGTGGCCGGAGATGTAGCCGGCCAGCTCGCTGCACAGGAATGCGCAGGCCGCGCCGAATTCCTCCGGCCTGCCCAGGCGCCGCGCGGCGATCGGGTCCGTCTGGTGGCGCCTGGCCTCTTCGAAGCTGATGCCTTCCCTGTCGGCCGTGACGTGAGCCACCTGGATCTGCCGGCCGCTGTCGATCTTGTAGGGCAGCAGGTTGTTAATCGTCACGTTGTAGGGCGCGGCGCCGAACGACAGTCCCTTCACCGTGGCGTGCAGTCCGGCGCGCGCTGCTGACGAGACGGCCATCCCCGGTCCTGGCGTGGTCACCATGGCGGACGTGATGTTGATGATGCGGCCGAACCGTCGCTCGCACATGCCGTCGATCACGGAGTCGATCAACCGGAGGTGGACGAGCATGTTTCCCTGCAGCGCCTGCTCCCAGTCGGCCTCGGTGGCGGTCCGCAGCGGTCCGGGGCGCGGGCCCCCGTTGTTCGTCACGACGATGTCCGGCTCGGGGCAGGCACCGAGCAGTAGTTCCCTGGTGCCCGGGTCGAGCAGGTCGCCCTGCACCTCGACCACCTTCCCGCCGCCAAGACCGCGGAGCTTCTCCGCGGCGGCCGCGAGGCGGGCGCCGTCACGGCCGTTGATCACCACGTTGACGCCTTCGGCGCTGAGCGCCTCAGCGCACGCGTAACCGAGGCCGGCACTCGATGCGCAAATGATTGCCCACCGGCCGGCAATGCCGAGGTCCATCTAGCTATCCCCTGACTGAGTGCGCGCGAGAGCGGCCTTGACGGATAGGCCCGCGGTGATTTCCACGTGCCTGCGAATGAGTTCCGCGGCGTGGTCGGCGTCGCGGGACGTGATCGCCTCGACCATGGCGGCGTGCTCGCCCTCCACGTCACGGCTCATTCCGCCGGACATCTCGGACATCTGCCGCAGGACCTCGGCCTCGTCGTAAAGCCGGTGCTGCGCCGCCACCAGCCGCGGCGAGCCGCACGCCGACACGCATGCCGCGTGAAAGACGGCATGGGCCCGGCTCCACTGCTGGCTGCCGACCGGATCGACCGAGGAACGCACGCGGGGCGTCAGCCTCAGCTCGTGATGAGCGGCGACGACGGACGCTTCCCATGGGGCGTCACCCCGCTGGATCGCGAGCCGGATGGCTAGCGCCTCGATGTGCGACCGCAGAAAGGCGAGATCGTTGATTTCCTCGACTGTGTAATTGGGGATGTAGAAGCCCTTGTTGGGCTGGGACTGGATAAGTCCCTGCTCAGCCAGGCGCGTCAGCGCTTCGCGCACGACGCTGACGCTGACGCCTCGCTGGGCGCACAGCTCGGAGAGCTTCAGGCGATAGTTGGGCGTGAACTCGCCCCGGAGCAATTTCTGCCGCAGATCCAGGTAGATCGCTTCAGACCGGGATGAGGCCTCCTCGGTAACTGCCATCGGCTTTGTTCTCCGCGCCTCGCGTTAGGGCTATTGGGCTGTACAGATGATAGTCTAGGTCTTACTATCGTTTGTCAAGTTGATACTCGATTTTACGCACTGTTAACGGCTGGAGGCGATTCCTGGTGGCTGTGTTCGGCCTGCTGCACGGCGCATTCGAAGGGGCGTGGGTCTGGGAGTTCCTGACGCCTGAGCTGCGCCAGCTTGGTCACGACGCGATCACCGTCGACCTGCCGATCAATGACATCACAGCCGGCTGGGACGACCACGTCGACGTGGCGCTCGCGGCCTTCGGCGATGAGGACACGATAGTCGTGGCGCATTCGCGCTCGGGGCGAATGGTCCCGCGACTGCTCGAGCGGGGGAAGTTCTCCGACGTGATCCTGCTCGCCGCCTCCATTCCCGGCGGCATCCTGCCCCCGCCCTATCAGTCGGGCGGGGCGCCAGCTGCCGGAGCGGTGACCGCGCAGACCAGGAAGACGGACTCGCTCGGCCGGACGGTCTGCACCAGGGAGGTCGCGGAGCGGCTGTTCGACGACTGCCCGCCGGGGACCGTGGACTGGGCGCTGGCGAAGGTTCGCCCGCAGCACGAGCTTCCGGTGCCTGACGACACCCGGTGGCCGGACGTTCGCGTCGCCTACGTGTACGGCGAGCAGGAGCCAGCGGTGGCCCCAGAGTGGATCAAGCTCGCGTGCCGGGAGCGGCTCGGCATCGAAGCCCTGGGCATGCCCGGTGGCCACTCGCTGTTCGTGTCCCGGCCGGCGGAGCTGGCGCGAACGCTCGATTCGCTGGTGCCCGTACGCTAACCCGCTCATGGGGTAGCCGTCCGCCCGGTCGTTCGTGAAGACGATCTTGGTGTAATCGAGTCCGGCCATGATCTGCTCAAACATGGCCGGCGCCCGGTCCAGCGGTACCTCGTGGGTGAGCGCGGCGAGCACGTTCATGCCGTCGCCGACCAGGCCGGCGGCGTCGGCGAAGTCACGGTCCTGGTAGGCGTACGTGCCGTGCAGGCTGAGCTCGCGGACCGCGCAGGCGTCGACGTCGAGCGGCGCGGGCGCGCCCGGCAGGGCCACGAGCACCAGCGTGCCGCCGGAGCGTGTCATCGCCACGGCCTGATCGAGCACGCCCGGCGCCGCGGCGGTGACGAGCACCGCGTCCAGGCCTTCCCCGGCTGTCGCCGCCAGGGCGGCGTGCACCGGGTCCTCGCCAGGCAGCCGGACCGGGATCACAGGGACCGCGGCCGCGAGGCGGGCCAGCTTGTCCCCGCTGACGTCGGTGACCACGATCGGGCCCGCGCCGAGGTGGTCCGCTACCAGTGCGCATATGGTTCCGATTCCGCCGGCGCCCAGCACCCCCAGGCGCGTTCCCTGCCCGAGGCCGGCCCGGCGGCAGGCGCGCAGCGCCACCGCGGCGGGCTCGATCAGCGCCGCCGCCGTCATGCTGACCGAGTCCGGCACAGGGAAGGCGCGGTCGGCGGGCGCGGTCACGAAGTCGGCATAGGTCCCGCCCCAGCCGACACCGGGGACGCGCCGGTCCAGGCACAGGTTTTCCTGGCCGCGGCGGCAGGAGGCGCACCGCCCGCACGCGATCAGCGGGCACAGGGCCACCCGCGTTCCCGGCGCGATGCTTGTCACGTCCGGGGCGACGGCGACCACGGTGCCGGCCGCCTCGTGCCCGAGCACGACAGGCGGCCGGCGGAACGGGTGATGGCCCAGCCAGGTGGACAGGTCCGACCCGCACAGCCCGGTGGCATCGATGCGGATGACGACCTCGCCTGGTCCGGCGACGGGCGCCGGCTCTTCGACCACGCTCGCCCGGCGCGGCGCCTGCAGCTTGACCGCCTTCATGACGTGACGCGCGGCTGCCGTCGGCTACTCGTGCTCGGCGTAGAACCGGTTGCGGCAGGAGCCGACGCCTTCGATCGTCGTCGTGACCAGCTGACCATCGCGCAGGTACGGCTTGCCGGGGCGGGCGAGCGCCACCCCTTCGGGAGTTCCTGTCGCGATGAGGTCGCCGGGGCGCAGGGTGGTGAACGTGGAGGCGTACGACACCAGTTCGGCCAGTCCGAACAGGAGCTCGGAGGTCCTGGCCTGCTGCACGATCTCGCCATCGACCTCACACGAGATCGCCAGATCGAGCGGGTCGCCGAGCTCGTCGACAGTGACAAGCACCGGCCCCACCGGGGTCGAGGCTTCGAAGTTCTTGCCGGCCAGCCATTCGCTGGTGCGGCCCTGCCAGTCCCGCATGGACACGTCGTTGACGACGGTCATGCCGGCGATGTAGGACAGCGCGTCCTCGACCGGCACATGGTGGGCGGGCTTGCCGATCACGATGCCGAGCTCGGCCTCCCAGTCGACCGAGTCGGAGACGCTGGGCAGCGGGATCGGGCTGGTCGCGCCGGTCAGCGAGTCGGGGAACTTGGAGAACAGCGTCGGGTACTCCGGCCGCTTGTTGTTCGTCTCCTCGACGTGGCTGCGGTAGTTCAGCCCGACGCAGATGGTCTTCTCCGGCCGGACCACGGGCACGTTGTGGGTCAGGGCGGTGGCGTCACCGAACTCGATTCCCTTTTTCGCGGCGACACTGGCCCAGCCGGGATCGCGCAGCAGCGCGATCACGTCCGGATAGGGGAGCGCTATCACGCTTCCGTTGTCGATCCTGGCGGCCGAGGTGCCGTTGTCAGTGACGATCGTCGCGAGCCTCACGAGGCGGTCTCTTCCGGCAGCTGAACAGAGGCGAAGGTGACCGAGCTCCAGATGTTGTTGATCACGTACGGGTCGTTCTCGTAGAACTCCTTGGCCTGACCGTAATCATCGGTCCGCAGCACGAAGAAGCCGCCGGTCAGCGTCTCGCCGTCGGGGCTGAACGTGCGGCTGGAGAGACGGACAAGGTCCCGGTTGCGCTTTCCGTAAGCCAAGTGCTCGTCGCGGACGCTCAGCCGTTTCTCATCGGTGCATTCGGGTGTCAAGGCGTTCACGATTAGAAAACTCATTACGGGCAGCCTCCAGCAGCTGAGACGGTGAAACGTCCGGGCGGCCGGGCCGGCGTGCGCCGGCCCGGCCGCCCGGACCGGTGCTTACTTGGCGGGTGGGTCGTACAGGGAGCGACCAGGGAAGATCTCCGGCGGTGTGCCGCGCCACTGGTTGTTGACCGTGTGGTCTCCGCCCAGCCAGCGCTTCAGGTCGTCGTGCGCGCTGGCGGTGCGGATCTCGCGGATCTCGTCGACAAACTCGGGGTCCACGCAGAACTCGAACAGCAGCCCGTCGGGCGACGTGACGTAGAGCGACGTCACGTACCCGTGGTTGATGATGTGGTGCTGGATCCCGCGGTCGAGCAGCCGCTTGTGGATCCCGTCCTGGCCCGCTTGGTTCGTCTCGAGCGCGAGGTGGTAGTAGATGTTGGTGCTCCCGACGAGGTTCTTGTTGGGCCCGTCGAACTGGAAGTACGCGATGGCCCCGCCGTCCGCGAGCTCGTAGAACGTGTGGCAGAAGTCCGTGCCCTGCTTCGTTACCTGCCATTCATCCGGCATCGCCTCGGCTTCCGGGTCGACGGCACCGCGCTCCGACCGCTCGCACCAGGTCGCCTTGAGCGGAATCCCGAGGATGTCCTCCATGAACTGCCTGGTGACTTCCTGGTCCGCCACGGGGAACGCGTGGTGGTGCAGTCGGCGCAAGGCCGAGACCTTCGTGGCCGACTCGGCTGCCGCTGTTTCGGTGACTGTCTGCGCCATGTTTTTACCTCCGCCGAGCTTTTGAGCCTCGGCAAGCTCGGCTACGTCGCCGTATAAACGAATGTGTTGATTATCCGAGGTCACACACTCGGATGTCAAGGAAAGGAACGATAACTAGCCATAGAGTCGAATCTTAACTAGGCTCGTCTCAACAGCCCTTCCTGCCCCGGAGCCAAGCCCACGCACATGACACCACCGAATTTCCCCGACCGCGATGATCCGGCCGTGCCGGCGTCGCTGGCCGGCCGGCCGCGGGTCCTCGTGGTCGGCGCGGGCGCGATCGGGGGAGTCGTCGCAGCCAAGCTTGCCAGGGCCGGGCATGACGTGACAGCGCTGGACGCGAACCGGGAGCACGTCGCGCGGCTGACGTCGCCGGGGCTGCGGCTGGACGAGCTCGGCACGCCGTCCGTTGTACCGGTTCCGGCCGTCGCCGACATGGCGGACCTGCGGGGCCCGTTCCACTTCGCGCTGCTGACTCTCAAGGCGCCCTATCTCGAGCCGGTGCTCACCGGGCTCGTCAGCCGCGGGATTGTGCGCACGTTCGTGTCCCTCGGCAACGGGCTGATCCAGCCGCGGGTGGCGGCGATCACCGGCCCCGACCGCCTCATCACGGGCATCGTCGAGTGGGGCGCGACGAACATCGGCCCCGGCCACGTCGCCCAGACGACCCGGGCGCCGATCATCCTCGGCCGCTCCGGCCCGGGTGGACAGGACCTGGGCGAGCGTCCCGGCCAGCTGGCCGGCATCCTGGACGCCGCCGCGCCGACCGTCGTCGTCGACGACATCAATGGTCATGTGTGGGCCAAGCTCCTGCTCAACAGCACCTTTTCCGGTCTCGGCGCCGTGTCGGGGCTGACCTACGGGCAGGTGGCGGCCGAGCCGCCCGGTGAATGGCTGGCCTACCGGCTGTGGACCGAAGGCTATGACGTCGCGTGCGCCGCCGGAGTGCGGCCCGGCGAGGTGGCGGGCATCCGCCCGGCCGATCTCGCCGTGCACACGGACGCCGACCGGTCCCGCGCGGCGGGCGCCCTGGCGGCGCTGCTGAGCCGTCTCGGGCCCACGAAGGCGTCGATGTCACAGGACCTCGAGCGGGGCAGCCCGACCGAGGTAGACGTAATCAACGGCGCGGTCGTCGCGCAGGCGGCCGCGCTCGGCCGGACCGCCCCGCTGAACCAGCGCGTCGTCGAACTAGTGCACGAATGCGAGCGCGGCGCCCGCCGCCCGGGCCGGGACACACTGGCCGCGCTGCGAGCCGCGCTCGGGCCGGCCGCCCCCGTCCGCCACCTCAGCCCAGAACCGGGAGTCCGTCATGGATAACGGCAAAGTCATTATCACCTGCGCGATCACGGGCGGCATGACCGTGCCGACCCAGAGCGAGGCGATCCCCGTCACCGTGGACGAGATCATCGAGGCCGGGGTCCAGGCCGCCGAGGCCGGCGCGGCGGTGCTGCACATCCACGTCCGCGAGGAGGCCACCGGCCGTCCAGTGCAGGACCCCGAGCTGTTCGGCCGCGTGCTGTCCGGGCTTAGCCAGCGCACCGACGCCGTGCTGCAGACCACGACCGGCGGCGGTCAGGGCATGACCGTCGAAGAGCGCGGTGCCATCGTGCCGCGCTTCAAGCCGGAGATGGCGACGCTCAACGCCGGCAGCATGAACTTCGGGCTGTTCCCGATCGCGGCCCGCAACCTCCCGTTCCAGGACTGGGAGCGGGAGTACCTCGAATCGACCCGCGATTACGTCTTCCGCAACACGTTCGCCGGCATCACGTACCTGGCCGGCCTGATGCGCGACGCGGAAACGCGGCCCGAGATCGAGATCTACGACCTCGGACAGCTTTACAACCTCCGGCAGCTGGTGAACGACGGCGTGGTCGAGCCGCCGTTCAGCCTGCAGTTCGTGCTCGGCGTGCTCGGCGGGTCCTCATCGGAACCCGATCACCTGATCTACCTGCTGCGCACCGCGGAGCGCCTCTTCGGGCCAGGGTCGTTCACCTGGTCCGCGGCGGGCGTCGGCTACCCGGCCGAGTTCGAGCTCGCGGCGCTCGCCCTCATGCTGGGCGGGAACGTCCGGGTCGGCCTGGAGGACAACCTGCGGGTGCGCCGTACCGCGCGCGCGAAGACCAACGCCGAGCTCGTCGTCAAGGCGGTCCAGCTGGCTGGCCTGTTCGACAAGACTCCGGCCAGTCCGGCGGAGGCACGGGAGTACCTGCGTCTCAAGGGCGCGGACCGCGTAGCGTTCTGATCATCCTCTATCCCTGATTGCGCGAGGACGTAGCCAATGACTGAGAAATTGCTTCCGACGACCGTCGTGGGCAGCTACCCGCAGCCGGACTGGCTGGTGGACAGGGACCTGCTGAAGTCAGGTCCGGTACCCAGGGCCCGGATGACCGCCCTCTGGCGGGTGCCGGAACCGTACCTGGAGGAAGCCCAGGACGACGCCACCATCGTGGCCATCCGCGATATGGAGCGGGCCGGAATCGACGTCATCACCGACGGGGAGATCCGTCGCGAGAGCTACTCGAACCGGTTCGCCACGGCGCTGGACGGGATGGCCCCCGAGCCGGCGCTGGTCATGGACCCCAGCGGGCGGGAGCGCCCGTATCCCCTCGTCGTCGGCCCCATCCGCCGCGGCCACGCGGTCGAGGTCAGGGACATGGAGTTCCTGCGCGCCAACACGGACAAGCCGGCGAAGATGACGCTGCCCGGCCCTTTCACCATCTCGAAGCAGATGAAGAACGAGTTCTACAGCGATGAGGACGAGGCGGTCATGGACATCGCGGCCGCGCTCAATGAGGAAGTGCGCGACCTCGTCGCCGCGGGCGCCGACGTCATCCAGCTCGACGAGCCGTGGCTGCGCTTCGACCCGGCGGCGGCGGAGCGGATCGCCGTCAAGGCGATCGACCGGGCACTCGACGGGGTTTCCGTGACCACCGTCATCCATCTCTGCTTCGGGTACGCGGCGCTGGTAAAGGGCGAGAAACCGGCCGGCTACGCCTTCCTGCCACAGCTCGCGGACAGCGTGGCAGACCAGATCTCCATCGAATCCGCCCAGCCCGATCTCGACCTCGGAGTACTGGCCGACCTCGCCCCAAAGAAGGTCATCCTCGGGGTGATCAACCTGGCCGATCCGGCCGCCGAGACGGCGGACGACGTGGCCCGGCTCATCCGCAAGGCGCTTGGCTTCATCGAGCCCGCCCGGCTGATCCCAGGCCCGGACTGCGGGATGAAGTACCTGCCAAGGGAGACGGCCTTCGCCAAGCTCCGCGCCCTGGCCGACGGCGCGTCCCAGGTCCGGCGAACCCTGTGATGTGGCGGCCGGCGCGCCTTCCATAATGTCCCGGTTCGTGAATACCAGGGGCGTGTCTTTACAGCTTGTCGTCCCGGCGCTGCAAAGCGTGGTAAACAAATAGCGTGGCAGTAACCGAAGAGGCGTCGTCCCGCTCCGAGTCCATCTATCTGGATCTGCGGCGCAAACTGATCAGCGGCTACTACCAGCCCAATCACCGCCTGAAGCTCTCCGACTTGTGCGCGGAGAACGGTGTCAGCGTAAGCGTCGTGCGCGAAGCGCTGACGCGTCTCGCCGAGCAGGGGCTGATCCAGTCGCAGCCGAACAAGGGCTTCTTCGTCCCGCTTTATACCCCAGAGGAAATCAACGACCTGGCTTTCATGCGCGAGCAGCTCGAATCCCTCGCTGTCCGCCTGTCTATCGAGCGGGGAAACGCCGGGTGGGAAGCGTCAGTGGTCGCCACTCATCACGAACTCCGCCTGACACCGCGCGTTCCCGCCGGGGTCGATGTCGTCGCGAGTGAGCAATGGAGCCGTGCTCATGGCGCGTTCCATGCCGCCTGCGGCGCGGCATGCGGGTCACCCCGCCTGATCAGGCTGCGGCAGCGCCTCTACGACGAGGCGGAGGCGATGCGGCAGATGGCCGGCCTGTCCGGCGGCCGGACCCGGGATGTCGAGGGCGAGCACGCGGCGCTCGCCAAGGCCATCGTCGCCCGCAACGCCGACCGCGCCTCGGACCTGACCGTCAGGCACATCGAAATCACCGCGGGCCTTTCGGTCAAGTCCGCTCTGGCGCGGGCTCAGGGGGAGCGCTAGCGCTCCCCCTATGTTCGCATCCGAGGGATGGCGTCGAGTCCCACCGCCAGCAGCAGGATTACCCCGAGAATGATCTGCTGCACCAGGGGATCGATACTCAGCAGGTCGAACCCGTTGCCGATG
>Ga0209693_10001101_pt1 | contig 11404 bp, 15 predicted proteins | sample HubBroMetageWRM3_FD_188345 | JGI IMG/M metagenome (GOLD analysis project Ga0209693, IMG submission 188345) | Warmed soil microbial communities from the Hubbard Brook experimental Forest, New Hampshire - Hubbard Brook CCASE Soil Metagenome WRM 3... | ecosystem: Environmental > Terrestrial > Soil...
CTACGCGCCGCGGATCATCACGATCAAGGTGCCGGTGGACAAGATCGGCGAGGTCATCGGCCCGAAGGGCAAGATGATCAACTCGATCCAGGACGACACTGGTGCCGAGATCACGATCGAGGACGACGGCACGATCTACGTCGGCGCCACCGACGGGCCCTCGGCCGAGGCGGCCCGGGCGGCGATCAACGCGATCGCCAACCCGCACATGCCAGAGGTCGGCGAGCGCTTCCTCGGCACGGTCGTCAAGACGACGACCTTCGGCGCGTTCGTGAGCCTGCTGCCCGGCAAGGACGGCCTGCTGCACATCACCCAGATCCGCAAGCTGCACGGCGGCAGGCGGATCGAGAACATCGACGACGTGGTGCACATCGGCGACAAGATCCAGGTCGAGATCCGCGAGGTGGACGACCGCGGCAAGCTGTCGCTGGTGCCCGTCGAGGTCGTCGAGCGCGAGGCCGCCGGGGAGGACCTGTCCGGCGGCGAGCGGCCCAGGGAGTCCAACGGCCCCAGCGGCGGCCCCAGGGAGCGCACCGGTGACCGGGCCGGCGGCGACAGAGCCGGCGGCGATCAGGACGGGCATCGCAGGACGCGGCACCGTACGCGGGGGCATGCCGAGTAGATGGCTACCGAACAATCGAGTGATGTCCGCCGCTCCGTGCTCCCCGGCGGGCTCAGGGTCGTAACCGAGTTCCTGCCCGCGGTGCGCTCGGTCAGCCTGGGCATCTGGGTCGGCGTCGGGTCCCGCGACGAGGACGAGGCGCACGCGGGCGCGACGCACTACCTGGAGCACCTGCTGTTCAAGGGCACCGGGCGGCGCACCGCGCTGGAGATCTCCTCGGCCATGGACGCGGTGGGCGGCGAGATGAACGCGTTCACCGCCAAGGAGTACACCTGCTATTACGCCAGGGTGCTCGACTCCGACCTGCCGCTCGCCGTGGACATCCTGTCCGACATGATCACCAGCTCTCTGATCACGCCGAAGGACGTGGACGCCGAGCGCGACGTGGTGCTCGAAGAGATCGCGATGAACGAGGACGACCCCTCCGACACCGCGCACGAGGCGTTCACCGCGAAGCTGTTCGGCGACACGCCGCTGGGCCGGCCGATCCTGGGCACCACGGACTCGATCAACGCGATCACCAGGGACCAGATCTTCGAGCACTACCGGGCCAGGTACAGCCCCGAGCACCTGGTCGTGGCCGCGGCGGGAAACCTCGACCACGACACGGTGGTGGCCCTGGTCACCGACGCGTTCGGCCCGGCCCTCGACCGGGCGGCCGAGCCCGCCCCGCCGCGGTTGAACGGGAGCCACGTCCCGGGCCACGCGGGCGTCGGCACCAAGCTGATCTCCCGCGGCATCGAGCAGGCCAACCTCGTGCTCGGCTGCGAAGGCCTGCCGAGGACCGACGAGCGGAGGTTCGCGCTCGGCGTGCTGAACGCGGCGTTCGGCGGCGGCATGTCGTCGCGGCTCTTCCAGGAGGTAAGGGAGAAGCGCGGGCTGGCCTACTCGGTGTACAGCTTCTCCGCGCAGCACGCCGACACCGGCGTGTGGGGCGTCTACGTCGGCTGCCTGCCGTCCAAGGCCGACGACGTGCTCGCCATCTGCACGGAGGAGATCAGCAAGGTCGTCGACGGCGGCCTGACCGACGCCGAGCTGGCACGCGGCAAGGGCCAGGTGCGCGGCTCGATCGTGCTCAGCCTGGAGGACCCGCCGTCGCGGATGAGCCGCCTGGGCAAGTCCGAGCTGGTGTACCCGAGGCTCGAGCCGGTCGAGGAGGTCCTCGCCGCGATCGACGCCGTCACCCACGACGACGTCCGCGCCATCGCCACCGAGATCCTCACCCGCCCCAAGGCCCTGGCCGTGGTGGGCCCCTTCGACGACCCCGCCGCCTTCCCGATCTGACCCAGCTATCATCGTGGATCGTTACATCCCCTATAGGGGCAGTAATGATCCACGATCATTACTGCCCTAGGAGGACGGCCATGGCGAAGGTCGGGGTAGTGGGGGCGCGGGGGAGGATGGGGCGCGAGGTGGTCAGGACGATCACCGAGGCGCCGGATCTGGAACTCGGCGCCGAGGTCGACGAGGGGGATGCGCTCGACGCGCTGGCCGGGTGCGACGTGGTCGTCGACTTCACCCACCCCGGCGTGGTCATGGATAACCTGCGCTGGTGCGTCCGGCATGACCTGGACGTCGTGGTCGGCACCTCTGGGTTCGGAGAGGACCGGCTGGATGAGGTGCGCGGGTCGCTGGCCGGGCATCCGGAGGTGCGCGTCCTGGTGGTGCCGAACTTCTCCGTCGGCGCCGTCCTGATGATGCACTTCGCCGCTGAGGCCGCCCGGTTCTTCCCCTCCGCCGAGGTGATCGAGCTGCACCACGCCACGAAGGCCGACGCCCCGTCGGGCACGGCGCTGCGCACCGCGGCGATGATCGGCGCGGCACGGGCGAAGGCGGGTCTCGGCGCGCCGCCCGACGCGACCGTCTCTGCGCTGCCGGGGGCGCGTGGCGCGGTGGTCGATGACGTGCGCGTGCACTCGGTCCGGGTGGCCGGCCTGGTGGCCCACCACGAGATACTGTTCGGCGGCAACGGCGAGACGCTGACGATCAGGCACGACTCGATGGACCGCGCCTCGTTCATGCCCGGCGTCCTGCTCGCCGTCCGCCAGCTCGGGACGCTCCCGCCAGGCCTCACCGTCGGGCTGGAGCACCTTCTCGGCCTGGGATAGCGGTGCTGGCCCGGGGGGGCGACCCCCCGGAACCCCCCGATCCTGGGGGGACCCATCCCCCCAGACCCCCCTTGGTACGGTCGGACATATGTGCAGAAGCATTAAGACCCTTCGCCCGCCGTATGCCGAGCAGGTCACCCAGGACGACATCCGCGCCGCGGCGCTGCAGTACGTGCGCAAGATCAGCGGCTTCCGCACCCCGGCAGGCCACAACGCCGAGGCGTTCGGCCGCGCCGTCGATGACGTCGCGGCCGCCACCGCGGCCCTGCTCGGCCAGCTGGAGGTCCGGCCGGCGCCGCAGCGAGCCAGCAGGGCGCCATGAGGCCGATCCTCAACCTGATCTGGCTGATCCTGTGCGGGTGGTGGATGTCCCTGCTCTACCTGCTGGCCGGCCTGATCTGCTTCGTCCTGATCATCACGATCCCGTTCGGGATCGCCGCGTTCCGGATCGCCGGCTATGTGCTGTGGCCGTTCGGGCGGCAGATCGAGCCGCGGGCAGACGCGGGCGTCGGCTCGGTGATCGGCAATGTCATCTGGATCGTCCTCATCGGCTGGTGGCTGGCGATCGGTCACCTGGTCAGTGGCGTCCTGCTGTGCCTGACGATCATCGGCATCCCGCTCGGGCTGGCTAACTTCAAGATCATCCCGATCTCGCTGATGCCGCTCGGCGTCCGGATATCCCCGGTCAGGTAGGTCCTAGCTATCCAGGTTCGGCCCGCTGCCCGATCCCGAAGCCCCCGGAACGCCGGGCCTCGCAACGCCCGGAACGCCAGGAACGCCCGGCCCCGGGCCGCCCGGCGGCGACTCGTCGTCGGAGAACCTGCCCGCCCAGCGGCGGCCGTCCAGCACGTGCACGACCTTGAGGTGCCTGATCTCGAGCACGAACAGGGTCAGCGCGGTAGCGACGGCGGCGACGAGCAGGCGGCCCTGGCCCGCCGCCGCGCCGATCGCGGCCGCCGCGAAGATGGCCGCGGCGGTGTTGAGCCCCACCACCACCTGGTCCCTGCCCACCGCCCGCCGGAACACCAGGCCGCCGCCGATGAAGCCGACCCCGGTGATGGCGCCGGCCAGCGCGTTCGGCGCGCCGTGCACGGCGATGAGGCCGATCACGCCGGACCCGATGCCGATCAGCGAAAAGACCCGGTCGCCCGCGGTCGCCCCGCGCAGCGCCCGCTCGAAGCCGAGCGCGTAGGTCAGGCCGGCCGCCGCTACCAGGTGACCGGCGTCAGCGCCGCTCAGCGCCAGCGTCATGGCGCGTCCCGCGGCAGGTAGGCGGCTGTGCCCGCGGCGCGGCCGCCCACGGCGGCGGTAACCCGCGCGACCAGGAACTCCGGCAGGTACCCCGCCAGCTCACCGAGCTTGACGAACCGGTAGTCGTCGAGTTCTTCCGCCTGCAGCCGGATCGGCGCGTCGTCGTCGAGTTCGCCGCCGTCGAAGATGAAGTGCACGACCGGCTTGGGGCGGACGCCGTCGGGCGGTGCCCAGTCGATGACGAGCAGCGGTCCAGGGACGATCCAGATACCGATCTCCTCCGCCACCTCGCGCTGGCAGCCGACGTGCGGCGGCTCGCCGTGCTCGAGGATCCCGCCCGGCACCGACCAGTGATCGCGGTAGTTGGGCTTGACCAGCAGCACTCGTCCGGCCGGGTCCGTGATCAGCGCCCCGGCGGCGCCGAACATGGTGGGCAGCGTGGCGTACCAGGCGGCCTCGGAAGTCTCGGTCACGGACACGACCTTATCGGCCCCGGGCGGCTGTAGCCTTACTCCATGCATACACCGGGTGGCGACGCCGCAGGGGCGGCAGCGGACGAGGACAGCCGGGTCGAGGTGTACATCACCACCGACACCTCGGGCGCGCCGCACAAGGCCGACGAGCCCAAGCTGTACGTGATGTACGACGCGGCCAATCCAGACGGGGACAAGCTGTACTTCAGCGAGGCCGAGTGGGAGGCGTTCGTCCTCGGTGTCAAGGACGGCGAGTTCGACCTCGACGACGAAGGCAACCTGCCGGAGCTACCGTAGGCCGTAACCCGTCACGACGCGGCCTGCCGGTCTGGGCCGCCCGGGTTGATCTGCTGGGTCGGCGCGGCGAGCTGCGACTTCGGTACCCCGAGCACCGCGGCCAGGTCGGCGTCCAGGTGCGGCGCGGCCCTTTCCGCGTTGCCGAGCAACAGCGTGGTCTTCGTCTTAGTCGTCACGGTGAGGCTCACGCTCGGGCACCCGCTCGCACCGTAGACGAAGCTGGCCAGGGTCCGGCTGCCGTCGTAGAACGTGCCGACGTAGGAGACCCCGAAGTCGGCCGGGCAGTACAGGACCCCCTTCGCCGTGTCGGGGTGCGTCACCGCCGCGCAGAGGTCAGTGAACAGGGCGCGCACCAATTTGGTGTTGCGCTGCGTCACCCGGTGCGGGCTGCCGTTCATCGGCTCGACAAGATGCGTAGCCCGGCTGACCAGGACCTTCGTGGCCTGGCTCACGCTGGCGCAGCCGACGGCCGGGGCGACAGGAGAGGTCGACGCGGCGGGCGCCGCCGGGTCGATCGTCGCCACCTGCGTCCCGCACCCGGCAAGCGCCGCGCCCAGCGCTCCCGCTACCACGATTCCGCGAACTTGGCGTCGATACATCATGCCGTTTTGACGCATCGGCCCCGGAATCCGTTCCATCCGGTATCCGCAACGTCTCAGTGCGCACCGGCCGCGCCGACCCCAAGGACCGCAGGGCCGCAAGGGCCGCGCCCGGTCGCGATCAGATCGCGCCGGCTGCCATGGCCGCGCCGACCGCGATGAGCATCGCACCGGCGATCAGCTCGCTGCGGTCGCCCGCGGCGGCCCCGATCCTGGCGCCGAGCTCGAGGCCGACCAGGGACATCGCCACGCTGACCGCGCCGAACGTCACCGCGGCCACCCCCAGGCTCACGTGGTACGACCCGATCGCGAAGCCTGCCGCGAGGTTGTCGACGCTGAGCGCGAGGCCGCTCAGTATCACCCGCCCGGTCCGCCACTGCCGCGGCTCACGATCGGGGCCGGAACCGGACGCGCGGCCCCGGCTGCGCCAGGCGTAGACCAGGCTGCCGGCGCCGATCACGATCAGCATCACGGCGCCCAGCCAGTGCGCCGCCTGCCCGAGGCCCGCCGCAAGACTGTGTCCCAGCGCGAGCCCGAGCACCGGCATGCCGGCCTCGAACACCCCGAACACGACAGCGACCCGGATCCTGGTGCCGCCGCCCACGCCGCTGACGCCGATGCCGATCGCCGCGCCGAAGTTGGACAGCCCAACCGCCGCCGCGGCGATGAGCAGCAAGGCGATCATGGTTCACACGCTACTCGCGTTGGCCCACCACGCCGATACCCTGCGTCGGCCGAACGGTCAGAACAGCGTGGTGGGCACTGCCAGGGCGCCCTCAAGCCGCAGCAGCTGCTCCTTTCGGTCCAGGCCGCCGCCGTAGCCGGTGAGGCTGCCGTCGCTGCCGATCACCCGGTGGCACGGCACGATGACCGAGATCGGGTTGGACCCGTTGGCCAGGCCGACCGCGCGGGCCGCGACCGGCCGCTTGCCGAGCGCCCTGGCGATGTCGCCGTAGCTGATCGTGCCCCCGTAGGGGATCTTGGTCAGCTCGGTCCAGACGGCGAGCTGGAACGGCGTGCCCGTCGGCGCGAGCGGCACGGTGAACTCCTTGAGGTCGCCGGCGAAGTACGCCTCGAGCTGCGCCGCGACCTCGCGGAAGGCCGCCGGGTCCGGCCTCGGCCCCCCGCCGCGCCGTGCCTCGTGCCGCTCCGCGTCGATCATCCAGAGCCCGGTCAGGGCCTGCCCGTCGCCGAGCAGCAGCAGCCTGCCGATGGGGGAGCCGACGATGTGGGAAACGGCTGGCGCGCTGGTGTCGGGCGCCACGAACGGGCTCGTCATGACCGGCCTTCCTGATCGGGGACTTCGGTGGCACCGCGTTCGAGCAGCGCCCACAGGTGATGCACCGCGTAGGACCGCCACGGCCGCCAGCCGTCCGCCAGCGCGGCCGCGGCCCGCGCCGCCCCGGCCCGCGCCGCCCCGGCCCGCGCTGCCCCGGCACCCGGCGGTACCGCCCCGAGCCCGGCGAGCGCGCTGAGCACCCCGACGTCGGCGGGCAGGAACGCGTCCGGGTCGGACAGCGCGCGCATCCGGATGTAGGACGCCGTCCACGGCCCGATGCCGCGCATGCCGAGCAACTGCGCCCCGGCGCGGTCCCGGTCGGCGCCCGGGTCCAGCGACAGCTCGCCCGACGCGAGCGCCGCGGCCAGCCCGGTCAGCGCCAGCGCGCGAGCCCGGGGCATCGCAAGCGTGGCCGGATCGGCGCAGGCCAGCGTCTCCGCCGTCGGGAAGCAGTGGGTCAGCGATCCGTCAGGGCGTGACAGCGGCTTGCCGTACGCGGCCACCAGCCTGGCGCCGAGCCGCCTGGCCGCGGCGACCGACACCTGCTGGCCGAGCACGGCCCGCAGCGCGAGCTCGTCGCCGTCCACGTGGCCGGGTGACCGCCGCCCCGGATTTGACGCCGCGAGCGGCCCGAGCACCGGGTCGGCGGACAGGTAGCCGGTGACCGCCTCCGGGTCCGCGTCGAGGTCGAGCAGCCGGCGGCAGCGCTGCACGGCCGCGGTGAGGTCGCGCAGGTCCTCGAGCTGGAGCTCGCACTCCACGAAGGCCGGACCTGAGCCAGGCCCAGCGGCCGCCGCGGGCCCGAGGGACAAGATGCCGGTGCCGTTCGGCAGCGCGATCGTCCTGCGGTAGCGGCCGTCCGCAACGCACTCCACCCCGGCGATCGCGCGGGCGCCGAGGTACCCGATGATCCGCCCCAGGTCGATCGGCGGCCGGTAGGGCAGCCGCAGCCTGATCAGGCCGGGCTGAACCGGCGGCCCCGGCCGCCGCACCCCCGCGGCGCGCCAGCGCAGCTGCGTGGGCGTCATCGCGAAAACCTCGCGCACGGTGGCGTTGAACTGCCTGATGCTCGCGAACCCGGCCGCGAACGCCAGGTCGGAGAACGGCAGCGTTGTCGTCTCGGCAAGCACGCGCGCCGTCTGTGCCCGCTGCGCGCGGGCGATGGCCAGCGGCCCGGCGCCGAGCTCCGCGGTGATCAGGCGGTGTACCTGGCGCTCGGTGTAGCCGAGCCGGTCGGCCAGCCCCCGCACCCCGGCCCGGTCGACCGCGCCGTCGGCGATCAGCCGCATCGCCCGGCCCACCACGTCGGCCCTGGTGTTCCACTCTGGCGAGCCGGGGGAGGCGTCCGGGCGGCACCGCTTGCAGGCGCGGAATCCGGCCTCCTGGGCGGCCGCGGCGCTGCGGTAGAACCGCATGTTCTCCCGCTTGGGCATAATCGCCGGGCAGGACGGGCGGCAGTAGATGCCCGTCGAGGTCACGGCGATGAAGAACACCCCGTCGAAACGGGGATCCTTGCTGACCGCCGCCTGGTAACGCTGCTCGTCGCCGGGGGTCATGTCTTCCACAATGCCAGCAGGCGCGGACCGGCACTAGCGGAAATCGGACGGCCACCCCCGGCAGACGCGGCTGCGGTAGGCTTCCGCTGGACTTATAAGTGCCAGCCTCACTCCGGCCAGAGGGAGCGGTCATGCAAGCCGAAATCAAGGGCACCACGATGCCCATCCTCGAGGTCACCCTGGACCCGGGCGAGGCCGTGGTCTCCACGCACGGCGAGCTTTCCTGGATGACGCCGAACATCCAGCTTTCCCAGCACATGAGCACCAGCGGTCCCGGCGGCACCGGCAGCGGCGGCTTCATGGCCGGCCTGAAGCGGGTGATGGGCGGCGGCGGGCTGTTCGTCACCAGCTACGAGGCGGTCTCCGGGTCCGGCATGATCACGTTCGCCGCGAAGATGCCAGGCCACATCATGCCGACCGATATCGCCCCCGGCCAGGCGTACTTCGTGCACCGGCACGGCTGGCTGTGCGGCACCCCGGGCATCACCCCGAGCATCGGGCTGCAGCAGACCTTCCGCGGCGGCATGTGGGGCGGCGACGGCTTCATCCTGCAGAAGCTCGAGGGCCAGGGCCGCGCGTGGATCGAGCTGTCCGGCGAGCTTGTGCACTACACGCTGGCCCCTGGCCAGACGCTGATGGTGCACCCGGGGCACGTGGGGATGTTCGAGGGCAGCGTGCAGTTCACCGTCACCCGGCTGCCCGGCATCGCGAACATGGCGTTCGGCGAGGACGGCTTCCACCTTGTGGCGCTGACCGGCCCTGGCCAGGTCTGGCTGCAGTCGATGCCACTGCCCATCCTGGCCCACTCTCTCGACCCCTACCTGTCCCATCAAGGCGCCCCGCAGGCCGCCGAGGGCGGCGCCATCGGTGGCATCATCGGCAATATCATGCGCGGACAGTAACCAGGGGTTCCTCCCTTTATTTATGCCGAACGAGCACTGGTATCACTAACGGTCACTAACTCTCATTGACGGTGGTCTCCTAAAACCACTGGTTTCTCTGCAGCATCGAAAATGTGACTCTGCGTAAGTTCTCGTGGCTACCTAACCCGGAGGATAGGTAACTATTACCCTGTTACCCATTGCATTGGACACAGCACATACGGTTACACTACAAATGGTAGCGAAACAACTTCGCTCCGTGTTTGGAAGGCGGCGCCCCGCCGCCGGATCGTGTCAATGGGCGGGGCGCCGCCGCAGGCCAGAATCGTATTTGAGGTGTGTGTCGTGGCCAGCAACTATCCCGACGAAGGGCGACCAACAGGCGATGCCGGAGGCGAACGCCCCCTGCTGCCGTTGCGGACGGCCGGTGCCAGCCGCCCGGCGCACACCGAGGCACGCGCCGAACTCCGCGACCGCGAGACCTACTACGCAGAGCTACGTTACGCCGTTGACCGCCAGAGCCGGTCGGTAGCATCCGCACCGTACGTTTACGACGGCGCAGACGCATCGGCGCGCTCCGATGAGGGCAACCGCGATGACAACTGGACCAGGGACGAGATGGCCACCCGCGCCGCCGACACCTGGACCTGAGACCGCCGGCGGCGGACCCGGATTCTCCTCCGGCGCTCGGGCGTCCGGGTCCGCCCCCGGCCTAGCCGCCAGAAGTCCAAACGATCGGCCTTACAGCCGCCAGAAGTCGAAACGATCGCGCCCGGCACGGAAGCCCGCCGCCTCGACCACATCGACCGCCGTCTTGAACTTGTCGCCGACCCGCCAGGGCTGGTGCGCGTCGCTGCCGAACGACACCGCCCGCCCCCCGGCCTCCCGCCACCAGCGGACCAGTTCGACCGAAGCCATCGGGCTCTTGGTGTTCACCTCGAGCACCCGCCCGCTGGCGGCCAGGGCGGCAAGCACGGCCCGGTACTCAGGCTCGAAGGCGGCATCGTCGTAGGCACCCGCCCCGGCCGGCCACATCCGCCGTGGGAAGTCCAGGTGCGCGAGAACCTCGAACAAGTCGCTGCCCTCGATCAGCCGGACCACTTCGGCGAAGTACAGGCGCATTACCTTGTCGGCGGGCATCCGCGAGAACAGCTGGTCGGCGGCGGTCAGCCGCCCCTCGAACGGGATCGCGTGCACCGAGCCGAGCACCCGCTCGATGTCGGCCGAGGCCAGCACCGCGGCCGCGCTCGCTCCCCACAGGTGCGCCTCGCCGATCTCAACGCCGGACAGTATCCGCAGGTCCGGATAGCGCCCGCGGCACTCCTCAACCGTCGCCAGGTAGCCGGGCACGTCGAGCAGCCGCATCCGGTGGTACGGCCGGGGGCCCAGCTGCTCGACGGCGACCTGGTCGAAGTCGGTCCAGGCGGTGAAGTCAAGGTGATCGGTGAAGGCGACGGCGGGAATGCCCGCCGCGAGCGCCTTCTCGCAGCTGAGCGCCATCGACGCCTCGGCGGGCGCGTCCCACGACCACTGCGTGTGTACGTGATTATCGGAGGGCAGGCAGACGTCGGCTTGCGGGTCTTCTAGCACGTCGGCACATGGTTGTCGGCGGGCAGCACGCTACTCATTGTGTCACGCGCCCTGTGCCGCCCGGTTGGCCGGGTTACCAGCCCGGCTGGCGCGGCTTGGCCGAGGTGATGACGTAGACCTCGCCGGAATCGGCGTCAGGCGCCTGAGGCGCGGGCGGTGCCGCGGGCAGCGGATCGGGGGAGGAGTCCGCCGGCTCCAGGGTCTTGCCCGGCTCCTCGCCGTCGAGACGCCGCTTCTTCGCCGCCTCGGCGGTGATCATCGTGGCTAGCTTCTGCCACCGTTCCTCCCACTCGGCCACGCTGCCACCGCAGGCCTGGACAAAGGCCACCGCGACGGGCAGGGTAGGCAGCCGCAGCCCGCCGGCCGCCGAGGCGAGCGTCTTCATCGTGTAGTGCGAGGTCTCGGCCATCTCCGGGTACTCGAGCTCGGCCTTGGCCCGCAGCGCCCGCAGGTCCCGCGCGAACGACTCCAGCCCATCCGGCGCAATGCTGGCCACCGCCGGCTGCGTCGCCCCCAGCGGCCGCGTATCCTGCGCGCCCGCCTCCCGCTGCCGGATTACCGGCCCGCCGGCCTCCCCCCCGGCCACCCGCTCCTCAACACCATCGACCCGCCCCGAAGCCCCATGTCCCCCCGCCCGCTCCCGAAGCGGCGGCACCCCCCCGGCATACGCCCCGCCAACTCCTGCCCCCTCTGCCGAAACCCCATGCCCCCCCGCCCGCTCCCGAAGCGGCGGCACCCCCCCGGCATA
>Ga0209693_10001103_pt1 | contig 11398 bp, 10 predicted proteins | sample HubBroMetageWRM3_FD_188345 | JGI IMG/M metagenome (GOLD analysis project Ga0209693, IMG submission 188345) | Warmed soil microbial communities from the Hubbard Brook experimental Forest, New Hampshire - Hubbard Brook CCASE Soil Metagenome WRM 3... | ecosystem: Environmental > Terrestrial > Soil...
CGCAAAAATTGCCGGCAGCACGCCGCGGGCTTCCAACAGTAGGAACGTAAACCCGATAATTCTCCAGACCTGCGCCGAGGTCAATATTCTCGGGTTCAAAGACAGCACGAACTTTCGAAATCCTTCCGACGATGCGAACCCAAGGGCAAACACAACAAACGGCGCCACCGCAGCGATCGCAACCGCCAATCCGATGCGGTTTGAATTATTTGTGAAGAGACCTGCCGCCGAAGCGGACAGTGCAAACAGGAACCAAACGACGATAAGCGCAATGGTAGACTTCCCATAATTTTTCATAACGAGCCTCCTTGCATCGTAGCGATGCTTGTAAGTTGCTGCGTAAGTTCTAGAAAGCTATTCCAGTTGTGCGTTCCCAATTGGTGCCGAAGACGTGATTGAACTTTCTCCCACACCGGCTCGACACGTTTCAGTTGTGATTCTCCGGCGCTGTTCAGGTGTAGCCAACGTTCTCGCCTGTCTTCGCCACGGCGTTCTGTGATCCAGCCCCTCCGGATCATGATTGCCAGAGTTCGCGTGAGGCTGGTGCTGTCCATCGCCAGAATTTCGCCGAGTTTGCCCTGCGGTATTTCTCCGGCGCGCGACAGCACTTGCAGAATTGTGAGTTGCGTCGCCCGCAGGCCCAGCGGTCGAATTTCCTTCTCATAGAATTGGGTCAGCGCTCGCGAAGACCGCCGGAAGCTGGCGCACATGCATGGCAAAGGTGGCAAGAATGGTTCGCTCATCCCAGACTAGATGCATATACATCTATAGTGGTTGCAGAGAATATGGGTGAAAACCCGGCGCCCGGAGGCTTCTAGTCCTTGCGGTAGAGCAGCGTCATATTGGGATCGATCACGATGCGCGCAGGACGGAATCGCGAGGTAAAGCGGAAATGCGTTTCGGGCCCGTTGGTGATTACTACGCCCAGGCGCTGAGGCCTGCCGCCTCCAGGCGTCGTGGCGTAGAGCGGGACCGGGGCGGTGAACACGTCTTCCACGCCCGACTGTTCGAGTTGGCCAGAAACGATGTATTCCTGGCCGTGTGCTTTGGATTCAAATTTCACCGTGTAATGCGGCATGGCCGTGCCGCGCACCCATTGTTCGAAGAACCAATCCATCTTGTGGTTGCCCTCGAGATCCATCGCGGGCGTCATGTGCTGTTCGACCGCGCGCTGAAAATCTTCCGTCGAGAGCGTCTTGAACCGGTACTCACTGAGTACCGCCCGCAAGAACTCGCGGAATTTTGCGTCCGGATCTTTGCTAGCTGGATCTCGCAGCATTTCGTGCAACATGTGCATTACCCAAGCGCCTTTGCCATAGATCACCATCTCATAAGCTTCCGGTATCTTCGACGAGTTGAGCCGAGGGCCCAAAACCGGCGGACCAACATCTTCGATGGCATGGTCCGACCCAGGAGTCTTGGCGGTGAGCTCCACGCGATAATGATCGAGCCATTTCGTCAGGCGATGCTCGCCCGGCTTTTTGCTATCGGCGTAAAGCAGCGCCAAATAATTTGCCATGCCCTCCTGAATCCACATGTCGCGATAACTGGCGGCGCCGGCCACGTTGCCCCACCACTGATGCGCGACTTCATGGCAGGGCATCAAGTCGCGTGCTGCGCCCTGCGCCCACGCGTTCAAGCCCGCGTTCTCGGCAGTTTCAGGAGGCAGAAACGCAAGCGTGGAAAGGTACACAAGCTCCGGCCAGCCTTGCCCGAACGAGCCGGGAATTTGCGTCACGTCCAGATGATTGAAAGGGAAGTCACCGTTCAGCTTTTCCAGAAAGTGAATGGAGTCTGCGATCTCCGCGCCTACTTGCTTCAACGCCGCCGAAGGATTGGGTTGAGGCGGCGGAGGAGGAATCGCCGGCACCACGTCGCCCGGCCGTGATGGGTCGAAAATGGTGCTGGGCAGTTGGTTGGCAGTGTTGATACGGAGACGCTGGAGAATGGCTTCTTCCAATTGCTGGTTGGCAAAGACTTGAACCTTAGGCTGGCCCGTGGCGGCCTCGGTTTTGTAGTCGCTCAGATTGAAACCTGCTGTAGCAAAAGGAACGTCCGAGCGCCAGCGGCCGGATTTCACGTCGCCGTCCTGGCGCGCATCGCTTTCCGTGCCGGTGGCAACCAGAGTGAGACGCCGTGGCCAGTGGAACGACAGATCGAACCGCGCAAAATGCGCGCCCTCAATGTGTACGTACCAGGTGCCGCGTTCGCCGACGAATTCAACTCCATTGCCGGCATCCGCAATTACGTTGCCACGATAGGCGACCTGGAAGTGAAAATCTTGTCCGGCAGGCGGCGGCGTCGGCAGGACAACCATGATGAAATCGTTGCCGCGGCGCGCAATATTTCGCTCGGCCTCTTCCTCGTTTGGAAAGTGAGGCAGTGGCCGGCCATCGTCTGAGAGTATTTCGGTTAAGGTGAGATACCGAGAAAGCTCCAGCGGAACGACGCGCTCGCCGGCTCGCAGTGCCTTCAGATGCACCGTGGTCCTGCCAGTCAGTGAGAGATCGTCGCCGATCGTGGAATCCACTTGGTAATCCAGAGGCACAAACGCATCGGGCGGAGCGCTGCGAGAATCCTCGGTGCGAAAACTAGCCCACACATCGAAAGACGCGATGCCGTTGTTCATGCGCGCTTGCCCGATGAGGACCTGCTCGTCACGCCGCTGGTCTACGGAAACCTCGAAGGGGCCGACGGAATCGCCTTCCACTAGCGTGTAGAAATATGGCAACGGATCACTGGAAAGGTAATCGGTCATGATGCGCAGCGACTGCGACGGACCCAGCGCCGACGCTTCGGGCTTCCAACGCTCCGCGAACGCTGGATCGTTGGTGGATTCAGCGCTCGCATCCTGCAATTGCCGTTCGACTTCAGCAGCAGTGTCGTCGGTGAAGCGAATATACGCGTTGAAGAAGCTCTGGTCGAGGATGGGCACGCCCAGAAACTGCGCGAGCGAGCGCCGTTCGCCGCGATCGTGGGGAGTGGCGATCACGTGGCCGCGGCCCGAGAACACAATGCCGGTTACGCGCCCGCCCAGCGGCTCGAAAAATGCGAGCTTCCCTTCGGTGAACACAAAATTGATCACGTCGCGGCGCAATCGCAGATCATGCACGGTGTAAACGTGCGTGGCATCCGGCCGAAGTCCGCTAAGCGTTTCATACAACAAGCGCGGGTCCGTCGGGATTGGTGACGCCGCGGGAGCTGGCGGAATTTGTGTCGCGGCTTGAGGCCCGAGCACCGGAGCGCCCGCTGAGTTCTGTGCCGACTGCATGGCTCTTGTAGCCGTGGGAAGACTGAGCGTCTTTGCGCAGGCGAGGATTAGGAGAAGGGCGGGCGAAAGTCGCCAAAATCTCAGCATGGCCCCGACTGTACCGCTTAGGGCATCGCTCAGCAAGGAGCGGCCCGTCGCCGTGAGGCCGCTTGGTAAAATCATGGGTATGCGTTCCGCAGCGTCCATGGCGTTGCTTGGGCTGCTGGTCGTGTCTTCCGCGGCGGCAGATACGATTGTGCTGAAGAATGGCCGCCGGATCGTAGCCTCGAACGTTACGGAAGATAGCGACCACGTTAGCTACGACACCCCTGCCGGGCAGATGTCCATTCCTAAATCCATCGTGGCGCGGATTGACCGCGACGGGTTTGGATATTCTTCCGCGGCCAGCGCGTCGTCCGCGCCGCCTGTTTCCGCACCGCAGGTGGATCCCGTGCGTGGCTACGACGATGTGGCGCATCTCGCGGTTCACGACAACGCGATTGATTTTACGTACCTGGCACAATTGGAAGTGAACGCGCGGTCTGGCGGTGCGGCCGCCATTGATACGGTGGCGGCGGGACACTATGCCGCGGCACAATTCCTGGTCAGCAAGGGCGACAACAATTCGGCGATTGATCATTACCGCGAAGCGCTCAGTTTTGCGCCGGACAATTTGGGATTGTTGCTGAATCTCGCGGTTCTTTACTTGCGGCAGAGCCAGTTCACCACGGCAATGGACCCGCTGGAACATGCGCGGCGCGTTTCTCCCGATTCCGCCGACGTGGCAAAGCTGATGGGCTGGGCTTACTACGGGGCAAACAAAATGGATCAGGCTGTCGCAGAGTGGCGGCGCGCGGAGAAACTGCGACCCGATGCGGAAGTCGAGCGTGCGCTCGAAAAAGCGGAGCGCGATAAGGCCGAGGAAGAGAGCTACCGCGAAGGCGAAACGGCGCACTTTGTTTTGAAGTACAACGGCAGCGCGACGCCGGACCTGGCTCGCGGGATCCTGCACGTGCTTGAAGATGATTTCCGCGATCTGGAATCGCAGCTGGATTTCACCCCGCCCGAGCCTGTCGGCGTGATTCTGTACACAGAGCAAGGATTCGCGGACATCACGCGGGCGCCGAGTTGGGTCGGCGCTTTGAACGATGGGCGCATGCGGATTCCCGTCCAAGGGCTTACCAGCGTGACGCCGGAGCTTGCGCGCGTTTTGAAGCACGAATTGACCCACAGCTTCATCGGTCAGAAGACGCACAATCGCGCGCCCACTTGGCTGCAGGAAGGGGTGGCGCAGTACATGGAAGGCCGTCGCACGACGGGCTCCGCGGGATCTCTATTGAATGTTGGGAGCCAGGGCGGGCTTCCCGCGTTAGCTAGTTTGGAAGGATCGTGGATGGGGCTTTCCGGCGGGTCGGCGTCCGTTGCTTATGCTTGGTCGCTTGCTGCTGTGGAATCCATCATTCAGACCGGGAGCATTGTCGACATCAGCCGCTTGCTGAACGCGATTGCAGCGTCTCCTGACACTGAGCAAGCCTTACGCGATACCTTCCACGATGATTATTCGGATTTGCAGCAGCAGACGATCGTGTTTTTGCAGCACGAAGATGTGCGCTAGGTTCGCCGAAACACCGAAGGTTTCGTAGCGGTGGTCTTTCAGACCGCCATCGATTGTCGCGGCAACACCGATGGCGCACCGAAGTGTGCCGCTACGAAATTCGTCACAATGTTGCCAGCAATCCCGCGATGAGCGCGGCGCGTGCGGGCAGCGCGCGAATCAGCACGTGCTCGCGCGGGCTGTGTGCGCCATCGCCTACCGCGCCTAACCCATCGAGCGTCGGCACGCCCAGTGCCGCGGTGAAGCTGCCGTCCGAGCCTCCTCCTGTCGATGCTTCGCCAAGCGGCAATCCCATTTCGCGCATCAATGATTGTGCCTGGCCGAATAGCTTCCGCACGGCAGCGGTGCGCTCGAGCGGCGGACGGTCGCCTGTGCGCCGCACTTCGATGCGTGCGCCTTTTAGAATCGGCCGCACTGCATGCAGCTTCCTATTGAGCTGCGCTCGATCTGCCTGGCGCGAATAGCGAATATCCACCGACGCATGCGCGTGTTCGGGCACCACGTTCGTAAGTGTGCCGCCGCTTACTACCGTGGTCTGCGCCGTGATGCCGCGACGCGGGTCGTTCATCTTCATCAGGCGCTCGATTTGCAGCACAAGCTCATGGACGGCGTTGACGCCCTTTTCGGGATCAATTCCGGCATGAGCGGCGCGTCCCGTGACGATAATCTCTGCGCCTCCGACGCCTTTTCGTTCCGTCTTTAGCCGGCCATCGGTCCCGAACGACGGTTCGAGGACGAGAACGGCCTCGCTCTTGCGCGCTTCCTGCTCGATCGCGCGACGGGAGGTTTCGCTGCCGATTTCTTCGTCGGAGGTCCAGAGAAGGACGAACCGCTTCGATGGCTCAATGGCGGCCGCGCGCAAAGCGTCCACTGCAAACAGCGCCAAAGTCAGGCCGCCCTTCATGTCAAATGTTCCCGGCCCCCAAGCGCGCCCGCCGGAAATGCGAAATGGCATTTTTGCGAGCGTGCCGAGTGGATACACGGTGTCGAGGTGGCCGAGGACCACGACCTGTCCCACAGGTTTCCCTTTGCCCAACCAGATTTCCGCGCGCACGTGATTTCCGCGTTCGTCCTGCCGGAGAATCCGCACGCTCGCCCCGCGCCGTTTCCATTCGCGCGCCACGATCTGGCCGAAACGGTCCACGGCCGACTTATCGTGGCTGGGCGATTCGCAGCGCACAAACTCACCCAGCAACTTCACCATCTCGCGTTGTCGCCCACGCAACTGGCTCAGGATTCGTTTCATGCTCACATTTCTCAAAGTCATTTCCTTAATCCGTCCGCTTCTAACCCGCGGCCATCCTAGCAGAAGCCCGCGCTTGGTCGCATGTGCCGTTTCGTTCATCCGGCTACGGTCGGCTACTGCTTGCCACTGCGATTCCCACCTGCTCGGGTTTCGTATAGAATTGTTTGATTGTGCGCCGATGGAAATTTTCGTCGGTGGCGACTACCATTGGGTGGGGTGGGGTGCTGTCATCCGCGCAGAGCGCGAAGAAATTGCAAACGCGCGGCGCGACTCAAATTCCCAACGCAATGCGCTGACAATGCGCGCGCGATACAGCGGACCAGGCGCGCAACACGCAATCCATAGCAAGCAGAGGCCCATAGACGATGATCCTCGACAGTATAGGGATCCAGAAGATCCTGCCACATCGCTACCCTTTCCTTTTGGTGGACGCCATTGAAGAAATGGAACCAAAGAAGCGCATTGTGGGAATCAAGAACGTCACCATCAACGAGTATTTCTTCCAAGGACATTTTCCAGGCAAGCCGGTCATGCCCGGAGTCCTGATCGTCGAATCCATGGCACAAATTGGAGGGCTTCTGCTGCTGCAGGATGTGGAAGATCGCGACCGCAAGGTTATGTACATGGCGGCGATTGATAACGCGCGTTTCCGCCGACCGGTGGTGCCGGGCGATCAATTGCGAGTAGAAGTGAACGTAATCACGTTTCGCGGGCCGTTTTGCAAGGTCCAGGGCCACGCGCGCGTGAATGGGGAGCTGGCGGCCGAGGCCACGCTGATGTGCGCGATGGTGGACGTCGGGCCAGACGGCACGCCTGCCGTGTCAACGAGTTCCGCCGCGCGAGTTCCGGTGAAGAAGCTCGATGAGTGAGCCCGATGAGTGAAATCGATCCGCGGGCGATCGTTTCTTCCACCGCGAAGCTTGGGAAAAACGTAAAAGTCGGCGCCTTTGCCGTGGTGGGCGATGAAGTGGAATTGGGCGACGCTTCTGTGCTGGAGCATCATGCCGTGGTACAGGGGCCAACGCGGATGGGGCGCGAAAACCACCTTTACCCATTCGCCGTGGTGGGCGGCGACCCGCAGGATCTGACGTATAAGGGAGAGCGGGTGTCCTTGGAAGTGGGCGATAAGAACGAATTCCACGAATTCTCGACGGTGAATCGCGGAACGGTGAAGGGCGGGGGCATAACCCGGGTGGGCAGCAATAACCTGATCATGTCTTACGCGCACATCGGACACGATTGCCAAATTGGAGACTCCACGATTTTTGTGAATGGCGCAACGCTGGCTGGCCACGTGACGGTGGAGGACAACGCACAAATCGGCGCGTTTTGTCCGGTGCATCAATTCTGCCGCATCGGCAAATATTCTTATATCGCGGCGCACACGGTGATCACGCAGGACGTGCCGCCGTTTTCCAAAATCGTGGCACCACGAGGAACGCGATGCCTGGGAGTGAACCGTGTCGGTCTGGAGCGCCAGGGTTTTTCCTCGGAGCGAATCCAGTCCATCGAAAAGGCCTTCCGGTTGCTGCTACGTTCAAAAATGAACACTTCGCAGGCCGTGGAAAAAATGCGTGGAACCCTCGCGGACTCACAGGACGTCATAACTTTAGTCCAGTTCATCGAGTCGGCCTCGTCCGACCGCGGTCTGACAAAATAGGGTGATGGTGTCGGCCTTATCCAAAAACACAGAAAATCAGGTCCATTCGGGCTGGGGTTTGATCGCGGGAAATGGCGATTTCCCATTTTTGGTGTTGGAAGGGGCGCGCAGCCGCGGGATCGAAATGGCGGTGATTGCGATTCGCGAAGAGGCTTCGCAGGGGCTTGAGCGCGTCGCGAAACGTTTGCACTGGGTGAGCCTCGGGGAGCTTAGCCGGACAATTGAGTTGCTGCATCAGGAAGGCGTCAAGCACGCGGTGATGGCCGGGCAGGTGAAGCACAATAAAATTTTCAGCGCGATACGCCCGGATTGGCGTTTGGCGAAGCTGCTGCTTTCGCTGCCGGCCAAAAACACTGACTCGCTGATTGGCGCAGTTGCGCGCGTGTTGGGAGACGAAGGCATCGAACTGGTGGACTCGACGAAATTTCTGGGAGCGCTGCTACCTGAGGCGGGCATTCTGACTCATCGCACGCCGGATGTGGCGGAAGCCCAGGATATTGAGTACGGGAGGCAGGTGGCCAGGCAGATCGCGGGGCTAGACCTGGGACAGATGGTAGTAGTGCGCGATCGCGCCTGCGTGGCGATCGAAGCGATGGAGGGCACGGATGAAACCATCGAGCGCGCCGCGCGCATCACGGGTGGACAACGCCTAGTGGTAGTGAAAGTCAGCAAGCCGCAGCAGGATATGCGTTTTGATGTGCCGGTGATCGGCTTGGCTACCATCCAAGTAATGAAAAGGTCGAACGCCACTGCTTTGGCGATTGACGCGGGGCGCACGTTGCTTTTCGATCGTGACGAATTGATTCGCGCGGCGGACGATGCAGGGATTGCGATCGAGGCATTCACGCCGGAAATTGGCGTCAGCACCGGCGGCGAGACGCGAGACGCTAGGTCTAAAAGGAAATCGTGAACGAGAAGCCAATACGCGTTGCGGTGGTCGGCGTCGGCGAATTTGGGCGCAATCACGTGCGGGTGTGGGCCGAAATGGAGGGCGTGGAACTGGTCGGCGTGGTCGATACGAACGCCGCGCGCGCGGCACAGGTCGCGGCGGAATTCACTACGCGCGTGATCCGCGACATCGACGCGCTCAAAGTGGAAAAGATAGATGCTGTGAGTGTTGCAGTACCGACCAGGGAACATGGTTCCCTTGGTTGCCGCCTGCTGGACTGGGGAATGGACGTATTGGTCGAAAAACCGATGGCTTCTTCGGTCGGCGAAGCGGACGGCTTGATTGCTTCCGCGCAACGCGCGAATCGCATCCTGCAGGTGGGACATCTTGAGCGATTCAACCCCGCCGTTACGGCGGTTAAGAAGATTGTTTCAAACCCCATGTTTTTTGAGGTGCACCGCCTCGGGGTTTTCACGCCGCGCAGCCTGGATATTGACGTGGTGTACGACATCATGATTCACGACCTGGATATTTTGCTATCGCTGGTGGATTCGCCTGTAACGGACCTGAAAGCCGTGGGTATCCCGGTGATTTCCGACAAGGTGGACATCGCCCACGCCCGACTGGAATTCGCGACCGGCGCAGTTGCGAACCTCACGGCGAGCCGAGTTTCCACAGAGCGAGTGCGCAAGATGCGTTTCTTTCAGGCACACGAATATGTCTCGATTGATTTCACGCGGCAGGATTTGCTGCGCGTTCGCGTGGATCAGGGCGCAGGGCAGCGGGAAAGCCAGCCCGAGAATCTTCCCAAGATCAATTTTGAAAAGGTGCCCACGGTTCCGGAAGAGCCGCTGCGCGGCGAGTTGCGCGCGTTTGTGCACGCGGTGCGCACGCGCCGTCCGCCGCGCGTGGATGGTGCCGCCGGTCGCCGTGCGCTGGAATTGGCGGACCGTGTGATGGCAGGCATCCAGGAACATGCCCGCCGCGTCAAACTGGAAGCTCTCAGTCCCCAGGAAACTCGATGATTCCCCGGACACTTGTTCCGACCGACGTGCGCCCGCTCGAGAACGGCGAAGCCAAGAGACCGCCGCGCCGGCTGACGACCTACATGGACGATCGCACCGTCGTGCCTTCGGATTTGTCCGATGCTCCGCCGCTTACGGGCAAGACGAACATCCCCGAGCATCTGCCGCTTGGCGTTCTGGTGGATCGCACGCTGGTGCCGCGCGGCATGGCGGCCAAGCCCTTCGAAAATATTGAGCCGTGGGGCGAGCATGTTCCGATCGCCATCCTCGATTCGCGCGTGGTCGTGCCGGCGTTCGTCGAAAAACCCGAGCAGCAGGAAATTGACAAATTCGACCAGCCGCCGGAGATGACCGCGCAGCTTCGCGAAGTGGTGGAGCCGGATATCTTCATGACCGGCGAGGCCAATCTTCTCGTCCAGCCGGAAGATAAGCGCGATGCCAAAGAGGACGCCATCACGCGCGCAGCTTCGGTGGCGGCGCACATCGCGTTCATTATTTTTCTGGTATTCCTGCCAAAAATTTTCCCACCGCACGTTCCTACGCGCGATGAAATCGAACTGGCCAGCAAGGAATTGGGCGTGGTTTATTTGCCGCCGGATGTGGGGGAACTCTCGCGACGCCCGTCGCCCCCGCCGGGCCCCGCAGTGAAGATCAGTCCAAAAGTCTTGAATAAAGTGGCGCCTCCGCGGCCGGAAGAACATCGCATCGAAGCGCCTCCATCGCCGAAAGCGAATCCGGAGCGACCGCCTTCGGATTTGCCCGCTGCACCTACACCGCAACCGAATCGGACGCCGCCTGCACCTACGGCTGCTACCCCGCCTGTGGACGCAGCGCCGTCGCCATCGCGCCTATTACCTGCTGCACCACAACCCGTGCCCGGCCACTTGAATCTCGGGCTATCGAATTCGTCACCAAATAAGTCGATGAATGATGAATTGCAGGATGCGGTCAAGCACGCCAGCGGCGGAACGTATAGCTCGAGTAGCGGCATTCCGCGAGGCACTGGAGGAGGCGATGGTCGCGGGCGCGGCAGCGGAGGAGGCGGAGGGCAGGTTGGCAACGCCGTCACGATTCTAACGCCGACGGAAGGCGTTGATTTCAATAGCTACATCACGCGGCTTGTGGCGAGAGTGAAGCAGAATTGGTATGCCGTGATGCCCGAATCCGCTTACATGGGCGACAAGGGAATCGTGGCCGTCACGTTTCGCATCAATCGCGACGGCAGCTTCCCGGGCGAAAATTTCAATCTCGAGAGAACCTCCGGCAAGGATCCTCTCGATACGGCGGCGATGTCTGCAATTCGCACGACGAACCCTTTCGATCCGCTGCCTCCGCAGTTCAAGGGGCCTTACATCGAACTTCGATTCATCTTCTTCTATAATATTCCCATCAATAACGCGCAGTAACTTCGCCATGAAACTCAACCGCGTACAGGTCGTGGGCGCTCTTCTGCTGGCCGCTCCGGTTTTGCGCACCCTATTGCTTCGCTACTGGAAATTTTCGGGATGAAGGCGCTGCCGCGGCTCATTGTGATTCTCGGGCCTACTGCTTCCGGCAAATCAGCGTTGGGGATTTCGCTGGCGAAGCGGCTCGGCGGCGAAATTCTGGTCTGTGATTCCACGCAGGTGTATCGCCGCTTCGATATCGGTACGGCAAAGGTTCCGTCTGGCGAGCAGCAAGGCATCGCGCATCACCTGGTTGATCTTGTCGAGT
>Ga0209693_10001104_pt1 | contig 11392 bp, 9 predicted proteins | sample HubBroMetageWRM3_FD_188345 | JGI IMG/M metagenome (GOLD analysis project Ga0209693, IMG submission 188345) | Warmed soil microbial communities from the Hubbard Brook experimental Forest, New Hampshire - Hubbard Brook CCASE Soil Metagenome WRM 3... | ecosystem: Environmental > Terrestrial > Soil...
TGCGCCAGAGACTGGACGGGGGATAGCGGGGAATACGCGCCCACTGTCATCCTGAGCGCAGCGAAGGATCTCATCGCCGCTTGCCACGGGCATGAGATCCTTCGCTGCGCTCAGGATGACGAGAGTGCCTTCTTTACCGCGGCCGACGCCTTGGCGAAATCCATCTGGCCGGCATACTTGGCCTTGAGCGCCGCCATCACACCGCCCATGTCCTTGACCGTCTTGGCGCCGGCGGCGGCCACCGCCTCGGCGACCGCGGCTTCGACGGCCGCGTCGTCCATCTGCTTGGGCAGGAAGCGCTCGATCACCGCGATCTCGGCCTTTTCCTTGTCGGCCAAGTCGGCGCGATTGCCCTTCTCGTAGAGGACGACCGATTCGTTCCGCTGTTTGATCATGCCCTGCAGCATCGACAGGATGCGGTCGTCGGCGACGCCCTCGCGGCTGGTCTCGGTGCGGTTGGCGATGTCGACGTCCTTGAGCTTGGCCAGGATCAGGCGAATGGTGCCGAGCGCCGCGGTGTCGCGGGCGCGCATGGCGGTCTTCATTGCCTCGTTCAGTTGGTCGCGCAGCATGTCTTTGTCCCGATGGATCGAAGGGCGGAAACTAATCGCTCGCCCTGCTGTTGGCAAAGCAAATAAGTTATTGAAAAGGCTTATTAATTGGCGGTCTGCGGCGCCTTGACCCTATGCGACCGCTTGGTTACAAACCCGCGCGGTTCGCAGGTCGCCTTCCCGGGCGGGGCTGGGCGGATTGCACGAACGGACAAATTCAGCATGACCCCTTCTAAGACCGCCGGCGCGACTGACGCCGCGCCGCGTTGGGCCACGGCCGCGCTGGTGCTGGCCGATGGCGCGGTCTTTTGGGGCAAGGGTGTGGGGGCTGCCCGCCACGCGGTCGGCGAGGTCTGTTTCAACACCTCGATGACCGGCTACCAGGAGATCATCACCGATCCCTCCTATGCCGGGCAGATCATCACTTTCACCTTCCCGCACATCGGCAATGTCGGCACCAATCTCGAGGACATCGAGAGCATCAATCCCGCCGCGCGCGGTGTGGTGCTGCGCGGCGACATCACCGAGCCGGCCAACTGGCGGGCGGCCAAGCCGCTCGACGACTGGCTGAAGGGCCACAATCTGCCGGGCGTATGCGGCGTCGACACGCGGGCGATCACGCGGCGTGTCCGGGACGGCGGTGCGCCCAGCGGCGTGGTGGTCCACGCCCCCGACGGCAAGTTCGACATTCCCAAGCTGCGCAAGGCCGCCGAGGAGTGGCCCGGCCTCGACGGCATGGATCTCGCCGTCGAGGTGACGACCAAGCAAACCTATGGCTGGGACGAGACCAAGTGGGCGCTGGGCAAGGGCTACGGCAAGCTCACCAAGCCCAAGTATCACGTGGTCGCCGTGGACTACGGCGCCAAGCGCAACATCCTGCGCTGCCTCGCCAATACCGGCTGCAAGGTCACGGTCGTTCCGGCCACCGCCACGGCCGAGGACATCCTGCGCCACAAGCCTGACGGTGTGTTCCTGTCCAACGGCCCGGGCGATCCGGCGGCGACGGCAGGCTACAGCGTGCCTGCGGTCCAGGGCGTGCTCGACAAGAAGGTGCCGCTGTTCGGCATCTGCCTCGGCCACCAGATCCTTGCCCTCACGCTGGGCGGCAAGACGCGCAAGATGGAACGCGGCCATCGCGGCGCCAACCAGCCGGTCAAGGACCTGACGACCGGCAAGGTCGAGATCACCTCGCAGAACCACGGCTTTTGTGTCGTGCCTGAGTCGCTGCCCCCGAACGTCGAGGTGACGCACGTCTCGCTGTTCGACGGCACCAACGAGGGCCTGCGCTGCACCGACATGCTGGCCTTCTCGGTGCAGTACCATCCCGAGGCCTCGCCCGGCCCGTCCGACAGCCACTATCTTTTCGACCGCTTCGTCGACATGATCGACAAGAGCAAGGGCAAGTGACAGTGCTCATCAGCTCCAAAAGACAAGCGCACTGTCAGGTCCTTCGCTGCGCTCGGGACGACAGGTAGTCCATGCCCAAGCGTACCGACATCAAGAGCATTCTGGTCATTGGCGCCGGCCCGATCGTGATCGGCCAGGCCTGCGAGTTCGATTATTCCGGCGTGCAGGCCTGCAAGGCGCTGAAGGACGAGGGCTACCGCGTCATCCTGGTGAACTCCAACCCGGCCACGATCATGACCGATCCGGGCTTGGCGGACGCCACCTATATCGAGCCGATCACGCCCGACATGGTGGCCAAGATCATCGAAAAGGAGCGGCCGGACGCCATCCTGCCGACCATGGGCGGGCAGACGGCGCTCAACACGGCAATGGCGCTCCATCGCGATGGCCGCCTCAAGAAGTACAAGGTCGAGCTGATCGGCGCCAACGCCGAGGCGATCGACAAGGCCGAGGATCGCCTGCTGTTCCGCGAAGCCATGACCAAGATCGGCCTGGAATGCCCGAAGAGCGAGGTCGTGCACAATCGCGAGGAAGCGATCGGCGCGCTCGACCATGTCGGCCTGCCGGCCATCATCCGTCCGTCCTTCACGCTGGGCGGCACGGGCGGCGGCATCGCCTACAACCGCGACGAATATTTCGACATCGTGCAGGGCGGCGTCGACGCCTCGCCGGTCGGCGAGGTTTTAGTCGAGGAATCAGTGCTCGGCTGGAAAGAGTACGAGATGGAGGTCGTGCGCGACCGACGCGACAACTGCATCATCATCTGCTCGATCGAGAACGTCGATCCGATGGGCATCCACACCGGCGACTCGGTGACCGTGGCGCCGGCGCTCACGCTCACCGACAAGGAATACCAGATCATGCGCGACGCCTCGATCGCGTGCCTACGCGAGATCGGCGTCGATACCGGCGGCTCGAACGTGCAGTTCGCGGTCGATCCCGAAACCGGCCGCATGGTCGTGATCGAGATGAACCCGCGCGTGTCGCGCTCCTCGGCGCTGGCCTCGAAGGCAACCGGCTTCCCGATCGCCAAGGTCGCCGCGCGCCTGGCCGTCGGCTACACGCTCGACGAACTGCTGAACGACATCACCGGTACGACGCCGGCCTCGTTCGAGCCGACGATCGACTATGTCGTCACCAAGATGCCGCGCTTCGCCTTCGAGAAGTTCCCGGGCGCGGAGGCGTTGCTCACCACCTCGATGAAGAGCGTGGGCGAAGCGATGTCGATCGGCCGGACCTTCCAGGAATCGCTGCAAAAGGCGCTGCGCTCGATGGAGACGGGCCTCACCGGGTTGAACGAGATCGAGATCAAGGGTGCGCCCGACAAGTCGGCCATCGTCGGCGCCCTGTCGCGGCCCACACCCGACCGCATCCTGACCATCGCCCAGGCGTTCCGCTTCGGCCTCTCGGTCGATGAGGTGGCGCACGCCTGCAAGTACGAGCCGTGGTTCCTGCGCCAGATCGAGCAGCTCGTGACGATCGAGGCGGAGCTGCGGGCCAAGGGCCTGCCCAAGGACGCCAAGGGCCTGATCGATCTCAAGAAGAAGGGCTTCTCCGACGAGCGCCTGGCCGAGCTCACCGGGCAGTCGGCGGCCGACGTCGCCGGCAAGCGGCGCAGCCTCGGCGTCAAGCCGGTGTTCAAGCGCATCGACACCTGCGCCGCCGAGTTCGAATCGCGCACGCCCTATCTCTATTCCTGCTACGAGGGCGACGGTCTCCACCCCGCCGAGTGCGAGGCCCAGCCCACCGACCGCCGCAAGGTCATCATCCTGGGCGGCGGCCCCAACCGCATCGGCCAGGGCATCGAGTTCGACTATTGCTGCGTGCACGCGGTCTATGCGCTGCGCGAGGCCGGCTACGAGACCATCATGGTCAACTGCAATCCCGAGACCGTCTCGACCGATTACGACACCGCCGATCGCCTTTACTTCGAACCGTTGACCGCCGAGGACGTGATCGAACTGGTCGAAGTCGAGCGCCGCAACGGCGAGCTTTTGGGACTGATCGTGCAGTTCGGCGGCCAGACGCCGCTCAAGCTCGCCGAGCCGCTCGAGGCGGCGGGCATCCCCATCCTCGGCACCTCGCCCGACGCCATCGATCTCGCCGAGGACCGCGAACGCTTCCAGAAGCTCATCCACAAGCTGAAGCTGCGCCAGCCCGACAACGGTACGGCGACGTCGCAGGAGAAGGCGATCGCCGTAGCCGAAAAGATCGGCTACCCGGTCGTGATTCGGCCGTCCTACGTGCTGGGCGGCCGCGCCATGCAGATCGTCTACGATCGCGAGGGGCTGGAGCGCTACACGCGCGACGCCGTGAAGGTTTCGGGCGCCAATCCGGTGCTGATCGATTCCTACCTGCGCGACGCCATCGAGGTCGATGTCGACGCGTTGGCCGACAAGGACCAGAACGTGTTCGTCGCCGGCATCATGGAACACATCGAGGAGGCGGGCATCCATTCCGGCGATTCGGCCTGCTCGCTGCCGCCCCATTCGCTGCCGGCCAAGATCCTGGCCGAGATCGAGCGCCAGACCGAGGCGATGGCGCGCGCGCTCAAGGTCGTCGGGCTGATGAACGTGCAGTACGCCGTCAAGGACGGTGAGGTCTACGTGCTTGAGGTCAATCCGCGCGCCAGCCGCACGGTGCCGTTCGTCGCCAAGGCGACCGGCCAGCCGATCGCCAAGTATGCCGCCCGCCTGATGGCCGGCGAGTCGCTGAAGTCGCTCGCCATCAAGAAGGCGCGCGGCAAGCATATCGCGGTCAAGGAAGCGGTGTTCCCGTTCGCCCGTTTCCCGGGTGTCGACGTCATCCTCGGCCCCGAAATGCGTTCGACCGGCGAGGTCATGGGCCTCGATTCCGATTTCGGCCGCGCTTTTGCCAAGTCGCAGCTCGGCGCCGGCAGCAAAGTGCCGCTGGACGGCGTGGTGTTCGTGTCGGTCAAGGACCAGGACAAGGCCCAGATGGTGAAGCCGGTGAAGCGGCTGCTCGATCTCGGCTTCAGGGTCGTGGCGACCGGCGGCACGGCCGATTTCCTGCACCGGCACGGTATCGAAGCGCAGAGGGTGAACAAAGTGCTCGAGGGGCGGCCGCACATCGTCGACCTGATGAAGGACGGCAAGGTGCAGTTGGTCTTCAACACCGTCGACGGGGCGGGTGCGCTCACCGACAGCTATACGCTCCGCCGCGCCGCGCTGATGCACAAGATCGCCTATTATACGACGGTTGCGGGCGCCAAAGCGTCGGTCGAAGGCATCGCGGCGCTGAGCGAGGGGGCACTCGACGTGGCGCCCCTGCAGTCCTACTTCAAGACCACCTTCTAGCCGCCAACTTCCACAACTTGCGCGAGGCCCGAATTGGGCGCGTTGGCCGTTGACGCCGCGCGATTCATTGAGGACGATTAAGCAATGGAAAGGGTTCCGACCACCGCCGAGGGCCTGAAAAGCCTCACGGACGAACTGAAGCAGCTGAAGAGCGTGGAACGCCCGGCGATCATCAAGGCGATCGCGGCGGCGCGCGAGCATGGCGATCTTTCGGAGAACGCCGAATACGCGGCCGCGCGTGAACGCCAGAGCTTCATCGAGGGCCGAATCGCGGAGATCGAGGACATCATCTCGCGTGCCGAGGTGATCGATTTCAGCAAGCTTTCCGGTAAGATCGTCAAGTTCGGCGCTACCGTGCAGCTGGCCGACGAGGATACCGACGAGAAGGTGAAATACCAGATCGTCGGCCCCTATGAGGCCGACCTCGCCAAGCGGCGCATCTCCGTCACTTCGCCGATCGGCCGGGCGCTGATCGGCAAGACCGTGGGCGACACCGTCGAGGTCCAGACCCCGCGTGGTGCGCGCTCCTACGAGGTCGTGGGCGTTCAGTTCAAGTAGACGCTGCAGTTGGAGTGGAGGCCGCAGCGCGTCCGCGCCGCACGCCGATGGTGCGCATCGTGGCGTACTGGATCAGGAACAGCGCGAGCTTGCTGGCGATGCCCCAGATCGACATCGTCGTCGCCCAGGTCACAGGATCGAGTGTGAGTGCCAGCGCGATATTGAGAGCGGCCGAGCCGAACATCAGGCCGGCCCACACGAAACCGAAGATATAAGCGAGGTCCGGCACGACGGCCACGGCGATCGGCGGCAGATAACGGTTCATCCAGCCCGGCCGCAGCATGTAGGCGCCAACGATGCAGTAGATGACGGTGGGCTTCAGCATCACGAAACGGGCATCGTTGGTGAGCATCGTCGCGGCGCCCGAAACGACCACGAGACCAATGCTGAGCCACTGCATGGTGTCGATCGGCTTGCGGTGCGCCATCAACCAGCCGATCTGCACGATCCCCAAGCCGACGCCCAGCGCCACCGCGAGGATCAGGTCCTTGGTGATCAGCAGGACGGCGAGGAACAGCAGGGTCGAGGCGAGGTCCGATATCAGCAGCTGCGCCGATTTCAGGAGGTTGGTCATGGTGGCCTCCACTAAACGGTAACACCGTGTATTTCTCAAACGCTATAGATACACGCCGTACCCCGCAAGAGGGTTTCTCTATGAGGCCCTTCTACTCGACCGAGATCGGCACTCCGGGAAGCTGCTTGGCCGTGCGGAACACCATCATCGATTTCACATGGCTGACGTTGGGTGCCGAGGTGAGCCGGGTCGTCAGGAATTTCTGATATTCGTCCCACGTCTCGGCCACGATCTTCAGCAGGAAATCGGCTTCGCCCGCCAGCATATGGCACTCGCGGACCTCGTCCCATTTGGCGATCAGCGCCTCGAACGCCTTGAGGTCGGTCTCGGCCTGGCTGCTGAGGCCGACCAGGGCAAACACCGAGACGCTGTAGCCCAGCGCCTCGGGGCTGAGGTCGGCGTGGTAGCCTTTGATGATTCCGGCGCGCTCCAAGGCCCGCACCCGGCGCAGGCAGGGTGGCGCGGATATGCCGGCCCGTTCAGCCAACTCCACGTTGGTCATGCGCCCATTCGACTGCAGGTCGCTGAGAATGCGCCGGTCGATTCGATCGAGCTTTGCGCGAGCCATCCGATTTTCCTCCCGTTGGCCGCGGTCTATGCCAGAACCATGCCACGCGCGCAATAAAGTTGCGAGATTCGGGCGGCCGGCTGTGAACAATTGCGCCGGGAGAGGCAGAACGCCCGTGCATACCCGGCGAGGTTTGCATATATGTGAAAGATATGCGGTTGGCGGGATGCGGAAGCGACATGGCGGCGACTCATCGCAGTAAGGTGCTCATCCTGGGGTCGGGCCCGGCAGGCTACACGGCGGCCATCTATGCCGCCCGTGCGAGCCTCAGGCCCATGCTGGTGCAAGGCATCCAGCCCGGCGGCCAGCTCACCATCACGACGGATGTCGAGAACTACCCGGGCTTTGCCGATGTGATCCAGGGCCCGTGGCTGATGGAACAGATGCAGAAGCAGGCCGAACATGTCGGCACCGAGCTTTTCTTCGATACCGTCGTCGATGTCGATCTCAGCCGGCGGCCGTTCGTGTGCGGCGGCGATTCCGGTGATCGCTACGAGGCTGACTCGCTCATCATTTCGACAGGCGCCACGGCCAAGTGGCTGGGCCTGCCCAGCGAAGAGGCGTTCCGCGGCGGCGGCGTTTCGGCCTGCGCGACCTGCGACGGGTTCTTCTTCCGCGGCAAGGAAGTGGTCGTGGTGGGCGGCGGCAACACCGCCGTCGAGGAAGCGCTCTACCTCACGCACCACGCCTCCAAGGTGACCCTGGTTCATCGGCGCGATTCATTCCGCGCCGAAAAGATCCTGCAGGACCGCCTGTTCAAGAACCCCAAGGTGACCGTGCTGTGGGACCATACGCTGCAGGAGATCCTGGGTGAGGCGAAGCCCGCGCCGCTGGTGCAGGGCGTCCGGCTGAAGAACGTCAAGACAGGTGTGGAGAAGGAACTGGCGACCGACGGCGTTTTCATCGCCATCGGCCATTCGCCCAACACCGAGCTGTTCAAGGGCAAGCTCGCCATGGACGGCGAAGGCTATTTGATCACCAAGCCCGACTCGACGGCGACCGATATCGAGGGCGTCTACGCCGCGGGCGACGTGCAGGACAAGATCTTCCGTCAGGCCGTCACGGCAGCGGGCACCGGCTGCATGGCGGCACTCGAGGCGGAGAAATGGTTGGCGCACCAGGAAGCGCGCCTCGCGCAAGCCGCGGAGTAAGCGGCGGTGCGAGTCGGCGCTTGGCGCGTACCGCCAAGCGCCTTAGGGAGGCGATGTCATGGACTGGGACAAGCTGCGGATCTTTCAGGCCGTAGCCGATGCCGGGAGTTTCACGCATGCTGGCGAGACGCTGAAGCTCAGCCAGTCGGCGATTTCGCGCCAGATCGGTGCGCTCGAGGAGCAGCTTGGCGTCATGCTGTTCCACAGGCACGCACGCGGCCTGATCCTCACCGAGCAGGGCGAATTGCTCTATCGCACCGCGCGCGACATGGCGGCCAAGGTCAACACCGCCGAGGCGCTGCTGCGCGCCAACCAGGACAAGCCGGCGGGCCGCCTGAAAGTCACGACCACGGTCGGTTTCGGGTCGACCTGGCTCACCGCGCAGATGCACGAGTTCATCACCATGTACCCCGACATCGACGTCAGCCTGGTGCTGTCGGACAACGAGCTCGACCTCGGCATGCGCGAGGCCGATGTCGCCATCCGCATGATGATGCCGCGCCAGCCCGGCCTGGTGCAGCGCCATCTGCTGACGGTGCGCAGCCATGTCTACGCCTCGCACGGCTATGTCCAGAAGTACGGCAAGCCCCAGGCGGTCGAGGAACTCGACCAGCATCGTCTGATCATCTTCGGTGAAGACGCCCGGGCGCCGGTCCAGGACGTCAATTGGCTGTTGCGCGAAGGCAATGTCGACCAGTCGGGACGGGTCGTGGTGCTGCGGGTCAACAACGTCTACGGCATCTTCCGCGCCGTCGAATCGGGCCTCGGCATCGCCTCGTTGCCGGATTACCTCGCCCGCGAATCGACCAAGATCGAGATGGTCCTGCCCGACCTCAATGTCCGTACGACCGATGTGTATTTCACCTATCCCGAGGAATTGCGGCATTCCAAGCGCATTGCCGTGTTCCGGGATTTTCTTTTGCGCAAGGTCGCGGAGACACGTTTCTGAGGTTGAGACTTGCAGTATTGCATAGTCAATGAAAGGCATGCGTCCTCCGCATGCCAGTGTTCGGAATTTCCCCCCTACCAATACATCTGCTGAGGGCTAGGTTGGCTTCAGGTCTTCGACACGAGCGGTTTCGGCTGATCGCGTTCGAAACTCGGGATCCTCATGATCCCACGTCTCCCAGACGTGAAGCCTCCCTGTTTGACTCGCCGGGCCTCTTGGCCCGGCGTCTTTTTTGAGCGGGTAAGAGGCCGATCTGCGGCACGCGCCCCGTGGGACGTTCTGACGCTGGTAGGTCGATGATACCCGTCTTCCGTCAATTGATGTGGCAGAGACCACACACCACATGTATTTTCAGAGACAACCAAGACGATGTTTTCCGAGGTTCGCCACGCCATTCTCCCCCTGGCTTTGCGCAAGATCCAGCGCCGGGGCGATTTGGAGCGCGCGGGGCTCCTGATCGAGTCGCTGGCCAAGCATTGGCGCGACACCAAGCCCTTCGAGTTGCTGATCGTGTCGCCCGGCAGCGACACCCACCTGCTGCGGACCAGCCTGCCGCGCTTTTCCAACATCAATGTCTCGGTCCGGCCGGAGAGCGACTTCATCTCGCCGTTCAGTGGCTTTTACCTGATGACCGGGTGGTACCGGCAGCAGATCGTCAAGCTCAAGGTTCCGGCGATGCTGGGCTTCGGCGGCTATCTCACGCTCGATTCGGACGTCTGCTGTGTCGGTGACTTCGATGCCACCACCTTCGTGCTGGACGGCAGGGGCCTCTCGCGCTGGGAGCCCAAGCTGCATCACGATTGGTGGCGCCACGCGGCCGACGTCGTGGGTTCGGCGTACGACGCCAAGGGCCATGGCCTCTCGGTGACGCCCAACCTGCTGCACGGCAGGCTGGCGGCGCAGACACTGGAGCATGTCCGCAACGGTGGCCACGACGCCGCGACGGCATTGATGATCCGCAAGGCGCGCAAGCCGATCGGCGTGCCATGGACCGAGTATTCGCTCTACACCAGCGTCGCCGAGATCAAGGGCAACCTGTTCGACTATCACGTCGACTGGAACACCTGCTACGCCGCCGATGTGCACCTGTTCTCCGAGCAATCCTGTGTCTGGGGCGCCGACGACTTCGAGCGCCTGGTGAAGCTGCCCAACGGCACCGATCCCGGCGGCAAGTTCATCATCGTCCAGAGCCACGCCCGCATCCCGCTGGAGCGCGTCCGCGAATACTGCCTGAGCTTCGCCAGCTGAGTTTCAGCCCCGGTCGTTGTGTTCGCCGATCTTGGGCGCGACCTCGGATCCTCCCGCACGGACACCATCGAAACTGACCGGCAGGCCGTGGAACAGCGCGTCTTGGCCGGCATAGGGCTTGGCGAACATGCCGAGCGCCGCCACCTGAGCCAGTTCCATCACCTGCGGCACCGTGTTGAGCGGGCCGTTCGGCACGCCCAGGGCGTCGAGCCTGGCCGACCAGTGGGCGCGGCTCTCGGCCCTCATGATGTCGGAAATCATGCCCAGCAGCAGGTCGCGCTGCTGCATGCGCTCGACATTGGTCCGGAAGCGCGGCTCGTCCGGCCATTCGGGATGACCGAGCGCCTCGGCGAACTTGCGCCACAGCCGGTCGTTGCCGGGGCAGATCATCAATGGCCCGTCGCTGCACTCGAACGCCTGGTAGGGCGTGAGCGAGGGATGCCCGGTCCCCTGGCGCGCCGCCATTCTGCCGGTCACCGAATAGGACGCGACATGGTTGGACGCCCACATCAGCCCGCTCTCGAACAGCGAGGTGTTGACCAGGCTGCCCTGGCCCGTGGCGGCGCGCTTGGCGAGGGCCGCCAAAACGCCGATCGCCGTCCACATTCCGGTCGAGAGGTCGATGATGGAGACGCCGATGCGCGCCTCCGGTCCCGACGGGTCGCCGTTCAGCGAGATCAGCCCCGCCACCGCCTGGATGATCGGCTCGTAGCCCGGCCGCTCCTTCCACGGCCCGAGATGGCCGAAGGCGCCGAGATCGGCATAGACCAGCTTGGGGAAACGCTTGGTGAGCGCGGGCCCATCGATGCCGAACTTGGCCGGCACATCGGCCCGCAGATTGTGCACGAAGACATCGGCCGCGCCGATCCGCTCGACTGCATGATTTGCGCCCGCTGGCTCAGTCGTGCCGTCTGGGAAGCGCACAATGCGCGGCCGGAGTTCAAAGAGTTCGCGGGGCGCATCGGGCCGTTGCTCGATCAGCCGATGCGCCGGATGCTTTGGAAACCGGCGGCGCCTTGAACGGCGGGGTAGGGCAGTGAAGATCGGCGACGCATTGAGCATCGGCGAC
>Ga0209693_10001105_pt1 | contig 11378 bp, 14 predicted proteins | sample HubBroMetageWRM3_FD_188345 | JGI IMG/M metagenome (GOLD analysis project Ga0209693, IMG submission 188345) | Warmed soil microbial communities from the Hubbard Brook experimental Forest, New Hampshire - Hubbard Brook CCASE Soil Metagenome WRM 3... | ecosystem: Environmental > Terrestrial > Soil...
GCGAGCCCGGGATCGTCGGCCGCGAGCCGCCGCTCGATCTCCGCGAGCATCCGCTGCTCGTCCTGCGACAGGGCCATACCGCTACCCCCTCCGCCTCGCGTCCGGGTGAATACCCTCTCACTATCTCTCAGGAGGGCTTCTTTATCCAATTGTTCCTGCTTCGTCTTTCGCCTGTTTTCCAGATCGTGAGATCCGTCGGCTGAGGCCGATCGTACCCAGAATCAGTCTAAATATTCGTGACGAGCGACAGCATGTCAAGCTTGCCGTAGTCGAAAAACCGTTCTATGGTGAGGTTCATGCGCTGGGACAATCTGCGGCTGGACGATCAGCTGGCCGCTGACCAGGACACCGCCGGCGAGACCCTGTTCCCTGCTGAGCGCCGGGACGTGGCGCTCCCGCTCATCGAGCGCGGAGCGGTGGCCCGTACCTTCGACACCCCGGGTTTCCGGGGCATGACCTTCTATGAGGTCCAGGCCAAGTCCGTCGTCAACCGCGTCCCCGAGGCGTCCAGGATGCCGTTCCGCTGGACCATCAACCCCTACCGGGGATGCCAGCATTCCTGTGTCTACTGCTACGCTAGGAAATCGCATAGTTACCTAGAGCTAGATTCGGGGGCGGACTTCGACACCAAGGTCGTGGTCAAGGTGAACGCGCCCGAGCTGACGCGCAAGAAGATGGCCTCGGCCAGCTGGCAGGGCGAGCACATCGCCATGGGTACCAACGTGGACTGCTATCAGCGGGCCGAGGGCCGCTACCAGCTCATGCCCGGCATCATCGGCGCGCTCAAGGATGCCGCTAACCCGTTCTCCATCTTGACCAAGGGCACCTTGATCCTGCGGGACATCGACCTGCTCGCGGAGGCAGCTGAGGTCACCGACGTGGGGCTGAACGTCTCGGTCGGATTTATCGATAAAGAGCTATGGCGATCTGTCGAGCCCGGCACTCCCGCCCCGGCGCGTCGCCTTGAGGCATGCGCCACGCTGAACGAGCGAGGGCTGCGCTGCGGCGTGCTCATGGGGCCGGTGGTGCCGTTCCTCTCCGATTCCCCTGCTCAGCTCGACGCGGCCGTCAGCCAGATCGCGGCGGCCGGCGCCACCCACGTTATGCCCATCGTGCTGCACCTGCGCCCAGGCACTCGGGAATGGTACTTCCGCTGGCTGGGTGCCCATCACCCCGAGCTGGTCGGCCGGTATCTCGACCTGTACGGCCAGAGCGCCTACGCCCCGAAGTCCTACCAGGCCAGGATCGCGGGCCAGGTCCGCGAGCTCGCCGAAAAGCACGGTATCGGCCGGCCGAGGCCTGGCTTCGGTCACGGCCGGCGACTCGTGCCCGAGCGGCCGACCGCGCAGGCTCCAGGGGCCCCCGCACAGGCTTCCGCCGATCCCATGCCCCTCTCACCCGCATCATCCGAGCAGCTCACCCTGCTCTGAGGGCGGTCCGGGCGTCGGTCCGAGGCCGGCGAACGCCCGCCCGTCGGCGAGAAAACTGGTTGTGCCCGGGACTGATCCCTTTTTAGGGTGGCCACGCCAGCTTTCTAGGATTTGTCTGGATGTGATCGCCCTCAGCGAAATCAGGCATTTCGCGATACAGCTTGACAGGGGAACGTAACGCGATACATCGTATTTCCTAGGAAAAACTTCAGAGTTCAGGAGGACGACGTGGCACGCGGCTCCACGGGGGCGCCCCGTAACACGCCAGATCCTGATGTCCCCGCCGGGGGCGGGGACATCAGGACGGCTCAGACGCAAGACATTCAGGAGCGGGGATCTCGCCACCGCCAGACTCGGCCGGGCAGCCCTGAGACATCACCAGACCAAGACAGACCGGGGAAGCCAAGAGGTGTAAGCCGCCTCATCGCATTCATCTGCGGCAGGCGAACCAAGTGGATCGTCGTCGTTTTCTGGCTCGTGGTGGTCGCGGCCTTGGGCTCGCTGGCCGGCAAGCTGCAGGGCGCGGAGAAGAACGACGCCTCCTCCTACCTCCCGGCATCGGCCGAATCGACCCAGGAGCTCAACGAGCAGTCCATCTTCCAGTCCAAGAACTACAACCCGGCCCTGGTCGTCTACGTACGCGACAGCGGGATTACCCAGGCCGACCTGGCCAAGGCGGATGCGGACGCGCGGTCCTTTGCCTCGCTGGGCGTGGTGGACGGGCGGGTTGCACCGCCCATCGTGTCCAGCGACCACAAGGCGATCGAGACCGTCATCGGCTCGGACCTCGGTTACAACAGTGACCTGAGCGGCTTCATCACGACCGTACAGAACACCGCGACCAAGAATGCCGACGGGCTCAAGGTCTACATCGGCGGGCCCGCCGCGAGCGCGAACGACGAGCTCAAGATCTTCAAGGGGATCGACTCCACCCTGCTGTACGCGGCTCTGGGCGTGGTCATCGTGCTCTTGCTGCTGACCTATCGAAGTCCGGTGCTCTGGTTGCTGCCGATCATTTCGGCGGGCGTGGCCCTGACCGTCTCCGAGGCGGTCATCTACCTGCTTGTCCAACACGCCAACCTGACCGTCAACGGGCAAAGCGGGGGCATCTTGGTCGTGCTGGTCATCGGCGCGAGTACCGACTATGCGCTGCTCCTGGTGGCCAGGTACCGAGAGGAGCTACGCAGGCATTCCGACCGGCACCAGGCCATGGCGATCGCCTTGCGCCGGGCTGGCCCGGCCATCGTCGCCAGCGGGCTGACCGTCGTGGCCGGCATGCTCTGCCTGCTGGCCGCTGAATCCAACGACATCTCTGGCCTGGGCCCGGTCGCGGCCATCGGCGTTGCCGTCGGCCTGATCGCGATGATCACCCTGCTGCCCGCGCTGCTGGTCGTCTTCGGCCGGTGGATCTTCTGGCCGGTCAGGCCGAGGTACGGCACCCCGGAACCGAACAGGCGCGGAGTGTGGTCACGAGTCGGCCAGGCCATCAGCCGCAACCCGCGTGGCGTGTGGGTGGTGACGGCCATCCTGCTCGCCGCTGGCTCCTTCGGCCTGATCGGCTTCAAGTTCGGCACGCTCACTACCGCCCAGTCGTTCCGCGGCACCCCGGCCTCGGTCACCGCGCAGAACGTCCTGGCCAAGTATTTCCCGGCCGGTTCCGGTGAGCCCGTCCAGGTGATCTCCACCGCCGCGAGCGCCGGGACGGTCAGGACGGCGCTGGCCGATACCCCAGGCATTGCGTCCGTCACGCCTCCGGTAACCAAAGACGGCCTGTCCTTCTTGCAGGCGACGATGATCCCGGCGCCGGACAGCCCGGCCGCCTACGCGCTCGTGGACAAGATACGGAGCACGGTCCACGTCATCCCTGGCGCTGACGCGAAGGTAGGAGGCGGCACTGCCGTCAACAAGGACGTGGAGGCGGCCGCGGCTCATGACCGGGACGTGGAAATTCCGCTCATCCTCGGCGTGGTACTGCTCATCCTCGGCCTGCTGCTCCGGGCGATCGTGGCGCCGCTCGTGCTCATCGTCACCGTCGTGCTCTCGTTCGGCGCGGCGCTGGGCATTTCCTCGCTGTTCTTCAGCCACGTGTTCGGGTTCGCGGGCGCCGACACCTCGGTGCCGCTGTTCGTCTTCGTGTTCCTGGTGGCCCTCGGCATCGACTACAACATCTTCTTGATGACCCGCATACGGGAGGAGTCGATCAAGCACGGGACCTGGCGCGGTGCCCTGGTTGGCCTGGCCGCCACCGGTGGCGTCATCACCTCGGCGGGCCTGGTCCTGGCCGGCACGTTCGCGGTGCTGGGCACGCTGCCGCTGGTCGAGTTCACCGAGATCGGGTTCGCGGTGGCACTGGGCGTGCTGCTGGACACGATCATCGTCAGGTCGGTCCTCGTGACCGCGCTGACCTTGGATATCGGCCGGCACATGTGGTGGCCGAGTGCGCTCGCGCACCCGGAAGGTAGGTCAGTGACGGACGGGACCTAGAATGTGGGTTCGTGGAGGGTGACCAGGTAACGCGGACAGCAGCGTGGCGGTGCTGAGCCGCCCGGTTGCCGGGCGGCTCGTCGTCCGCACCGTGCCCGTCCCCGATCCGGGGGATCTCCTCGCACAGCTACCGCAGCCGGACGCGGTCGCCTGGGTCCACCGCGGTGCGGGCCTGGTCGGCTGGGGCGAGGCGGCCCGGGTCACGCTGCCCGCAGGCGAGGACAGGTTTACCGCCGGGGAGAAGTGGCACCGGTCCTTGTTCGACGCCGCGGATATCGACGACGGGGTACGGGTGCGCGGTACGGGGCCCGTCGCGTTCGGCACATTCACCTTCGACGCGTCGTCGGAGGGATCGGTGCTGATCGTCCCGCGCACCCTGCTCGGCCGGGATGGCCGCGGCCTCGCCTGGGTCACCACCGTGACCGAAGACGGTCAGCCGACCCCCGAAGACTGGCCCTTCGGGGAACCTGTCGTCCCGGCCCAGGCCCCCGCCCGGGTCCGCTGGCACGACGGCAGCCTGCCTGCGCCCCAGTGGGAGCAGGCGGTAGCCCAGGCCGTGGCCGCGATCAAGGCGGGCAGCTTGCGCAAGGTGGTCCTGGCCCAGGACCAGTTCGCCACCGCCGCCGACCCCATCGACGCGCGGGTCCTGCTCCAGCGGCTGGCCGCCCGCTATCCCGAGTGCTACACCTACGCCTGCGACGGCATGATCGGGGCTACCCCCGAACTGCTCATCCAGCAGTCCGGCCGTGAGGTCAGCGCTCTGGTGCTGGCCGGCACGGCGCCGCGCGGAGGCGACCCGGCCGAGGACGAGGCGCTCGGCACCGGGCTGCTGGCCTCGGCCAAGGACACCGAGGAACACGCCTACGCGGTCACCTCGATGCGTGAGACGCTGGGGCCGCTCTGTGACGCGCTCGACGTCGAGGCGCGGCCGTCCCTGCTGAAGCTGCCGAACCTGCAGCACCTAGGCACCAGGGTCCACGGCACGCTCGCCGCGGACGGCGCGCCCCGCTCGGCGCTGGCCCTGGCCGCGGCGGTCCACCCCACCGCCGCAGTGTGCGGGACGCCCACCGGCGCCGCATTCGAGCTCATCCGCGAGCTCGAGCACATGGACCGGGAACGCTACGCCGGACCGGTCGGCTGGGTGGACGCCGACGGCAACGGGGAGTGGGGCATCGCGCTGCGTTGCGCGCAACTGTCCGGCCGCACCGCCCGCCTGTTCGCCGGCTGCGGCATCGTCGCGGGTTCGGACCCCGCTGCTGAGCTCGCCGAGGCCCAGGTCAAGTTCCGCCCCATGCGCGGCGCCCTGGACGGCTGAGGACCACTCGACCTCGCCTCCGGACCCGGGCGATAAGAGAACCCTTAATCTGAGGTCGCCCGCACGGCGACCAGGACCTACAGTCGATGGGAGACAGATCGGCGTGCGCGTCCAACGCGACAGGGAGGCTCCGGCAAGATGAGCGGCAGCACCGAAGAGGTTCTCGGCGTTCTTCGCGAGGTTTGGGGCGCCCAGGGGCAGACCGCGGAGGACGTCGAGGAAGCCTGCGGCCCGACCAAGTCCTGCAAGCGGATGACCGACGTCGGCTTCGAGGGCCTCGCCGAGGAGACCGACGGCGACCTGCGACTGGCCTGGCGGACCCAGCTGGCCCGCGAGGGGAAGCTCAACCAGGACGCAGGCAGCGTGCGCGACCTGGTCATGGGGCCCGCGTCCGTATCCGCGTCCGAGTCCCGCTAGCCGCCGGACGCGGGCGGCGTGGAGAACGGCGGAGTGGAGGTTTTGGGGTTCCCCGAGTCCGTCGGCGAGCTGACCGAGACCCTGCGCCAGGGCGGCTACCTGGCGGACCGCGGGCTGGCCACGGCGCTGTTCGTCTCGCTGTCGCTGAACCGCCCCATCCTGCTCGAAGGCGAGGTCGGGGTGGGCAAGACCGAGGTGGCCAAGGTCATGGCGTCGGTCTTCGGCCGCAAGCTGATCCGGCTGCAGTGCTACGAGGGCATCGACACCAGCCAGGCGCTCTACGAGTGGGACTACGCCCGCCAGATGCTGCACATCCGGGCCCTGTCCGAGCACCAGGTGGCCGACTCCGACGCGGTCGACAAGCTATTCGGCCCGAAGTTCCTGCTGGAGCGGCCGCTGCTGGAGGCGGTCCGGACCGGGGATCAGGCGGTGCTGCTGATCGACGAGATCGACCGCGCCGACGACGAATTCGAGGCGTTCCTGCTCGAGGTGCTCTCCGACTTCCAGATCAGCATCCCCGAGATCGGCACGATCAAGGCGGCCAGCCCGCCGCTGGTCGTACTGACCTCCAACCGCACCCGCGAGCTGCACGACGCGCTCAAGCGGCGCTGCCTGTACCACTGGATCGGCTACCCGGCCGCCGAACGCGAGGTCGAGATCGTCCTGATCCGCGAGCCCGGCATCTCGGCGGCGCTGGCCCGTAAGGTCGTCGCCGCCGTCCAGCGGCTCCGGGAGCTCGACCTGGCCAAGCCGCCGGGCGTGGCCGAGACCATCGACTGGGCCCGCACTCTGGACTTCCTGGGCGAACCGGACCTGACCAACGCGCGGGACACGCTGGGTGCCGTGGTCAAGGACCGGGACGATCTCGAGGTGGTCCTGGACAACCTGCAGGAGATCACCTCCGGTGCCCGCGGCGCCTGAGCTGGAGCGCGTACCGTTCACCGGATTGCTGGTGACGTTCGCGGGCGAGCTGCGCGCGGCCGGGCTGGCCGTCGGATCGGGCGACGTCCTGGTGTACTGTTCGGCGCTGAGCAAGCTGAACCCCGCCGACCTGGTGGACCTGTACTGGGCCGGCCGGGCCACGCTGGTGAACCGCCACGATGACATCGCCGTCTACGACCGGGTGTTCCGCCGGTTCTTCCTGGCGGCCGACGAAGGGGCCAACGATCCGCTCACGCTCATGCTGCGGGCCTCGGCGGAGGCGCAGGGCGCGCTGGCCATACCATCCACCGAGCCGGGCGAGTCCGAACACGAGGAGGACGCGATCCTGGGGTGGATGGCCTCAGACGTGGAGGCGCTCAAGCACAAGTCGTTCACCGCCTGCACGCCGGAGGAGCTGGCGGCACTGCGCCGGATCATGGCCCGGATCAAGCTGACCCCGCCGCGGCGCCGGACGCGGCGCAACACGCCCGCCCGGACCGGTCCGCGGCCCGATCCGCGGCGGATGGCACGGGAAACCCTGCGCATGCACGGCGAGCCAGCCCGGCTCTACTGGCGGCGGCGGAAGGTCCGGCTGCGGCCGCTGATCCTCATCCTGGACGTATCCGGCTCGATGGCCGACTACTCACGCAACCTGCTGCAGTTCGCGCACTCGGCGGCCAGGTCAGCCGGGCGGGTCGAGGTGTTCTGCTTCGGAACCCGGCTGACCCGGGTGACCGGGGCGATGGAATGTCGGCGTCCCGATGAGGCGCTGGAACGCGCCGCCCGGCTGTCGTTCGACTGGGACGGCGGGACCAGGATCGGCGACAGCCTGGACGCCTTCGTCCGGGGCTGGGCGCGGCGCGGTGTCTGCCGGGGCGGCATCGTGGTGGTCTGCTCCGACGGCCTGGACCGCGGGGACCCGGCCGTGCTCGCCTCGGCGCTGGAGCGGCTGTCCCGGCTGTGCCACCGGCTGGTGTGGCTGAACCCGCACAAGGGCGACGACCCGGGCTTCCGGCCCAGCACGCTCGGAATGATCGTCGCGGCCCCGCACATCGACCTGCTGCTGTCCGGGCACGATCTGAGTAGCCTGGAGAAACTCGCTACCCTACTGCCAACGCTTGGTTGACGAAAGGCCGGTGGGAGCGCGCGGTGAGGTGGAGCGTGGGGATCGAGGCCGAGGCCGGCCAGGTGCTGACCCGTGAGCAGGTGGTCGAACTGGCCGACGCGGTAGCCGTGAGCGGCGGCGTGGCGAGCGGCATCGGTACCAGCCGGTACGGCGCGCGGCTGATCGTGCAGGCCGACAGCCACGACGAGGCGGTGGCCAAGGCGACCGAGGAGTTCACCCGGGCCGCGGCCACGGCGGGCCTCCCGCCCGGCCCGATGGTGCGGACCGAGGCGGTCAGCGAAGACCAGGATGAGGATCGCGAACCATGATCCGGCTCGGCTCGCTGGCCGGCTACCCGTTCGAGGGACCGCGTGTCCTGGCCGGCTGGACTCCGCCCCCGAACGCGGCGGTGTACGTGATCGCGTACAAGCCCGATCCGGTCACCAAGCCGGACCGGTACGCGGTGATCTATGTGGACCACTCCGACGACCTGACCACAGAGCGGTTCCCGTTCCAGCATCCCCGCGCACACTGCTGGATCAAGCGTGCGGGATCGAAGTGGAAGGTCTACATCTGCACCTACGAGGTGCCCGGCGGCAGCCGGACGCACCGGGAGCACATCGCCAGGGAGCTAACCGCGATTTACCGGCCCCAATGCAATGACCAGCAGTTCGACCAAGCCTGGAAGGACCAGTGGATCGGCGAGACCACAGCATCCTCCCCCGGCCTGGCCGAGGACCCGGCGCGCCCAGGTTAAGGGATGGCCACGACCACCTTGCCACTGACGCCGCCGCGCGCCAGGAGGCCATAACCGCGGCGAAATTCCGCCAACGGTACGACGGCGGCGACCCGGACCGTAAGGTCCCCGGCGGCGGCCTGTTCGGCGAGCGGCGCGAGGGCGGCTGCGTCAGGCTGGACCGCGACCGCCTGAACCGAGATGCCCCGCTCGGCCGAGGGCACTCCGGTCGGCTGGGTGGTCACGTACGCCCCGCCGTCGCGCACGTCGGCCAGGGCGGATTGCAGCCCGATCGTGTCGAGGCAGGCGTTGAACCCGTCGGGCCAGCTCTGGCGCAGCTCGTCCGCCAGTCCGTTCCCGGTGCTTACTGTGGCCTCCGCCCCGAGCGCGTGTGCCTGCGCAGCGTCGGATTCGCGCACGGCCGCCACCACCCGGGCGCCCCTCGCCCGGGCCAGTTGAGCCGCCATCCCGCCCACCATTCCCGCTCCCCCGGTCACCAGTACCAGGTCACCCTCGGACACCTTGGCCGCCTCGTTGAGCAGCCGGGCGGTAAGCGCCGTGACCGGGAGCGCGGCTCCCTGGGCCCAGTCCAAGCCGTCGGGCAGCGGCGCGAGCAGCGCGGCCGGCATCGCGATCTGCTCCGCCAGGGCCCCTACACCCATCCACGGCTGGGCGGTGAATCCGAGGACGCGGCGGCCACCGGCGGTCTGTCCGGCGAAATCCCAGCCCTGCACCTGCGGGAACGCGGTCGAGCCGCCGAGCTGCCGGAAGTAGCCGTCGGCCGCGGACAGGTCCCACGGCCCGAGCGCCACCGCGCGCACGCTCACCACCTCCTCGCTCTCCCCCGCGGTGGGTTCGGGCAGATCGGCGAGCTCTAGAGCCTCCAGGCCACCGAACGATGTCAGTATCACGGCGCGCATGCGGCCATCTTCCCATGCCCCGAGACGGGGCTAAAAGCCGCCGCGCGGCCCGGCTCGCTACCGGTCGGCCCGGAAGCCGACCGCGTCGAGCAGGCGCGAGCGGCGCGTCCCCGACGCGGGCCGGGCGGGCTCGGGCACCGCGGGCGGCTCGGGCCGGGGCGTGACCCCGGTCACGATGTCCTCGGCCATCCCGTACAGCAGCGGCAACGCGCCGGCCACCACGCCGCCGGTCTCGTTGATGTGCTCGACCCCGGGCCTGATGAGCTTCGCATGGCCCACGATGGTCTGCACGATCTCCGAGCACTCCTCCAGGTTCCCGGCGACCCGGGTCAGCAGGGTGCCCACCCAGAACAGGTAGAACGCCAGCCCGGCGATCAGCAGCAGAACGTCGATGACCGTCCAGACGACCAGCCCCGTCATGACTTGACCTTCCCGAGTACACGACCGAGGAACAGGTGGTGCTGCAGGCCTTCGGCCAGGACCGCCTCGACGCCGCCCGCGACCTGCGGGATCAGCACGGTATCGGCGGTGTTCGCCGCCGCCGCGTTGAGCGTGTCCCGCACCGTGACGACCCGGCGGTCGATGACCTTGACCAGGTAGATGAGCAGGCTCAGCAGGGCGGCGACCGCCACCACCACGACCAGGCCCAGGATGTTCGCGATCGTCCACAGGTTGTGCTCGGTGGACGACATGGCCAGCGTATGGTGCATCGCTACCCTCCCAGCCGGGCGCGGCCGCGCTGCAGGCCGCCGATGATGATCGTGGCGTGCTCGATGGTGGTGCGCAGCGCGCCGAGCGGGGCGGTGTTATGGACCGCGTCGGTCAGCGCGTCGTTGATCTTCGGTGCCTCGTTGCCGATCGACCGGGCCAGCAGCAAGATCGGCACGACCAGGGCCACCACGACCAGCACGATGACGATGCCGATGGTGTAGCCCACCACCCACCCGGTGGTGCTGTACCCCGCGGCGAGAACATGCGGTTCCATGGACAGCTCCTCCTAGACCGTTTCGCAGAAGTCGCGGACCGGCTTGAGGCTGGCGTTGACCGAAGTCAGCCGCTCCGGCACCGTGCTGGTGAGCTGGGCGACGGCCTGGACTCCGCCAGTGGTGGCGACGAGCGTCGCGCGTACCGCCCTCAGGTGGAAGATGACCCGTAGCAGGCCGACCGCGGTGATCGCGATGATCAGCGCGGCGACGATCAGTGTGAACCAGGCAGCGGCTGGCATGGCCGTTCTCCCTTCCTCAGCCGAGCAGCTTGGCGACGGAGCCCGCGTACCGGACCGCGCCTACGGAGACTTCCTTGACCGTCTCGTCGGTGACGGCCAGCGCCTCAGGCAGGCCGTTCAGCTCGCCGATGAGGGCGACGCCGCCGACCAGGATGTTGTCGGTCGCGGCCCGGATCCGCTCTACCGCCGCGAGAACGCGGTTAAGCAGGAAGATGACCACCGGCAGGACCACGACCAGCAGGACGACGTTACCTATCCACCACAGGACCATGACTGGTACTCCTAGCTCGCGGGCTGGTAGGGCAGGAAGAACCGGCGGAACACCCGGCTCAGGGCCATCACCGCGGCTCGCAGGCCCAGGGTGAAGCCTCGGGCCGGGGCGGCACTGGCCGCCGCGATCTGCTCGGCTGACTCGCCGCGCTCGATCCGTTCGATCCGGTTCTGCATGTTCGCGGAGAAGTCGCGCATCAGCACGGCCGAGACGTCGCTGATCATCCCGCGGCCGTACTGGGCCGCCGCGCCGGACAGCTGCAGGTCCTGGGCGACGCCCACCTTGGTGCCCCGGCCCGCCCGGGTCAGCGTCGCGGTGACGACCATGTTGGCCTGGCCCCGGCCCTTCTCGTCGGCGCCGCTGGCGTGCACCACGACCCGCTTGGCCGCCTCGTCGCGCTCGGTGATGTCGGCGGTGCCGGCGAACTGCAGCCGGACCGGACCCATCCGGACGGCGACCGTGCCCTTGTACCTTTCGTCGCCGAGATCCTCGGTCAGCTCGGCGCCCGGCAGGCACGCCGCGACCTGGGGGATGTTCTCGAAGAACTGCCAGAC
>Ga0209693_10001106_pt1 | contig 11375 bp, 6 predicted proteins | sample HubBroMetageWRM3_FD_188345 | JGI IMG/M metagenome (GOLD analysis project Ga0209693, IMG submission 188345) | Warmed soil microbial communities from the Hubbard Brook experimental Forest, New Hampshire - Hubbard Brook CCASE Soil Metagenome WRM 3... | ecosystem: Environmental > Terrestrial > Soil...
TTGTCCGAGAAATTGTGATCAAGGCGTCCGATCCCGGAGTCCGACGAACTCGGCGTGCTTGCGGTCGAGCGAAAACCGATTGTGTTCAGGCCGTCACCCACGGAGGAGTCGTTGCCCACAGGCAAGTGACTCCAAAGGGCGCCGACGACCGAATTCAGCCCCAAACCGCGTGGGTCACAGGCGGAAGTGTTCCCTGCGCCGCAGGAGGTCGACGTGGCTAAGGGGTAATCACGGACTGTCCCCGAAGCATCCAAGAAGCGCAAGGTGCCTGCCCGCAAAGAGTCGGTCGGAACAACGCGGCTAATCGTCGACGACTGCGGAAACCGGCGCCCCTCATAGCTCCCAAAAATAAACGTACGATTCTTCCAAATCGGCCCCCCTACCGCAACTCCGAAACGGTTGTCCTCCAGCTTGGGATTCGGAATGCCCACGCGATTACGATCCCATGAATTCGCATTGAGGTCGTTGTTCTGGAGGTACTCGTAAAGAGCGCCGTGAAGGGCATTCGTGCCCCGTTTGGTCACGAAGGTAAATTGTCCACCCTCCCCACGACCGTAACTGGCATTGGAATTGGTCGTTGCGACGCCGAATTCTTGGACACTGTCAGAGGTAAGAGGGATGGGGCTGTCGACGACATTGGCTGGGTCGGGCTTGACACTGGCTCCGATGATGTTGTCCGTCGCATCAATGCCATCAACGGTCAAAGTCGTCTGGTCGCTTCGCGACCCTGCGACCGTTGCCTGGGAATTGACTTGATTCGTTCCTCCTGTCGGGTAGGTAGGCGCGACAAGCGGTTGCAAGTCGTAATAAACCATTGCGCTGCGGTTAATGTTCGGCAACCTTACCATCTCCTCGCCCTGGACCACATTGCCGACCGTTGCATTCAGTGTTTGCAATTCAGCTCCGGGGCGTGCAGTCACCTCAACCGGCATTGTCGGCGCACCCACTCTCAGGGCAAAGTTAATGTTGTACGATTTGCCAACTTCCACAGAGACCTGCACTTCGGCCTGAACGAAGTCCTTCATGGTGACGGTGATGGCGTCATTGCCCGGCAGGACGTTTGCAAAGATGTATTCACCAGCGGGGCTGGTCTCCTGAGTCCGCGCCAAACCGGTCGCCTTGTCAAGCAATGCCACTTTTGCTCGCGGCACAACAGCCCCGCTTGCATCGGAAACAACACCTGACACAGTTGCCGACGCCGCAGTCTGGCCCAACGCCGGCTGAACCACCACGAGGCCTACAAAAACCACTGAGCTGACAAAAAGCGGAACTACCCTTAGCTTCCTCATGGTGGTCTCCCGTTGATATTTGCTCCAACAACGAAGATGGCCTTGTTGACAGCAAAATAGGGTGCCCCGAGCGGATCGCAAAAATTGTGGGCTAGATTTGGTGTTCGACATTATCACTCCACAAGCGCCGGCCGGCAACGTGAAGCCAACGAGGCAGAGTCAAACACCAGCAGGACTCCGTTGTCACGCTCTCGAATTCGTGTCAAGATTCCGACTCTCTGGAGCTCGCACGTACCGTTATGCCCCCGTAGGGGCGTACGTTTGTTCGACGTGCGGGCCCGGCCTTGGTGAGACCAACGCAATTGCAACTGCTTGCGCCGTCTGGGCTGGCGCGTCAGGCGGGGAGTGGAGTATCTTGCGAATACCGGCTCAAATCGGTGTTCTGAGCTGAGGTCGTTAGCCACGGCGCTGCTGGGCCCTCACTGGTTCGGAACCCGCATCCAGATGGGGAATCGCACTTAATGGTGATCGGCATCGACGCTACTTGAAGAGTCTGCTGCGCAGGATCCCGGGATGGATCTCTCGGACTTCACTCTCGACACGCTTCACAGGCACGGGGAGTTCGTGCTTTCCAGAGGCCGACGCCGAATTGGCACGAATCCGTGTCCGCCCTCTGTTCTTGTGCTGATGCCAAGATCGAGGCATTCGCGACCAGAGACCGTCCGGATGCTGGAACACGAGTACTCGTTGCGGACCGAAGTGGATCCGGCATGGGCCGTCACTCCAGTCGAGATCACGCTATACGAAGGGCGAACCGCGCTGATCCTCGATGATCCCGGGGGCGTTCCGCTCGCTCAACTGGTCGGAACGCCGATGGAGATGGGACAGTTCCTGCGCGTTGCGATCGGCCTTTCTGCCGCGGTAAGGCATCTTCACAGTCAAGGCCTCATCCACAAGGACCTCAAACCGGCAAATGTCATGATCGAGCCCAGCAGCGGCCAGGTCTGGTTGATGGGCTTTGGGATCGGCTCTCGATTGCCGCGCGAACGCCAGTCGGCGGCCCCCCCCGAATTCATCGGGGGGACGCTCCCGTACATGGCTCCCGAGCAAACTGGAAGGATGAATCGTTCGATCGATTCACGCAGTGATCTCTATGCCCTTGGGGTCACGCTGTACGAAACGTTGACCGGCACTCTGCCCTTCACGGCATCCGATCCGCTGGAGTGGGTACATTGCCACATCGCCAAACAGCCGTCGCCACCTGCCGAGCGGCGAAAAGATGTTCCGCGCTCCATATCAGGAATCATTACGAAACTGCTCGCCAAGACTGCTGAGGAACGCTATCAGACCGCGGCCGGGCTGGAGAGCGATCTTTGCCGCTGCCTTGCTGAATGGGACTCCGAGCGCCACATCCGCGAATTCCTGCTGGGCGAACATGACACGCCAGACCGGCTACTGATTCCCGAGAGACTTTACGGACGACAGCGGGAAGTCGAGACCCTGCTCGCCTCGTTTGAGCGGGTCGTCAACAGCGGCACTCCCGAGTTGGTACTGGTCTCAGGATACTCTGGGATCGGCAAGTCCGCGGTCGTCAATGAGCTACATAAAGTGCTCGTTCCACTGCGCGGCCTGTTCGCATCCGGAAAATTCGATCAATACAAGCGGGACATCCCCTACTCCACGATCGCACAAGCCTTTCAGAGCCTCATCCGGGTCCTTCTTACCAAAAGCGAGGACGAGTTGAAGGGTTGGCGTGAAGCCCTTCGAGAGGCGTTGGGGTCGAACGGACTGCTGATCGTGGATCTGGTTCCAGAATTGAAACTCATCGTTGGAGAACAGCCACCAGTCCCAGATCTCGACCCGCAGGACGCCCAAAGGCGTTTCCAACTGGTGTTTACGCGCTTTATCAGCGTATTCGCTCGTCCGGAGCACCCGCTCGCGCTGTTCCTCGACGATCTGCAGTGGCTCGACCCAGCGACGCTCGACTTGCTGGCGGATCTGTTGACCGGGTCGGATCTGCAGCATCTGATGCTAATCGGCGCTTATCGGGACAATGAGGTCGACGCCATGCATCCGCTGGTCCGCAAGCTCGAGGTCGTCAGGAATTCGGGTGCGAAGATAGAGGAGATCACGCTTGAGCCCCTCGCCAGCGAACACCTCGCGCAGTTGATTGCCGATGCGCTTCGCTGCGAACCGGAGCGTGCCGCGCCCCTCGCGCAGTTGGTTCATGAGAAGTCAGGTGGCAATCCCTTTTTCGCCCTTCAGTTCATATCTGCGCTCGCCGAGGAGGGCCTGCTCACTTTCAATCATGACGCCGCGCGTTGGTGTTGGGATCGCGATCGGATTCACGCCAAGGGTTACACCGACAATGTGGTCGACCTGATGGTCGGAAAACTGACCCGCCTTCCGGTCGAAACGCAAAAGGCACTACAGCAGATGGCGTGCCTCGGCAACACCGCCGAAATCAAGATGTTTTCTATCGTTCACCGGACCTTGGAGGAAGAACTTCATTCGGGTCTGTGGGCGGCGGTCCGTCTGGAGCTGATCGTGCGTCTGGAGGGCGCTTACCGTTTTGTCCATGACCGTGTCCAGGAAGCCGCCTATTCATTGATCCCGGCACACCAGCGCGCAGGTGCGCATCTCCGGATCGGAAGGCTGCTCGTGGCCCATACTACGCCGGAGAAGCGGGAGGAGGAGATCTTCGAGATCGTCAACCAGCTCAACCGCGGCGCCGAGCTGATCACCGCAGGCGACGAGCGCGAGCATCTGGCCGAGCTCAACCTGATCGCAGGCAAGCGCGCGAAGGCTTCTACCGCTTATGCCTCGGCGCTTACCTATCTCGTCGCCGGTGCATCGTTACTGACGGAATATTCGTGGGAGCGCCGGCACGAGCTTATCTTTGCGCTGGAGCTGAACAGGGCTGAATGCGAGTTCCTCACCGGGGCGCGGTCCGAAGCTGAGGAGCACCTGGCGACCCTGGCAAGCCGCGCCGCAACTACATTGGAACAAGCCACAGTCGCCTGCCTGAGGGCGGACCTGTACATGACCCTCGATCAAAGCAACCGCGCAGTGGAGGTCGGTCTCGACTATCTCAGGCATCTGGGCATCGATTGGTCGCCACACCCGACGGAAGAGGAAGCGGGGCGCGAATACGCGCGGATCTGGGCGCAGATTGGCGGTCGCACAATCGAGGAACTCGTCGACCTGCCCTTGATGAGCGACCCGGGGTCCCTGGCAACGCTCGATATGCTAACGAAGCTCGCGCCGGCTGCATTCTTTACGGATTTCAACCTGTATTCCCTGGTCGTCTGCTTGGCGATCAATCTCAGCCTGGAGCACGGATACAGCGACGGTTCGTGCCCCCATTTTGAATGGGTGGGCGCAGTCGCCGGCGCCTGCTTCGGCGACTACCAAGCCGCGTTGCGCTTCGGCCAGCTCGGATACGATCTGGTCGAAAAACGCGGATTGAAGCGTTTTCAGGCTAGGACCTATAACAACTTTGGAGTTCAGGTCCTCCCCTGGACGAAACATCTAAAGGCCGGCCGCGAGCTGTTCCGTCGCTCGTTCGAGGCGGCAAACCAGATTGGCGACCTTACTTTTGCAGCATTCAGCAGTGCCAATTTGAATACGAATCTTCTCGCCGCAGGCGATCCGCTCGCGGATGTGCAAGCCGAAGTCGAGCGTAGTCTCGCGTTTGCGCGGAAGATACGGTTCGGGTATGCCATTGACCTTGTCAGCATCCAGCTCAGTCTGGTGCGAACACTACGTGGGCTAACGGCGAAATTCGGGTCCTTCGACTCTCAGCACTTTGACGAGCAGCAGTTGGAACACCATCTCGCCGGTAGTAAGGAGCTGGCACCCGCCGAGTCGGCCTACTGGATCCGCAAGCTGCAGGCGCGCTTCATGGCCGGCGATTATGCGTCGGCTGTCGAGGCGTCGTCAAGGGCGCAAAGGTTATTTGGGGCCTGGCAAACTGCGCCGGAAACGGCAGAACATCACTTTTACGGTGCGCTTTCCCGCGCGGCATTCTGCGACTCTGCGTTGCCTGAAGAGCGGCAGCAGCATCTGGACGCGCTGGCCGCTCACCACCGACAGCTCGAGGTCTGGGCGGTGAATTGCCCGGAGAATTTCGAAAATCGCGCCGCGCTTGTGAGCGCGGAGATCGCGCGCATCGAAGGTCGCATACTTGAAGCCGAACACCTTTACGAGAAGGCCATCCGCTCGGCCCAAGCAAACGGCTTTGTCCAGAACGTGGCGGTCGCCAATGAACTGGCCGGGCGATTCTACGGGGCGCGCGGTTTCGAGCAAATTGCACAGCTGTACCTGCGAAACGCCCGCCAGTGCTACCTGAGCTGGGGAGCGGACGGCAAAGTGCGGCAACTTGACGAGCTCTATCCGTACCTCCACAAGGAAGAGCCGGTGACCGACACGCGCCGCACGATCGGCGCGCCAATCGAACACTTGGATCTTGCAACCGTCCTCAAGATCTCGCAGGCGGTGTCCGGTGAAATCGTGCTGGAAAACCTCATTGACACGCTGCTCCGCACCGCCATCGAGCACGCTGGCGCGGAACGCGGACTGCTCATCCTGCCACGAGGTACCGAGCTGCGGATCCAGGCGGAAGCGACTACCGGAGGCAGTTCAGTCACAGTCAAGCTCCGTGACACGCCCCTCTCCAGCGCTGAACTGCCAGAAGCCGTCATTCAATATGCCGCGCGTACACAGGAGAGCGTCATGCTGGACGATGCTTCGGCTCGAAGTTCGTTCTCCAATGACGAATACATTCGGCGTGCACACGCGCGGTCTGTACTGTGCCTCCCACTGGTAAAGCAAGGCCGGGTGATTGCCGTGCTCTACCTCGAAAACAATCTGGCAGCTAATGTGTTTACGCCCGCGACAATTGCGGTGTTAAACGTGCTCGTCTCAGCGGCGGCGATTTCGCTCGAAAATAGTCGCTTGTATCGTGATCTGCAGGAACGCGAAGCCAAGATCAGGCGCTTGGTGGATGCCAATATTGTCGGGGTGTTGATTTCGAATGTTGAAGGGCCGATCTTCGAGGCCAATGACGCCTTTCTCCAGATGGTCCAATACACGCCTGAGGACGTCACCTCGGGACGACTCCGATGGACGGATCTGACGCCTCCCGAATGGCATGCGGTCACCGAAAGGGCGTTGGCGCAGCTGAGAACGACAGGCACCTGCGAAATGTACGAAAAGGAGTATTTCCGGAGCGACGGCAGCCGCGTGCCCGTGCTGGTCGCTGCCACTCTGATTGGTGACGCTCGTAGCGAGACCTTGGCCTTCGTGCTCGACCTCACCGAGCGCAAGCGCGCCGAGGAAGAGCGCGAGAGACTGCGTCAGGCCCAGGCCGACTTGGCTTATATGAGCCGGGTAATCACCGTCGGAGAATTGGCGGCATCCCTGGCCCACGAGATCAAGCAACCGATCGCCGCAGCTATCACCGACGCCAGCACTTGCCTGCTGTGGCTCCAGCGCGATGAGCCTGATATTGCTGAAGCGTGCGAGGCTGCATCAAGAGTCGTCAAAGATACAACAAGGGCGGCCAAGATCATCGACCGCGTTCGGTCACTCTACAAGCGAGATACGCCACAACGGGAGTTGGTCGACCTAAACGAAATTGTTCGAGAGATGATGGTTCTTCTGCAGGATGAAGCGAGTCGATACTCTATCCCGATTCGTGGCGATCTTACTCCAGGTTTGCCCAAAGTCATGGCCGATCGGGTGCAACTCCAGCAGGTGCTGATGAACCTCATGCTGAACGGCATCGAAGCGATGAAAGATACCGGCGGTAAACTGACGGTCACTTCGAAGTCAAACGAAGATGGTCAATTAGTGATTTCCGTGAGTGATGCGGGGGTCGGCCTCCCGGGGGAGAAACCCGACCGCATTTTCGAAGCATTCTTCACTACGAAGGCGCAGGGTACCGGTATGGGACTCTCCATCAGTCGGACGATCGTCGAGTCACATAGCGGCCGTCTGTGGGCGAGCGCTAATACGGGACGGGGCGCAACGTTTCATTTCTCTTTGCCGACTCAAGCCAAGACAGCCGAAATGTGCAAAGGAGCAGCTTGATGCCGCAAACTTCCTGGAATTATTAAGGAACTTTGGGGTTGGCTCTTTGTTCCTTAACCAATGGAAGCTACGACCGTCAGTACGACTGAAAAACTCTCCGCCTCGCGTTGGATGGTGCTTGCAATCATTGTTCTGGTGCAGTTCCAGATAATGTTAGTAATGTTTGCTCCTGCAGCTGTCGCCAGCCCCATCATCTCAGACCTGGGGCTGACCCGAACGGCGTTCGGGCTGATCATCTCGGCTCTCAACATTGCCATCATGATTTGCCAGGTGTTGGGAAGCGTGCTCGTCGACCGCGCAGGGCTGAAACTAGGTCTGCTTTCTGGAGTTGCACTGTTGGGAATAGGCGCTGCAATGATGCTGGTTGTGCACAGCCTGGCACTGGTTTTATTCAGCAGGGTTCTTCAGGGAATTGGTATCGGTATCTGTTATCCCGTGATGGGTGCATTAATTGTGGCCTGCTTTTCCAAGCGCGAACAACCGTATATTAATACGATTTTTGCTGCGGTTACTTTCTTGGGAATCGGATCAGGAATGCTTGTCACGGTCGGTCTATTTCGCTGGTTCAATCGCTCGTGGAGGCTAGCACTTGGCACTTATGGGCTCAGCATCCTCGCCACGGCGCTTATTTGGCTGGTCATCGGACGAAATCTCCAAGAAGCTGTCTCTGCTGGAGAGACATCAGCGGCCGGCGCCACTGCCAAGACTCCGAGCTCTCTCCGGAAAGCGCTCACTATGCCGGTCGCTTGCACCCTCGTAGTAGGCGCCTTTGCGATCTCATGGGTTTACCACATGGACTTTTCGTTCATACCCCTGTTTCTGGAAACCAGGCGGGGGATCTCGTTGTCAGAGGCCAGTCGCCTGGCTTCACTAGTTCCGTTTAGCGGCGTAGCAGGAGTTATTGTCTTTGGTATGTTAGCGACTCGGGCTACATGGCGGAAGCATCTACTGTGGACATGCTCCGTGATGGTCCTCCTAGGCAGCATCGCCCTTTTCTTCGGCGAAGGTGCGACGACCAAGGTTGGGCTGCTCGTCGCAGGACTTGGACTCTCCGGCTGGCTTCCTGTCTTGAACACATACATTATGTCCTTGCCGTCGATGACGCCCTCGCTGATGGCGGCATTCGTCGTCCTCGTGAATATGGCTATATACATGGCGGGATTCATTTCTCCTCTTGTTGTCGGCTGGCTTTCTCAGAGGTCATTTGGATTGCGGAACAGCCTCGCCCTGTTTTCCTGGATTGAACTAGTCGCGATTCTCATGTTCATGCGGTTACCGACAGTCGCTCGCGATCTCAGAGAAAAAAACGTCCATTAAGCATCCGATAGGACGTGCAATTGATGGCTTTCGTAAATTACGGAAGTTTGGTGTGCCATGTCCTTGGCTTGTTGTTGAGCGGTGAGGTTCAAATCCCCCAATCTACCCCAACGCCTGTGCTGAGCAGATGAGTCTGGTTGCTTATCCGAGTTCAAATCAGTTCAGTCCTGTGATCTTAAGCGGTGTGAGTTTGTGAGTTTGCAGGTCGAGCATATTAATTCGACTAATTGCCGATTCGAGTTGTTGAATGTCGAGCGTGCGCCGGAAACGGATTTCGACGGTAAGCAGAGCGTGCTGTGGCCCCATCCGCATAGTGAGCAACTCGCAGACACGTTTCACCTCTGGATCATCGCTAATAATCTGCTTCATGTTGCGAATGCGGGTACGGTTGGTCCTCTCTCCCACGAGGAGAGCGCCGGTTTCACGACCGAGGAGCACGGCGACGAACGCCAGGAGGACCCCGATGAGGACCGAGGCTGCGGGATCCACGGCGTCCAGTACCAGCAACTCTGGCTCGGGCAACGAACTCTGCACAATATCAATAGGTTGGCTCACAACCCCAACATAGCAAACTGGTCAAGCCTGCACCGAAGTGCGCAAGAACCCTTTTCAGTACAGCTCGACGGTAGGCATTCGCGTACCCACGATGTGTGATCCTCGTCACAGCGCTTCGTGCGAATAGGATGTAATATTCTGTGCATGGACAAGTTGGCAGATTCCAGAATCCACAGCCACCGGTTCCTTTGTTTACGCCTTTGCTTCTGTGTCGCATGACGAATTTTGAACAGAGGGGTGGAGTCCGAAGGAAATAACGGTAAGAAAGAGAATTACGCGCCGCGTGGGCGTCGCCGGAGAGTACAAAATGAGTTTGGACTGCGCACATAATAGTCAACGCCCTGAGGTTACGAAGAAGGTCTGGATTTGCATGGATTGCGGCGCGGATACCAAACCCTTCGAAACCGAAGCGCCGGGCAAGAGCCAACAGATATCTGAGGGCAGCGGTGACAAGGAAACCGAACCAATAGCCGCCAGTCCCAAGAATCCCTAACCAATTTGTCAAGCCGGTCAAGCCGGTCTTGCCGTCCGTTGACCCACTTCGCGTAATCGCGTGTCAATCTCACGCCGGAGCAGATTAGGGCTCAGATCCCCGCTCCCCTCTCACATCTCGGCTCATCACAGGCGCTCGTTGGATAAGATGCACGCGGTGATTCAGACCTGGGCTCCGCAAGGCCAGACTCCCATTCATCGCCATCGCCAGGGGCGGCGGGACAAGATCTCTGTCATTTCTGGAATTTCGGTAAGCTCCAAACGCTATCGCCTGGGTCTCTGCTATCTGCTCTTCTTGGACAACATCGGACAGGAGGAGGTTTGTAGGTTTCTACAGGAGTTGCCGCGGCACTTACGTGGCCCAGTGATTGTTCTGCTGGATAACTCCTCCACTCACCAAGGCGAGCCCCTACGGAAACTCCTGAGCCGGACCGCGCCTCCATCCGGAGCACTTTCCCTCCTATGCTCCGGAACTCAACCCTGACGAAGGAGTCTGGTCTCTGGCCAAGCGAGAACTGGCTAATAGCTGCCCCGATCAAGTGGATGAGTTGATGGAAGATATCATTCGTTCCATCAATGGCATTCGCAGATCGCCCAAGAAGCTTCGTGGCTGCATGGTGCAATCTGATCTCCCTATTTTTTTGTGGTAAGGCGTTACATTATTTACGCAGACGTCAATAATATGTTGCGAATCGCAACAACCGGAAGGAGACTGAAATACGGGGACCGGATAAGATAGTCCCTTGCGCTCCAGGCGGATTCGCTTCTCTGGAACTATAGAGGAGGAAGTGACGCATTGTCGTCGAGAACTCAGTGAAAGTTCTGGATGAGTATGGCGCTGTGGGTCGGCTTACCCCGCGTGCACAGCAAGCGGCCTTCAGGCGACCACGCGAAGTGGATCAGATCGTCACGGTCGAAGTGTGTGACCTGAACTGGCGATCCACCCGCGAGCGGCTGACGCCAGAGGTTGCCCACTCCGTCCGTGTTCAAGACAAAGTCGAGCGCTCGTCCGTCGGGACTCCAGGAAAGCGTTGTCCCCGCGGCCGGCGAGCGCTGGAACAGGGTAAACCGTCCACGGCCGTCAACGCTCGTTACGGCTAGAAGGGCGCTAGAGATACGAGGGTCTTTCCCTGGAAAATGAATGCAGGCGATCTGCTTGCCATCCGGCGATACGCTCGGAATGGAAGCCGGTTGCTGTGAAATCTGAGTGGCTTCTCCTCCGTCGATCGAGACACGCCACAGCGTCGGCTCGCCACCAATACCGGGAACCCAATCGGCGAAGGAGGCGTAGACAACGTTTTTTCCGTCCGGACTTATGTCCGGATGTACATCCAGCCGACCATGGGTCAACTGTGTTGGCTCAGTACCGTCGCGTTTAACGCGCCAGATATTGGGGTCTTGTTGATACACGATGTAGCGTCCGTCACGAGTTACAACGAGTTCATCCTTGTTGAAGGCCGACGAGGTGAGACGCTTAGGATTTGCGCCATCCGCATCCATGCTCCAAATGTCCCGAAACCCGTCGGCCGGATCGTTGTAAATGACTCCGCCGCCGTGAGTCCATCCGACCGCAGTGCGAGGCGACGGAATCGACGTAGCGATGCGAGTGAAACGAGAGTTGTCGCTGCTGGTAGCCGCCCAGATGGAGACGAAGCTTACGCTCTGCACGGCAACAATCGAATCGCCATC
>Ga0209693_10001107_pt1 | contig 11370 bp, 10 predicted proteins | sample HubBroMetageWRM3_FD_188345 | JGI IMG/M metagenome (GOLD analysis project Ga0209693, IMG submission 188345) | Warmed soil microbial communities from the Hubbard Brook experimental Forest, New Hampshire - Hubbard Brook CCASE Soil Metagenome WRM 3... | ecosystem: Environmental > Terrestrial > Soil...
CTACGGTCGCTTCGATGTCGCTGTTCCAGTTCGCATACCAGCCCGGGCTCAGCAGGCTATCGGCCAGTTCGCTGGCCAGCGCGTCGCTGCTGCTCGCGGGCGCCTCGAATTCGATCAAGGTCCAGATGGGCGGCTGATAATCGGCGGCGCCTGTGACCTCGTACCTTGCGCAGCGGATGACCCGCATGCCGTGACCGTCGAACCCGGTGCCGGGGTTAAGGCTCTCGGCCAGGATCGCGCCGCGGATGACGGCTTCGGTTTCCGAAGGCTGTCGTTGTTCCATGACGTCCAGTATCGGCAGGAGGTCCGACATTCGACCTGGCGGTTTCACACGCGTCACGTGCGGTTGCCGGCTGTTATAGCCGTCCAAGGCTAAAAGATTTGGGAGCTTTCGGGCTTGCGGGAGGATTTGGTGCACTGTAGTCCACCTTTTTCTCCCGCAAGCCCGGATCCTCCCAGGAAACGGCATGCTGATCGTACAGGGGTACGACTAACGAAGCGGGCGTGGGTTTTGGGGCTGATGAGATAATTGGTGAAGGGTGTGCGCGGCGCTGAACCGCGGGCGGGACTCCCGGGGGTCGGGAATGCGGGATCGGGGACGGAATCCGGTATCGGTGCGTGTTCGAAGGAACACTTAGGGTCTTGTAGTGCAGAGAGTTACGGATTACATTCTTTATGTAACCGAAGATGCTGCTTCCCAGACTCATTCCGAACTGGACTCGGGTCTGAAAGTGCCGAATCGAGGGGGGCCGCGGCGTGAGCGTCGAAGCATCCGAGATGGTCAGCATTCCCCGTGTCGAAGCATCCGAGATGGTCAGCATTCCCCGTGCGGAGCTGGACGCGCTGAAGGCAGAGCTGACGCGGCTGCAGCGCGAGGTCGGGCGCGGGGCGGCCTGGGAGCGTAATCACGACGATGCCGGTCCGGGCGAGGGCACGCCCAGGCGTGCCCGCGAGGCGCTGGTCAGGGCGTGGGGAATCAGTGTCTGATGGTGGTTAACATCCGGCGGTAGCGGGAAAGCGCGGGCCGGGGCGTCCTGGACGGGAGACACGCTCGTGGCGGCAGCGCGGAAACGGCCGGTCCTGTATGTCATCAGCGGCGGCGGGCCGCCGGCCGGGCAGCTCGCCGATTTCGTCGGCTTCGCGCAGGGCGAGGGATGGGATGTATGCGTGATCGCCACGCCGGACGGAGCCAAGTTCCTCGATATCACGGAGCTGACCGCGCTGACCGGGCATCCGGTCCGGGTGCAGTACAAGAATCCTGACGACCCGGATGTGCTGCCCGCGGCCGACGCCATGGTCATCGCGCCCGCCACCTTCAACACGATCAACAAGCTGGCTCACGGCATCAGCGACACCCTGGCCCTGGGCCTGCTGAACGAGGCGGTCGGCCTCGGCCTGCCGATTACCGCGGTTCCCTGGCCCAACGCGGCACTGGCGCGCCATCCTGTGTTCCGGCGCAGCGTCGGCGAGCTTCGCGAATGGGGGGTGACGGTGATCCTCGATCCGGCGCGGCTGCCCGACGCGGGCGAGGGGCCCGCCGTCTTCCCCTGGGAACTGCTCCGCGCCGACCTGGCAAACCTTCGCGCTGCCGTGGTGTTACAGGTGTGCAGCTAGTGGGAGCTGCTCTGCGCCGGGCTGGAGGACCTCCGCGCGGCCGTGGCGTTACAGGTGTGCAGCTAGTGGAACTGCTCCGCGGCGGGCTGGAGGACCTCCGCGCGGCCGTGGCGTTACAGGTGTGCAGCTAGTGGGAACTGCTCCGCGGCGGGATGGCGGACCTTTGCGGCGCCGTGGCGCTACGGGCGGGTAGGTAGGCCAGTTAGGCCGGGCCGGGCGGCAGGGGCTTCTGCGGCGGGGGGTCGCCGCGCCTGACTTGCGTGACGCCGACCGAGACGGCGAGCAGGATCGCTCCCCATGGACCCGCGACCCAGATCGGCCAGGGATAGATCAGCTGAGCGGTCGTGGCGCTGACTAGAGCCCAGATCACCACGTTGACCGCCACGATGGCGCCCCAGATCGTCCAGAGCACCCTGAGCGGCGTGGGCAGCGCGGCGAAGCCATGCCGCGCGGCGGGGACGGGCGGCGGCGCCTCGGGGCGAGCGGACGGGGCCGCGGCCGGCTCCCGGCGCGCCACGGACGTGCTCTCCGGCAGGTCCGCGTACAGCGGGACGAGGTCGCCGTAGGTCACCGCCTCGGACGCGATCCCCATCCGGTCGAGGTACTCGTCCATCTTCAGGCGGCCCTCGTCCAGGGCGGTGCGCAGCCGGTCGACGACCTCCTGCCGGTCGGCGTCCGAGGCCCGTATCATCTTCTGGCGATCATCCATGGCGACTCTTAAGACCCCTCGTGCCTGACGCGTGCTGCCCCCATCACAGGATAGCCATCGGCCGTGCGCTGGCTTCGGGGGTGTAGTTCGGCGCGTTGCCCGCCCGCGGCGGCGCCTGGAACATGGCGTCGTGGATTACCTACTGGGCATGTCCGGTCTGAGTGCTCAGCGGTTCTAGGGTCCTTCGACGAGGCGGATCCCGGCGGCGTGCCGCCGGGCCAGGTCGCGGTAGACGGCGGGATTGGATTCCACCCACTGCTTCGCGCCTCCGGTGACTTCGCCGATGATCCGGGCGGGGACTCCAACCGCGAGCATGCCATCGGGGATGATCATCCTGGGCGGTACCGTGCAGCCGGCGGCGACGAGGGCGCGGACACCGACGGTCGCGCCGTCGAGCACCGTGGCGCCGTTGCCTATCAGTGCCTCCGCGCCGATGACCGCGCCGTGTACCACGCACAGGTGACCGACGGTGGCGCCCTCCCCCACCTCGGTCACCGGGTCATCGCCTCCGTGCAGGACCGACCCATCCTGCACGTTCGCTCCGCGGCGCACGATGATCGGGCCGAAATCGGCCCGCAGCACGGCCCCGTACCAGATGGATGCCTCGGCCTCCACGCGCACGTCCCCGACCAGGGTGGCCGTGGGCGCGATCCACGCGGTAGGGCTGACTTCGGGCTCGTAGCCCTCGAAGGCGAACAGTGGCACCTGCCAATAATGCACCATGGGGCCGCCGTGCCTATCCTGGCGTGGCGCGCCTGGTCTCGCCGACCGGGCTACCAGCTGACCGGCGGCGTGGGCGCACGGCCCTCCGCCGTGTATAGGGTGACGGTTCCGGCCAGCCGGGCTACCACCTGAGCTGGGCGAGTTCGTCGTAGTCGGCTGAGGAGTAGCCGACTAGGCCCTCGGACAGGGCGAAGATCCACTCCGCTACGCCCAGGGACAGCGCCAGGCGGCTGCAGCGGGAGCAGAAGTGCGGCTCCTCAAGCCGGACCGAGTCGTCGGCTTCGAGCCGCACGTAGATCAGCTTCGATCCCGGCAGCATGCGCCAGCCGTCGCCGCCACGGGCCAGCGTTATCGCGCGTTGCTCCGCGTGAGTCCGGCACAGGTCGTGATGGCCGACCTCGCCGAACTTGCAGTAGCAGTGATCCTCGCCGGGAAACGGTACCCCGTTGGTCCCCCAGGCGAGCAGGCTGCCGTCCTTGATGAGCACCGCAGCGTGCCTGGTCCGCGCGTGGGAATCCCTGGCTAGTTCGGCCGCCCGGTCGACCATCTGCTCCGCGATATGGCTGTCATGGCGTTTCAACGGCCGCCAGCGGGGTTCTTGCCCTGGTTGCATGCCCACCACCCTCCGCAGCGAAGGCTATCGTTCGTCGCGTAGCACGATGAAAACCGCCTGCACTATGTGGGCTCGCGGGCGGAAGATGATCGTGACGAGCGACCCATGCGCTCCAGGAAGGAGCTTGGCGGATGCAGCCGATGCCGGAGGACTGGGACAGGGCCGTTGCCGTGGTGGCGCACCCTGACGATCTGGAGTACGGCGTGGCCTCCGCCGTGGCCCGGTGGACCGGACAGGGGAAACAGGTCACCTATCTGCTCGCGACCAGGGGCGAGGCAGGCATCGCGGGCCTGCCCCCCGATAAGGTCGGGCCGCTGCGGGTCGAGGAGGAACGGCGCAGCGCGGCCGTCGTGGGCGTAACCGAGGTCAATTTCCTGGACCATCCGGACGGGCTCGTGGAGTACGGGATCGGGCTGCGACGCGATCTGGCGACGGCGTTCCGCAGGTTGCGGCCGGAGGTGGTCATCACGATGAGCTTCGACCTCACCTGGGGCGAGGAGGGCCCGGTCAACCACTCCGATCACCGCGCGGTCGGGCTCGCGACGCTTGATGCCTGCCGGGATGCCGCGAACGGGTGGGTGTTCCCCGAGGCCGGGCCGCCGTGCGCCGGCCTGCGTGACGCGTACGTGGCCACGGCCGACAACCCGACTCACTTCGTGGACGTCACCGCCACCATCGACGCGGGCGTCGCGTCGCTGCGCGAGCACCGCGCCTACCTCGACGGCCTGGGCGGCGACTTCGATCCTGACGAGTTCCTGCGGAACATGGCGGGCTACGTCGGGCTCGGCGCGGGATGCGAGTACGCGGTGGCCTTCCACCGGTACCCGCTGGGCTGACGGGCCCGCGGTAGCCGACCCGGGAGTCGCACGGCCGGGGAGTGCCCTCTACCGCTACACGCTGGGCTGACGGGCCCGCGGGAGTCGCACGGGGCGGGGAGTGCCCTCTACCGCTTACACGCTGGGCTGACGGGCCCGCGGGAGTCGCAGCGGGGCGGGAGTTGAGCCACGGCCCGTTCGGCATAAATGGTGGCGTTCGGGAGCCCGGCCTGGGCGGCGCGGTACCGGGGGCTACGGCGGGTTACAGGACGGCGCGGACTCGGCGGAGTACCTCCTTGGTGCCCAGGGTGGCGGCGACGGAGGCCAGGTCGGCGCTGCGCGGGGTGCCGGTGAGCAGGATGCGGATGACCTGGGAGGCCTCGCGGATCGAGCCGTGGTAGGAGGCGGGGTCCTGCTTGTAGACCTTCTGGCTCGGGGCGAAGCCCAGGTCGGCGGCCAGGCGGCGGATCTGGTCGAACCACGCGGTGTCCGGGGCCGGCGGCTGGTAGGCGTCGGCGAACTCGGCGGCGACGGCGCGGACCAGGGCCGGGTCCAGGCCGGCGAAGCGGGCGTCGGCGGGATCGGTGACCGGGGTGAACAGTTCGTTGAAGAAGTACCCGTACAAGGCGCGGAACTCGGCCCACCTGCGCAGGTCCTTGCGCGGCTGGTCGGTGTCCTCCCGCTCGATGGCCAGGGCCTGCAGCGCGAGCGGCCGGTGGGCCTGCAGGACCGGCAGGAGATCCGGATCGTAACGGGCGGCCCACTCGGTGACCTCGGCCAGGATCTCCTTGCCGGGCAGGGTGGCGACGTGGTCGGCGCAGATGTCGTCCAGCTTGACCATGTCGATGAGCGGGCCCGCGGTGCCGCATTCGGACAGCCGGATCGGCGCGGCGAGCGCCTCGGCCAGCGGCATCTCGGCGAGCCGGCCGTTGGCAAGGCCGCGCAGGTAGTACTGAACGGCCGGCGCCGGGTAGCCCTGCTCGAGATAGAAAGCCACGCTCATCTCGGGGTCCCTGCGCTTGGACAGCTTGCGGCGGCTGCCGCCCTCCTGCTTCATCAGCGCGGCGACGTGCGCGTACCGGACGCGGGCGAAGCCGAGCGCATCGAAAAGCTGGAGGTGCAGCGGCACCGAGGAGATCCACTCCTCGGCCCGGATGACCAGGCTGACCCGCATCAGGTGGTCGTCGACGGCGTGCGCGAAGTGGTACGTGGGCAGCCGCGGCTCGGTGTCGCTGCTCTTCAGGATCACCACGTCGTTGCGGTTGTCGTCGAGGGTCAGCTCGCCGCGGATCGCGTCATCGAAGCTGACCCGCACCCCGGCGAGACCGGGGGACCGGAAGCGGACGACGTAGGGGTCGCCGGCGGCCAGCCGCTCGGCCACCCGCTCCGGTGCGGCGTCGCGCCAGATCGCCCACTTGCCGTAGTAGCCGGGCAGCGCGCCCGCGGCCTTCTGCCTCTCGGTGATCTCCGCTAGCTCCTGCTTGGTGGCGAAGCACGGGTAGGCCAGGTCCCGGCGCATCAGGTCGCGGACGTAGGTCAGGTAGTCGGCCTCCCGTGCAGACTGGGAGTATGGGCCGTAGCGGCCGGTCTCGTCGGTCTCGTCCGGGTCGATGTCGAAGTACTCGAACGCCTCGGCGAACTGCTCGGCGGCTCCCTCTGTGACGCGGGCCTGGTCGGTGTCCTCCAGGCGGACCAGGTAGGTGCCGCCGGAGTGGCGCGCCACGTCCACGTCGATGGTCGCGATGTACACGCCGCCGATGTGCAGGGCCCCGGTCGGGCTCGGGGCGAAGCGGGTGACTTCGGCGCCTTCTGGCAGGTCGCGCGGCGGATAGCGGTGCTCGAGGTCGCCGGGCTCGGGCAGGCCGGGCGGGAACAGGGAATCGATGAGGGACTGGCTCAGCACACCCGGAAGGTTACTTGACGTAGGCGATTGGCTTGACGGCAGGCACCTGTGGCAGCGGCTCGGACTGGTACTGGGCGCGGATGCCGTCAATGTAGCGGCGGCACCGCTCGGTGAGCCCGTCGGCGGTCTGCATCCGGCCCTTGGTGACCAGGATGCCCAGGTCGGCGCCGTGGAACCGGAAGTCGCCCGGGCCGTAGACGCGCATGAAGAAGGCCTCGTCCTCGGTGGTGATCTCGTGCCAGTCGTTGCTGACGTGCTCGAAGGTGAGCGCGCCGCCGTCGGACAGGCGCCAGGAGCCGGTCCGCGGCGCGGCCAGGATCCGCTCCACCTCGTCGCCCGGCTCCTTCATGATCAGCTGGGACCAGACGTCGACGGCCGCAAGGTCCCGCCAGCGCTCGTTGATCTCCTCCGCGTCGATCGTGTAGTCCACGTCCATGAACTCCAGCAGGTGGAAGAGGAACAGCGGCACGTCGGCGTAGGCGCCTGCGGTCACGTTCGTCATCGACGAGGCCCCGGAGATCCTGGGGTTCAGCTCGCCCAGGTAGACCGCGCCGGTGTCGAGGTCGACGAGCACGTCGACCTCGAGGAAGCCCTTGTAACCCTCCCTGGCGAGCCGGTCGCCCAGCTTGCGCACGTGGCTGATCGCCACCGCGCGGTCGGCGTCCGACAGGGCCTCGGGGAACACGTCGTTGCCGCACCAGCCGCCCTTGTACGGGGTCAGCTCCGGGTAGCCGGTCAGGTCGGTCATGAACGGCCCGACGATCGTGCCGTGCCTGGTAATGCACGCCTCCACCGCCGCGGCCTGGTTGTTGATCCGCTTCATGACCTTGAGCTGCTGGCCGATGACGTCGGCCGCGCAGGCGTCCCAGTCGCGCCGCGAGGCGATGAAGAACGTGGTCTTGCCCGAGTCGCCGTAGGGCGTCTGCACGACAAGGTCGTCGCCGAGGCCGCTGGCCGACGCGAGCGCGGTGAGCTCGGCGTAGCTGGAGGCGCGGGCGAGGACGTTCGGCACCGACGGGACGCCCGCCTCGTTGCCGAGCTGGGTCGTGACGATCTTGGAGTCCAGCCGCCGCCGCAGCGAATCGGGCGGCAGGATCAGCTGGTAGCCCTGCTCCCTGCAGATCTCCTCGGTCTCCTCGTCGAAGAACACCATCGCGACCATCGGCACCCCGCCGCGGCGGCGCAGGTGCTCCCGGACCTCGGCGTCGCGCAGCAGGTAGTTGTTGATCTGCTCGCTGGACTCGAACTCGATGTAGGGGCGGTTCTCCGGCGCGAACACCCGGGGATGCATGCCGTCCCAGGAGTCGTAGTAGGCGATGTACTGGAAGTTGCGGACCCAGCGGTCGATGCCGAGCAGGTTGAAGGCGGTCGGGCCGATGAAGTAGATCGGCTGGGAGTTGGTCCGGAAGAACGTGCGGACCTCGGCGATGCCGTTGAGATGACGGCGGGTCGGCGATGCGGCGGAGCGTGGCAGAGCGGTCACGGAGCCTCCCAGGTACCGAACTACGGGGCCATGGCACGGATAAGGCCAGGTTAAGCGCGCGCGGCGGAGGCGTCGAGGACGCGTGCCTCAGATCGTCGCTGAGATCGTCGGGGACGCGTCTTCAGATGACGGTCGGGGGCTTCGGGTCTGGCGAGGACGTGTCGCCGCGGCGGCTCAGGCCGGAGACCACCCCGGCCAGGCGCGGGCCGCGTCCGGGATCCTGGGGCTCACGGCCCGCGAGCGCTCCGCCGACCGCGTCGAAGGCCCGCAGCGTGTCCTCTAGGTAGGCCGGGTTCTGCGCCTGCGGCCAGGTCGAGAACTTCACGCACACCGTGCGGGTGCGCCGGCTGACGTGCAGCATCTGGCCGTGGATGCCGAGGCAGAGCAGCACGTCGCCGTACGGGCCCGGGCGGAACCAGAACTGGTTGCGGTACCAGCCGCCGGGGAACGCGGGCTCGGCGGGCGACGCGGCGAAGACGCCCCGCACGTCGGAGTCGACGGCCCAGGCCTGGCGGAGCCAGCCGGGCGGGACGACCCGGCGGGTGCCGTCGGCGCCGTCAGGTACCGCTCCCCCGTCCAGCAGCATCTGGCCGAACCTGGCCACGTCGCGGGCGGTCGCGCACAGGCCGCCGTCGTGCACCGCGGTGCCGAGGCCGTCGCAGATCAGGTCGGCGTCGTGCTCGGCGCCCATCGGCTGCCAGATGAGGGCGGCGATGAGATCCGCCATCGACGACCCGGCCGCCCGCTCGCAGACCCAGCCGAGCACGTCGGACTCCGCGGAGCGGTAGAGGAACCTGCTGCCGTGCGGCGCCTCGGCGGGCAGCGTGGTGAGGAACCGGTACAGGCCCCTGGGCGCCGTGTCTGCGGGCACCGGCGGCTCCGGGGACGCCAGGGGGTCCAGGGGGTCCGGAGAGTCCGGGGGCCAGCCGATCCAGTCGTCGAGGCGGCGGATGTCGGCCTGCGGGTTGGCGTACTCCTCGAGGAACCTGACGCCGCTGCGCATGTCGAGCACGTGCCGGACGGTGGCGCCCGCGTAGCCGCTGGCGGCCAGTTCCGGCACGTAGTAGGTGATCTCGCGGTCGGCGTCGAGCTGGCCGCGGTCGATGAGGACGGCGGCCACGCAGCCGACGACTGACTTCGACACCGACATCAGCGCGTGCGGCAGGTCGTCCGCCCCGAGCGGGCCGTACCACTCGGTGACCAGGGCGCCGTCCTGCAGCACCAGGTAGGCGTCGGTGAATGTGCCGGCGAGCACCTCGCCAACCGTGCCTGCCGCGCCGCTGGCGCGGATCACCTGGATGGGCGTCACGTCGGCCGGGGATTCGGGCAGGGCGCGCATCCTGGGCCCGTGCGGCACCCGGTGGGTCGGCAGGATGTCGCGGGCGTGCCAGAATCCCCACCGGTTGAACGGCGGGTCCTGCCAGTTCTGGGCGGTGACCGATACGCCCTCTTGGTCCGGCGGCACGAGCCGAATCCTAGTTGACAACCCGCGCCGCATAGGGTGCCCATCATGGACGGCACCGATCTGAGCGCCCAGGTCTCCGGCCAGGCCGAGGCGCCTGAGCTCATGGCGGGCTTCCCGCCGGCCCCGGCGGACCGCGTTACGCTGGCCAACTGGCAGGATCCCCCGTTCAACAGGTGGGCGTTCCGGCACATGCGCGAGCTCATCCCCAGCCATCCGATCCCGGCAGGCAGGCCGGCGCCGCTGCCCGCCTCCGGCGCGCGCCTGGACCTGGACGACGTGCGGGTGGCGCGGCTGGACGGCAGTTCCGCCACGGTGGCCGAGGTGCTGGCCGGGACGTGGACGGATGCGTTCGTCGTGCTGCGGGACGGGCAGGTCGTGGCGGAGAGGTACGACGCGGGCATGCACGCCGGGACCAGGCACCTGCTCATGTCGGTGTCCAAGTCGGTCGTGGGGTGCGTGGCGGGGGTGCTGGCAGGGCGCGGGCTGCTGGATCCCGGCTCACTTGTGACGGCCTACGTGCCGGAGGTCGGGGGCTCAGGGTACGCGGGCGCCACGGTTCGCGACCTGCTCGACATGCGCACCGGGGTGCTCTTCCGCGAGACGTACACCGCCCTGGACGCGGAGGTCCGGGTGATGGAGCGGTCGATGGGCTGGCGCCCGGCGCAGCCGGGCGACCCGGAGGGCGCCTACCCGTACCTGGCCACGCTGGGCCGCGAGGGCCCGCACGGCGGGTCGTTCAGTTACCGTTCGGCGGACAGCGACATGCTCGGCTGGGTCTGCGAGCGGGCCAGCGGGACCCGGATGGCCGACCTCATCTCCACCCTCCTGTGGCAGCCGATCGGCGCCGAGGCCGACGCCGAGATCACCTGCGACCCGCTCGGCTGCGCCGTGCACGACGGCGGGGTCTCCGCCGTCGCGCGCGACCTGGCCAGGTTCGGGCAGATGCTCGTGGATGACGGGCGCGGCGTGGTACCCGAGGCGTGGCTGGCCGACGTGCGCGCGCCTTCGCCCGGCGTGCGCGAGGCGTTCGCCAGCACCGACAACGAGTACGTACTGCCCGGCGGCTGGTACCGGAGCCAGTTCTGGGTGATCCCGGAGGGCGTTGACGGAGCCGGCGCACCGGTCATGGTGTGCCTGGGCATCCACGGGCAGCTGATCTACGCCGACCGCGCCGCCCGTACTGTCGTGGTCAAGTTCTCGTCCTGGCCGGACCCGCAGCACACCGGCTACCTGCTGGATACGCTGAGGGCCTGCGCTGCCCTGGCGGCTCGTTAGGCTTCGCAGGCCTCAGGGCTCGGCGGGACGTCCAGGGCCGGGTTGCGGTCGAAGAAGCCGAACGGCTTGAGCCAGAACGAGACGATGTCGGACGGCATGACCGGCCAGTCCTCCGGGCGGGTGATGTGGTGGATGCCGAACACGTACCAGAGCACGACGTCGGTGTTCTCGATCGGCCGGTCCCGCGCGGTCCAGGCCGGCAGGCCGGTGTCAACCTCGCTGAGGTTCGGGAAGTCGCCGCAGGGCCAGCGCTCGTCCGGGTGATAGGGCGTCACCCACAGCGTGTGCCCGATCACCTCGGCCCGCCTGAAGGCGGGCGCGGACCGCTCGAGCATCGGCGGGAACGCGGCCGAGGGGACGAGCTTGTAGCCGACCGGGGTGCCGAGCCCGTTCCTTACGTTGTCGTTGACCACCTTCCAGGCGCGCTGGGTGGACCAGTCGTAGTCCTGCCTGCCCTCGGCCTCGGTACGCAGCGGGGTGCTCGAGACCACCAGGCCGAGGCCGTACGGGTCGTCGTCGCTGGCGCCCGGCGTGCGCGAGTCGGTCACGTAGACGGTGTTGTCCGGCCCGTCCACGTCCAGGTCGAGCCGCGCGACGATGAAGTGCTGGTGGAACGGCGCGTAGGTGCGGTGGTCGACCAGGGTGCCGGTGGGCGGCGGGCCGCCCTCGCCGACGTGCGAGGTCACCAGGATCCCGGTGGCGCGGACCTCGCACTCGATGTTGCCGTCCTGGTAGAACCGCCAGTACACGAGGTACTCGTAGTTGGCCAC
>Ga0209693_10001110_pt1 | contig 11356 bp, 15 predicted proteins | sample HubBroMetageWRM3_FD_188345 | JGI IMG/M metagenome (GOLD analysis project Ga0209693, IMG submission 188345) | Warmed soil microbial communities from the Hubbard Brook experimental Forest, New Hampshire - Hubbard Brook CCASE Soil Metagenome WRM 3... | ecosystem: Environmental > Terrestrial > Soil...
AAGCGCGCCCGCGCATCCAAGCCCGATGATGGACGCCCGTTGTACCCTGTTACTGAACCCCATATGTGCGGTGAGCCGACTGCCCACATCCGGACAGACATAGCCGGTGCAGGTGCAGACTGCCAGGAACTCCACATCCTGCACAGTAGTTCGAGATGAATTCACACGGTCCAGAATCGCCTAGCAACCTGTTTTCATGGCGCCGCGCAGATAGCGCTGGTTCAGTTGATCGGAGCTTTGCCTTGCGATTCAGCGCGCCTTCCAGATAAAAATGGCGGTAATCGATGTCGCTATTCAGGAAGATCTTCCGAATGCGTTCTCTCTCATAACCCGCCACATGAAAGCTTTGCGCCTGGGTGAGCCTGAAGGGCGGGTTCGCGGTTCCGATACCGAGGATCCGAGGATGGCTCACTGGTCCGCAACCAATTCACGGGAGGTCTCAGTTTTGCCCTCGTGATGGGCAGCATCAAGCTCCGCGCCGAGCTGAGACTTTATGCCACGTGTCGCATTCTCGAGTTCAGCCTTAGCCCGGGCTACGTGTCCCAACATGGCGTGCAGCCGCTTTGGTCCCAATACCACGAGTCCGAGCATCAAGATGAACAGAATTTCCGTCCCAAACCCCATGACTCACTCCTTGGTCGGGACTTTCGGGCTGACTCCTGTAATCATAATCGGCGTTCCCGCGCCCGCACCGCTCGTTGGTGTGAAGCTACTGATCTACGGTATCACTCTGAATTTCCTGTTGCTCTTCAGCGTGCCGCCCCGTGTTGTTACCGTCACGAAGCCCGTCGTCGCTCCATTGGGAACGATTGCAGTGAGGAAAGTGTCGGACGAAACGTTGAAGTTCGCATTGGTTCCGTTGAACGAGACGCGCGTGGTCCCAGTGAGCCCTTGCCCGATAATCTGAATGGCCCTTCCGACCTCCCCGAAATATAGCGGAGGCAAGAAGCTGACGAATGGCCCGAGACCTACCTTCATGCTGTAAAAGATGCCACAGCCGTAATTATTTTCGCACCCGACAACACCAGTGCCGCCAGAGGCAGTGTCCCCGTATAGAATTCCGTTTGTGTGTTGGACAAACGCAACTTCGGGCCTGTCGCCTTTGGTGCCGTGGCGGTGGAAGGTGTAAAGGACTTTGTACGGATAAAGGTTTTTCGGGCTGATCCTGAATATGGTACCAGCGCTGCCGCCTCCGCTGTCCAACGTCGTCGTCCCGTAAAGGTTTCCGTCGGTCGCCTGTACCAGACCTGCATGGGGGAAGCCCCCCTCCCCGGCAAAGGGGTCTATGGAATGAAGAAGAGTATACTCGCCAGCGGCTGTGATCCTGAAAACCACTCCAGAGTGATGCGAACCGCCAGCAAATGTTGTCCCATAAAGGCTGCCATCACTGCCTTGAACGAGCGCACTGAGAGGACTGGAACCATCGCGATCATCAAAGGAATGGAGCAAGGTAAACTTGCCGAAGCGTGTGATCTTGTACACCGTGCCGAAGTTGTTCGCACCCCCTTGGTATGTTGTTCCATAAAAGTTGCCGTCGGTTGCCTGCAGCAATGGCGCCTGCGGGTTAGCGCCGTGGGTTAAATCAAACGAGTAAAGCGTCGTTAGCTTGCCCGAGGTTGTGATCTTGTACACCTCGCCGAAGTTGTTCGTACCACCAGAAGTCGTCGTTCCATAATAGAAGTTGCCATCCGTGCCCTGGATCGGGGGTGCGACCGGTCCTTGCCCGTCATTCCCGCCCGCAAAGCTATGCAGCACTGTCAGCGTCCCGCCCGGCGTAATCTTGAACACGGTGCCGAAATCTGCCGCGCCGCCATTGACGGTGGTGCCATAGAAATCCCCGTCGGTACTCAGCGTCAGCCCGCTTTCCGGCTTCCCGCTTGTGGAGTCGAAGCTGTACTGCACGGTCAGAGTTCCACCGGGTGTCATCTTGAACATTGCGCCCGACCCATTTACTCCACCGTATGCTGTGGTGCTATACAGGTTGCCATCACGGCCCTGCGCCAGAACGCCGGGCCACGAGGGGTTTCTTGGGTCCCCAACCCGGGTTCCGAAGTCATACAGCACGGAATAGGCTTGGGCGTGAGCGACGGTAGTGGGCGCAAAGATGGTCAGCGCGAGCAGTGTTAGGGCAACGAGACCATAACGGGGCGTTTTCATTAACAGGACTCCCTCTTGCGAAGTGCCGAAGCAAAGCTCAGACGGAAACGGTACTGACTCGGATGGAGCCGCTGGGAGGCGGTGCGTTCTCTAGTTCAGCTTTAGCTCGGGCCATGTCCCAGCCATGGCGTGCAGACGCTTTGGTCCCAATACCACGAGTCCGAGCATAAGCATGAACAGGATTTCCGTTCCAAAACCCACGATTCACCCCTTGGTTATGGCTTGGTCGTTGGCGATTATCGTTGTTGTGGTGGCCGGCTTCTCTTCCTCAGCTTTCATCGCTGACTTGAAGCCTCGGATGCCTTCCCCGATTCCTTTGCCCAGCTCGGGAAGCTTTTTGGGTCCGAAAACGAGCAGAGCGATTCCGAAAATCACCAGCAGGTGCATAGGTTGAAACAATCCTTCAAACATACGGTCTCCTTAGATCAAGTGAAAAAAACAAATCGAGCGAGAAAATCTCAAAACCTTGTTAGTAAAAATACAGGCGCTGCAGTCGTTAACCAGATACAGCGCCTGCCCAAACAGCAGGGGAGAGCTTGCAACAATCAAAAGCCGCGTCGGACCGAATCAGCCTCGACAGCCAGCCGGTTCACCAGCGTAAAGAATGCCGGCGATTGACCAAGGAACAGCAGGTCATCCGTGAAAGCCTTGATAGTGGCGACTGCGCCACCGTTCTGAGTTGAGGTTGGCCGGATCACGGAGCACTGCGGCAGACTCTTGCTGATAAATTCGCAGGGTTCAGGCAGGATCAGGTTTGTCTGGTCGAGCTCGGAGTGGAGGGCATTGAGATCCGGGAATGTCAGACCTGTTTCTGGATCCGTCACACCGGCCAAAGGCTGAGAAACCGCGTTGCCTGCCTTGTCATGCCAGAGCCCGAAGTGATCGATTTCGACTCCGCCAATGCTCACCAGGATGCGCAGGACCTCGGGGTCGGTCGCCTTGAACGCCAGCGTGGGATACAGGCTCGCCCCACCCTGTTCGATGAAGGCAAAATGAAAGCCCGCGGTATTTGCGATGGCTTGCATCCGGGCCTCTTGCGGGGTCGCAGGTGGAACCGGTTGCGGCTGGTTGGGAGGAGTGTCGTTATCGTTTAAGGGAATGGCTGGTTCGTTCTTGATGAAAAACGGCCCCTTGAAGTGAGTGCCTAAATCGGGGTTCTGTCCGCTGCGATAACGTGTGTACCAGCTAAGGTCAACGTTGAGCTTCATCAGGTTCGTGAGTCTGCCAATGTTCTTGGCGCCCGTCGCCAGACTGCTGGGCAACGTCCGGAACACGTCGAGATCAACCGGCTCTACGCCCTTGGAGATCAGGTAGGCGTTCAGGAAAGCCGCGTGGCTTATCTCATCGTCGGTGTTATCGGCAATATATTGAGGCATATCGCCATCGAGATTGCTGAGCGCGGCCATGTAAGCGGGATTGCCTCCTTGGACGCCGCCCAGTTCGTTGTATTGCTGCCACAGATCAGCCTCGATGAGTTCTGCTGCCGCCGCGAACCGCAGTAGCGCGGCATCGCCTTTGGAAAGCTTGCCTGGACTCCGCGTGTCCTGCGCATTGCCCTCCGTCGCCAACAGAGCACCAGCCGACAAGGTTGCACTGGCAATCCCCAGGCCCTTGAGAAATGAACGCCGCTTGACCACACCCTGCCAGTGACGTTGAACATTTTCTCCCGTAGAAGAAAGACCTGTTTCAGATGAGTTTGGCTCGGACACCACAGTAGATTGAGAATTCTGTTCTTTCATGCGTTACTCCAATTCCTTTCAGTTATGTTTGTGTTCCAGCAATGTGTGAAACTCCGCGAGTCGAGCAATATTCCCCAATTCCAAAATATTTGTGCCAAAAAACAATCTTTTGACATTTCCGCGCCGCGCGGTTAAACGTCAAGGATCGAACGCAAGAGCGCTTAAGCGGACCGTTAGACACAGAACCTATGATTGGATTTCAGTAGTCGAATCTTGAATGCAGAGAACTTGTAAATTTATTGTTAGATAATTGTCACGCTATCCGGCAAGGGCGATCACTCGCGTAAGCTAGACGGCATCCGTTCTGCGTTTGCGCGCCGAAGTTACCAGCCAAGCCACTCCGATACTGAGGGCGTAGAGCGCTATCATCGGGGCAGCAAAGAGGCACATGTTCAAGATGTCAGTGGTCGGTGTGACAATTGCGGCGACGACAAAAATGGCGAGTATCGAGTACCGCAGATTCCGCCACATCCAGCGAGCTGTAATCACCCGCATCAAAGCCAGAAAGAACACCAGAATCGGCATTTCGAAAATCAGGCCGAGGCCAACGATAATCGTCAGAAACAGTTTCGTGTATTCTCCAATCGTGATCATCGGCTGGAAGCGTTGGCCGTAACCGATTAAGAAGTCCAGCGACGCCGGGTAGACCATCTTGTAACCAAACAAGCCTCCAGCGATGAACAAACCAACCGTACTGAGTAAGAACGGCAAAACATAACGCTTTTCCTTGCGGTACAGTCCGGGAGCGATGAACAACCACAATTGATAGAACACGAATGGTGAAGCCGCGAACAGCCCAGCGACAAACCCGACCTCCAAATAGAGGTTGAAGGGCTCAGTGGGATTCAAATACACCAACCCGCCGCCGAGTCCGTGACGACGTAGTGCCTGAATAATGGGTTGCTGCATCAAACCGAAAATACGGTCAGCATAAGACCAGCATGAGAAAAAACCGGCGAGCACTCCGATGATGGAAAAGAGGATTCGTTTCCTCAGTTCCTCCAAGTGAGCCACGAGCGGCATGGAGCCGGTGTCTCCTGCCAGCCGCAAAACAGCCGCGTCAGCCATGCGTACCAACCGTCCCCTGGACCCGTGGGTTCCCCGTCCCAATCTCGATCATCTGAGGATCGTTCAAGTGTGCGTCTTTGATTCGATTGAACGAGGATTTCTCTCGGCGCGATGAGAATTCATCGGCGTATGCAAACCAACCCGCTATAAACAGCACTGCAGCCAGCCCGATGAGTCCGTAAACAGCTAGTTCAATCATTTCTCACCTTTCTTTTCACCGTCCCGAACTCTCGTCTCTCACTCGAACCGACACGTGTCAAAGGGTGCCCGGCGCTACCGGAATGGCGCCACATACCATACACAGTAAGTTCCCACGCCACTGAGCAGAACAATCGCCCACAGCACCAACGCCGTACGCATCCACCACCTATAATGTTTGAACCGCAGCCACTGTGGAAGGACGTTTGTGCCAGCCACAAGGGCGATATAGAACCCCAGAAGCTCAGCCGTTATGCCCAGAACCGCATGTATTGCCGCGGCCTCGTAATACCATTTATGGAGAACCTCGGACAGCGCTGGCCTCACTTGTTGCTGAAACGACGGCCACATCACCAGTCCGATCATCAACAAGTTCAAGAGAAGCACCGTTGTCTGGCATATACCATGAGCCCTGTAGCGCTTCTGCCTCGCGAGAATAGCTCCCGAAGCGAGCGCTGCTCCCATGATGATTTGCACGACGAGGTTGAGATCCGCCCCGAAGGTAGCACCGGTACCGAGAAAGCCCTTCATTGGAGAGAAAGACAACACTCCTATCATTCGGTCCACCGACAGATTGCTGATTCCTAATAGTCGGCAAACTCTTCTGTCCGAACATCGTCTTCATCTACGCCTGCCTCACTAAGCGTTCGGCGTGTTGCTGCGACCATCGCTGGCGGCCCAGCTATGTAATAGATCGGATCTCGCACAATTCCTACTTGTGTGACCAGCATTTCCGAGCTGATGTGTCCAGTTTCCCCCTTCCAGCCTCGGTAGTTCTTGTCCGTGCGCGTGAGGGTCGGAATAAAACGAAACCTTAGATTTGCACGCTCTAAGTTCCGGAGCGAATTCATGAATGCGGCATCCTTCAGGTAGCGGTTTGCGTAGAACAGAACAATAGGATGACGAAGCTTCTCTCCTGTTGCGTGAGAGAGCATGCTGAGGAATGGCGCGATGCCGATCCCGCCGGCGAGGAAGACAGCTGGCCCGGCGGTGTTGTTGTGGAGTCTGAAAGAGCCCATTGGCCCTTCAATTTTCACACCGCTACCGATGGGTAGGAAGGACAAGGCCTGCTTGAAAACTGTATTTCGCATGCGGGTCGTGACTAGAAGCTCTTCGTCGAACGGGGAGCTTGCGATGGAGAAGGTATGCGTTAGTCCGTTCGACGACCCATGCTGCGACCCCGATAGAGTCAGGTCGATATACTGCCCCGCCTTGAATACGAAGTCGGGTGGCTTTTCAAACTGAAAAGCCATTGTGCCTTCGGCAACGGGTGTGCGACCTAGTAGCGTGCTTTGATAAGCCCTCATCATCCGTCCTTGTGGTGCTTCTTGCTCCATCCCGCTAGAGTCTGGATTGGTCTCGATTTGCACAGTAGGAATCAGCCTCGTCTTCTATAACCGAGGCGGTCGAGGTTTATTCCGCTGTCACGATCACACGCGTGGAATTAACTGAAGGTCGCTACTGCCGGACTCAAACAAGAACGGTCAGCGATGCGGATCATTGGCGCATGCACGAGGATTACACGGGAACACGGCGAGAGTTGGGGCCTCCTGGCAAAGGGCGCACCGGAGTGTGCCCTTGCCGGAGTTGTTTTAGTTGATGGTGATGGTTAAAGGCGTGGTATGGCTTAGCGCGCCGGATGGGCCCGTGACCATCAATGTAGTTTGAGACGCGGGCGTTTGCGCTTTTGAACCAACATCGGAAAGTATCGCTATATTATGCGGGAGTCAATAGTCTCAAGATTTGTGCGACGTTGAATTTGGCTTGTTTCCCTTCTCTCCGCAGATTCTTTGGTTGGCGGATCACAGGGACTCCAGGCATATATTGATACAGGGTTCGGCGCCTGAACTCCCTGCCAGAAAGTCGGTGGTGATGTGGTTGATTCAGTGACCTCCGGGGTGAGACCCGCCTTGCTGTTGCGTCTGCGCAAGCTTGATCGCCGCAGGAGGTATGTCTATGGCGTACGTCCCGATCGGTGTCTTAATGGCGTTGAGAAAATATGTACCTCCGAGATGCTCGAAGTTAAGCTGGGCTTTATCGGATTGAACGTCATCGAAGACCGTAGGGATTACGAACACGCTTGCACGCGTTTCGTAGCTGCTGATCTCCAGCTCTCGCGATCGAGAGGTGGAATCTACACGACTCACCCTGTAAGTGCCCGCGGGAAGTACCCGGCCTCCGGCTAGGAAGTCGAACGGTACGTTGGTAACAACTGTGTCTTGCTCCTGGGCACGAGCACTCAGGCCCAACCCAAAAACGCAGATCAGTGCGAATAGAACACACCAAGCAACGTCACTGCGATGTATAGAACGGTGGTGACCGGTCAAAAGGAAATCGGGCCAAGATTTCGAGCGAACCAGACACTCCCAAAGGCCGAGCATTGTGTGGGGAGGCGGACAGGTCGTCAGCTAGTTCGATTCCATCCAGAATCGTTGCCTTTTGCTGACGCCCTGTCCGTGCTGGGGAAGACCTGCTTTTATTCGAGCGCGGTTCTCCGTTGAATCAGATAGCGTTTAGTTGATCTGCAATCAAACGATGAGAATGTGGCGCAGCTCGTGCCAGGCTTTTATAAAAGGTCGACTCTACTTGCGCAGATTCTGCTGACTTACCGAAGTATTTGTTCAAACGTTCGCGAAGCTGCAACCTAGCTCGCGATAGCCGCGACTTCACCGCGGACTGACTCAAGTTCAGAGCTTCCGCTGTCTGATCCGTTGAAAGACCTTCGAGATCTTGCAGCACAAAGACCGCTCGCAGAATCGGCCGCAGCTCTTCTATGGTCTTGATTAAGATGTTTCGTAGTTCCGACACGCTGTAAAGTTGTTCGGGATTAGGAGCCCAATCGATGACCTCCCGTGGAAGCACGTCCTCATCGATCCCAAAATCCTCATCCAGTGACATCTCTTTTGTTCTGCGTAACTTTCGCAGCTTCATGAGCGACTGGTTCAGAGTGATGCGAATCAGCCAGGTCGAGAATTGGGAATCCCCTCGGAAGTCGCCCAGGTGTTGATAAGCTCTTAGGAAAGCTTCCTGAACCGCGTCTTGGGAATCTTCCCGGTTATGCGTGACGCTCTGAGCGATTCGGAAAAGTTTGCCATCGTATCGCTTTACCAGTTGCTCGAAAGCGGCAACGTTCCCATTCTTACTGGCCTGGACAAGTTTTAAGTCATCATTTGTCTCTGCTCGTACTCCGAATTGTGCTGGCTCTACAGTCATATTCGCTCAACGTGCTTTTTAGAACAGCAGCTCTGTGGAAGCAATTAATGCTTCTGGAGATTTGAAGCCGTTCCCGTGCCATCTGCGAGTCCGTGTTTCACTGCACCACGACCTTGCCGGTCATCTTTGGGTGAATCGTGCAGTAGTAGGGATATGTCCCCGCCTTGGTAAACGTGTAGGTGAACTTTTCATCCGTGTCCAGCACCTTGGACTTGAACACACCTTCCGTACTGACCGACGTATGGGGAATGTCATCACTGTTTGTCCAGGTAACTGTCGTTCCGACGGGTACCGTGAGCGTCTGCGGCCCAAAAACGAAATTATCGATTTTGACCGTCGCGTTTGCCGCGGAGGAGTGGTCATTCGCCCTGACGCTTGGTGATCCCGCGAGCAGCAGGAGCATCGCGATCATCACGGGCACTGTCAAACTTGCAACCCACGCATTGTTCCTTTTCATTGTCCTATTCCTTTTCTAGGTGTGATGTTCTTGCTTGATGTTCTTGGTTTGGACCGAGCCCTGGCCTTCGGAATTCAGCAAGGGCTAAGTCAACTACCTCCAAGCGCATCCATTGCCTGAAGCCGAAGAGCCCTACCCCCCGAGCGGCGAATCGACAATCGCGAGGCTGCTGCCGCTGACCACGTAGTTCACATCGGTGGTGCCTAACACTTGCTGCAACTGCTCGGCTGGCACCTTCATCGGTCCGGCTGAGGGAGCTGTTCCCGGCGCAGGTTGAGGGAACGCAGTCGACATCGCGGTGTGGAATGAAACCTTGCCTTCGATCTTTTGCATGATCTGGTGGATATGCCCGTTTAGCACAGTCACGGAGCCGAAACGGTTGACGTAAGATAAAGCTTGCTCACTGTCGTCGGTTCCCCAACCCCAATCGGGATAAATAGTCCACAGCGGAATGTGAGCAAAGAGCACAATCGGAGTGCTCGCGGAGCGGCCCTTGAGATCGTCCTCGAGCCATTCCAGTTGTTCGTGTCCGAGCGACCCCATGCCTCCAGCTTTCAAATTGGCGACATTCACCAAACCAACGAAATGCACACCCTTGTGATCGAAGCTGGACCAACCCGTGCCCTTTGTACCTTTTCCGTAGCGCTGGAGATATTGCTCGCCATTGTCGCTGAGCATGTCATGCTCTCCCGGGACAAAGTAGATCTGCTTCGCGGACGCTCCTTTCAATACCTGGTCAAGCGTGTCGAATTCGCTCGGCTTCGAAAGCTGGGTCAGATCGCCGGTATGAATGATGAAGTCCGGTGTGTGTGACATGCCATTGATCTTGTTGATGGCCGTCTGCAGGGTAGCGGTGACGTCCTGATTTGCCTGCCTGTTGAAGCCGATGTGGCTGTCACTGATCTGGACAAAGGTGAAGTCCGCGCCTTTGGCGGCATCTTTATCTTTGCCGCTGCTTTTGGTGAATGCCCGAGATACCGGAATGCCGCCGCTCATGGTCCAGACCAGGCCCGTGCCCGCCCATGCCATGCACTTCAGGAATCCGCGACGATCGACACCATCGTTGTTGAGGTCTTGCAAGTTCTGATCGATAAAATCTTGTTTCTTGTCCGGCATTTCTCCTCCGTGGTTTGTAACCTTCTGAGGTAATAACTGAGGTAGGCCGTTTTTATTCCTCTCCAAATTTGAGGACAGCGGAAGACGCCCTCTCGACGTAGTGCTGCAAAAAATCCGATGCGGCGGGCGTCCTCGCCCGCCCTTTTCCAGCAGTTGAAGGCTAGCAACTAAGACTAATTTCCTGTCGTAGTATGGATGGCAAGAGTCTCCGCATTGGGCGCTTCGTACTCGGATCCGAAGATCCAGACATTGCCTGGCGACGGGACAACTCCGGAAAACAGAACGTCACCCACGAAACCCTTGGTGGGATTGGGACTGGGGACAACTTCCAACTCTTCCCGTCCCAGTGCAAGACCAGGGTCCTGAACTGGCCGGATCCATCGACCGCGAAGTGACAACCAAACGCCCAGATGTCGTTGACGGAATTGGCCGCCAAGCCAGACAACCTGTTCGACGGACTATGGGTCTTCGGCCCAACGTTCGGGCTCGGCACTACCTTCCAACTCTTGCCGTCCCAGTGCAGGATCAACGTGCGCTTGGGCTCCCTGTCCGCGTTCGCCGGCGTGGAATAGCCCACCGCCCAAGCATTGTTCGGCGACAGCGCCAGCACAGCCTCAAGCCTATTCATGCCCTTGCTTACGTTCGGAGTTGCCACGTCGGCCCATTCCGAGCCATTCCAGTGCATGGCAAAGGTTTGGCCGTTTGCGCCCTTGAATCCAACCGCCCAGGCATCATTCGTTGCGTCCGCGGATACGCCCAAAAGAGCCTCACCCGCAGGGGGTTGCTGTATAGTTGTCGCCGTCCATGGGGTGCCGTCCCGGTGCTCGAAAAGGTTGAAGCCAGCAACATCGGTATCGAGACTGCCGACTGCCCAAATGTCATTCGCCGAGGTCGAGGCCATGCCGAACAGGGCCGCTTGAGAATTCGGGGGGAAGTCAGGCCCTGGAAACACGCTCCACTCTTTTCCGTCCCATTGTTCGATGACCTGCCCGGGGTTGCCTCCGATAACGTTGCCCACGGCCCAAGCGAGAGTCGGAGAAACATCCACCACGCCCGTCAGAAAATTTTCCACGCCATCAATGAAGGGTGCCGGAAATGCCGTCCACTTCGTGCCATCAAAGTGGATGGTCGACTCTCCGACCGCCCAAATATCCTTCGGCGAAGACGCCGATGCCGCAACAAGGGCATTATTTCCTTGGTTCTCATTCGGGGTCGCTACCACTTTGAAGATTGACCCTGGTTTGGTTTGTGACAGAGCTGGCGTGGCCTGAAACATGGCCACTGCCAATCCGAAAAGTATCGCCGCGCTAAATGTAAGTTTCACAATTTCTCCTCGAAATAATTGCCTGAAGTTTGACTGCTCAAGGTTCATAACTCGTACGAACTGCGTTTATTCCTGCAAGGCCGA
>Ga0209693_10001111_pt1 | contig 11356 bp, 8 predicted proteins | sample HubBroMetageWRM3_FD_188345 | JGI IMG/M metagenome (GOLD analysis project Ga0209693, IMG submission 188345) | Warmed soil microbial communities from the Hubbard Brook experimental Forest, New Hampshire - Hubbard Brook CCASE Soil Metagenome WRM 3... | ecosystem: Environmental > Terrestrial > Soil...
CGGCCCTGCACGCGGTGCGCGACAGCTGGATGGGAATAGATCCCCGGCCGGAGTACCTGGGCATAATGGCGGCGTGGGCCCTGGTCTGCGGGGTCCTGGCGGCCCGCTTCTTCCGCTGGGAACAGGCGTAGGGAAGGGGAGCGGTGACGGTACGGACGCCGGACAGCGGCTTCGAGTCGCTGGAGCGCCGGTACGAGTCGGTGGGGCGGATAGCGCCGTACCTGCTGCTCGCCGTTCCGCTCGTCCCCTACCTGCTCTCCGAGCGCCCGGACTCCGGGGCGTTCCTGATCACGCTCGGCCTGGTCGCGCTGGCGGCGGCATGGCTCACGTGGATGATCGTCCTGAATCCGAGCTGGACGCGGGGCCGGTGGCTGGTCGTGGTGTACTTCGTCGGCCTGATCGGGCTCGCCTGGCTGCTCACCGCCCGCAGTCCCTGGTTCGCGTTCTTCACCTGGATCGGTTTCCTGCACGCGTTCGAGTACCTGCCCGGCGTGTGGCGCTGGCTCGCAGCCGCGTCGGTGGCGTTGCCGTTCGCCGTGGCCCAGGCCGGCGGATTTCACCGGCCGACCATTGAATCGGTCGTGCTCCTCGTGGTCCTCGCGTGCGTCGACATGGGACTTATCGGGGTCTTCGTGATGCTCGGCCAGAAGACAGAGCAGCAGAACCAGGCCCGCAAGAAGATGATCGTCGAGCTTGCGCAGGCCAATCAGCGGCTGGAAGAGATCATGGCGGAGAACACCGGGCTGCAGGCACAGCTGCTGACTCAGGCCAGGGAGGCGGGCGCCGGCGACGAGCGCCAGCGGATGGCACGGGAGATCCACGACACGCTCGCCCAGGGCCTGACCGGGATCATCACCCAGCTCGAGGCGGCACAGCAGAGCAGTCACGACACCGAACGCGAGCGGCGAATCGGCAACGCGAAGCGGCTCGCCCGCGACAGCCTGGCCGAGGCCCGCCGCTCGGTCCAGGCGCTGCGGCCGCAGGCGCTCGAGGACAGCAAGCTGGCGGAGGCGCTGGCCCAGGAGGTGGCCCGCTGGTCGGCAACCAGCGGCGTCGCCGCCGAGGTCAGCACCACCGGCGAGGCTCGCGCGCTGCATCCGGAGGTGGAGGTGACCCTGCTGCGGGTCGCGCAGGAGGCGCTGGCCAACGTGGCCAAGCACGCCAGCGCCTCGCGGGCCGGGATCACGCTGTCCTATATGGAGGACGTGGTGACCCTCGACGTGCGCGACGACGGCGTCGGCTTCGGCACGCCCGGACCGGACGGACCGAACGGCCATCAGCCCCAGGACGATCCGGCCGGCGGCGGTTTCGGGCTGGTCGCGATGCGGCAGCGGGTGAACAGGCTGGCCGGGCAGCTCGAGATCGAGTCAGAACCGGGAGCGGGCACCGCGGTGTCGGCTAGCCTGCCCGCGGTCCCGCTTGGAGCCGCCACGTGACCGGTCCCATCCGGCTGCTGATCGCCGACGACCATCCGGTCGTGCGCGACGGGCTGCGCGGCATCTTCGAGGCCAGCGACGAGTTCGAGGTGGTGGGCGAGGCCGCCAACGGCAGGGAGGCGGTCGACCGGGCGGCGGCACTGCTGCCCGACGTGGTGCTGATGGACCTGCGCATGCCCGTGCTCGACGGGGTCAGCGCGATCAGGCTACTCGCCGAGCGCGGCGTCACCGCGCGGGTGCTTGTGCTCACCACCTTCGACACCGACACCGACGTGGTGCCCGCGATCGAGGCCGGGGCGACCGGCTATCTGCTCAAGGACTCCCCGCCGGACGAACTGCGGCGCGGTGTCCGCGCCGCGGCCCGCGGCGAGGCGGTGCTCTCGCCCTCGGTCGCCACCCGTCTGCTCGGCCAGGTCAGGGAGCCGGCCAAGGAGCCGCTCAGCCAGCGTGAGCTGGACATACTCGGCCTGATCGCGCTCGGCTGCCCGAACCGCGAGGCGGCCGCCCGGCTGTTCATCAGCGAGGCCACGGTCAAGACCCACCTGCTGCACATCTACGCCAAGCTCGGCGTCAACGACCGGGCCGCCGCCGTCGCCACAGGTTTCCAGCGCGGCCTGCTGCCCCGCCCTTAAAGCTTGCGCGGGACACGCACCACGGCTCGTTCGGGATAAATCGCTTTTTCTTGTGTACCGGCACAGGAGGAAGCCGTCTTCTTCGATGGCGTGAGCCAGCCTCAGCGGCAGCGGACGGTCCGGGGCCTGGGCGCCGGCCACGATGCGGCCCGCGCCAGGACCCGTCATCAGCGGGCCGACGGTCAGGCACAGCTCGTCGAGCAGGTCCGCCGCGAGGAGCTGGGCCAGCAGGTGCGGGCCTCCCTCGGTGAGCACCCGCGGGTAGCCGCGCCCGGCCAGCTCCGCGACCGCCGCCTTCAGGTCGACGTTCTCGTCGCCGGCCATGATGATGTCCGCGTGCTTGGCCAGCTCGGCGCGGCGGTCCGGCGGCGACGCGTCGGCGGTGATGATGATCGTGCGCGCGTGCGGCGGGGAACCGGCGAGCAGGCGGCTGGCCGGGTCGAGGTCGAGGCGCGCGCTGAGCACCGCGATCGGCGGTGTCGGCGCCCGGCCGTCCCGCAGGTGGCGCCACAGCTCGCGCGGGCGGACCGGCGCGTAGCGCTCGGTCCGCGCGGTCGCCCCGCCGACGAGGATGACGTCAGCGAGCGTGCGGAGCAGCGCGAACACGTGCCGGTCCGCGGCCGAGGACAGGCCGGCCGAGGCACCGCCGAGGCTCGCGGCCCCGTCCGCGCTGGCCACCATGTTGGCGCGCAGGCACGGACCTGGCGGGTAGGCGTAAAGACCGGCGAGATCGTCGTCGGTCAGCTCGGACTGCGCGAGCAGCTGGTGCATGTCAGTCCGTCGACCGCAGCACGATCACGGCGCGCCCGGATACCTCGAGCTCGCTCTTCGGCGTCAGGGCCGCGGCCGTATCCCGCTGGGCCGTGTCGATCACGACCTGCCAGCCCGCCGCGAGCCTGGCGTCGGGCAGCGTGAACGTCCGGGAGTGGCTGTGCGCGTTGAACAGCAGCAGGAACTTGGCGTCGGTGATCTTCTCACCGCGCGGATCCGGTTCGCTGATCGCCTCCCCGTTGAGGAACACGCCGAGGGACTTGGCGTCGCTGGCGGCCCAGTCGTCCTGGGTCATCTCCTGGCCGGTGGGGGTGAGCCAGACGAGGTCGCCGGTTTCCCCGCCGGTGGCCTGCGGGTGGCCGCGGAAGAACCTGCGCCGCCGGAAGACCGGATGATACCGGCGCAGGTCGGCCAGCGTCTGGGTGAACTGCAGCAGGTCCCGCTCGGTCTCCGCCAGGCCCCAGTCCAGCCAGGACACCTCGTTGTCCTGGCAGTAGGCGTTGTTGTTGCCCAGCTGGGTGTGCCCCATCTCGTCCCCGGCGAGCAGCATCGGCACGCCCTGCGACAAGAACAAGGTAACCAGGAAGTTCCGCCGCTGCCTGGCCCGGAGCTCCACGATGTCGGCATCGGTGGTCGGGCCCTCGGTCCCGCAGTTCCACGACCTGTTGTCGTCGGCGCCGTCCCTGTTGCCCTCCCCGTTCGCCTCGTTGTGCTTGGTGTTGTAGCTGACCAGGTCGTTCATGGTGAACCCGTCGTGACAGGTGACGAAGTTGATCGAGGCGAACGGGCGTCGCCCGCTCGTGGCGTACAGGTCGCTGGACCCGGTGAGCCTGGACGCGAACTCCGGCCTGGCCGCCGGGTGGCCGCGCCAGAAGTCGCGGACGGTGTCGCGGTACTTCCCGTTCCACTCCGACCACAACGGCGGGAAGTTGCCGACCTGGTAGCCGCCCTCGCCGATATCCCACGGCTCGGCGATGAGCTTCACCTGCGAGACGACCGGGTCCTGCTGGACCAGGTCGAAGAACGTCGAAAGCCGGTCCACGTCGTGCAGTTCCCTGGCCAGCGCCGCGGCCAGGTCGAACCGGAACCCGTCGACGTGCATCTCGAGGACCCAGTACCGCAGCGAGTCCATGACCAGCTGAAGCGAGTGCGGGTTACGGGCGTTGAGGCTGTTACCGCAGCCGGTGTAGTCCAGGTAGCGCCACGGCTGCGAGCCGTCGAGCCGGTAGTAGGCGGCGTTGTCGATGCCGCGGAAGGACAGCGTGGGCCCCATGTGGTCGCCCTCGGCCGTGTGGTTGTACACCACGTCGAGGATCACCTCGATGCCGGCCTCGTGCAGCGCCTTGACCATCGCCTTGAACTCGCCGACCTGCTCGCCGCGCTGCCCGGCCGAGGAGTACCTGTTGTGCGGGGCCAGGAACCCGATCGTGTTATAGCCCCAGTAGTTGGTCAGGCCGCGCCCGACGAGGGACTTCTCCGCCACGAACTGGTGCACGGGCATCAGCTCCACCGCCGTGACGCCGAGCCGCTGCAGGTGCCCGATGACCGACGGGTGGGCGAGCCCGGCGTAGCTGCCGCGAAGCGCTGGCGGCACGTCCGGGTGGCGCAGGGTCAGCCCCCGCACGTGCGCCTCGTAGATCACCGTCTCGTGGTAGGGGATCTGCGGCGCGCGGTCACGGCCCCAGTCGAAGGACGGGTTGATCACCACGTTCTTCGGCATCCTGGGTGCGCTGTCGGCGGTGTTCCGCCCCCTCGGGTTGGCGAAGTGGTAGTCGAACAGGGACTCGTCCCAGCTGATGTCGCCCTCGACCGCCTTGCCGTACGGGTCGAGCAGCAGCTTCGACGGCTCGCAGCGCAGTCCGCGCCAGGGATCGTAGGGCCCGTGCACGCGGTAGCCGAACCGCTGCCCTGGTGAGATGCCGGGCAGGTAGCCGTGCCAGACGAAGCCGTCGACCTCGGTCAGTTCGACCCTGGTCTCGGCGAGGGCAGGCGTGCCGGGGAGACCGGGGGAACCGTCGCCGGAATCGTCGAAGAGGCACAGCTCCACGCGTTCGGCGACCTCGGAGAACAGGGCGAAATTCGTGCCCCACCCGTCCCACGTCGCACCGAGCGGGTACGGCGTTCCCGGCCAGATACGCATCGGCTCCCTCCGGTAGGTCGCGTTCGGCCAGCAGCCGACTCTACCGGGTAAGCGTATGCCGGGAGGGAAGTAAGATGCCGGATCGTGATCAACGGGTCGTGTGGTCTTAGCCGGATTTCTCCGCGCCCGGTTTAGTCACGCCGCTGTCCGCCGCAGCGCTCCGGCCTGCTGGTAGCGATCGAGCAGCACGTCGGCCACCTCGGCCGCGGCGCCGAGCGGCGCGCTGACGGCGGCCGCGCCCGCGGCGAGCGAGGTGGCCCTGATCCTGTCGGCGAAGAAACCGGGGGCGAGCAGGTAGGTGGCGACAAGCACCCGGCTGGCCCCGGCCCGCAGCAGCCCGGCCACCGCGGCCGCGGGCGACGGCGCCGCGGCGGAGGCGTAACCGGGCCTGACCGCGAACCATCCGCTCTTGGCCTGCCACCGCGCGGCCAGGCCCGCGATGGTCGCGTTGGCCTCCGGGTCGCTTGAGCCTGCCGCCGCGAGCACCACCCCGGTCCGCCCCGGGTCGATGTCCGCGCCGGCGGCCTCGGCGAGGCGGCGTTCGAGCGCGCTCAGCAGCAGCGGATGCGGCCCGAGGGTCGCGCCGTAGCTGACCCGGCGGTGCCCGCACCTGGCGAGCGCGCGGGGGATGTCGGCCTTGCTGTGGTATGCCGCCGTCAGCAGCAGCGGAAGCACGGTCACCGGGCCCTGCACCGTCTGCATCACCTGCGCCAGGGACGGCGGGGCATGGCCGAGGTAGGCGGTGCGCAAGTCTGGCGTGCCCAGGCCGCGGCTGGACGCACGCTCGGCCACGGTGGCCATCAGGTCCGAGATGGTGGCCGCGGCCCGCGGGTCCGCGCTGCCGTGCGCGACGGCGACGAGGACCGGCTCAGGCATGAATGCCGCACTCGGTCTTGCCCGTCCCGGCCCAGCGCCCGCTGCGCGGGTCGGCCCCTGGGTCGACCCGTACCGTGCAGGTCGCACAGCCGATCGACGGATACCCGTCGTAGACCAGCGGGTTGACGAGCACGCCGTTGGTGGTGATGTAGTCATCCACCTGCTTCTGCGTCCAGCTGACGATCGGGTTGACCTTGACCATCTCCCGCCGGTCGTCCCATTCGACCACCCGGGTCTGCCGGCGCTGGTTGGTCTCATCGCGGCGCACGCCGGTGATCCAGGCGTCGTAGTTGCCGAGCGCCCGCTCGAGCGGCTCGACCTTGCGCAGGTAGCAGCACAGGTCCGGGTTACGCCCGTACAGCCGCGGCCCGAGCTCGGCGTCCTGCTCCGCGACGGTGCGCGACGGCGTGGCGTTGATGATCCGGACCGGGTAGACGACCCCCACGGCGTCCCTGGTGCCGATCGTCTCGGGGAAGTGGTAGCCGGTGTCAAGGAAGACCACGTCGATGCCGGGCTTGACGGCGGACGCGAGGTGGATGATCACCGCGTCGGTCATCGAGGAGGTGATGCAGATCCGCTCGCCGAACGTGTCCACCGCCCAGCGGATGACCTCCTCGGCGGGCGCGTCGGCGAGTTCCTCGGCGGCCTGTTCGGCGAGGGTTCGCATGAGCTCGGGGTCCTCCAGGCTGATCTGCGCCAGGCCGCTGTCATGATCGGGCAACACAGTGTGACCAGGAAATACAGTGTGATCAGGAAATACAGTTGCGGGACTCACAGCGTGACTCCTATTCCGGCAAAGCGTAGCTGGAAACTCCTAGTGCAGCTGCGGCAATGCCATTCACCGTCGGCCGGGCCCTGCGGTTCGAGGTCCTCCTCGCCGCAGTAAGGGCAGTAGAAAGGAACCGCCCGCGCGCTCACGTCAGGTCCTCCTCGCTGGCCCGCGCCGTCCACGCGGCGAAGCTCTCTCCGGGCTGCCTGGCTTCCTGGAAGCGGCGCAGCACCCGCTCCACGTAGTCAGGTAGCTCCTCGGCGGTGGTCTTGAGCCCCCGCAGCTTCCTGCCGAAGCCGGAGCCCGTGCCGTCGCCTCCGTTCAGGCTGCCGCCCAGGTGCACCTGGAAGCCTTCCACCTGCGTCCCGTCCGGGCCGGCGACGAGCGAGCCCTTCAGGCCGATGTCGGCGGTCTGGATCCGCGCACAGGAGTTCGGGCAGCCGTTCACGTTGATCGTGACCGGCGTATCGAAGCCGGGCAGGCGCCGCTCAAGCTCGCTGATCAGGTCGGCGGCCCGGTGCTTGGTCTCGACGATCGCGAGCTTGCAGAACTCGATGCCGGTGCACGCCATGGTGTGCCTGCGGAATACGCCGGGCGTGGCGGGCAGCCCGGCCGCGCCGAGCGCTTCGACTAGCTCGTCGGTGTGCTCGGGCGGCACGTCCAGGATGACCATCTTCTGCTCGGTGGTGGTGCGCACCCGGCCGCTGCCGTACCTGGCGGCCAGCCCGGCGATCACGTCAAGCGCGTCCGCCGACAGCCTGCCGACGGTGGGCGCGAACCCGACGTAGTACAGCCCGTCCCGCTGCGGCCGGACGCCCACGTGGTCACGGATGCCGTCCGGCGGCGCCGCGGGGGCGGGCCCGTCGGGCAGCGCGTAGCCGAGATACTCCTTCTCGAGCACCTCACGGAACCGCTCGGGACCCCAGTCCGCGACCAGGAACTTGATCCTGGCCCGGTGCCGCAGCCGACGGTAGCCATAGTCCCTGAACAGCCCCGCCACTCCCGCCCACACCTCGGCGACCTGGCCGGGCCTGACGAACGTGCCGAGACGCCGGCCGATCATCGGGTTGGTGGACAGGCCGCCGCCGACCCACAGGTCGTAGCCGGCCTCCTGATCGCCGTTCACGACGCCGACGAACGCCACGTCGTTGATCTCGTGGATGGCGCACTGCGCCGTGCAGCCGCTGATCGAGGACTTGAACTTGCGGGGCAGGTTGGAGAACGCGGCATCGCCGATGTACTGGCTGGTAATCGCGGCGATCTCCGGCGTGGCGTCGATGATCTCGGCGGCGTCGAGGCCGGCCAGCGGGCAGCCGAGGATCACCCGCGGCGTGTCACCGCAGGCCTCGGTGGTGCTCAGCCCGACGGACTCGAGCGCGTCCCAGATCGCGGGCACGTTCTCGATCTCCACCCAGTGCAGCTGGATGTTCTGCCTGTCGGTGACGTCCGCGGTGCCGCGCGCGTACCTGCGGGAGACGTCCGCGATGACCCGAAGCTGGTCGCCGGACAGCTGGCCGCCGTCGATGCGGATCCGCAGCATGAAGTAGCGGTCGTCGAGTTCCTCGGGCTCGAGCACCGCGGTCTTGCCGCCGTCGATGCCGGGGCGGCGCTGGGTGTACAGCCCGTACCAGCGGAAACGGCCACGCAGGTCGGCCGGGTCGATAGAGTCGAAGCCGTACCTGGAGTAAATGTCGATGATCCGCTGGCGGACGTTGAGCCCGTCGTCGTTCCGCTTGTTCTCTTCGTTCTTGTTGAGCGGCTCGTGGTAGCCCAGCGCCCACTGGCCCTCGCCGCGCTTCCGCCTGGTGTTCGTCCCGGTTGCCACGGGCATCGTTGAGAGTCCTTCGGTTCGAGGACGCGCACGTGGCGGGTCGACGCACTCCAGCGGTGTTCAGCCGGCACCCTGCGACGAGGTGTTCACGGCGGGAGGCAGCACCCGGCAGCGCGCGCGCCCGGTCAGATATCCGGGCCGGCGATTAACGGGTGTGACGACAAATGGCGCTGCGGACGCGCAGGAGGTCGACGTGCCGGCGCACGACGAGCAACGGGTCCGTAACACTCATTACAGCAGGATCACATGTAACGGACCTCGCTGTCCAGGACAGGTCCGGCATGTGGACAATCCCGGCCGTCTGGTGGGGAGGCATACCGGTGGCAACCGGGGCCGTCCTGGGGCTATTCCCGCCTCAGCCCTGCGTGCACCCCGCCCCTGGGCGGGTACACCCGGGACATGATGCAGGAGCCCGGCCGATACGTGCTTCCTTTCCCGGACCGGCGTGCCGCGGGCAGGCTCCTCGGGGAAAGGCTCGAGGGCGCAGTAGAACTCCATGATTGGGCGGAACGGACCCTGGTGCTTGGCCTGCCAAGGGGTGGCGTGGCAGTGGCGGAACGGGTCGCCGCGGTCCTGGCGGTGCCGATGAACGTCATGGTCACCCGGAAGATCGGATACCCGAAACAGCCCGAACTCGGCGTGGGCGCCATCGCGGAGATCCCGGGAGCCGCTGGCTGCGGGCCGCCCGTCTACGACCGCGGCCTGCTCAGCGCGCTGTCGATAACGCCGGCCGACCTGACCGCGGTGCTCGCGGCCGAGGAGGCCGAACTGGCCAGGCGGGTGCGGGTCTACCGGGGCGGCAGCCCGTTGCCGCGGGTCGCGGGCTGGTGCGTGATCGTGGTCGATGATGGCCTGGCCACCGGCGGCACCGCGCGGGCCGCACTGCGGTCCCTGCGCGAGGCGCAGGCGGCCCATCTCGTGCTCGCGGTCCCTGTCGCGCCGGTGTCCGCGGCCACCGCGATGCGCGCCGAGGCCGACCAGGTGATCGTTCTGGCCACCCCGCGCCTTTTCTCCTCCGTGGGGGAGTGGTACACGTCTTTCGGCCAGCTCAACGACGCCGATGTGCTGGCTCTGCTGACCGAGTCGGAAGCCTAACCGGGCTTGCTGGTAACTGCGCCTGTTGCTAACTGGGCCTGTTGAGGTCCGAGGGAAGGTTGAAGCTGGGGGCCCAGCTCAGGCGGCGTTGGCTCAGGCGGCGTTGGCCCGGCGCATGCGCCGACGGCGCTCGGCCGAACGCTCATCCTCGTTCAGCCCGCCCCAGGTGCCATACTTCTCAGGCCGCGACACCGCGTAGTTCAGGCATTCAAGCCGCACCGGGCAGGCCGCGCAAATCTCCTTGGCCTTGCGCTCCCTTATCTCCCGCTCCGGCTGACGCTCACCGTCAGGACCGAAGAAGAGCAACAAGTCCTCACCGCGGCACCCGGCAGCGTCCTGCCACCCCCAGTTAGGGCGAGGGAGCACAGCTGACTGCCGACGTACCTGAGACATGGATCAATCACCTCAACCAAGATGCATCAAACGTGCGTTACAGTGGAGCGTAGGTCGTGAACACGCGAAACCAGCCCTGTCCGGAAGCCTCCGCTGCAAGATACAACGCGTCTTGGTGACGTGGTGTTCCCGCGAGAGGGTACGCGCGACCGCGTAAGCAAACGGTCACTATACCGAACGGCTGGCACCAGCGCTATGGTTCACCCCGTTCCGTTAACCGTTCGCGCCGGGCCATTGCATGCCCGCGGACAATGATGCCATCGGCCATGGTCATCTCGCACGCAAGGTGGCGAAATTCCCCACCTGATTTCCGCGGTCCAGCTAGCCTCCTCCTCAGGGCTCGAGACGAACTGGACAAAGGGCGAGGAGCAGGCCACGATGGGCACCATGTCAGCGTCGGACGCAGCGCCACTGCCCCGGCTCGGCGAGGTCTTCTTCGACGTGCGCGGCAGCTCCAGGAGCATGCGCTTGAGCTGGTACGCCGATACCGGGATCTCCGTCTTCAGCATCTGGCAGGGAGGAACCTGCACCGGCACGTTCCGGCTCCCGATGGAGGAACTGCCGAGGCTGGTCGATGCCCTGCAGCGGGGCATGCCGGGCGATCACCGGGATTCGCGTGGCTCTCGTCCGCTTGCCAGCGACCCGACCGACCCCAGGCTCACGGCACTGCCCGGCTACGGCACCGTGCGCAACGCCGATTTCACCGGGCCGGTAACGGGCGATTTCCGTGCGCTGCGATCCGACGATCAGCCCGGCGCGACGGGTCCCGCGGCGTACGGCAACGGGACATCCCCCCGGGCCTTGCCGCCATCTCCCCTGGCCCTGCCCGCCGGTCCGGGGCCTGCCGGTCCGGGGCCTGCCGGTCCGGGGCCTGCCGGTTCCGGTCCCGTGAGCGAATACACCCGCGACTATCCGGGCGAGCAGCCGGAGCAGCGGCCCGCTGGGCGGCGCAGGACGCGGGGGCCGGCCGAGGGCTATGCCACGGACGGCTATCCGACCGGAGACCGCTACGGGAACGCCGCGCCGCCGGCCGGCGGCTACAACGGTCAGGACCCTTACAGCCGCTACCCCGAGCAGGCTCGTTACCCCGAGCAGGCTGGCCCTTACTCCGAACCGGCCCAGTACCCGACGCAGCCGCAGTACGGCGACCGCGGGTACGCCCCGGCATACCCGGAGCCGGGCCAGGGCTATGACCGCGGCTACCCGGAGCAGGGCGACAGGGCCTACGACTCGCCGGGCTACGACCAGCAGGGCTACGATCCGCGCGGGTACGACCAGCAGGGTTACGGTCAGCAGAGCCACAGCCAGCAGGGCTACAGCCAGCAGGGCTACAGCCAGCAGGGCTACAGCCAGCAGGGCTACGATCCGCGCGGGTACGACCAGCAGGGTTACGGCCAGCAGGGTTACGGCCAG
>Ga0209693_10001114_pt1 | contig 11349 bp, 10 predicted proteins | sample HubBroMetageWRM3_FD_188345 | JGI IMG/M metagenome (GOLD analysis project Ga0209693, IMG submission 188345) | Warmed soil microbial communities from the Hubbard Brook experimental Forest, New Hampshire - Hubbard Brook CCASE Soil Metagenome WRM 3... | ecosystem: Environmental > Terrestrial > Soil...
AAATGGTAAGAAGCCTTACTGGGCTTGGAACTACAAAAATGTCGCACCGCGCATCGCCATCGCCTACGCGCCTCACGCTGACAGTGGCTTCTGGCACAGCATTCTCGGCGACAAGGGCAAGAGTTCGATTCGAGTCGGTTACGGAATCTACTACGACCACTTCGGCGAGGGGGTCGTCAATACCTTCGACCGGCAAGGTTCGTGGGGGTTGACCACCACGATCAGCAATCCGGCTGGCGTTCTTGGCGTAGATACAACGCCGCGGTTTAGTGGCTTATTGGGCGCCGCAACCCTTCCTCCAAGTCCCGGAGTCCCATCCCCACACGGCTTCCCTTACACACCGTCCAACGACGCAAGCACTTACGGACTGGCGATTGCGTGGGGAATCGACGATAACCTCAAGACGCCGTACTCGCATGTCGTCGACTTCTCTCTCACTCGTGAACTACCGCATAATTTTGTCGTCGAGGCAACGTACACCGGACGATTTGCCCATCATCTGCTGCAGGAAATTGATTTGTCACAACCGCTTGACCTGGTCGATCCGGTAAGTCACACGGATTACTTCCATGCAGCGGATGCGCTTTCGAAGGCTGCATATGCGGGAACACCGATCAATAATATTCAGCCCATTCCTTATTGGCAGAATCTGTTCCCGCAAGCTGCGGGAACAGGCTTATTTTCGGGGACGGGTGGCGCGCCTTGTTCCCCGACGACGAACGCCGGTGCCCCGACCAATCCCACTGCGACCCAAAACATCTACGATTCCTATTACTGCAATGTGGGAAATGAAACGCTTCCGCTCGAACTGTTGGACGCATTCTGCTTTCCTGCCTGCTCGGGCATCGGATCCAACACGGTCGGGGGTGACACGGGGTCCGCAGGTACTCCGTTCCAGTATTACCAGCCACAATTCTCGTCTCTCTACGGTTGGCAGGCACGCGGCAACAGCAATTACAACGGCCTGCAAGTCTCTTTGCGTCACTCAATGGCCGCCGGTCTCCAATTCGACTTCAACTATGTGTACTCCAAGTCAATCGACGTCGGGTCGAACGCAGAACGCGTGAACGGATTCGAGTCGGCCGGCCTGGCCTTTAACAGCCAGGTGATCAACGCCTTTTCGCCTGATCTGTGGCGCGCGGTTTCCGACTTCGACGCCACCAATCAGCTAAATGCGAATTGGGTCTGGGATCTACCGTACGGGCGTGGTCGCCACTGGGGCAACGGCACCCATGGTTTGGTGAATGGAATCCTTGGGGGATGGGGTTTCAACGGTTTATATCGCTGGACCAGTGGATTCCCCTTCTCGGTTGAAGCTGGCAACGGCTGGTCCACCGATTTCGAGCTGGAAGGGTCTTCGTTCCTGACCGGTCCGAAGCCGAAAACTGGCGTATTCATCGAGCCTAACGGCAGTCCTACGGTCTTCCAGAATCCTGAGCAGACCATCACCTGCTCATGCTCGGCGGGTTCTACCGCGGCAGGAGTGAGCACCTTCCGGCCAACCTACCCCGGCGAAGCCGGGCAGCGTAATGCCTTCCGTGGCCCGGGCTACTTCGGTATTGATGCCGGCCTTTCCAAAGTTTGGAACGTGAGCGAGCAGAAGACGATCAGGTTCGCGTGGGAAGCCTTCAACGTTACCAATTCCGTGCGCTTCGATGCCGCAGGCTCGCTCATAGGCCAAGATCTCGTGGAGCTCTCCGGCTTCGGCATATTCAACACGGAGTTAACCAAGCCACGTGTGATGCAGTACTCGCTGCGGTTCTCGTTTTAGGTTCAAAGAGCCACAAACTCAAGGGACGGCATCCGCCGTCCCTTCTTCATTGGACTTTCTTTTTGAAAGGAATGCCTAGGCCAGCGGCGAATCGCTCATGCGGAAGCGGGTCCGCACGTGCTCGGAGATGAGTTCAATCGCGGGGCGGTTCGACACTGGATCGCTTTGGGCCAGATACTTCATGGCCTCCACCAGCACGCGTTGTCCATCGACGTAACGAGGATCGGACGTACGTTCTCTTCGTTTGCTGCCAAACTTGGGCGGGACCGGAATCGTAAAAACCTTGGCCATAAGCTCGAAAGACACGAATAAAAGCGGGATCAATACACTCTAAAGCTGATCCTAGGGCAGTATAGCGCCCGGCGTTCCCTTTTTGGCACACATTCTTCCGCTTTAGATTCAAGTACTTACCCGCGAGGCGAGACAAACTGCGTCTTCTTCGTGGTTTTCAATTGAAACACCTCATTGCCGATCTTTCCGTTCAGCCGCACCGAAGAGTACTTGGCCAGGTGATCGTCGCCCTGGCCTTGGAAGAATTGTTGTTGCACCGAGATGCCGCTGCTCAAGTCGATCCAGAGCAGAATCCTGGAAGCGTTATTGCGGAGCTTCTCGCTCTTGGGAATCAACTGCAGTTCCCACGTTGCGATGCCATCCACGGTCCGCTCACCCAGATAACTCACGTCGAACGACTTCTTCAAATCCTGCCCGCTGCTGCCGAAGCCCAGCACCAGATAGCTCTCAATCTCGCTCTGATTTCCGGCCGTGGGATACACGATGACTTGCTCGATTTTTCGCTGATACACCTGCAGCTTGCCGTCTTTGTAAAGCACGAATTTCTGGTCGGGTTCCTTGATCTCCGCCATCATCTCGATTTCTTTTCCCGCCCGGCGGTAGTAAACCGTGCCCTTCTGCGTGTCGTGTTCGTCCACGACTTTCTGGTATTGATCCCAGACGAAGTCGGCCTGCGCACTGTGGAAGCTGGTGGCGGCCTCGTCCATTTTTTTGAGCACGTCCTCCACGGAGGACGCATTCTGCTGCTGCAAAAGCATGCTGAGAGAGAGGAAGAAGATGTGGAGGGAAATCATCATGGCCGACGGTACGGGTGCTTGTTCCAGACGCCCTTTCCTGCGAAGCTCTGTTCTACGAAGCTCTGTCCTGCGAAGGTCTGTTTCGCTATTTTCGCTTCACCCAAACTCGGTATCCTTGCACCTGTCCTTTGCGATCGGGAACGCCTTCGTATTTCACGATCGTGACCTCGCCGGAAATCGGTTCGATAATGTGAAGCAACTCATCGCGTACCGACTGATCGTCCCCCGGCGTAATCGCGCCAGCCGAAATCTGGTAAAGCAAGCCGCCCTGCGCGTCGGGCGTAACCACTACATCGCTCAGATGCGGGTTGGGCAGCGCGGGTTTATCGTTGAAGTTGATCACCCTGGGTGACAGGAAGACGAAAATCAAAATCAGCGTGACCATGATGTCATAGTGCAGCGTACCCCGCTCATGCTGCCACAGGACGTAGCTCCGAATTGTGGTCCAGACGCCCTTCATCGGTAGGGAAGGCGCGCCCGTGGCGGTCGTGCTGATGTCCACACTTTGCAAGTTTAGTCTCCGGGTTTCAAGGTTTCAACGTTTCAAGTTTGCACACTTCCATCCCGAGCGCTAGGACCTCGAAACCTTGAAACATTGAACCTTGAAACTTTGCCGTCAAAAGCTTTTCTTCGTAATCCTCTCCGCACCGATGCAAGGCCGCAACACCTCAGGAATCATAACGCTTCCGTCAGCCTGCTGGTAGTTCTCGACAATCGCCACCCAGGTCCGGCCCACCGCCAACCCGCTTCCGTTCAAGGTATGCACAAACTCGCTCTTATTCTTGCCCTCTGGACGATAACGGATATTCGCCCGCCGTGCCTGGTACGCTTCGAAATTCGAGCAGGACGAAATCTCGCGAAATAGCCCCTGCCCCGGGAGCCAGACTTCAATGTCATACGTCTTAGCTGATGACGGCCCCATGTCTCCAGTACACAGACTCACGACTCGATAATGCAAGCCAAGCTTTTGCAGGACGGTCTCGGCGTTCCGCGTCAGCTTCTCATGCTCTTCATAAGATTGCTCCGGCCGCGCGAACTTCACCAGTTCCACCTTCTGAAACTGATGCTGCCGGATAATGCCCCGGACGTCCTTCCCATAGGAGCCTGCCTCGCTGCGGAAGCACGGAGTGTAGGCGGTAAGCGAGATGGGCAACCGCGCAGCATCGAGAACTTCGTCACGATAAAGATTCGTGACCGGCACTTCGGCCGTGGGAATCAGCCAGAGATCCCTTTCGCCGTGAGGGACACGAAAAAGATCAGCGGCAAATTTGGGCAGCTGTCCCGTGCCGTACATGGACTCGGAATTGACCAGATAAGGCGGCAGAACCTCGGTATATCCGTGCTCACGCGTGTGCAGATCGAGCATGAAGTTCGCCAGCGCGCGTTCAAGCTTCGCGCCCAGATCCCAGTAAACGGCAAAGCGCGCACCGGTAAGCTTAACGGCGCGCTCTAAATCAAGCACGCCGAGCTCGGCCCCCAAATCCCAGTGAGGTTTGGGAGTGAAGTCGAACTTGGGCGGCGCGCCCCAGCGTCGCACCTCGACATTCTCTTCTGCACTGTGCCCGACCGGCACGCTCGCATGCGGCATGTTGGGAATCCCGGCAAGAATCTCCTGCAGGCGGGCATCGAGGTCGGCGGCAGTCTTCTCCCGCGTCTGAATCTGCTCGCGCAAATCCTTGGTCTCGGCGATCGCGGCAGTTGCGTCCTGGCCGCTTTTTTTCAGTTTGGAGATGTCCTCGGAAGCCTTGTTCCGCCGCGCCTTCATGGTTTCGGCTTCGGTGATGGCATGCCGCCGCTGCGTGTCGACGTCGCGGAAATCCTTGAGCACTACGGCCGGATCGGCCCCGCGCTGGCGCAGCATCTCTTCCACCTGGGGCAGATTGTCGCGAACGAAGTTCAGCTCAAGCATGGGAAACAACTACTTTACCGGAAGCGGGGAGTGGAATGCACGCTGACGAAGATGTACATGTGGGGACAGCCGCCCTCGGCAGTCCGATCGAGCGGAGCTCGATTGCCTCGCCCAGCTTTCGCGCAGGAGCCCGGCTGTGTAAACTACCTTCCAATGAGATTCTTCCCCCGCTCGATGGCTATGCGCCAGTTTGTAATGCCCGCGCTGTTAGCCGTCCTCATGCTGGCTTCAGTTCCTGCCAGCTTTTCCTCGGCCTACAACGCGCATCCCAAGCTGGTTGTCGTGATTGTTATCGACCAGTTTCGCGGCGACTATCTGGAGCGCTACCGCGACCAGTTCGGCGACGGCGGATTTCGCCTGTTCCTCGACCACGGCGCGAACTTTACTGACTGCAACTACGACTACGCCAACACCCGCACCGCTCCCGGACACGCCACGCTGTTTACCGGCGCCTACAGCAATGGCCACGGCATTGTAGCGAACGAATGGTGGGATCCGAAGAAAAGGAAAATGGTCACGTCGGTCGAGGACGACGACGCTAAGCTCGTCGGCATTGATGGAGACAAAACCGGCGCGTCGCCGCACAATCTGCTCGCTGATACGTTGGGGGACGAACTCAAACTGGCTACGCAGGGAAAGGCGCGAGTCTTTAGTCTTTCCTTGAAGGACCGGGGGGCTGTCCACCCTGGCGGCTTTGCCGCCGATGCCGCCTACTGGATCGAACCGAAAAGCGGCACGTGGATTACCTCCACCTACTATCGCCGCGACCTGCCGAAGTGGGCACAGGATTTCAACGCAGGCAATCGCGCCGCGAAGTATTGGGATCGCGATTGGAAAAACGCCAGCGGCGACGTTCTCCGCTCAACCGCGCATCGCAAGAGTAAAGACGGCTCCGAGGCTGGTTTCTCCGAAGTGGTTGGCTCCACGCCTTTCACCGACGAGTACGAATTGGAATTCGCCAAAGAGTTGGTCGTTTATGAGAATCTCGGCGCTGGCCAGGCCACCGACCTGCTCGCCATCAGCCTTTCTGCCAACGACATCCTCGGCCATCAAGTCGGGCCTGATTCACCCGAGATGGCCGCCATGGCCCTCGCGCTCGATCGTGAACTCGCCGACTTCTTCAACTTCCTCGGTCACCAGGTGGGCCTCGCAAACACCTGGATCGCACTGTCGGCCGACCACGGTGTTTCGGCTTTGCCCGATGCCGCGAAGAAACTTCGCATTCCCGCCGCCAATCTCGATGCCGGCAAACTCGAAACCCAGATCAACAGCGCTCTGACTGCAAAGTTTTCGCCTGGTCATGCCGCCTCCTACATAAAGCTCGACTATCCAATCGCTTTTCTCGATCAGGACGCATTCGCTGCCGCTCACATAAAGGAGCACGACGCCGAAACTGCTGTGGGCGAGGCGATGAAGCAGGCTGGACTGCGCGATTACTTTACCAAGTCACAACTCGCAGCCGGCGAAGTCCCGGATACCGCTCTTGGCAGAAAGTTCTTGCACAGCTACTCCCCGGAAGGTGGCTGGTATGTCATGGGAGTTCCCGAAATCTACACCGTAGGCTCCTCTAAAGGCACGGACCACGCATCGCCCTATACCTACGACACGCACGTGCCCCTGCTTTTCTATGGACTTCCATTCCATCCAGGAACCTATCGCACCCACGCCGAACCAGTCGATCTGGCTTCCACGTTGGCGTCGCTGCTCGGCATCAACGCTCCCACCCACGCTGTGGGCCGCGTGCTTACGGAAGCGCTCACCGGACCGCATCCCACAGAAAATTCCGGGGGAACGCAGCAGTGACCTCCTCCTCCGAAAACGGCGGCAAGGCTCCTCTGGATCTCAGCGTCAGCTTCGCCGGCATCGAACTCAAGAACCCCATCATTGCCGCCAGCGGCACCTTTGGCTACGGAGTCGAGTTCGAAGATGTCGTCCACCTCGACAAGCTGGGAGGATTCGTCGTCAAAGGCCTTTCCCGTGAGCCGATGATCGGCAATCCCCCGCCGCGACTGTGGGAAACCGCAGCCGGCATGCTCAACGCGATCGGCCTGCAGAACATTGGTGCGGCTGCATTTCTCGAGGAGAAGCTGCCAAGGCTCCGGCAGCTGAAAAACATCGTAGTGTTGGCCAACGTCTTCGGCTACACCCGCGAGGACTACGAGAGAACCATCGAGATTCTTAACGACGGCGAAGGCATTGCCGCCTACGAACTAAATGTTTCCTGCCCCAACACCACATCAGGCGGCCTGCAGTTCGGCAGCGATCCGCGCTCCCTCGACGAAGTAGTGACCACGGCAAAACGCGCCGCCCGTCGGCCTCTGATCGTCAAGCTTTCGCCCAACGTAACCAGCATTGCCCAGATGGCCCACATCGCGCAGGAGGCAGGCGCCGACGCCATCTCGCTGATCAATACTTTCGTGGCCATGGCCATCGATCCCGACACTCGCAAGCCCCGCATCGCGAACGTCACCGCTGGACTCTCCGGACCGGCCATCAAGCCCATCGCCCTGCGCATGGTCTACGACGCTGCGCATGCCGTGAACATTCCCGTGATCGGCATGGGAGGCATCTCAACCGCCGCCGATGTCGCCGAATTCATGCTCGCCGGAGCAACTGCCGTCCAGATCGGCACAGCCAGCTATTGGGATCCCTGCGCCACCGAGAAGATCGTGGACGAACTGCAACGCTGGTGTCAGGATCGCGATGTCACCCGCCTCGCAGACCTCACCGGCGGCATGATCTTGGAATAATTCAGTTCCAGTTCTTGAATGAGGGTTATGGTTTTACTGAGAACTGAGAACTGAGAACTGAGAACTGACTAACGCCCGTGCGTATACCAGATCGAACCAGGAGATCTGTAGTTGCTGCCTTCTCCCCACACCACATGCGTGGAGCCAAGGTTATCGATGCCGATGGAAAACAAGTTTCCGAATGGGAAGAGGAAACCGCTGGGCAGGATGTAATCGTATCCGCGCACGGGGCCGGAGAGCTGCGACTCCGGTAACCATGTCGCCCCGCCGTTGGTGGAAGTTCGGTAGAAGGTATTCCAGACAGGATGGTTTTGTGCGTCCACTTCTCTTGTGTCCATCCATGCGATGCGGACGTCGCCAGCGGTGCCGGCGGTGATGGCCGGAAAGCAGTGCTCCACGCCCGACGGCGCGTTTGAGACTTCAATCTTTGCCGACCAGCTCTCTCCCTGGTTTGTCGAGGAGGAGAAGTAAATTCGCTGCGGTCCGCCTGTGACCGAACCCGCGTTCCACAGGGCATAGAGAACTCCCGCATCATCGGAAGACAGAGCCATCTGGGAAGCCAGAAAGCCGGCGGAACACTCCTGCGCCGGGCAACCCGGTGCTGCGCTGGAAACGTCCATCGGCGCCGTGCTCCAGCTCCGGCCACCATCCGCTGACCGGCTTATAAACACTTCCACCGGCCGGGTGAGAATATGGGTTCGCGGGTAGGCCGTCCAGGAAAAATAGACATTGCCAGCGGGATCCACGGTAGCCCCTGCAGCCAGTGACCATCCCGGCTCGGCGCCCGGATTCAGCACCGTGGAGGAAAAATTCTGCGCATAATCGTGCGACGCCGATACCGCCAGCGTCTGATCGTGGTTAAAGCTCACGTAGATATTGGCGCCGCGAACCGCCAGCACTGGTTTGTCAATGACGGCTTCCGGGGAATGTTCAGCGACAGCAAAATACCACGATCGGCCGAAATCCTGCGACCGGCCGACGATGATGTCGTGCGTGCCCTGCAACCACGATGCATAAAGAGTTTGGTGGTCAACCGGGTCGACCTTGATCTGGGCATCAAACTGTCCAGTCAAAGAAGCCGATAACGCATGCGGCGCTTGCCACGACAATCCGTTGTCACTGCTGACCACCAGCGCCATCGTAGGCGCGGAGCAGGCCGGGCAGTCACTCACCTCGCCATACTGCGGAAACAGAATGTAGATATGTCCATGGCCGTCGGCGGCCAGAGCGGGCTCCCATTGATCGCCAGTGTTATAGCCGACTCGAACCTGCGGAGCAAAGCCCGAAGCGCCCAGCGCCGCCGGCACGGTGATCAGCGCCAACAGTAGGCACAATGCAAACCTCTGCACACTCCGGCCTCGGCTGGATCTACAACTCAGAGAACTTCTCCTGGCACAACGCATGCGAACAACTCTTGCCGAACTTTATAATGAATTCCTGGCAGCGTCAATTACCCGAATAGGCCACAAATCACCCCTAAGGACGTGACTTTCTGGAGATTTCGTAATCTAATTAGAGGAAGCTCAGCCAAAGGCATCAGGGAATCCGGGAAACCAGTCAGGAGCGATCTAAACGATGGAGAAAGCTACATTTGCAGCGGGATGTTTCTGGGGAGTCGAAGCCACCTTTCGGCAGATGCCGGGCGTGCTGTCAACCCGCGTAGGCTACACCGGCGGAAACACCGATAGTCCCACCTATAAAGACGTCTGCACCGATCGCACTGGCCACGCCGAGGCCGTCGAAGTGGAGTTCGATCCCGCCCAGGTTCGCTACACCGACCTGCTGAAGGTCTTCTGGGAGAATCACGATCCCACGCAACTGAACCGCCAGGGGCCCGACTGGGGCACGCAATACCGCTCCGCCATCTTCTTCCACACGCCCGAGCAACAGGCTACGGCACAAGCCTCGAAAGAAGCGCTCGAAAAGGCGCACCGCTACTCCAAGCCGATCGTGACCCAGATCGTTCCGGCGGTGACTTTCTATCCTGCCGAGGACTACCACCAGCAGTATCTGGAGAAGCGCGGGCTCGCTACCTGCCACATTAAGGCATAGCGCAGTGCAGTGTTACTTGCAAGTGATGCTCGGGTTATCCTTCGCTAATTCCAGGCACGCCGCATGTTGCTTCGCGCGCCGGGCAGCATCTGCCGAACTCTCATCCTGTAAAGCAGGCTGTGCCACGTTTTGCGTCGCAGCCGGTGCCACTGCCGCCGAAACTGGAGCCGCAGTCGAGGTCGCAACCTGAGCACTCGAAGTGGGGGCCTTGTCTGGCATTGCTCTGTCTGGCACTGCTTTGTCCAGCATTGCTTGAAATGCCGCAATCTCCTCCGGTTTGTTCCATATCATCTCGTGAGTTTGCGTCTCGCAATAGTCGTCGGGATATTCCCACATGGGTTGCACCGTCACTTTCGTCCTGCCGTTGAGTTCCGACAACGCGTAGGACCACACTTCTTTTGTGGTCATGCCCGGGCAAGCACTTGAGGCCATGAAGAGCGCCCCTATCACGGGCATCTGCCCCGGCTTTGAGAAGCGCAACTGGAGCTGATTGTTGGAATCGGCCGCGTAGCCGTCTCTCAGATTCTCTTGGACGATTAGCGCTTTGACGGTCTGTGCCGACGCCTTGCTTGTGAATACATACGGTCCGGGTTGAGCTTTTGATTTCTTGTCTCGTGCCACCGCAAAGGTTGTCAGCGCCAAAATGAGAATCAGAACTCGCTTCATACTTTTACTCCACTCTGAACTCTACCGGGATCGGCTGGAAGGCTGCTAATTACCAGAGTCATCTCGACACTCCCTCGTGCGAGCCGCGAACGCCTGAGATGAGCCTAAACCGCAGTCAGCAGCATCGGCGCACCCTTCGTGATCACGATCGTATGCTCGTAATGTGCCGACGGCCTGTGATCCGCGGTGACCACGGTCCACTTATCCCGCGCCACAAACGCCCTGCCCGATCCAGCCGCAATAATGGGTTCCACGGTAATCACCAGTCCCTCTGTGAGAACCTGATTCGCCTCCGGATCGGCATAGTTAGGAACTCGAGGTTCCTCATGGATGGTGCGTCCAATACCGTGCCCTCCCAGATCGCGAATCACTGAGAATCCACTGCGCCTCACCTCGCGCTCGATCACTCGCCCAATCTCCAAAACTCGAAAGCCGGCCCGCGCCACCAGCATGGCCTTGGCAAAGGCCCGCTCCGCGCATGCCACTAGGCGCTGCCGCTCTTCCGTCACCTCGCCCACGGGAACAGTTACGGCGGCGTCGGCCATGAACCCGTCTTTCTCGACGGTCACATCCAGCTTGACCAAGTCGCCCCGCTGCAGTGCGCGTCTGCCGGGAATGCCATGGACAGCTTCATCATTAAGGCTGATGCAGTTCACTCCGGGGAACCCATACACCAATGCTGGAGCGGAGCGTGCCCCGTGCTGCCGCATCACGCCCGCGCCTACTTCGTCCAACTCCGCCGTGGTGATCCCCGGCCGCACCTCGCTTCTCATCGCCCCCAGCATGAGGCAAACGACTGCGCCGGCGGCGCGCATCCCAGCCAATTCTTGTGGCCCATTGATCGACATGACGTCACCTCATCGACATGATACTTCTATGGCGGCCCGTCAGAGCTGACCGATTCCCACGGTTCACTCTTCCCCTTTTACAAATATCTATTTACAAATCTCTATGAATGCCCCGTTTCAAGTGTGTTAGGTTTTGCTCAGGCCGTTCCCATGGCTGATCGCCGCCTCACCCCCTCGAATGCGTTTTCGAAGGAGCGCGCACCATGATCAAAACGATGTTCGCAGGTTCTCTCCTCACAATCCTTTTGCTTGCAACTTCAACCTT
>Ga0209693_10001115_pt1 | contig 11345 bp, 9 predicted proteins | sample HubBroMetageWRM3_FD_188345 | JGI IMG/M metagenome (GOLD analysis project Ga0209693, IMG submission 188345) | Warmed soil microbial communities from the Hubbard Brook experimental Forest, New Hampshire - Hubbard Brook CCASE Soil Metagenome WRM 3... | ecosystem: Environmental > Terrestrial > Soil...
CAGTGGATGTCGCCGGACATCGTCTGCTGCAGGAACTTGTCCCGCTGCGCGGCCGAGCCGAAGGCGGCGATCGAGCGACCCAGATAGTTCACGTTTGTCGGCAGGCTGGGCGCCCGGGCGAGGGCGCACTCCTCGTTCAGGATGAAGTCGAACGTCGGCCCGAGGCCCTGGCCGCCGATTTCCCTGGGCCAGGTCTGGCCGATGTAGCCGGCGTCATACAGCAGGCGCTGCCACTTCCTCGTGGCGGCGCTCCGGTACAGCGACGCGCGCTTGTCGCTTCGGTCGCCAAGCCCGGGGAGGACCTGCCCGAGCCACTCGCGCAGGCGCTGCCGGTACGCGGCCTCGGCGGGGTTGTCGCCGAAATCCATTGACCTCCTCCAGCCCCTACATAGCCTGCCACGGCCACCTGCCATCCGGCCGAGATTTGAGTGCACTCTTTTTCAATTTAGTATACTCTAAACGAGTGGAACGCGTATCTCCGGACGGAGAGCTGGCCGACGATATGGCTGCCCCGCCGCATCCGAAGGATGTTGAGCTCACTCGCGATGGCGCCGTTGCCATCCTCACCATCCGCGCTGGTGCGCAGCGCAACGCCCTGGACGGCGAGGTGGCCGGTCTTCTTGCGTCGCGCTTGCTGACGGCCGGCGACGACCCGTCGGTCGGCGCCCTGGTCATCGCCGCCGAAGGTCCAGATTACTGCTCCGGCGGCAACCTCGGCCTGCTCAGGCGGGCCGGAGCCGATCCAGCCGCTCCCGCCGCGTTCCAGGAAACCGGCGCCATTTACGAAATGTTCAGCCTCCTGGCCACGTCGCCGCTGCCGACCGTGGCCGCCGCGCAGGGGCACCTGATGGGCGCGGGAGTGAACCTCGCGCTGGCGGCCGACATCGTGATCGCCTCCGACGATGTGGTGTTCCAGGGGTTCGGCCGGTCCGGGATGCACCCAGGCGGCGGGCACCTGTCCCTGCTGATCAGAAAGGCACCGGCGGCGGCACCGGCCCTGGCCCTGTTCGGGCAGGTCATCACCGCCGAGGACGCCGTGCGGACCGGGCTGGCCTGGACGGTAGTCCCGCGGGATCAGCTGCTGGGCACCGCCGTCGAGGTCGCGAAGGCTGCTGCCACCGATCCCGAGCTGGCCAGGGCCGTCACGGCGACCTACCGGGCCGCGGCCGACGCGCGGCTGCCGGTCCGGTCCGGATACATGCTCGAGCGGGCGGCACAGATGTGGAGTCTGCGGCGGGCGGTCCTGCGGCAGGAAGGGCACGCCGGTGACCGCGGCTGAACCGGTGCCCGCAGAGATCACCTGGACTTCTCGCCTGAACGAGATGCTCGGCCTGGACGGCCACGAACCGCACATGCTGTATGCCGGGCGGTGGTACTCGTGGGACGAGATCCGGGCGATCGCTTCCATCATGCGGACCCGGACCCGGCTCGTGCCGGAAGACCAGGCCATCGCGGTGATCTGCCGGAACCATCCGCTGCTCCTGGGCGCCGTGCTCGGGCTCCTCGCCGACGGCCGGTGCCTGTACCCGGTGTCGGCGGTCGCGCCCGCAGACGCGATCCGGGCCGAGCTCGCCGAGGCCAGGCCGGCCATCCTGGTCGCCATGCCAGAGGATGTGGCGCGAGCGGGTGTGCGCGACACCGCTGCGCTGGGCGGCACGGCGGTCTTCGAGGTGCACGACGGTGGTGTCATGGGCGGGCGACCGGCCGGTGATGTTGCGCCGGGCGAGACGGCCAGCCGTGCGCCGCTGGCATATCCGGCCGGGACCGCGTTCGTGCTCCAGACGAGTGGCACCACCGGACCGCCCAAGCGGGTACCGCTGTCGTACGCGAACATCGAGGCCAACATCAACGCCATGCAGGTACGCGTGGGTCACGGGCATGAGCCGGCCCGGCTGCGGCACAGCGTCGCGATCCTGAACACGCAACTGTCCCACGTCGGCGGCATGATGTCCTTCTGCCTCAGCTGCGTCGAGGGCCGGCGGCTCGCCCTGCTCGACAAGTTCGAGCCGCGGCCCTGGGCCGAGTTCGTCCGCGACTATGCGGTCCGCTCCGCGGGGGTCCCGCCGGCCGCACTCGCCATGCTGCTGGACTCCGACATCCCGCGAGAGTGGCTGTCGTCGCTGATCATGATCCGGTCCGGAACGGCCCCGCTCGATCCGCAGCTGGCGGTCCGGTTCGAGGAGCGTTTCGGCATCCCGGTCGTGCAGGCGTACGGGGCCACCGAGACCCAGGGGATCTCCAGCTGGACGCTGGGGGACCTCAAGCAGTGGGGCGCCGCCAAGCGCGGCAGCGTCGGGCTGCCGCACCGCGGCGTTGAGCTGCGGGTCACCGACCCCGACACCGGCAGCGACGTGGCCCCGGGCGGACGAGGCCGGCTCTGGGTCCGCAGCGCGCAGTCCGCGATCCGAACCCCGGATGGATGGGTACCGACCAATGACATCGCGTCGATCGACTCCGACGGGTTCCTGTGGATCCACGGCCGGACCGACGACATCATCAACCGCGGCGGCCTGAAGGTCGACGGCGTGGCCGTGGCGAACGTGCTCGAAACCCATCCCTGGGTGGAGGCGGCCACGGTCGTGGGCGTGGCGGACCGCAGGCTCGGCGAGGTGCCCGGCGCCGCGGTGGTGCTCGCGGCTGGAGCCCCGGGAGCCCCCGGCGCGCCGGGAGCCCCGGGCGCGCCGGGAGCCCCGGGCGACGCCGGCGAGGTCAGCCAAGCGCTGCGCTCCTACCTGCGCGAACGCCTGGCGCCGTACATGGTTCCCGCGGCCTTCGCGTTCGTGGAGGCCCTGCCGAGGAACGCGACGCTGAAGGTGGATCGTGGGGCGGTCAGGGCTCTCTTTGCGGACCTGGCGGCTCAGCCCGCGGCCGGCGCGTCCGGTACGTCCGCGTAGGCGGCGGCCACGGCGAGGCGGTTGATCTTGCCGGCCGGCGTCCTGGGCAGCGCATCGACGATCTGGATCCCCTTGGGGACCTTGTAGGGCGCGAGCCGCTGGCGTGCGTACCCGCGCAGGTCCTCACCGTCCACCGAAGCCGCCGGGGTGAGCTGGACGATGGCATGCACGCGCCGGCCCCACTCCGGGTCCTGCACCCCCACCACCACGACGTCGGCAACGTCAGGGTGAGAGGACAGCGCCGCCTCAACCTCGGCGGGGAAGACGTTCGCCCCGCCGGAGATGATCATGTCGGATCGGCGGTCGTCCACGTACAGGTAACCTTCCGCGTCGAAGTGCCCCATGTCGCCGAACGTGGTGAAGTCGTCCTCGGTGCGAGGGGCCTGCGGGGCCCCTCTATAGCGCGTGAGCCGCAGTCCGTCATGACGGCGCAGCCATATCTCGCCAACCTCGCCCTGCGGCAGCTCACTGCCATCCGCCGCGAGGATTTTTATGTCGCATCCGACCGGGCGGCCGACGGTGCCGGGACGGCGCAGCCGGTCAACCCCGGTGCAGGCGGTGCGCCCGAACTGCTCCGTGCCGCCGTACTGGATGATGAAGCGCTCCGGCGGGATCATCTGGAACCACTTGCGCGCCGCCCACTCGGGAAGCGGCGCCGCCCCGTAAAGCACGTTTTCCAGGCTGCTGAGGTCCCGGTCGTCGATGCCGGGCAGACGGGCGATCCGCTGCAGCATCGTCGGCACGGCGACCATGAAGTTGACGTGGTAACGCTCGATCGCGTCCACCGCCCGCGCGGCGTCGAATCGCTCCATGACGATCAGGCGCTGGCCAGCCAGCAGGCCGAAATAGCCCCGGAAGCCGTTGGTGTGATACAGCGGCGACAGCACGATCTGGGTGGGCCGGCTGGACAGGTCGGTCAGGTCGGGACGGGCGTCGATGCCCTCCTCCGCATAGCCCGGATCAACAAAGACGACCAGTTTCGGGCTCCCGGTCGAGCCTGAGGTGGCAATGGCGCGGGCCGGCTCGGCCACCGCGTCAGGCAGGCCATCGTCAGGGAGCGAGTCCGAAGCCTCGATCTCAGCCGCGGTGACGGTGCTGGCGTTCGTGACCAGGTCGCCGACGACGGCAGACGGCTCGATCACCGCGAGCAGCCGTTCCAGTTCCCACTCGGGCAGATCCCACCTGATCGGTGTGGGAGTGGCGCCGAGCTTCCAGACCGCATAGGTGGTGAAGTAGTGCTCGGGTGAGTTGCGCAGCCCGATAGCCACAAAAGTCCCCTGCCGGACACCACGGGACTGCAGCAGCCGTGCGACCTGATTGGATCGCCGGTCAAGCTCGCGCCACGAGACGTCGCGTGGCTCTCCCTCGGTGGGAAGGAACGTCAGGGCGACCCCATCGCCGAATGTCTCGGCGAGATGGCGCAGCTGGGCGCCGTAGGAACGCGGCGCCATCACAGCCTGGCCAGTTCGGGCATGACGCGGTCGGCGAAGAGCTTGAGGCTCGGATAAGTGACCTCGCGCACCGGTATCCCCGCGGTGGCGTCGGTCACCAGACGCGTAAAGGGGAGCTTTTCCCGGACCTCCTGCAGTTTCTCCACGATCTGCTCGGGGCTGCCGATGAGTTCATTGTGCCGGTACGGCTTCGTTTCGTTGCCCACCTGCAGGGTCAACTCCGGATCACCCATCTCCGCCCTGATCTTGCTGTAGAAGCTCCACCGCTCGATATGAAGATCGGCGTACCTGTCCCACACAACTTCAGGGTCCTCATACGTCGTGGTGATGGACCACGGCTTCGAAATCTGAGCCGTCTGTATGGGATACCCAGCCGCCTCGCGTGCGGACAGGTAAGCGTCGAAGAACTCTGGCTCGGCGGACGCGGCGGCCAGATTGAAGCCCCTCCGGCCGGCCCGCTCGGCGGCCGCGGGCCGGGTCCCCCCGATCCACACCGGTGGGTGCGGCTTCTGCAGCGGCGCGGGCTGGACCTGAACGTCGGCCAGGTCGTAGTAGCGGCCCTGATACGAGAACGGCTCCCCGGACCACGCGAGCTCCAGCAGATCGAGGTGTTCCTCCATCCGCGACGGCCGCGTCTTCGGCGACACGTTGAACGCGCGGAACTCGAGCGGGCGGTGGCCTGCGCCAAGGACGACGTCGAGCCGCCCGCCGCAGAAGTTGTCGAGGACGGCGATTTCCTGGGCGAGCGCTACCGGGTTATGCAGCGGCAGGATGTACAGGTAAGAACCCAGCCGCGCCGTTTGTGTCCGCTCCGCGAGCGCGGTCAGGAAGATGGGCACGGACGGCCCGTACCCGTCACTGGTGAAGAAGTGCTCCTGAACGAGAAGCTGGCTGAACCCCATGGCCTCCGCTTCGCGCATCAGCCAGAGGTTGTCCTCCCACAACTCGCGCCACGGCCGCCGAGTCGGGTTCCTGAAGTCCAGGGTCAAGCTGACGTCCATGGACCTGCCCCCATACATGGCGGACGGACATTTCCTCGGCTGGCCGCGTCCTGGGCGAAAGCTCTCCCGAGCGCGCCTCCGGCGCCAGTAACGATTACCTCCTTGCCCGCCAGGTTCGTCACCAAGGTTTCTCCTGATAGTGCAGACGCGGCGCCAGCGGCAGGGCCGACTCCTCCACCGAGCAGATCTAGCGAGCAGATCTAGTCCGCCAGCGGCAGGGCCGACGGCTCCTCCGCCGAGCAGATCTAGCCCGAGACAAAATGAGGATACTTATTGTCGTTCTGGCGTGTCAATAAGGACGATCGGCTCCTTGGCGTCCGCATGGGCAGCCGGCGATGCTGCGGCGGGAGCTCAGGTAGCTAACGGTGTCCTTGGCCCGGCGGAAGCAGAGGTGGCTCCTCCTCGCCAGTCGCGAGATGGCACCGGTCCAGATGGCCGGCGTACGCTCCGTTTCGGCAGCGGATTCCACGAGGGGAACAGACGTGACGCAGCTCGACACAGGGACCGAAGACCTCCTCGCCGACGTCAGCGATGGCGTCGCGGTCCTCACCATGAACCGGCCGGACCGGCGGAACGCGATGTCCGAGGCGATGCTGACGGCGATGGGCCGGATGCTCGGCGAGCTCGAGATCGACGACGCCGTTGGCTGCGTCGTGCTTACCGGAGCTGGCGGTGCCTTCTGTGCGGGCGGCGACGTCAAGGCGATGGCGGAGCGGCCCGCCGAGGACCGGGAGCGCAACGTGGATGCCGCCATTCACCTGCAGCGGCTCCGCCAGCGCAGCACGAGCGGCCGGCTCTGGCAGATGCCCAAGCCAACCATCGCCGCGATCGGCGGGCCTGCCGCGGGCGCGGGCCTGTCGCTGGCTCTCGCCTGTGACTTGCGGTATGCCGTCGATAGTGCCGTGCTCACCACCGCGTTTGCCCGGGTCGCCTTCTCCGGCGATTACGGAGGGACGTGGTTCCTCACCCAGCTGGTCGGTATCGCCAAGGCCAAAGAGCTCTACTACTTTTCCGACCGCCTGTCCGCGGCCGACGCCGAGCGCCTGGGGATCGTCAACGCGGTCTTCCCGCCCGGTGATTTCGACACCGAGGTGGCGCAGCGCGCCCGGCGCCTCGCCGCCGGACCGCGGCTGGCCTACCGCTACATGAAAGAGAACCTCAACCGCGCGGTCGGCGGCGAACTCGGCGACTGCATGGACATCGAGGTGACTCACCACGTCCACACCGGGATGACCGACGATCATCGCGAGGCTGCCCAGGCGTTCGTGGAGCGCCGCGAGCCGCGTTTTGGCGGCCGCTGACACCTCTCCCGGCTGTTCGAGCCGTCACCACCTGACCGACCACCGCCGCTACCCCGCCAAAGCCATGTGCGATATTTAGGGTACTCAATCTCGCCCGATTCGCATAAGGTGGTCGGAAGGTCAGTGGCCTCGCTCGGCCGAAACGCCGAGTCACGTGGTCCGCGCAGAAGGGGACGGCGATCAGCGAATGACGGACCAGTTGCTTCACGGCGTGATCACCGACGAGGCCATCGAGCTGATGCGAAAGCGGATCGGCTACCCGAATCCGACGCTGCGCACCGGCGTCGTGTCCTGGCCGTGGAACGAGACGGCCTCGGCCGACAGCATCCGGCAGTTCGCCCACGGGTACGGAGATCTGAACCCGCTCTACACCGACCGAACGTACGGATCGTCGACCAGATGGGGCGGGATGATCGCCCCGCCGGGCTACGAGTGGACCATGGGCCTGGATCGTTCGCCCGCCGTGCCGCCGGATCTCGCCGCGCAGACGAGAGGCGCCCTGCGTGGGGTGCATCTGTTCAACGCCGGGCACGAGGGCTGGTTTTACCGGCCCATCAAGCCTGGCGACACGCTGTACCGCAGCAACGCGCTCGCCGGGGTGCAGGGCAAGCAGTCCCAGTTCGCGGGGCGATCGGTGATCACGACAAACGAGAACACGTGGTGGGATGAGTCGGGGCAGACGGTGGCCATGCGCCGCCCGTGGTACATCCACACAGAGCGCAGGCAGGCCGGGTCAACGGACAAATACGCAGGCGAAGAGCGGGCGCAGTACACCGAGGAAGAGCGCGACGCCATCGATGCGGCCTACGACGCCGAAGTGATCAGGGGCGGCGACACGCTCTACTTCGAGAACGTCGAGGTGGGAGCCGAATGCCCGCGGATGGTGAAGGGCCCGTTTGAGATCACGGACCTGATCAACTACTTCATGGGCGGAGGCTGGCCGGGGTACGGCTTCCCGGCGCTGCGCCTGGCAAGGGAAAACAGGCGCACCCTGCGCGGCTTCTACAGCCTCGACGATTTCGGGGCATGGGACGCCATCATGCGGATCCACTGGCAGGACGAGACCGCCCGCAAGATCGGGGTTCCGGCCGCCTACGACATCGGCATCGTGCGCTGGACGTGGCTCGTGCACTACTGCACCAACTTCGCGGGCGACGACGGCTGGGTCTACCGGGTACGCGGCGAATTCCGCCGGTTCAACTACATGGGCGACACCACCTGGATCAGCGCCGAGGTCGCCAGCAAGCGCATCGACCCCGACCTCGGGCCGCTCGTTGAGCTGAACCTCACCGGGGTGAACCAGCGCGGGACCCAGAACATCATCGGATCGGCCACCATCCTGCTCCCATCCCTGCGCACCGGACCCGTGCGGCTGCCCGAGCCGAGCCCGGCGCCCGCGCACCGGCCCGATCGGCGCGGCTGAGTCCGGAGGCACACCCGTGGAACTAGATCTTGGCCCGGAGATCGCGGAATTCCGCGCCGAAATCCGGGACTGGATTGCCGGCCATGCCCCGGCTGGCCTGGCCGAGCTGGCCGACTGGAGCGACTGGAACAACGTCCTGCTCAACCGGGCCGAAGAGACCAAGCACCCCTTCTACACCCAGTGGGAACGCGAGCTGGCTGACGCCAGGCTCATCTGCCCGCACTGGCCGGAGGAGTTCGGCGGCAGGGGGCTCGACGCGCTGCGCGTCTCGGTCTTCAACGAGGAGCTGTACCGGGCCGGGGTGCCGCGGGTGGTGCGCGGCATGGGTGAGCGGCTGGTCGGTCCGTCGGTCATCGTGCACGGCACGCCAGAGCAGCAGGCTTACTTCCTGCCCCGGATCATCTCGGGTGAGGATGTCTACTGCCAGGGCTTCTCCGAGCCAGGTCACGGATCGGACCTGGCCGGGCTGGAGACCAAGGGTGAGATCGACGGGGACGAGGTCGTGATCACTGGTCAGAAGCTCTGGACATCGGGCGCCTCGAAGGCCACCAATATGTTCGTGCTCTGCCGGACCGATCCGGGCGCCGAGAAGCACGCTGGCATCTCGTTCGTGCTGATCGACTTCAAGGATCCCGGGGTCAGCTACCGGCCGGTCCGGCAGATGACCGGAGCGGCCGAGTTCTACGAGGACTTCCTCGATGGCGTGCGGGCGCCGATGTTCAACGTGATCGGCGGGCTGAACAACGGCTGGCGGGTTGCGATGACGACGCTCAGCTACGAGCGCGGGGGCAACGCGTCGGTGCTGCACATCGCCTACCAGCGCAACTTCTGGAAGCTGGCGGGAACCGCGCGCAAGCGCGGCCGCAACACCGACGCGCTGACCCGGCAGAAGCTGGCTTGGGCGTACAGCCAGGTCGAGCTCGTCCGCTTCGCAGGGCTGCGGGCGCTGGCCAATCTCGCGCAGGGGCGCCGGCCGGGACCCGAAGCGTCCATCAACAAGCTGTTCTGGAGCGAGTACCTCAAGAGGTTCGGCGAGATCGCCATGGACATCGAGGGCGCCGACGGGCTGATCCGGCCGCAGGGCGACGGCTATCAGACCACGAGCTGGCAGCACGCGTTCCTGCAGGGCCGGGCCGCCCCCATCTACTCCGGCACCAACGAGATCCAGCGCAACATCATCAGCGAGCGCGCTCTCGGGCTGCCCAGGGAGCCGCGGGGCGCGGGGATGACGCGGTCGTGACCAGCGGGACGAGCTGAGGGAACGAACGGAGCCGGAAGATGATTCTCGGAGTCACCGCCGAGCAGGAGGAACTGCGCGCCTCGGTCCGGAGGTTCCTGGCTGACCGGGCGCCGATCACGTCCGTGCGTGAGCTGATGGAAACCGCCGATGGCGCGGACGCCGGTGTATGGCGTCAGGCCGGCGAGCAGCTTGGCCTGCAGGGCATTGCGATCCCGGAGGAGTACGGCGGCGCCGGCTTCAGCTTCGCCGAGCAGGCGGTCGTCCTGGAGGAACTCGGGGCCGCACTGTACGGCGGCCCGTACCTTGCCAGCGCGGTGCTCGCGGCGACGGCGCTGCTGGCCAGCCCCGACGAGGACGCCCGGAAGAGATACCTGCCCAGCATTGCGTCCGGCGAGACCATCGCCACGCTCGCGTTCACCGAGGAGGACGGCTCCTGGGAACCGGATGCGATCCGGCTGGACGCGACGAGTTCCGCCGACGGCTGGCGGCTGGACGGGCGCAAGAGCTTCGTTCTCGACGGCCACACGGCGCATCTCATTCTCGTGGTCGCGCGCTCCGGCGACGGGCTGAGCCTGTTCGCGGTGCCTGCCGACGCGAGCGGGCTGGCCAGGACGGTGCTGCCGACGCTGGACCAGACGCGGAAACTGGCCCGGCTCGACTTCGCCGCCGTCCCGGCCACGCTGCTCGGCTCCGCCGGCGACGGTGCCGCCGTGCTCAGCCGCGTCCTCGACGTCGCGGCGATCGCCCAGGCCGCCGAACAGCTCGGCGGTGCCCAGCGCGCGCTGGACATGGCGGTCGAGTACGCCAAGCTGCGGTATCAGTTCGGCAGGCCGATCGGCAGCTTCCAGGCGATCAAGCACCGGTGTGCCGACCTGCTGATGGAGGTCGAGTCGCTGCGCTCCGCGGTGCAGTACGCCGCGGCTGCCGTCGCGGAGGATTCTGCCGAGGTGCCGGTCGTGGCCGCGCTGGTCAAGGCCTACGCGTCGGACGTCTACTTCCACGTCGCCGCGGAGAACATTCAGATCCACGGCGGCATCGGCTTCACCTGGGAGCACGACGCGCACCTGTACTTCAAGCGCGCCAAGGCGAGCGAGCTGTTTCTCGGCGACGCCAGCTACCACCGGGAGCACCTGGCCACCCGCATCGGCCTTTAGGAGGGACCATGGCCGGCCACGACTCCGGGGAGAAGCTGCCACGGCGGTGGATGGAGCTGATGAGGGCCTACGATCGGGCCCGGTTCGACGTCATGAGCTCTCGCGCCACCGGCAAAGGCGGGTCGGCGCTCGCACCACGCACCCGTGCGCTCATCTATGTGGCCGTGGATCTGCAGACGGCTCACCTTTACCCCGACGGCGCGGAGCTCAACATGCGCGAGGCGCTCAACCATGGTGCGACCGTTGAGGAGATCAGCGAGGTCCTCGGCATCGCCGCCACCACGACGTACCAGCCGTTTGCCCGCTGTCTCCGGGCGGCCCTGCGGGAGTTTCAGCTGGACGGCGACGCTGCCCCGGCCGATACCCACGAAAGCCTCCGCCGGGCTTTCGCGGACTACTACGGCTTCGTGCCGCAGTGGCTCGACTTCGCGATCGGCGTCCTGCCGGACATCGTTCCCGGGCTGCTCAGTTATGTGTCCATGCCGGAGCGCGCCCGTGCTCTCGACGAGAAGACCCGGGCCCTGATTTTCGTCGGCCTCAACGCGTCGCCGCCGATCAGCGACGCGGATGCGGTTGCGCAATGGGGCCGCAGGTGCAAGGAAGCCGGCGCCACCGCGGCCGAGATAGCCGAGGCCGTGGCGGCAGGCGCGATGATCGGAACCCATTCCTTCACCCGCGGATACCCCGTGCTGCATTTCGCGCTGCAGGACCACCGGGACAGGCACGACCTGGGATACGCCTGACCTCACCCCGGGCCGCCGCCTGGCGCCGGACCGCGGGGATTCGCCCGCCGCGCCCACGTCGTGCACGTCAGCTCTGCCGGGCCGCGGGCGCCGCCTGCCGCGGCCACGTCTCCGCACGTCAGCGCCGGGCCGGCATGT
>Ga0209693_10001116_pt1 | contig 11342 bp, 8 predicted proteins | sample HubBroMetageWRM3_FD_188345 | JGI IMG/M metagenome (GOLD analysis project Ga0209693, IMG submission 188345) | Warmed soil microbial communities from the Hubbard Brook experimental Forest, New Hampshire - Hubbard Brook CCASE Soil Metagenome WRM 3... | ecosystem: Environmental > Terrestrial > Soil...
GTTCATGATCGGGCTGGCCGGCTTCGCGGGCGTCTCGGCCGTGGGCGGCGCCTCGGTTAACTTCACCATGCTGGTGACCGCGCGGGCCTGCCAGGGCGTGTTCGCCGCGCTGCTCGTCCCGTCGGCGCTGTCGCTGCTGACCACCACGTTCACCGAGCCGAAGGAGCGCGGCAAGGCGTTCGGCGTCTTCGGTGCGATCGCCGTCGCGGGCGGCGCGGTGGGCCTGCTGCTCGGCGGCGCGCTGACCGAGTACCTGTCCTGGCGGTGGACGCTGTACGTGAACCTGATCTTCGCGGCGGTGGCCCTCGCCGGGGGAGCGCTGCTGCTGCAACGGCAGCCGTCCCAGGTCAAGCCCAGGCTGGACATCCCCGGCGTGCTGCTGGTCTCCGGTGCCGTGTTCTGCCTGGTCTACGGGTTCTCCAACGCGGGCACGCACGGCTGGCACGCACCGTCCACCTACGGGTTCCTGGCCGCCGGCGTGGTACTGCTGGCGGCCTTCGCGGCCTGGCAGGGCCGCGCGCCGCACCCGCTGCTGCCGCCCCGGGTTGTCCTGGACCGCAACCGCGGCGGCGCCTACGCCTCGATGCTCGTCGCCGGAGCCGGCTTGTTCGGCACCTTCTTCTTTCTGACCTACTACTTTCAGCAGACGCTCGGGTACTCCCCGCTCGTCGCCGGCGTCGCGTTCCTGCCGATCAGTGCCGGCTCCGCCGTCACCTCTAACCTGGCCACGATCGTGCTGATGCCCAGGCTCGGTCCCAGGCCGCTGGTCGCGTCCGGGATGCTGATCGCGGCCGGCGCGATGGTCTGGCTGGCCCAGCTGGGCCCGCATACCGGGTACGCCACCGGCGTGGTCGGCCCGCTCATCCTGGCCGCCGTCGGCATGGGCCTGGTGATCGCGCCGTCGATCAGCACCGGGACCTTCGGCGTGGACCGGCAGGACGCCGGGGTCGCCTCCGCGACCGTCACCGTCGGCCAGCAGGTCGGCGCCTCCATCGGTACCTCGCTGCTGAACACCCTGTTCGCCGGCGCGGTCGCCTCCTACCTCGCCGCTCACCTCGCCTCGGCCCGGCTGATCGGCGGCCAGGCCCCGACCAGGCAAGCCCCGACCAGGCAAGCGCTGACCGGGCTGGCCCTCGCCCACGGCTACGACACCGCGTTCTGGTGGATCGCCGGCATCTTCGCCGCAGGCGCGGTCATCGGCGGCGTCCTGCTCCGCAGCGGGCCGCTCTACCCGACCGGCGCGCCGTCGCAAGCCGCTGGCGCGGTGACAACGGCACAAGCCGAGGCCGGCCCCGCTCTTCCGCCGTGATGCCCCCACAAAGCCCCGCCGGGCAAGCTGGACACGCGCGGACATACGGGACGGTTCTCGACATTATCCGACAGCGAGCCGGCGTATAGCGCTAAATTAGCCGAGTCTCTATCAAAAACGTTCCACCAAAAATCAGGTCTTGCACACACTTGCCTACACTCTGTATGGTGAGGGCCACTCCTTCGGCTGGCGGAGTGCGTGAAACCACCGTCGGCGTGGGCTTCCACACCGGCAAGGGATTGCGCATTCCGCCGCTTTCGGTGAAGTGGTACCCCGTGTCCGATCGCGGTCGCGGTGTGGGCGGCGCTCGTGCCCGGCTGCACCAGAAGCCGCTAGGCCATGAAGGGAGGGTCGTCCACTCGGGCCCGGCATATGCGGCCCGGTCCGTTCAGGGCGTTCGGCCAGTCGCAGGTCGAGATCCTCGGTATCCGGCATTTATCCGTACAACCGGACAAAGGGTTCAGTCGCGCCAGAAATGAACGGAATCCCTCACACAGGACAAAGTATTACTCACTTAACGAGAGGAACGCGCCTTGCGTGCTAACCATCGCGGCGACAGGCCGAAACGGCATCGCTCGCTAGCGATCGTCACACCGATCGCGCTAATCGCCGGAGGGGTGCTCGCCGCGACCCCGGCGGCAGTCCTTGCGGCCAGCCCCGCTGCCGCATCGGTAACCACCCCCGCCGCGACATCTACGCAGGCCGACTGGGTGTTTTCCTGCGGCAAGGCCTTCATACCCGGGAAGCAAAAGTGCCTGGTCATCAAGAATAAGGCCGCCCATCCGACCGCCCAGACCGTAAGCCCGGGCGCGATCCCCTCCGGCGAGGGCTACGGGCCCTCGCAGTTCCAGTCCGCGTACAACCTGACCGCAGCGTCCGCCAGCGACGGCTCGGGCACGACAGTCGCGGTAGTCGACGCCTACAACGACCCGACGGCCGCCAGCGACCTGGCCACGTACCGGTCCGCCGCCGGCCTGCCCGCCCTGACGTCGGGCCAGTTCACCCAGTACAACCAGGAGGGCGAGACCTCGCCGCTGCCCGCCACGGCACCGGCCGATGACGACTGGACCCTGGAGGAATCCCTCGACGTCGACATGGTCTCGGCGATCTGCCCGCTCTGCAAGATCGACCTGGTCGAGGCCAACAACGACTCCGGTACCGGCCTGTACGTCGCCGAGGAGACGGCCGCCACCACGCTGGGCGCCAAGTACATCTCCAACAGCTGGGGCGGAAGCGAGTCTTCCTCCGACCTCACCTACGACTCCGAGTACTTCGGCGTATCGGGCGTCGTCTACACCGCGTCCGCCGGTGACTCCGCCTACAGCGGCGGCGTGATCTACCCGGCCACCTCGCCGCACGTCGTCGGAGTCGGCGGCACCACCCTGAACACCTCGTCCAACTCGCGCGGCTGGACCGAGAGCGTCTGGGAGACCAGCTCCACCGAGGGCACCGGGTCGGGCTGTTCCTCCAACGAGCCCCAGCCGGCCTGGCAGGCCTCTCTCTCGGTCATCACGGCCGTCTGCTCGCACCGCGTCGACAATGACGTCGCGGCCGACGCCGACCCCAACACCGGTGCCGCGGTTTACGACACCACCAACGGTAACGGCGGCTGGAACGAAGTCGGCGGCACCAGCGAGTCCTCGCCGATGATCGCCGCGGTCTTCGCGCTGGCCGGCAACAACGGTAACGGCGGCGACAACGCGGCCGACTCGATCTACACCCACACCGGCAACCTCTACGACGTGACCACCGGCAGCAACGGCAGCTGCGGCAGCTCGATCCTGTGCACCGCGAAAACCGGCTACGACGGCCCGACCGGCTGGGGCACCCCAGACGGCCTGACCGCGTTCCAGAGCACCTCCTCGACCGGCAACACGGTCACGGTCACCAACCCGGGCAGCCAGACCGGCACGGTAGGCACCGCGGCCAGCCTGCAGATCACCGCGACCGACTCCGCCTCAGGTCAGACGCTCACCTACAGCGCCACCGGCCTGCCGACGGGCCTGTCCATCAACTCCAGCACCGGCCTGATTTCGGGCACGCCCACCACGTCCGGCTCGTACAGCGTGACGGTCACCGCGAAGGACACCACCGGTGCCTCCGGATCGGCGTCCTTCACCTGGACGATCAACTCCGCGACCGGTAACACGGTCACGGTCACCAACCCGGGCACCCAGACCGGGACCGTGGGCACCGCGGCCAGCCTGCAGATCAAGGCGACCGACTCCGCCTCCGGTCAGACGCTCACCTACAGCGCCACCGGCCTGCCCGCGGGCCTGTCGATCAGCTCGTCAAGCGGCCTGATCTCCGGCACGCCCACCACCGCCGCCTCGTACAGCGTGACGGTCACCGCGAAGGACACCACAGGTGCCTCCGGATCGGCGTCCTTCACCTGGACCATCAACCCCGCCAGTTCCGGTTGTACCGCGGCGCAGCTGCTCGGCAACCCGGGCTTCGAGACCGGTTCCATCTCACCGTGGACATCCACCGCCGACGTTCTCGCCAACACCGACGAGGGCGTGCCCGCGCAGGCGGGTAGCTGGCTGGCCTGGATGGACGGCTATGGCGCCGCCCACACGGACACTGTCGCGCAGACGGTCACCATCCCGTCCACCTGCGTGAGCGCAGTGTTCACCTACTGGGTCGAGGTCAACTCGACCACCACCAACACCGCGAACAAGCTGGTCCTGGAGGTCCTGAACTCCTCAGGCACCGTGCTCCAGACGATCCCGGTGGCGACCGCCGCGAACAACGGCACCAAGTACGTCGAGTACACCACCAGCCTGGCCTCGTACATCGGCCAGAAGATCACCGTCAAGTTCGTGGCCACCGAAGTGAGTGGTGGGAACACCAGCTTCTTCGAGGACAGCAATGGGCTGAACGTCCACTAACCTGACGCGCACCCGACCGGGCGGCCGTATCCGATACGGCCGCCCGGTCTCGCGTGTCCGCCCTTCTTGGCGCCGACTCCACCGCCCCCGCGCGGGCCCGCGCCGCACCCCCGGCTGAGCTCCCGCGCCCCCTGGCCGCCGTATCGTCTTCCTTTCCGGCCGAACGAGCAGTGGTAAAAACACGCCAGCGACCGGTGCTGACATCCCTTCGCTACCGGATCGGCCAGGGTGTATTCCGCGCGTTAGCTGCCGGCATCGCCAGCCGTGCGCGTTTCCCATTCGGGCTTGATGAGCGCGTACTCGACCTCGCCGTGTTCGGCGCCTTCGATGACGTCGGTTCCCTCGTACGGGATGGTGCGCACCACGCTCAGGCCGCACTTCTCCAGGACGTGCCGGGACCCGGCGTTGACCGTCATCGTGTGCGCCCACACCCGCTCGACGCTCAGGTCGGTGAATCCCATGCTGATCAGGGCACGCGACCCCTCGGTGGCGTAGCCCTGGTTCCACGCGGACCGGCGCAGCCGGTAGCCCAGCTCGACGTTGGTGATATCGGTGTCGGGGCCGGCCCGGAAGTGGAACCAGCCCAGGAACTCCCCGGTGGCGGCGGACTCGGCCGCCCACAGGCCGAGCCTGTCCAGCCGGTCGTAGACGGCCAGATAGAAGGGGATGATCTGGTCCCGGATCTCCTCGCGCGGTGTCGGCCTGCCGCCGGTGATGTAGCGCATTACCTCTGGGTCGCTGTTCAGGTCGAACAGGTTGTCAACGTCGTCCTCGGTGAGCTGGCGCAGGGCCAGGCGAGGCGTTTCCAGGATGATGTGTATGTCTGTCACGAACAACGAGTATGCAGGCAGCAAAGTCACTACGGAAGGAAGGAATTAAACGAGAAAGGTCACACCCACGGCGGGGAACAAATCACAATTCGCAGGCCGTTATCCAATACGGAAGGCAATGACGGCACGTCCTTCACTGGCGCCAATGCTCAATATATCACTTTCAGGGCAGGCGCGGGTAATGAATAGCACCCTGACAGCGTGCCGTGAGCGGCATCGCCTGGCAGCAGGCCGGCCCTCGGCTGCCAGCGCCCGGCCGGGAGTATCGCGGGATGCCGTGACCGGAATAGGGCCGGGCGCCCCGGCGCTTAGCGAGCAGGCAGCTGTCTTCACCCTCCCAGCCCTGTCCGGAAGGTAAGGTCCCATGCCGATCGAACCGCGTTCCTCCCGCCACGCCCATTTCACCGTCTTCCTGACCGGCGTGGGCTACCACGAGTCCGCGTGGAAGCTGGCGGACCCGGCGGACCTGGCCGGCCCCGCCCGGTTCGGCGTGCTCGAGCGGGCGGCGCTCACCGCCGAGCGCGGGCTGCTCGACGCGGTGTTCTTCGCCGATTCTCCCGGGCTCGCGATCTTCCGCGCCCGGTACTTCCCGCAGGTCGGCTTCGACCCGCTCGAGCTCCTCGCGGCCCTGTCCCGCACCACGACGCGGATCGGCCTGATCGCGACCGCGTCCACGACCTACAGCGCGCCGTACGACCTGGCGCGCCGTCTGGCCACCATCGACCACCTGTCCGGCGGCCGGGCCGGCTGGAACATCGTGACCACCAGGTACGCGGGGGCGGCCGGCAACTTCGGGCTCGCGGCACACCCCGACCCCGCGGACCGCTACGCGCGGGCCGAGGAGTTCGTCGACGTCGTCACGCGGCTGTGGGACAGCTGGGATGCCGGCGCGGTCCTGGCCGACCAGGCCAAGGGGATCTGGGCGGACACCGACCTGATCAGGCCGGTCGACTTCCACGGCCGGTTCTTCGATGTCAGCGGTGCGCTGACGCTGCCACGCTCCCCGCAGGGCAGGCCCGCGTTCGCCCAGGCCGGCTCGTCGGGGCCCGGCATCGAGCTGGCCGGGAAGGGCGCCGACCTGGTCTTCACCGCGCAGCCGGACATCCCGTCCGGGCGCCGGTTCCGCGAATCGATCCGGGATGCCGCCCGCCGCCACGGGCGGGACCCGGACGACGTGCTCGTGCTGCCCGGCGTGGCGTTCGTGCTCGGCAGCACCGAGGCCGAGGCGCGGGCGCTGCGGGCCGACCTGGAAGACCGGGTCGACCCCGAGTTCCGCTGGCGCAACCTGGCGCACAACTCCGGGCTCGACCCGGAGCTGATCGACCCGGACCAGCCGCTGACCGAGGCCGCCATAGCGGCGGCCAGCCGCACCAGCCGCACCGACGACATCGTCCGGCGCGGGCAGGAGACCGGCAAGACCTTCCGCCAGCTCGCGGACGAGCTCACCGGCCTGCCCGGCGGCCTGGAGTTCACCGGGACTCCCGAGCAGTTCGCCGACCTCATCGAGTCCTGGCTGACCGAGGGCGCCGGCGACGGCTTTACCCTGCAACCTGCGACGCTGCCTGACTCGCTCGAGCGGTTCACCGACCACGTGGTGCCGATCCTGCAGGCCCGGGGCCTGCACCGGACCGAGTACACCTCCACCACCCTGCGCGGGCACCTGCGAGACGCCCGATGACGCGGCCCTAGCTGCGCTCGCTGGCCGCCGCGGGCGGGGCGACCGGGTCGGCCGCCGCGGCCCCGGCGGCCTTGGCGGGTCGGTCGCCCCGCCCGCTCCGGGCGGCGTCGCCGGCGTCGGGCCGCAGCCGCAGCGCCTCGGCGGTCGCGACCAGCGATATGACGGCCAGCACGCCGAACGCCAGCGTGTAGGCACTGGTGGAGGTGGCCGCGCCGGGGAGCAGGCCGCCGATACGCAGCGCGACCGCGGCGAAGGCCACGGCGAGGCCGGCGGCGAGCTGGCTGGTGGTGGCGAACAGCGTGTTGGCGTCCCGCATCCGGTCGGCGGGCATGTCGGCAAAGCCGATCGTGCTGTAGACGGTCAGCGCGCTGGAACGGGTGATGCCGCTGATCAGCGTGAGCAGCGCGATGACCGGCAGCGGGGTGGCGGCGGTGGTGAACCCGAGCGCGGCCATCACGACCGCCATGACGACCGTCGAGGACACCAGCACCGTGCGGAACCCGAACCGGTTGATCAGCGGGGTGGTGGCGGGCTTGATCCCGACGTTGCCGACGAACACGAACGCGGCGACCGCGCCCGATTTCACCGGGGACCAGCCGAACTTCGTCTGCCACAGCAGCGGCAGCAGGAACGGCACTGCCCCCACCACCAGCCAGTACAGTGACCCGCCGAACTGCGAGACGCGGAACGTGTCGACCCGCAGCGTCCGCAGGTTGAGCAGCGGGTGCGGGGTGTGCCGCAGGTGCCAGATCGCGTAGGCCAGCGCCGCGGCCGACGCCACGGCGAACGCGGTCGTCTCCGCGGGCGGCGGGGCGGCCAGCGACAGCAGGTGAGCGGTGTAGGTGAGCCCGCCGAGGCCGGCGCAGGTGAGCACGACCCCGGCCCAGTCCAGCGGCGGCGGAGCGGCGGCCGGCCCGCCGCCGGTGACGAGCCGCCAGGCCGCGCCGAACGCGATCACGCCCAGCGGCGCGTTGATCAGGAAGATCCAGTGCCAGGACGCGTAGGTGGTGATCAGGCCGCCCGCCAGCGGGGCGATCACCGGGGCCAGCAGGCCGGGCCAGACGACGTACGAGGTGATCCGGAGCAGGTCCTCCTTGGCCGCCGCGGAGACGACCATGTTCCGTCCGACCGGGACCATCATCGCGCCGCCGACGCCCTGGAGCACCCGCATGCCGACAAGCTCCCCCAGGCTGACGCTGGTGGCGCAGCCCACCGAGGCCAGGGTGAACACCGCGATCGCGGTCAGGAACACCAGCCGGTTACCGAACCGCCTGGTCAGCCAGCCGCTCAGCGGGATCAGCACGGCAAGCGTGAGCAGGTACGCGGTGATGAGCAGGCCGATCTGGCCGGCCGGGGCGTGCAGCGAGCGGCCGATCTGCGGGCTCGCGGTGACGACAATGGTGCCGTCCAGCATCTCCATGAAGAAGCACCCGGCGACCAGCAGGGCCTGCTTCCGATGCCGCGCGTCGATCACTGCGCCCCATTCCCGCCGCTGCCTGCCGCCTCATCGCGCCACCAGGCGTGTACAGCCACCGCTGCAGGCGGATTATGCCCGTTCCGTGCCGCGTGCGCTGTCGTCAGGCGTGATAAATTGCCGCGACGCGTGAGCATCCCCTCTCTTCGAGGAGCTCGAGGACGCACCGGAACGGAGTGGCTCAGATGCGGCCGGATTCTGAGGCTTCTGCCAGCCCGTGGCCGGTACAGACACTCAGCTACGGCAGCCATCCGGAGCAGTTCGGGCAGCTGCGTGTCCCGCCGGCCGGCTCCGCGCCCGCGCCGGTCGTGGTCTTGGTGCACGGCGGATACTGGCGCTCGAGGTGGCAGCTCGACCTGATGGACCCGCTGGCCGAGGACCTGGCACGACGCGGGATCGCCAGCTGGAACATCGAGTACCGGCGTCCGGACCGGCACGGATGGGACGCGACCACCACCGACGTCGAGGCCGCGGTCCGGTACCTGGACCGGCTTGGCGGGCGATTCCCTGTCGACCTCGCCCGGCTGATACTGGCCGGTCATTCGGCCGGCGGGCAGCTTGCCGCGCGCGTGGCTGCCGACCTGCTGGCCGATGCCGGAGGCGTCCGGCCGGCTGTCGTCGTCTCGCTCGCGGGAGTCCTCGACCTTGCCGAGGCCCAGCGCCGTGATCTCGGCGGCGGCGCGGTGGCGGCAGCCCTGGGCGGCACGGCACCGGAGTTGCCCGGCGTGTACGCGGCCGCCTCGCCGTCGCAGCGACTGCCGCTGGGAATCCCGCAGGTCATCGTCACGGCCCAGGACGACAGCGCCGTCCCGAGCGACATAAGCGACCGGTACGTCGCCGCGGCGCGGGCGGCAGGCGATGCGATAACGGCCATCCACGGCGACGGTGATCACTTCACGCTCATCGACCCGGGCAGCCGCCTGTGGGCCGACACCTGCCAGCAGATGCTGGCCGCCTTGGGTAACCGCTAACGGCGGGCATCAGCCATCGGCGGCAGACCCCGCTGCCGGTGCCGTCAGCTCCAGCTGGATTCCGTCGGGGTCTTCGAACGAGAGCACGTCGATGCCGAACGAGGGCAGCGGGGCGATCTCGCCGTGAGTCACGCCGTGCTCATCAAACAGCCGGGCCGCCTGCTCCAGGTCCTCGCGGCTGGCGACGCCGAAGCTGAGATGATCAAGGCCCACCCGGTCCGGGTCGAAACGGTCACCTTCGGGCGCCATCGGCCGCAGCCCCAGGATCAAGCTGCCGCGGATCATGACCACGCCGCCGAACAAGACGCGGAACGCTTCGGCCTCGGACGGGTCGCCGGACGGCGGGGAGTCCACCGCGACCTGGAAGCCGAGCAGGCTCGTATAGAACTGGCGGCTACGCTGCACGTCGGTCACGGTGAGCCGCAGGTGATGGATGTCACCGGACGGAACCTGTCCTGGCACTGCACCCTCCCTCTCGCGCGAAGCCTCAGCGCTCCGCACCATCAGGTCTATACCAGGATCCCAGGCGCACTGTCTAGGGGCCCGTGGCAGGCTGGATCCGCTCCGGACCCGGCAGATGAAGGTCGAGGTCAAGGAAGCGGACCTCACCGATCTGCGGAGCCGTGTGGCTATCACAGGCTGCGATCGGGCGCCACCGTTTCGGCCTGCCAGGTGGTGCTGCCGTTGTACGCCCAGTAGAAAATCAGCCCTGAGTTCCCGTCCTCGGCGGTGACGTCGACGGTGTTGCCGTTGAGGATCATCGTGGGCGAGAAGAAGGCGGAGTTTATGCCGGCGATCGTCTCGGGGTGCCAGGTGCCGGTGCCGTTGACCATCCAGTAGTAGTCGAGCTCGGCGCCATCGCCCTCGGCGGCGATGTTCACGGCGTTGCCGTTCAGGATCATCGACGGCGTGAAGCCGGTCGTGCCTACGCCGGCGACGATCTGAGAGCTCCAGGTGCCGGTGCCGATGGTGGCCGAGTAGTACATCAGGGTGTTCTCCGGGCCCTGGACGGCGATATTGACGGCGTTGCCGTTCAGGATCATCGAGGGCGCGGAGAAGGTCGAGCCTTCGCCGGCGACGAGTTCGGGCTGCCAGGTGCCGGCGCCGATGGTCTTCCAGTAGAACACCAGGTTCTCGTCCGGGCCCAGGACGGCGATATTGACGGCGTTGCCGTCCAGGATCATCGAGGGCGCGGAGAAGGTCGAGCCTGCGCCGGCGACGATCTCGGGGTTCCAGGTGCCGCTGCCGATGGCGGCCCAGTAAAACCACAGGATGTTCTCCGTGCCCATGGCGGCGATGTCGACGGTGTTGCCGTCGAGGATCATCGACGGCGCGGAGTAGGTGGTGCCGGAGCCCGCCACCGTCTCGGCGTGCCAGGTGCCGGTGCCGACGGCGGCCCAGTAGAACAGCAGGCTGTCACCCGCGCCCTGGGCGGCGATATCGACGTCGGCGCCGTTCAGGATCATCGAAAACGTTGGCGTGGGCGTGACGCTAGCTTCCGCCTGCGCCGCGGTCACGCCAAGTACCATCACCGTGACGGCGAGAAACGCGCTGAGGCGCGACGTTATGCGCATGCCGCTCCGGGCGGAGCGCTTACGCCCGCGCCGGAGGCACGGCCTGGCCAGGCTTGTCGCTGAACGGGTGGTGCTCATCTTCTCTCCTAAACCGCAGCCCCGAAGCTGTCGGCATTCTCGGTAGTCTTGAAAAGCGGCGGTGTACCCCAGGCATCGGGTTGCGGTTAAAGGAACATGAAGATTCCGGTCGGCGAGACGAGCAGGCTGCTGGCGGGCCGGGCGCTGATCACTGCCCGAATCAGCTCGCCGCGCTTGACGTCTTGGGCGACTGAACTGCTTGAGGTGGCTCGGATCGGCATGAGATCTCCCGGGCTGACGGATGACGCTGCATGCTTCGTCGCAGGATTCAGTGGTGGGCTGGCCTGACATCCCTATGGCGGTCCATCCCGTTCCGCCTCGTTCCACTTCTCTGACGTCTTGCCAGGTCCGTAGGGCTGGGTTCGCTCACGGCTGACGCTGATGCCGGGCGGCGCCGGCAACCAGGGTTGAGAATGGCAGCATGGCATACCGGCGGGCGGCCCTGGTGGCGGTGCTTGCCGACGTCCACGGCAACCTCCCGGCGCTCAGCGCAGTGCTCGCGGAGCCCGACGTCGCCGCCGCGGATGCCGTGGTGCT
>Ga0209693_10001117_pt1 | contig 11338 bp, 8 predicted proteins | sample HubBroMetageWRM3_FD_188345 | JGI IMG/M metagenome (GOLD analysis project Ga0209693, IMG submission 188345) | Warmed soil microbial communities from the Hubbard Brook experimental Forest, New Hampshire - Hubbard Brook CCASE Soil Metagenome WRM 3... | ecosystem: Environmental > Terrestrial > Soil...
ATTCGCTCGCTTGACTGCAACCTAGAGATCATGGGGCGTTCAGACAATGACGAAGCGCTCACACGGTTATTCGGCCGGAGCGAATAATCCCTGTCATCCGCTCTGGCGGGCGGCTAACCGCCATCCTCGGTGCCGCCGACGGCATGCGCCACCGCGCGGGCCGTTTCGACCAGGTCGGCGACGGCCGCCGAGCTCTCCGGCCACCACGCCAGCGCCACCGAGCAGCGCGGAATGTCGGAAATCGGCACAAAGACGACGCCTGGACGGGCGTAGTAGCGTCCCGCGCCTGCCGAGGTGATGCTGATGCCGTCACCACGGGCCACCATGTGCAGTTCGGCGTCGCGGGTACGCGCTTCGGCCACGATCGGCGCTGGTCCGGTCCGGTACTCATCCAGCAGCCAGTATCCCCGCCACGGGCCCGGTGAGGGCGGCGCGGCGATGATGGGCTCCAGCAGCAGGTCGCTGACGGAGACCGACTCGCGCCTGGCCAGCCGGTGGCCTTCGGGCAGGCAGGCGACGCGGGGCTCGGTGGTCAGCTCGAGGGTGACGATCCCGGCCAGGCCGACCGGGGGGCGCACGATCGCCGCGTCCACGTCATGGCCGCGCAGGCCGGCGGTGGGATCGGCGAAGTCGTATTCCACGCTCTGCAGGGCCTGGTCGGGCCGCCGTTCCAGGTAGGTGCGGACCAGGCGCGGCATGAGCTCCAGGCCTGCGCCGATGACGTAACCGAGGGTCAGCGGCCGGCCGGACCTGGCCGCCATCCGCTGCGCTACCCGGACCGCATCGTCGAGGTCGTCCAGGACGTGGGTCAGCAGGCTGGCAAAGACGCGGCCGGCATCGGTCAGCTCTACCGAGCGGGTGGTCCGCTCGAACAACGTCAGCTTCAGCTGGCGCTCGAGTTCCTTGACGGTCTCGCTGATCCACGGAGTGGACACGACGAGACGTTCGGCCGCACGGGAGAAGCTGAGTTCTTCCGCAACGGCGAGGAACGCTCGCAATTGGCGCAACGTGATGTTGAGGTTGGCGATGAGGCCTCCCGGTCCACGCGCTGATTGTTCGGCTTTAGCGAAAAGTCTGCTCAGTCGTTCGTCATTGTGCAAGGGCCTGGCTGCCCCTAGCGTGACAAGCGCGTCGTCACGTCTGAGCACTTCGATCCGTAGGAGCGGCCGACCATGGCACCCGAGGAGCCGGCATGACGACCCGCGACACTGGCGCTGCTGGTGACTGGCTGGCCATCAACACCATCCGCACGCTGACCATCGACGCAGTTCAGGCGGCTCAGTCAGGGCACCCGGGCGCCGCGATGGCGCTGGCGCCTGTCGGCTACACGCTGTGGAACGATGCGCTGCGGTACGACGTGACCGATCCGGCGTGGCCGAACCGGGATCGGTTCGTCCTGTCGGCCGGGCATGCCTCGATGCTGCTGTACTCACTGCTGCACCTGGCCCGGGTACGCCGCTCCCCCGGCGGCACCGGGCTGGCGGTGCCGCTGGCCGACATCAGGCGTTTCCGGCAACTGGGCAGCGTGTGCGCCGGGCATCCGGAGTACGGGCTGACCCCCGGGGTCGAGTGCACCACCGGGCCGCTCAGCACCGGCGCGGGTGCCAGCGTGGGCATGGCGATGGCCGGCCGGTGGCTGGCCCAGCACTTCAACCGCCCCGGCTTCGCGCTCTTCGACTACGCCGTCTACGCCGTGGCCGGTGACGGCTGCATGATGGAGGGACTGGGCCAGGAGGCCGCGTCCCTGGCCGGCCACCTGCGGCTGGGCAACCTGTGCTGGATCTACGACAGCAACCGGGTCACCATCGAGGGCCCCACTGAGCTGGCCTTCTCCGAGGATGTCCAGGCCAGGTTCCGCGCCTACGGCTGGGAGGTCCTGCACGTCGGCGATGTCGGGAACCTGGACGCGCTGCGCGCAGCGTACGCCGCGGCCCGGCGGTCGGCTGATCGCCCGACGCTCATCGTGGTCGACACGGTAATCGGGGTGGGCGCCCCGACCAAACAGGGCACCTCGGCCGCCCATAGCGAGCCGCTCGGAATCGATGAGGCACGGGCGGCCAAGCGTTCGTACGGGTGGCCGGAGGACGCGTCGTTCCTGGTGCCCGAGGAAGCGTACGCCCGGTTCACCGCGGGCGTCGGCGCCCGCGGGCACCGGGCCCGCCTGCAGTGGGGCCGGATGGCGGCGGGCTACCGGCACGCGCACCCGGAAATGTCTGCCGAACTCGACCTGATGATGGCCGGGACGCTGCCGGCGGGCTGGGATGCCGGGCTGCCGGAATTCTCTCCCGACGGCGGTGAGGTTGCCGGGCGGGCCGCGAGCGAGCAGGTGCTCAACGCCATCGCGCCGCGAGTCCCGTGGCTGCTCGGCGGCTCGAGCGATCTCGCGCCCTCGACCAAGGCGCGCCTGACGTTCCCTGCCGCCGGGGACTACCAGGCCGCCGGGTATGGCGGACGGAACCTGCACTTCGGCGCGCGCGAGGCGGCCGCCGCTGCCGCGGCCAACGGCATGGCCCTGTGCGGAGTCCGCCCGTTCCAGGCCGGCTTCCTGGTCTTCTCCGACTTCCAGCGCGGCCCGCTCCGGCTCTCGGCGCTGATGAAGCTGCCGGTCGTGCACCTCTACACGCACGACTCGATTTCCATGGGCGAGGACGGCCCCACCCACCAGCCGGTCGAGCAGCTGGCCTCGCTCCGGGCCATGCCCGGCGTGGTCGACCTGCGTCCCGCAGACGCCAACGAGGTTCGTGAAGCCTGGCGCGTCCTGCTGCCGATGACCAGCCGGCCGGCCGTGCTTGTCCTCAGCAAGCAAGACGCACCCGTCCTGGACCGGACCCGGTACGCACCCGCTAGCGGCCTGGCTCGCGGCGGCTACATCCTGGCCGAGCCGCCCGGCGGCCAGCACCCGGAAGCCATCATCATCGCCAGCGGCAGTGAAGTCGCCCTCGCCGCCGAGGCCTATGAGGACCTGCTGGCGGAAGGGCTGAACGTTCGCGTGGTCAGCCTGCCCTCATGGGCGCTGTTCGGGGAGCAAGACCAGTCCTACCGTGACCTGGTATTGCCACCGGACATCCTGCCGCGGGTGGCCGTGGAACAGGCATCGGCCCTGGGCTGGGAGCGCTGGACCGGCATGCACGGGACGATCATCGCCATGCGCTCGTTCGGCGCGTCAGGCCCGGGCTGTGATGTCCGGCAGCACTTCGGCTTCACCGCCGCGGCCGTAGCCGAGGCCGTCCGGGCTGCCGTTGACAGGAACCGCCGCAGCTCCCCGCCATCCGCCAATGGCCGAAAGGCAGTTCCGCTCGTGCCGCGGTGAGGCCAGCGCGACGGACCCGCATGAGCGTCCTTAGGCGCTGGAGCCGCGTCGATCGCCCTCCTGTCATGGCTGATCGGGGGATCGGTCCTGGTCTGCGGGCTATCTGCTGGCCGACGGGGTGGCTGGTGGGGTGGCTGGCGGGTCGGTGGCCTGGCCGATGAGGTCGCGGAGCTGGTGGCGTCCGGCGATGCCTAGCTTGGGGTAGGAGTTGTACAGGTGGTAGGCGACGGTGCGGGGGGACAGGAACAGGCGGTCGGCGATCTCGCCGTTGGTCAGGCCCTGGCTGGCCAGGATGACGATCTCGCGCTGCTGCGGGGTCAGGTCCGCGAGCGCGCCGGGCGCGGTGGCCGGCGCCTGGGCGGTGACGCCGCAGGCCCGCAGCTCTGCCTCGGCGCGCCGGACCCAGGGGGTGGCGCCCAGGCTGCGGAGGGTGTCCAGGGCCGCTGCGAGGACCGGCTTGGCGTCGTTGATGCGCCGCTGCCTGCGCAGCCATTCGCCGTAGTCGAGCTGGAGCTGGGCCCGCTCGAACGGCCAGGTCTCCCCGGCGGGGTCGGCCAGGGCCTTGGCGAAGTGGGCCTCGGCGCTGTCGGGCTCGGCGAGCAGCGCGCGGGCGCGGGCGGCGAGCTGGTCCAGCCGCGGTCCGGGTGCCGGGTCGACCTGGGCCAGCGCGCGTTCGATGAGCGTCTGCGCCTCCAGGCGGCGCTCCGCTCGGGCGGCGGCCGCGGCAAGGTCGGCGATGGCCAGGTAGGAGACGTGAGGGTGCAGCGGCGTGCCGTCGGCGTCGAACAGCGCGCGAAGCCGGGCGTACGCAGTCGCGTAGCTGCCGCCGGCCAGCGCGGCGATGCCCGAGGCGTGCCGGGCTCGTGCGGCGGTCGCACGGTCTGCGGTGGCGTCGATCCTGGCGAGGGCGCTGGCGATCAGCGGCGGTACCCGGTCGTGGTCGCCGCGCAGGGCGAGCACGGTCGCCGTGGCGAGGTCGGCGGAGGCGGCGATGGTATCCATCTTGTACGCGGCGGCAGTATCGGCGGTCTCCCTGGCGGTGGCGAGCGTCTCGTCCCACCGCCCGCCGTCGATGTAGGCCCATTGCAGCGCTGATAGGACGGGTCCGTAGCGGCCGCGCTCGCGCATTTGGCTGAGGTCTTCGCGCAGCATCCTGATGGCGAGGTCGGTCTCGTCCAGAAGCCAGGCTGTCGCGCCGATGTCGGCTGGTGAGTCGACTGTCCCGCTGGCGATCCGGCGCAGGGAGGCAATGAGCTCTCCCCTCTCCCTGAACGGGTCCGTGCTTGCTCTTATCCACAGGGGAATGCTGTCGGCCAGGTTGGCTGCCCAGTCCGCGCTCTGCTGCGGCGGCTCGTGCATTCTACTGAAGGTGGTTAGCACCGCCTGGCGGGCGGCCGGGGTCCCAGAGTGGTAGGCCACCGTCGCGGCCAGCCCGATGGCGCTCCAGGCTATTGGTAGCCGGGACGGCGCCTGCTCGGCGACGGAGAGGAGCGCGGGCAGCGCGTCGGCGTGCCGGTTGGACCAGATAAGTGCCCAGCCCGATAGGTAGCGGGCGGTGATCCGCAGTTCCGGGTCCGTGGTCAGCGTGAGGACCCGGGCCGCCAGTTCCTGCACCCAGTCAGACTGCCCGGTGTGGCGGGCGACTTCGCCGGCGGCCAGCAGCCGCCGCGCCTGATCGGGCTTGCCCGGGCTGAGCTCGGCGGCGCGTTCCAGAGCCCGCGCGGCGGCCGCGTCGCCGCCGCGCCGCCGCGCCTGGGCGGCGGTTTCCTCCAGCAGCAAGGCCACCCGCTCGTCGGGTTTCAGTGCGGCCGCTGCCAGATGCCAGGCGTAGCGGTCGGGCTGGCCGCCGAGGGTGCCCGCCATCGTCAGGTGCGCCGCGGCGCGCTCGGCGAACGGGGCGGCGTGGTAGACCGCCGCGCGTACCAGCGGATGGCTGAACCGTATTCCCGCGCTGTCCACCTCGATCAGGCCCGCGTTCTCGGCCGGGACGAGCGCCCCGGCGGTCAGCCAGGGCACGTCCGCGGGCATGTCCGGGCTGTCAGCGACGGCGGCGAGCAGCAGCGCCTGCCGTGTCGCCTGGGGCAGGGCGCGGTACTGGGCGGTGATGATCGCGGCCAGCCGCTGCGTGGGCGGCAGCGGCTCGCTGGCCCACCGCCGCCCGGCCGCCGGGTCTGCCGCGATCACCCTCGCCAGCTCGATCAGCGCCATCGGGTTGCCGGCCGCCTGCCCGAGCACCTGCTCCCGGGCCCGCCCGTGCGGCGGGTCCGGCTGGGCATCCAGCAGCCGCGCCGCATCCACGGTGCCCAGCGGCTCCAGCCGCAGCTCGGGGTAACCGCGCTCGAACCCCACGGGCGGCGCCGCGCCCCGCGCGGCCACCAGCAGCGCCACCCGCTCGGATTCCAGCCGCCGCGCGGCGAACGCCAGCGCGTCCACCGACGCCGGGTCCACCCACTGGCCGTCGTCGATCAGCACAAGCACCGGGCCGTCCTCCGCCAGCACCGACAGCAGCGTCAGCACGGCGAGGCCGGTCAGCAGCGGATCGGGGGCCACCGGGTCGGGGGACAGCGCGAGCGCGCCGAGCAGTGCTTTGGCCTGCCGGTCCGGCAGGTCCGCCACCCGGTCAAGCACCGGGCGCAGCAGCTGGTGCAGGCCGGCGAACGCCAGGTCCTGCTCGGACTCCCGGCCGGCCGCGGATAGCACCCGCAGCCCCGCCGACCTGGCCTGCTGTTCCGCATCGGCGAGCAGGACGGTCTTGCCCATCCCCGCCTCGCCCAGCAGCACCAGCACCCGGGTGTCCGGCAGCGGCGGATCCACGAACCCCCGCAACCGGGACAGCTCAGTATCCCGGCCGATGAGCTCGCTGCCGCTGGCCAAACCGCCAAACCCCTTACGCCGTCCCCGGGCCCACTATAGGCAGCCAGGCTGTCCTCCCAGAAGGCGAAGTACCAGTCAGGTTGCCGATACCGCCCGCCTGTGCCACGGCGCAGGGTACCGCTATGGATGACATTCGCCCGGCACCACGGCCCGTGGCGGCGCGGTGTCCTATGTAAGGGTCGGCCGGGAGAACACCGCCGCGATCCGGATCTACTACGAGGACCACGGACAGGGCCCCCCGGTAGTCCTCGTGCACGGCTACCTGCTGGACGGGCATTCGTGGGAGAAGCAGGAAACGGCCCTGCTGGCCGCCGGGTACCGCGTCATCACCTACGACCGGCGGGGCTTCGGCGCCTCAAGCAGGCCGAGCGTTGGATATGACTACGACACGCTCGCCGCCGACCTCGCGGTGCTGCTTGACCAGCTTGACCTGCGCGAGGTGGTGCTGGCCGGTTTTTGCGCGGGGACCGGGGAGGTGACCCGCTACCTGGGAACCTACGGCCACAGACGGGTGCGCGCTGCCGTGCTGCTGGCCCCGCTGCCGCCCTGCCTGCCACGCGGACGGGACAACCCGGACGGGGTTGACCGCGGCGTTCTCGACGAGTTCATCAGCCAGATCAGTGCCGACCGGCCCGCCGCGACCAAGACGTTCCTGGACCGGTCCTACAACATCGACCTGCTCGGCGGGGTCCGGGTCAGCGACCAGGCATGGCAGAACAGCTTCCACGTCGCCATCGGGGCATCCGCGGCGGCCGCGTCAGGCTGCGCCGCCGCGTGGCTGGAGGACTTCCGCGGTGATCTGGCCCGAATTATCGTCCCGGTGCTGGTCATTCAGGGCACTCAGGACAGGATCACGCCACCCGAGGTCACCGGGAACCGGCTGCCCGCACTACTCCGCGATGCCCGGCACGTGACCATACCCGACGGCCCGCACGCGATCATCTGGACGGACGCGGACCAGGTCAACCAGGCGTTCCTCAGCTTCATCCGCACCGGGATTTACCCGCCCGGATAGCGCCGTGAACAGCCGCCCGTAAGCACAGCCAATGCCGGTGCCGGGTGGATGACGTCGCACCATCCTGGCGTCTATGACCCATGACGCGGTGTGGCAGTACTCCAAATTCACCCCCACGGGGGGCGGGCGGCGGGCCTAGTCAACATGCCGATACCGCTCTGATCGGCGCGCGAGCCACGCTGGACCTGTAATCGACGACCCGGATCCGCGTGGCCAGCTCGCGGATCACCGGGCCGGAAGACCAGACCAGCCCGAAGGAGTGGACTATGTCCCCGCAAACCAAACCAAGCATCGTGTTCTGCCACGGGATCTGGGCCGACGGCTCATGCTTCAACAAACTGGTCCCGCCGCTGCAGGCGGAGGGATACGAGGTGGTTTCTGCCCAGTACGGGCTCAACTCCAGCGTCGACGACGCGGCCGCGGCGGTGCGCTACTTCGGGCAAGTCAACAACCCGATCATCCTGGTCGGCCACTCCTACGGAGGAGCGGTCATCACCGCCGCCGGCACCGATGACCGCGTCGCCGGACTGGTCTACATCGCGGCACTGGGGCCCGATGAGACCGAGACCTCGCAGAGCGAGCAGGACAAGTTCCCGGTCACCCCGGCCTTCACCCAGGCCGTCGTCGCCGACGGGCGCGTCTGGATGAAGCCGTCGGCCATCGGGTGCTTCTGCGGAGACCTGCCCGAGGAAGAGCAGAAAGTCGTCTGGGCGACGGCCAACCCCCCGGCGGCGACCTTGTTCGCCCAAAACGCCCCGGGCGTGGCCTGGAGGACCAAGCCGTCCTGGTACATCGTGGCCAACAACGACCAGGCCGTCCACCCGGAACTCGAGCGGGCCGCGGCCAAGCGGATGGGCGCCACCACCTACGACATCGACAGCAGCCACGTCCCCATGCTGTCGCACCCCGGCTTCGTCCTCGACGTCATCCGCGCCGCCGCGGCAGGCGTTTGAGCCGCGCCTTTCTGAGCCCCTGCTCCTCTACGGGGCGAGCAGGGTCTCAGAAACGGCGACCACGAACAGGTCGTCCCCACCGGCTTCAGCCGGCTACCGGCGGAGTGGTGTTCATGAAAGCAATCAGCACGGACTCCCGGTCAGGGCAGCGGACCGCTGGCAGCAGCGCGGTCGTGTTCTTGCACGGCCATCAGCTTGAGGGCAACGTGGCCCGGGCGGTGACGGCCGAGGCGGCAGGCACGTTCGTGCTGGTCCTGGCCATCACCAGCGCCGCCGTAGCGGCGGGCTTGTCCCGGCCGGTGGCCGGGGCCCCGTACGGGTCCCTGGCGGTGCCCGTCGCGGGCGGCCTGGCGCTCGCGATCGCGGTCGCGGGTCTCGGCCACGTTTCCGGTGCCCACCTCAACCCGGCGGTGACGCTCGGGCTCGCCGCCAGCAGGCGCTTCCCCTGGGCCTATACACCCGGCTACGTCCTCGCCCAGTTCGCCGGCGCGACAGCCGCGGCCGCGGTCACCTGGGGCTTGTACGGGAATCAGGCCAGGTCGATCGCCCACCTCGGCGCCACCGCCCCGGCCGCCGGGGTTTCCGCGGGGCGGGTCCTCGCGGCCGAAGCCGTGGTCACCTTCGTGCTTGTCCTGGTCGTCGTGGCGGTGGCCACCGACACCCGGGTCCCGCGGGGCATCGCCGCCATCGCCATCGGCGCGGCCCTCGCGGTCGCCATCGTGATCAGCGGTCCGGTCAGCGGCGCGGGCGTCAACCCGGCCCGGGCGATCGGGCCGATGATCCTGGCCGGCCACTTCTCCGACTGGTGGGCCTACCTCACGGCGCCGCTGGCCGGAGGCGTAGCGGCCGTCGCCCTCTACGACAGGTTCCTGCGGGCCGGCAGCCCACCTGCCTAGGGGCGTTCGCGTAGGTCACGAGCGTGCGGGCGCCACCGTCGGCGAGGCGCCGGGCAGCCACTCCATCTACCTGTCCCAGCCCAGGCCGTGGCCGACCTGATTCGACAGGCCGCAGGCGCTGCGCGCTAACCCGTTCCAGCCCCAGCAGGCGGCCGGTAACGCCAGGTGAGTACCCGAAGGGAGGCTGGCGGCTACCCGCCAGCCGCCGCCTGGCACGGGCCCGGAGCTCAGCTGGCCGCCATGAGCCTTGACCCGTTCTGTCATCCCGAGCAGCCCGGCGCCGCCGCGGCCGTCAAGTTCGAGGGGCGCGGATCTGGCTGGCCCGTTGCTGATGTCGACGTTCAGGCCGGTGGCTGTCACCTCCAGGGTCACCGATACGGGTGCGCCCGGGGCGTGCTTCATGGAGTTGGTAAGCCCTTCCTGGATGATGCGCAGGGCGTCGGCGGCAATGGCAGGCGAGGGCACGTGGTGCCCGGTCCCGCGGAAGGTAACGTCAGTTCCTGTCGCCCTGACCGCGTCGACAAGGTGGTCGGCGAGCTCGAGCAGTGAGTCAGGCGAGGTGCCGTCCCGGCCAAGCAGCGTCGCGGCCCGGGTGATCTGCTCATCTGCCTGGCCCGCCGCGGTCACGATGTCGGCGAACGTGGCCGCCATCGACTCTGGCCGCGTCTGGCTGCGTACCTGGCCGGCCCTGGCCTGGATCACCACGGCCGTCAGCCAGTGGGCCACGGTGTCGTGGAGCTCTCGCGCTAGGTGAACCCGTTCGTAGCGGACCGCCTCGTCCGCGTACCGCGATCGTTCTGCCTCGAGCAGTTCTCCCGCCTCAGTCAGCTCCGCAGCCAGCCGGCGGCGTGACCGGACGAACTCTCCGGCCGCCCAGGGACCGAACGCGACCATCAGGAAGAACGGGTTGAAGACGGGATTGATGACCTCGGCCGTAGCCGCCAGCAACGCTGGCCCCGCGATCGTGCGCCGCCACCCTCCCGCGTCACCCAGGCGGTAGCTGAGCACGAACGTCACGGCAAGAACCGGAATGAGATAGACCAGGCTGGCGGTGCCGCCACGCGATCCCGCGGCGGCGATGATCAGCGCGGCCGCTATCGTCGCGGCGGGGAGATGACGGGCCCGCCAGCACAGGCACGCCGGCAGGAGCAGGGCCAGGTACTCCATTGCCGGGCCTAGGGGCCAGCAGCCGGCTGGTGCCGCAGGTCCTGGATCAGCGCCCGGATCATCGAGAGGCCATCCCGCCCGCACGCCTCGATCTCGGTGAACGCGGCCCGCGCCAGTTCCGGGTCGGCGGGCCCATCGGGACAAGCCGTGGCGTGGTGGCCGTTCCTGGCCGCGTCGGAGATCCGGTCGAGATTGACCCGGAGTAGCGCATCCAGGTCACCGGTCACACGTTCTCTTTCCACCATGACGGACAGCGCTGCCGTGCGCTCCCGCTGCGCGGCCAGGTCCGCGTTGCGGCGGCGCAGCTCCGCGATCGCCTCAAGGCGCTGGCCCGCCAGGCGTCCTATCCCGCAGAACGCGAGGATCGCCGGGACGCCGAGAACGAGGAATCCCGGTCGGAGGTTGGGGTCGGAGAACGCCTGAGCCACCGTCGCCATCAGGGCGAGGACGATGCACAGGGCGGTACGCCGGCTCCAGGGCCGCACGCCAGCGCAGGCGGTGGCGTAAAGAAGCGCCGGGAGCGTGCCGCCGCAGCGCACCATCGACCCGAAGACCAGGGCGTTGAGCACCGCCGCGGCGAGCAGGACCGCTAGCGTCAGCGTCGGCGCCCGGTACGCCCACGCGACCGGGACCGTCATCGCCAGCACCCCGGCCGCCGCCGCCACGCCGCCGTGCGGATGCCCGTTATGAGTGACACCGAGGACCAGTACGGCCGCGAAGGCGCTGAGTCCCGCGGCAAGGACGATCCCGGTCGCGACCCAGGCCCGCCCGGCCGACGGGAGTACCCCGGGCTCAGCAGCGCTCACTCCCCTAACGGTACGCTCCGATGGGTGGCCGAGACAGACCTGATCACCATCGTGGTCGCAGATGACCAGCGCCTTATCCGCGACGGCATCCGCGTCATCCTCGACCAAGAACCGGGAATGCGCGTGGTCGGCGAGGCCTCCGACGGGCTGGAGGCGGTCGGCGTCGTCGCGCGTCTTCGTCCCCGCGTGGTGCTGATGGATATCCGGATGCCCGTGCTGGACGGCCTGGAAGCGGCCAGGCGGATCCTCCAGGCGTCCCGGGCCACCAGCGTGCTGATGCTGACCACCTTCGACGACGACGAGTACATCTACCGGGC
>Ga0209693_10001118_pt1 | contig 11338 bp, 8 predicted proteins | sample HubBroMetageWRM3_FD_188345 | JGI IMG/M metagenome (GOLD analysis project Ga0209693, IMG submission 188345) | Warmed soil microbial communities from the Hubbard Brook experimental Forest, New Hampshire - Hubbard Brook CCASE Soil Metagenome WRM 3... | ecosystem: Environmental > Terrestrial > Soil...
CAGCGTGCCGGAGGCGTCGGTCGGGTCGGTGGCGGGCTCGCCGGTCAGCCTGGTCCGCAGCCAGTCCTTGGGCGAGAGCATCCAGCGGGCGCGCCGGTAGGCGTCGGGCTCGTGCCTGGACAGCCAGAGCAGGATCGGGCCCGCCATGCCCGCCGACGGGGCGTTGCCGAGCCGGGCCAGCAGGTCCGCGGACAGCCGCCGGTAGTCGTCCACCTCGGCGGACGCCCGGCCGTCCAGCCATACGATCGCCGGACGGAGAACCACGGCCCGTTCTGAATAAAGAATAAGGCCGTGCATCTGTCCGACGACGGCCAGGCCCGCGACCTCAGCCGGAGCGGGACCTAGGGCCGCGCGCACCGCGCCGCGGGCCGCCCGCCACCACTGCTCCGGGTCGGTCTCGGCCCAGCCGTCCCGCGGCGCGGCGACCTGGTAGCCGGCGACGCCGCGGCCGAGCACGGTGCCGTCGGCGGCAAACCGCAGCGCCTTGACCCGGCTGGTGCCCAGGTCGAGCCCGAGCACCGCGGTCCGCGCCGGGGCGCGGGTCAAAGGGTCAGGTTGAGCATCATCGGCTGGTCGGGATGCGCCGAGCCGCCGACCGGCTCCGCGGTCAGCACCAGGTGGTCGCCGGGGCGCAGCCCGGAGACGATCACCGGGGTAATCATGCTGTCGCTCAGCGGCGGCAGCATCTCGACCGGGCGGGCTCCGGCCGGCCCGACCAGCCACAGCTCGTAGCCGCGGGCGGCTGACAGCGGGCGCAGGCCCTTGGCGGTGAACACCAGCGCGTCCTTGGAACCCGACACCACGACGTCGACCGTCCCGCCGCCGAGCACCTGCCTGGTCGTCATGTGGGCGTCCTTCGCGGTCAGCACGGCGGCGATCTGCTGGCTGCTGGTGACGTCATCGTCGAGTTGCTGCTGCATGCTGCCGTTGTTGACGCCGAAGGTCACGAGCAGGGCGATCAGGGCGACGGCGAACGCGCCGCCCGCCAGCGCCAGGCGGTTCGGCCAGGTGAGCACGCTGATGCCGCGCAGCCAGCCGGACGCCATGGCCGTCCTGGAGTCCGCGGCGGCGGCTTTCGGCGGCTGCTGCCTGGTCTGGGCGGCGGCGGCCATCACCCGCTCCTTCAGGCCGGCCGGCGGGCTCGTCGCGCTGGCGGCGGCCAGCCTGGCGGTGGCCTCGCGCAGGCCGTCGACCTCCCTGGCGCACTCATCGCACCGGTCCAGGTGCCGCTCGAAGTGCGCCCGGTCCGACGGGGCGATCGCGTCCATCACGTACGCCCCGGCAAGCGTGTGCGGTTCGTGTGCCGCGTTCCGGCCTATGGTTATGCCACTCAGCTTCATTCCGCCACCCCCAGGCAGTCTCGTAGCCGGATCAGCGCGTCCCGCATCCTGGTCTTCACCGTGCCCTGCGGCACGCTGAGCAGGCTGGCGACCTGGCCGTAGGTATAGCCGCCGTAGTAGGCCAGGGTGACCGACTCGCGCTGCAGTTCGGTCAGCGTGCCCAGGCAGCGCCGGACGCGCTCGCGCTCAAGACCCGACTCCACGGCCTCGGCCACCTCGTCGAACGGGATCTCGGAGGTGGCGATGCGCCGCTCGCGTTCGGTTTCCTTCTGCACGCTCCGGACCCTGTCCACCGCCCGGCGATGAGCCAGCATGCTGACCCAGGCCATGACGCTGCCCCGCCCGGCGTCGAACGTCGAGGCGTTCCGCCACACCTCGAGCAGCACCTCCTGGGTGACCTCCTCGGACTGGGCCGGGTCGCGGATCACGCGCCTGACGATGCCGAAGACGTGGGCGGAGATGCGATCGAAAACGGCGTCGAACGCGGCGGCGTCGCCGCGCGCGACCAGCACGATCTGGGCGGCGAGGTCGGCACCCTGCGCCTGATGACCCGGCCTCGCGGGCTCGCCCGAGCCTTGACTGTCCATGACCGTCATGATTTCTATTCGTAGCAGCAGGCGCTATGGTTTGGCTTCCGGCCAGGCATCTCATCTTTTCGTCTTCCCGTCTTTGCCTGCTCGCCGGAGGAATCGATCTGGTCCGGCAATCCCCCGCCGCATCGGCAACGAATAAGGGGCATGACGATGGAGGGCAGTAGCAGGCGCCGGGCAGGTCTGGGCGCCATCGCAGGCGTGCTCGCAGCGGGGGCCGCGCTTGGGGTGGGACAGCTCGTGGCCGGCCTGACGGGCGCCAACGGGTCGCCCGTGGTCGCGGTCGGGCAACTCCAGATCGACTTCACGCCGCCGTGGCTGAAGAACTTCGCCATCAATGAGTTCGGCTCGGACGACAAGCTCGTGCTCGTCTGCGGGATCCTTGCCGTGCTGGCCATCTTCGCCGCCGTGATCGGGGCCGCGGCGACGCGGAGGCTGGCCTACGGGATGGCGGGGCTTGCCGTCTTCGCGATCGTCGGGCTGGCGGCGGCGGCGACCCGGCCGACCGCCACCTTCCCCAGCCTGCTGCCCACGCTCTTCGCGACGGCCGCCGCGGCGGTCGTGCTGCGGATCTTGATACCGCTGACCGGACCGGCGGTGACCGGGGGGGCACCGCCGGTCCGGGCTGCTCGGCCTCCGCGCAGGGAGCTGGACGTTTTCGACGTGCCGGATGCGCCGGACCTGCCGGGTGCGCCGGACTTGCCTGGTTCTCGGGAACCTTCTGGTTCTCGGGAACCTTCGCCCCGCTCCTCGGCTGCGAAGCCGGTCCCGGCAGATGGGCAATGGGCTCCGCAGCGCAGGAGCTTCATTGGCGCAAGCACGGCGACGGTGGCGGTGGCGGCCGCGGGCGGGCTTGCCGGGCGGCTGCTCGCGGAGCGGAGCAGCGTTACGCAGGCGCGGAACTCGCTGCACATCCCCAAGCCCAAGGAGACGGTGCCCGCGCTGCCCGCGGGCGTCAACCTGGACGTGCCGGGCATCAGCCCGTTCATCACGTCCAACAACAACTTCTACCGGGTGGACACGGCCATCGTGCTGCCGCAGGTCGCGCCGTCGAGCTGGCAGCTGCGGATTCACGGCATGGTGAGCCGCGAGATCACGCTCAGCTTCGACGAGCTGCTCAAGCGGCCGCTGCTCGAGGACTATGTCACGTTGTGCTGCGTGTCCAACCCGGTCGAGGGCCCGTACATCGGCAACGCGCTGTGGCTGGGCACCAGCCTGGCCAGCCTGCTGCGCGAGGCCGGGATCCAGGCCGGGGCCGATCAGCTGCTGTGCACGTCGGTAGACGGCTTCACGTCGGGCACTCCGATCCAGACCGTCATGGACGGCCGCGACGCGATGCTCGCGATCGCGATGAACGGCCAGCCGCTGCCGGTCGCGCACGGCTTCCCGGCGCGGATGGTGGTGCCGGGGCTGTACGGGTACGTGTCGGCGACCAAGTGGGTCACCGACATACAGGTCACCAAGTTCTCCGAGGCCTACGCCTACTGGGCGCAGCGCGGCTGGTCACAGCAGGCGCCGATCAAGACCGAGTCCCGGATCGACGTGCCGAACGGCTCGAGCCAGATAAATGCGGGCCGGACCGCGGTGGCCGGGGTGGCGTGGGCGCAGCACAAGGGCATCGACGCCGTGCACGTGCGGGTGGACAGCGGCCCGTGGAACGAGGCGACGCTGGCCACGGTGCCCGGCATCGACACCTGGCGGCAGTGGGTATGGGAGTGGGATGCCACCAGCGGGAGCCACCTGATCGAGTGCCGGGCGACCGACAAGACCGGCTACACGCAGACCGCCGCGGAGGCGCCGCCGGAGCCGAACGGCGCGACGGGGTATCCGATGATCCAGGTGTCGGTCGGGTAGCCGCGGCCCTGGTAGCCGGGCTCGGTCTGGCCTTGGTTTTAGGCGGCGAGGGACTCGGCGCGGCCGGCCAGCTGGGTGAGCATGGCGGTGGCGGCGGCGTCCATGGTCTGGGTGGGCTGCAGGCGCCCGGCGTCGTCGAGGTGCTCGCGGATGGCCTGGATGCTCACCGGCGTGTCGGCAGGCACCATGTTGAGCGCGGAAAGGACCGGCTCGAGCGCGCGGGCGGCATTTGCGCCGCCGGAGGCCCCGCCGTAGCTGACGATGCCCGCGGGCTTGTTCTGCCATTCCTGGTGCAGGTAGTCGAGGGCGTTCTTGGTGGCCGCGTTGAACGTGTGGTTGTACTCGGGGATGACGAAGACGAACGCGTCGGACCTGTCGACGACCGCGCTCCAGTCCATCGTGTGCTGATGGACGTACCGGCGCTGCCGGGGATGGTTCGGCTCGTCGAAGAACGGCAGGTTCAGTTCGGCCAGGTCGGTCACCTCGACCTCGAAGTCGTCCTGCTGCTTCGCCCGATGAGCGACCCAGTCGGCGACGGTCGGCCCGACCCGGCCGGGACGGGTGCTGCCGATGATGACCTGTAGGACGGGCTTGGCCATGCATGCCTCCTAGTTACTTGAACTTTCAACGGTTTCTTCAAGCCGCCGGGAGGCTCCGTTATTCCCCGCCATATTCCGTTTGCCTAGTTGACCGCCCTGCGGTGTTTCGGACCGCGTCGGGGGGTTAGGTAAGTTAGGTAATAAGGGGAGAGATCCGCGGCTCAACGTGAGGTTGTAACGATGACAATCCCGATGCGCAGAGACGAAGATCCTGACCCTGAGCCGCCGAGTTCTCTCGGCCCCGCACGCAGGCTGGATCCGACCACGCTGTGGGCGGGCGGCGCGGCCACCGCGGTGGTGGCGGCGCTGATCGCCCTGGTCGGCATCCTCGTATGCCGTTGGCTGTTCACCATCCCGATCCTGGCCCCGCGCAACGACGGCGCCTGGGGCGACGTGTCGACCGGAGGCTACGTGCTCGCGGCGGCCGCGGTTGCGCTGGCCGCGACGGCGATCATGCACCTGCTGCTGATCGCCACGCCGCGGCCGCAGGTGTTCTTCGGGTGGATCATCGGACTGGCGACGGTTGTCGCGGTGGTCTACCCGTTCAGCACCAGCGCCCCGTTGTCGCAGAAGGCGGCCACGGGCCTGGTCAACCTGGTGCTCGGGATCGCGATAGGGACGCTGATCGGCAGCGTTTCTGAGCGCTCGCGGCGCAGGGTGATAACCGGCGGGTACCAGCCCCCCAGCTACCCGCCTACCCGCACGCCGGGCGACGAATACCGCTGACCGGTCCGGGCTACCCGCGTCCCGAGTCCTCTCGCGCTGCGGGCCCTGGCGCATCCGGCGCGGATGGCGGATGGCGGATGGCCATCCTCGGGCATCTCGTGCTGGACGCCGTGCTTGCCACCGGGGACGCGGCGCGGATGCTGCAGGCATTTTAGTTAGTTAGCGAAATGAAACTACTAGGCTTGCTGTTAATCTGTCGGCGGGGCGAGAGGGGGGCGACGCTGTCGAGGACGCTGTCGAGGAGGACAGAGAGAACGGCAAGCACGAGGGCTTCGGGACGCGGGTGGCTGCGGCGGCTGGCGGGGTACTGCTGGCGTTATCGCCGCACCGTCATCATCTCGCTGGGCGGCGCGCTTGTGGGCACGGCGGCGACGGCCTCGATCCCGCTGATACAGCGGCAGATCATCGACAACGTGATCGTCACGCACAGGCAGTCGATCTGGCCGCTGGCCTGGCTGCTGATCGGCGTGGCCGCGGTGAACTTCGGCGGCACCTACCTGCGCCGTTACAAGGGCGGCCAGCTTTCCCTTGACGTCCAGCACGACCTGCGCACCGAGCTGTTCGACTCGCTGTCCCGCCTGGACGGGGCACGCCAGGACGAGATCCACACCGGGCAGCTGGTGGGACGGTCCATATCCGACCTGAACATGGTGCAGGGCATCCTGTCCATCGTGCCGATCACGCTCGGCAACCTCGCGCTGTTCATCTTGTCCCTGGGCATCATGGTGGTGCTCTCGCCGGTCCTCACGATCGTGACCGTGACGGTCGCGCCGGCGCTGTGGATGATCGCGCTCGCGTCCAGGCGCCGGCTGTTCCCGGCGAGCTGGCACGCGCAGCAGCAGTCGGGTGACGTGGCCGGCATCGTGGACGAGGCCATCGGCGGCGTGCGCGTGGTCAAGGGCTTCGGGCAGGAAGAGCAGGAGCAGGAGCGGCTGGAAGAGGCGAGCTCACGGCTGTTCGCGTCCCGGCTGCGGATGATCAGGCTGACGGCGCGGTACAACCCGGCGCTTTCCGCCCTCCCGGCGCTTGGCATGGTGGGCGTGCTCGCCCTCGGCGGCTGGCTGGCGATTCACGGCTCGATCACCCTCGGCACGTTCCTCGCGTTCTCCGCCTACCTGGCGCAGATGAGCGGTCCGGTCCGCACGCTCACGATGATGGTCACCATCGGGCAGGAGGCGCGGGCCAGCGTTATCCGGGTGTTCGACATCATCGACTCACGCCCGGTCATCACCGACAAGCCGGACGCGATCGCGCTCCCCGCGGACGCCAACGGGATCACCTTCGACGATGTCAGGTTCGGCTACGATCCCGCGCAGCCGGTGCTGCGCGGGCTATCGCTCCGCGTCGAGCCCGGCGAGACGGTCGCCGTGGTCGGCGCGTCGGGCTCGGGCAAGTCCACCATCGCGCAGCTGCTGCCCCGGTTCTACGACCCGCAGGCCGGCTCGGTCCGGATCGGCGAGCACAACGTAGCGGACGTGACCAGGGAGTCCCTGCGCGCCGCGATTGGCCTGGTGATGGAGGACAGCTTCCTGTTCTCGGACACGGTGACCGCCAACATCGCCTACGGGCGGCCGGACGCCACCAAGGAACAGGTCATCGCCGCGGCCAAGGCCGCTCAGGCACACGAGTTCATCGTCAGGCTCCCGCTGGGCTACGACACCGTCGTGGGCGAGCAGGGCCTCACCCTGTCCGGCGGCCAGCGGCAACGGGTGGCGCTGGCCAGGGCGCTTGTCACCGACCCGCGGCTGCTGCTGCTCGACGACGCGACCTCGGCCATCGACCCGCGGCTTGAGGCGGAGATCCACACCGCGCTGCGCGAGATCATGCGCGGGCGCACCACGCTGATCATCGCGCACCGCAGGTCGACGCTGAACCTGGCCGACCGGATCGTGGTCATCGACGATGGCAGGGTCGCTGACAGCGGCACCCATGCCGAGCTCAGCGAGCGCTGCCCGCTGTACCGGGAGCTCATCACGGGCCCTGACGATCCGGCGGCGGGGACCGGCCCCGTCCGCAGCCTGGTCCGGCCGCGGGCGAGCGGCACCGTGGAAGAGGTGCTTGACGGGCGATCGCTCGCCGCGGTCAGCACGATCACCGCGGCGGGCGGGCGCGCACGCGGCCGCGGCGGGGCCGGCGCTCCTCCCGGCGGCGGGGCCATCACCGGGATGTTCGCCAGCCTGCCGCCCTCTCCCGAGCTGCTCGCCCAGGTCGGTGCGCTGCCGCCGACCAAGGACGTGCCGGACGTGGATCTGCGCAAGGCCCGTGCTGGGGACCAGCAGTTCACGCTGCGCAGGCTGCTGCGGCCGCTCACGCTCGCGCTGGTCGTCGGGCTGATCCTGGACGGCCTGGACGCGGTCGCCGGACTCGCGCTGCCGGCGCTGGTCAGGACCGGCATCGACCACGGCATCGAGACCAAGGTCTTCCACGCGATCATCGTCGTGTCCCTGATCGGGCTGGCCATCGTGGCCGCCGACTGGGTGGTCAACATCGCCGAGACGATGGTGGTCGGGCGGAACGGCGAGCGGCTCCTGTTCACCCTGCGGGTCAAGCTCTTCGCGCAGCTGCAGCGCCTCGGCCTGGACTTCTACGAACGCGAGCTGTCCGGCCGGATCATGACGAGGATGACCTCGGACGTAGACGCGTTGTCCTCGTTCTTGCAGACCGGGCTGATCACCATGGTGAGTTCGGTGCTCACGTTCTTCGGGGTGCTGGCCGCGCTGCTCATCATCAACCTGCGGCTCGGCCTGGCCGTCCTGGTCATCTTCCCGGTGCTGGTGGCGGCGACGCTGATCTTCAGGTCGAAGTCGGCGAAGGCCTACAGCGAGGCGCGGGACAAGGTGGCGGCCGTCAACGCCGACTTCGCGGAGAACGTGGCCGGGCTGCGGGTCACCCAGGCGTTCCGCCGCGAGCAGGTCAACAGGGACCGGTTCGGCAGGCTCAGCCACGCGTTCCGGGTCTCCCGGCTGCGCGCGCAGCGCTACATCGCGATCTACTTCCCGTTCGTTCAGACGCTGTCCACGGTGGCGGGCGCGGTCGTGCTCGTCATCGCGACCGGCGAGATCCACAACGGGTCGCTCACCGCCGGCGCGCTGATCGCCTACCTGCTCTACATCGACATGGTCTTCTCCCCCGTCCAGCAGCTGTCCCAGGTCTTCGACGGCTACCAGCAGGCGATGGTCGGGCTCCGCCGGATCACCGACCTGCTGCGCCTCGGCACGTCGACCCCGCCCGCGGCCCGGCCGGTCGTGGCGGGCAGGCTGCGCGGCCGCATCGAGCTGCGGGATGTGAGCTTCAGCTATTCGGGTACCGACGCCAACGCGCTTGCCGACGTCAACCTGACCGTCGAGCCCGGTGAGACCGTTGCCCTGGTCGGCCAGACCGGGGCGGGCAAGTCCACGCTGGTCAAGCTCATCGCGCGGTTCTACGACGTGACCGGAGGGGCGGTCCTCGTCGACGGCGTCGACGTCCGCGACTACGACCTGGCCAGCTACCGGCACCGGCTCGGCGTGGTACCGCAGGAGTCTTACCTGTTCGCCGGGACGGTCCGGGATTCGATCGCGTACGCCCGCCCGGACGCCAGCGACGCCGAGGTCGAGGCGGCAGCGCGCGCGACCGGGGCGCACGACATGATCATGAGCCTGCAGGGCGGCTACGGCCACGAGGTATCCGAGCGCGGCAGGAACCTGTCCGCTGGCCAGCGGCAGCTCATCGCGCTGGCCAGGGCGCAGCTGGCCGACCCGGCCATCCTGCTGCTCGACGAGGCGACCGCCGCGCTCGACCTGGCTGCGGAGGCGGCGGTGAACCGCGCGATCAGCGAGCTGACCGCGGCTCGCACCACTCTGGTGGTCGCGCACCGGCTCACCACGGCCGCCCGCGCCGACCGCATCGTGGTCCTCGACCAGGGCCGCATCGCCGAGGCCGGCACCCACTCCGAGCTGCTCGCGGCGGGCGGCACCTACGCCGCCCTGTGGGACGCCTTCACCGGCGAATCCGAGCTGGTCGCCTAGGTCGATACGGGCACGGGGGCCCACGGAGCCCGCTGGAGCGGGCACCGGGGCCCACGGAGCCCGCTGGAGGGCGCACGCCAACTATCCAGACGGCCGCTCGACCTGCCGGTTGACTATCGAAGCGATGATCCGGGTCTGATCGCCCCGTTCCGGCCAGCCGCGGTCAGGCCGGCCGGGCGGCCTGGTGCGGTGGCGACGGGTGGTGCGAGCGGGACGGGAGCCGGGCCAGATTCCCGGATTTCCCGGGAGGATCCGGGTCTGCGGGAGGATCGGGGGGATTCCCGTGCACCAAAAGCTCCCGGAAGCCCGGATCCTCCCAGACATCTTTCCGGCCCGCGATCCAGAAGGGGGCAGCGGGGCACACGAGACCCCTGCGCGCGGGCCCGAAAACGGGCACCGGGGCACACCGCACCCGCAAGAGCGGGCCACGCCAACTGTGCAGACGGCCGCTTGGCCTGCCGGTTGACTATCGAAGCGACGATCCAGCTCTGACCGCCCGTTCTGGGCCAGACACCATCGGCCGACCGGCCGGCGCCTGGCGCGGAAGCGGCAGGTGATGCGAGCGGGACTGGATTCGAGCCAGATTTCGAAAAGATCATGGAGGATACGGGTTTTGCGGTAATTCTGGTGGATCCCCGTCCACCGGATCTTCCACTGAACCCGGATCTTCCGCGGTATTCCCGGCGGGCGATCCACAAGGGGTACCGGGGCACACGAGTGGGGGACGCAGACACATAGCGGCTGGTCTTGCAGGCCATCGCCGGGGTCGATGCCGGGCGCCGGGAGATTTACACTCGACTTATCCGCGCTACCGCCTCGCCGGCGGTGCGCCGTGCTCTGGAGGAACTGATGGCCACCGTGTTCCGGGACGAATTCGTCGACGGGCTCCTGGACCAAGGCCGCGCCGCGGGCGAGGCGGCTATGCTGCTGCGCGTCCTGGCTGCCCGGGGGTTCACGGTGCCCGATGACATCCGCCAGCGCGTCCAGTCGTGCACGGACCTTGCCCAGCTCGAGGCCTGGGGCGACCGGGCCGTCACCGCCGGATCCCTCGAGGAGCTCTTCACCACCTGAACGCCCTGCTCATCGACTAGGGCCGCGGTCGGTGGCGCTCTGGGCGCGTAAGAACGGGCACTGGGGCACGCGGGGCGCCCTAGGGAGGACCACGCCAACTATGCAAAACATTCCCACTGGCCGCCGGCTCACCATTGAGACGACGGTCCAGCTCTGACGCCGCCGAGGGGTAACGGCGTTGCCGCTGCGAAGCCGAGCACGGCCCATCCGGCAATCATTGTCTGTACAGCGGAGCATCCACCGCGTGCCGCGGCCCTAGTGGCCCGGCGCACGAAAAGTGCTCGCCGGGATCGTGCAGCTCCGCCAGGGCGTGATCGCTAATCGGGGAAGAGCGGCGCGACGCCGTTGACGAAGACGCCAGCCTCGGTGTGGATGGTGGCGTTGGCCGGAGCATCGCCCCGCACCGCCTTGGCCAGGTCGTTCACCGCGTCCTCATTCTCGGCGCCGAGGGCAAGGAACTTCCAGCGGCGGGTTACCTGGTAGCCCTCGGCCCTCAGGCGGGCGGCCAGCTCGACCGCCTCGCGGTGGTTCGGCAGGTCGCAGCGGACTTCCCAGAGGCAGTAGCCGCAAGCCAGCGAGTCCTTGGTTTCCTCCGCGATCAGCCGCTCGTGCTCGGCGTCCCGCTGCCCGGCGGTCTCCGGCAGCGGGGCGCCGGCGTCCTCCCACTGTTCCTCGACTGGATGCCAGCGGGATAGCGTGACGTCCCCGTCGATCTGGTGCTGGGCGAGGACGTCACGGACAAGCTGCCCAGCCTCGCGGGCCGCGTTCTCGCTGCCGGCGTACAGGAACAGCTGGCCGGGGTCCTCGGATACCACGATGCGGTTACCCAGCCGGCGCCGCGCGTCGTCCGTCAGCTGGTGCCCGCGCAGCAGCTCTGCGGTCCGCCGCACATCCGCCTCAGCCTGGAAGATGATCCTCACTCGCCAGTCATCTGCCACGCCGCAGAGTGTACGCCGGCAACAAGACCGAGACAGAGGGTACGCGGAGCCCCGTCCACGCGGCCGGGAGCACGGGGGCACACGGTATCCGCTAGGGACCACGCCAACTCTGAAGGTAACCGGCCGAGCTTGTTGTCCCGGGCCAATGACGGCTTCCGCCCCTGGCCCAACACGATCCGCTCACTTTCGGCGACAATCTCGTTCACCGTCGCC
>Ga0209693_10001121_pt1 | contig 11331 bp, 10 predicted proteins | sample HubBroMetageWRM3_FD_188345 | JGI IMG/M metagenome (GOLD analysis project Ga0209693, IMG submission 188345) | Warmed soil microbial communities from the Hubbard Brook experimental Forest, New Hampshire - Hubbard Brook CCASE Soil Metagenome WRM 3... | ecosystem: Environmental > Terrestrial > Soil...
CGAAACATCAAGGAATGCGAAGCCAGCGAGCAGGACAACCCATAGGGCGTGGCGAACTATATTTGGCAAGCTTCATCCAAGGCTCCTGTCGGACTCTTACCTAGATGCCAACCCCTTAGAATTGGTATTCCTCAGCCATTTCGTAACTGAACGCCCCGCCCAGGGAGTGACTTACGAAATTCAAAAGCGGACCCATTGAGGAACGTGTGTCATAGTTCCATGCTCAGAACGGTACAAACCAAAGCGAGTGCTACGAGTTAAGGTAACTTCCCACTGGAACCCCACCGCGACTGCTAGGTGTATACTGCCCGCACGAGGAGGGGATATGTTGCAACAATCGAACCAGACTGATACCCGAAGCCTCGAGTGGTCCTGTGAGGCGGTTTCGCCTATGGCTGAGCCCTGCAATTCTACGGCAACGTCCCACTGCGGCATCTGTGGGCGGTGGTTCTGCGCCGTCCACGCCGAGGATGAGACCTGGCACATCTGCGTCCTCGAGCCGGGCGAGGAAGGGGGCGAGGCTTAACTGTCTTCGCCAACTGAAAAGAAGCCAAGCCAACTATTCGTGTGGACGTCCGGCACTGCAAACCGGAAGTGTCCGGCAACGCGGCCTAACAGGAGTCACGGGTCTCTGAGACTCGCGAACCTGTGGGGTGCATAGAGGAATAGTTGCGGCCTCAAATTAGACACCGGAGATGTTGCAGGCGGGTAAGGAAAATCGAAACACATCTTCACCGAGTGCGCGTCAAGCGAACGACACCCCAGGGAACAGGCGTATTCGATTTATCATGCAGTCGTCCAGTGGAGTCAACTGCGCCGCAGGCTGTGTCGAGGATGCGACCGTCGGAGAATGAGTGTCATAAAGGTGTCATGGTTCCATGCTCAAAACGGGTACAAACGGAATCAAGACGCGGATTTCGCAAGGGGTTGACAGGACAGATATAATCAGAAACTTTCAGAACGAATCAAAACAGGGAACTGTTTTCCTAAACCGTTTGTCGGGAGTTCGACTCTCTCCAGGCCCACCATTGTTACCCACTCTCCTGAAGCTAACTGGCTTCGGCAGGCCGCTACCTGGGTCGTGCCTCTAGTGACATTTTCGACAGCAACACTCCTCACTTCGCTAGTTTCTCTGAGCAGTTTGGCTACGATGAGTGCACAAGAGTGCCGGCATTAAACCGAGGTAGGATGCCCCGAAGTTGATGCCGAACCGCTCTGTTTTGGAGGCAACCCTAATGAAACAACGGTTCATGGTGGAGCGGGGAGAAAACCGTGTCGACATAAGGCTAACGGCCATGCTAATCGGCACACATGGTAAGTTGGGAGTGGAAAAGGCGATCACAGAAAATGTCAGTACCCGCGGCGTCCGTGTCATCTCGACGAGCGAATGGTTTATCGACGACACCATTCTGGTTTCCTTGCCAGCCGGTCACTTTACCTCCGCGGCTCGAGTCGCCTATTGTGACGCCTTGGGTCAGGGAAAATTTGGAACGGGATTGGAATTTGTCGGATCGAGCGAAACCTTGGAAATTAACGCGCTGGGCGCGGCGCTAGAATCTCCCCAGGTATAACCGCGGAAAGATGCTGGACTCAAAAGTTTGCATGTCGAGCTCGACGTTGCAACTGCTCGTCGGGCTTCGCTTTTCTCCGGACTTAAATCTCCGCATTCACTTCGCCTCGCGGTTTTTCTAATTAAAGCGCACGTACTCGAAGTTCAATGGCTGTCTGTTAATCCCACGAGGCGGTGGTGCAATCCAATTCGCAAATTTCCCCGGCTCGATCACGCGTCCCGCCATTAGCGATTGCACGAAAGACTGGTCGTCGGAGGTGGGTAGCCACTTGTGCTGATTGTTTTCCCAAGCTTCTTTCGTTAATACATTGCCTTCAGGGCTGATGAATTTTCCGGCAAAGTTGCCGATGGCTCGGTGGAATCCCTTGTGTGGCAGCACCAGGCGAAATGGAACGCCCGCTTGCTCTATGATTTTGTTCCAGCGATCCACGCCACCTTGGATTTCAGTAATGTAATCGTCACGCAGCCGCTCGTTCAGAGCAGTAAGCGCCGGGACCTGCCGCGTGATGATTTTGTTGCCGGCGACTTCCAGAACGGGATACTCGGCGTCTTGCAAAACGTGATCGTCCTCGATCTTCGTTTCTTCGTAACGCCCCTTCAGCCCTGTGGTGTAATAGCTCGCGGCATTCGAGGAAGCGTCCGAACCAAATAAATCAATCGTCACGCTGAAATGAAAATTCAGATATCGCTGCATGGTCTGCAGGTCAATCACGCCCAGCGCCCGCACATCCGCAGGGTTTTCAACTTTGTGTTCCTTCATCACCTCGCACGTGCGCTGTAAAATTCGGCTGATGCCAGTCTCGCCCACGAACATATGGTGTGCTTCCTCGGTGAGCATGAATCGGCAAGTACGCGCGAGGGGATCAAAGCCCGATTCCGCCAGAGCGCATAGCTGGAATTTTCCGTCGCGATCGGTGAAGAAAGTGAACATATAAAACGCCAGCCAATCCGGCGTAGGCTCATTGAACGCTCCCAGTATGCGCGGGTTATCCGCATCGCCGGAACGGCGATCGAGCAGCGCTTCCGCCTCTTCGCGGCCGTCGCGTCCAAAATAACGATGCAACAAATAGACCATCGCCCAAAGATGACGCCCTTCCTCTACATTCACCTGGAAAATGTTGCGCAGATCGTACAAAGAAGGGCAACACATCCCCAGAAGCCGCTGCTGTTCCACCGAAGCAGGCTCGGTATCGCCTTGCGTGACTATCACGCGTCGCAAAGTGGACCGGTATTCACCTGGCACGTCCTGCCATGCGGGCTGACCCTTATGCACGCCGAAATTGACTTGGCGATTGGCGTCGCGCGGCTGCAGAAAGATGCCCCAGCGATACTCGGGCATACGCACATAACCGAATTGCGCCCATCCGTCCGGCTCCACGCTGATCGCCGTGCGCAAGTAGACCTCAAGCGCGTGGCTCTCGCTCGGCCCCATGTCGTACCACCAATTCATGTACGCCGGCTGCCAATGTTCCAGGGCACGCTGCAGCACGCGATCTCTGCCCAAATCCACGTTATTAGGAATCTTTTCTGTGTAATCGATCATTGCCGTCTCCTTGCAAGGGCCGCAAATAAATCGTCTGGAACTGAAGCCTTACACTCTTTCCCAGTTGAACTTCACCGGCGCGCCTGTTCCATAGATCTTGAGCGCGCCGCTTTCGCCCACGGCATTCGGCCGTACAAAAATCCAGTTCTGCCACGCCGAAAGCCTGCCAAAAATGCGGCTATCCATCGTCTCCGGCAAACCAAACCGCAAATTTGCTTCAAGTCCAGTCAAGGCATCCGGCGAAAGCGCGGTTCTGGATTCAATCGCTTGCCGTACTTCATCCTGCCAATCGAGATCATCCGGCGCGGCAGTAACCATGCCAGCCGCAAGAGCGTCTTGCGCATTCAATTTCTGGCCAATCTGCTCGCGCAATTTTTCCATTTGCGGGAGGTGCTGATAAAAGCGTGCCTCCAATCGCGACAGACGATTCACCATTGGCAAGGCGCCAAAATTCATCTCCGACAGAGTCATCGACGCCTTCACCTCGCCTTCCTGCGTATCGAGCATGTAAACGCGGTCTGCCGCGAGGGCCAAGTCCATCAAGCTTCCTGCAAAGCAGGAGCCAGGTTCGACAAACGCAAACAACGACCGCGAAGAAACGTCAAGGCGGGCAAACGTGCGCCGCATCAGGCCCAGCACTTCTCGCACGAACCAGTTTCCTTGATTTCTTAGGATGAATTCGTCAATCGCTAGCACCGCATCCGGGTTTCCGGTCGTCTTCAAAATCCACAATCCCGGTTCTGTTTCATTAGTTCGCAAGCCTAGGATAGCGTCGTCCAACTCGCGCGCCATCTGGAGCGGCCACCAGGCAGCCCCCGCCGTCAGGACTTGATTCAGGGCCGAGGGAATTACGGTTTCCGGAGCACGCACAGTCAGCGTCACCGTGCGAGCCGCACGGTTCACTTGTGCGTCAACAAATTCGTAATGCCGCCCCGCGTCATCGATGGTCCGCTGCAACGGTGTCAGGATGATGCCTTTCGCATCGCCAGGCCGGTCGCTTTGCTCGGCCAATTGCAGCGAGCGCTGCTTCACGTGTTCGGCAAATTGCTGTGTCTTCACTGCATCATCGACAAAACCCCACTCCTTTGCCCGCTGGCCTTTCACGCCGTCGGCGGAAGTGCAAAAAACATCCGCATGGTCTCTGCGGACTTTTCGCTTGTCGGTAACGCGTGTAAGTCCGCCAGTGCCTGGCAGCACGCCCAACAGAGGAACTTCCGGAAGGCTGACCGCGGACGACCGGTCGTCAACGAGTACAATCTCATCGCAGGCGAGCGCAAGTTCGTAACCTCCGCCAGCCGTGGTGCCGTTCAAAGCGGCAAGAAACTTCAATCCTGAATGACGGCTCGCATCTTCGATTCCATTGCGCGTCTCATTCGTGAACTTGCAGAAATTCACTTTCCAAGCGTGCGAGGAAAGTCCCAGCATGTAGATGTTGGCTCCCGAGCAAAAAATGCGATTTTTCGCACTAGAAATCACGACGGATCGAATTTCCGGGTGCTCAAAGCGAATTCTTTGCAGCGCGTCATGTAGCTCGATATCCACGCCTAGATCGTAGGAATTGAGTTTCAATTTGTATCCTGGACGCAAACCACCATCTTCATTCACGTCCATCGTCAGAGTGGCCACCGGCGCGTCATAAGTCACTCGCCAATGCTTGTACTTTGAGGGCTCGGTCTGATAGTCAACCGGTGCAGCCGCGCCTCGCGGGTCTTGCGCCAAAGTAGATTCCACAATGCCTCCTACTTCATTTCGGATTGCACGGCGCGCTTGAGTTTCAGAAAGCTTTCATCCACGGATTCGCCAGAAGTTTCGAGATGGAGGTCTGCCCGGCGATAAAGAGGTTCCCGCGCCTCGAGGATTCGACGCAGGTCGTCCATGGCTTCATTGTTGTCCGCCATCACTCGAAAATCACCCTGCGCGATCACGCGCGACATATGATCCTCGGGATTTGCCTTTACCCACACCGTAATACAATTCGCAAGCAGGCGATCGTACGTTTCTTTCTCTGAAACCACACCTCCGCCTATCGAAAGAACGACGCGGGCGCGTTCGTTTAGCACCCGGTCAAGCGTACGCTTTTCAATTCGCCGATAACCTGCTTGTCCATAGAGTGAGAAAATCTCCGCCAGTGCGATTCCCGCATCCTGTTCGATTTCACGATCGAGCTCGATGAACGGCATGTTCATTTCCCGTGCCAACTTCGCGCCCAATGTGGACTTGCCAGCGCCGCGCAAACCAATCAACGCGATCCTCGAGCGCCGGGACTTTTCCTCACTCGCCAACTCGCGCGTTAGCCGTTGAAATGTTTCCTGCAACCGATGAGACGGCAACCGCTCCAGCAACTCACCGATCATGCGCTTTTCGTCCGGCACAGGCACGTTCGGCGCAAACAGATTTTCCAGCGACACGTTTAACGCCGTCGCAATTCGCCGCAGCAGAACGATTGAAACGTTGCCATCTCCCAATTCCAGTTGCGCAAGATGGCGCTCAGATACGTCCGCCTCTCGCGCCACTGCCTTCCGCGTCATGCCGCGCAGACTTCGCAACTCTCGTACCCGCCCACCCAGAAATCCGAGAAACTCATCGTCACTCGCTGGCAGAGGCCTCTCTGCCAGCGGAACCAGCGCCCGCGGTTGCGTTTCGGTGCTCATATTCTCGATTTAATGTTCCATGCACTATAGTACACGTCAATCGGCTCTCGATCAATTGAGTTGAGGCGCGTCGGCGTGAGTCGCTCAGGTAAGCCCCGGAATTCCACGTAAATAATTGTAGAAAAGGTAGTTACCTTTTAGCATGGCTGCGGGTGGGCACCTTTCGGACGCGTCAAATATGCAGAATAATGCTCCTCGCCACGCTGAATGTCCCACTGGGCCCCCTTGAATCCAAAATAGTCCCGTCGTACCATCGCAGGAAGCCCGGTCGCTGGTGCTAGAGTTTGCTCATGCGTGTCCGTTGTACCCATTGCTCGGCGCAGGTCGATTTGGACGACAGGCTGTACAAAGGCCGCCGCATGGCGCAGATCCGCTGCTGGATGTGCGCGCAAATGTCCTTGGTGGACTTGGTGCCCGTGGACATGAATTCTTCTACGCTGGTCGCTGACCCTGTGACGCCCAAAGACCGTCCGTTCGCCGCTGCGCGCCTCGCAGAAGCTTCGAGAACGCAAACCGCCACGCTCGACCTTCCGGTCGGCAAGTCGATCACCATCTCAGTGGTCGATGGTCCGTCGGCCGGATTTCAACGCGATCTGACTATGCCGCTCGTCACCCTCGGCCGCCTCCGTGGTGGCGCTGACATTGAAATCGACGATCCCCAGGTTTCACGGCTGCATTGCGCGATCGAAGTGAAGGGTGACGACGTTTTCCTGCGCGACTTGCGCTCGACCAATGGCACCTACGTCGCGGGCAGGCGCGTGCTCGCTGCAAAGCTAGACGATTCTGCCGAGTTCCGCATTGGAAGTTCTGCGTTGCGCGTGGACATCGCATCACATTAATTCCGTATCTCTGCCAACTCGCTCTCAGACTGCCCAAAAGTTTGCCTCTGCATGGTCCTGACGACTGCGGTATCCTCTTCTCCTACAAATCTAAAGCCGGTCAGTGCGATAAGCGCTCGTTTTGCCGGCGGTCAAATCCTCGGGGGAGAAGGTGAGTCGTGAAAAAGATGAGCAAGAACTCGGAATGGGCCGCGCTATCCCAAGGCGCGACTTCCTCAATGGCTTTGCTGTAGCCGTCGGCGGATCGTTACTGGCTCCTGGCGCGCAATGGTTCGAACGCTTTGGCCTTCCGCATTCACCGTTATCTCCCGAATCAATCAACGCGAATTATCCTCCCGCCTTGACGGGAATGAGAGGCACTACCGACGCGGTGATGGAGGTCGGCCACGCCCTGCGCGACAACAATACGTGGAACAATCCAACTCCCGACGCGGATTCATATGATCTGATTGTCGTGGGTGGCGGGATTAGCGGACTTTCCGCGGCCTATTTCTTCCGGAAGATTGCCGGACCAAAAGCTAAAATCCTCATTCTCGAAAATCACGACGATTTCGGCGGCCACGCTCGCCGCAACGAATTCCACACCGATCGCCGCATGATCCTAGGCTACGGCGGCACGCAGTCAATTGCGGGTCCCCAGCTCTATAGCAAGCAAGCCAAGGAACTCCTTGCGGAGCTGGGCATCGATGTCCAGCGTTTTTACAAGTATTACGACCAAAATTTCGAGAAATCCAACGGACTTTCGCGTGGCATATTTTTCGACAAAAAGACATTTGGCGAAGACCGCCTCGTCGCGGGCACCGGCCAACCATCATGGCGCGAATTCCTCGCCAAGACGCCTCTTTCCCCGCAGGTACAAAAGGACCTTGCGCGGCTCTATACCGATAAAGTCGACTACCTCCTACACTTGTCTTCGTGGGACAAAAAAGTCCTTCTTGCCAAAACGAGCTATAAGGATTACCTCCTCAACTACGTAAAGGTCAGCCCGGACACAATTCCGGTTCTGCAGACGGAGACCTACGGTCTCTATGGGGTCGGGATTGATGCCGTTCCGGCCGGAGATTTGGCGGGACTCGGATATCCCGGTTTTGCGGGAATGGATCTCTCCGGACCTCCGGGTCCCGGATTAGGCGTGGAAATCACGAAGCAAGAGGAGGATGAGCCTTATATTTTTCATTTCCCCGATGGGAATGCGTCGATCGCGCGCCTTTTGGTACGTTCGCTGATTCCCGCATCGGCGCCCGGAACGACGATGGAAGACATTGTCACTACAAAACTCGATTACGCTGCCTTGGATGATCCCGCCTCGCCGCTTCGTCTGCGGTTAAACAGCACCGTAATTCACGCGCGGAATATCGGCGATCCCGCCACAGCCAAAGAAGTCGAAGTGACCTACGTGAAAGACGGCCGGTCGCGCACCGTACGAGCCGCCACATGCGTGCTGGCTTGCTGGAACATGGTGATCCCCTTTATGTGCCCGGAACTTTCCGACAAGCAAAAGGACGCTCTCGCGTACGGCGTAAAAGTACCTCTGGTGTACACCAACGTGCAGATCAACAACTGGCAATCGTTCAAGAAACTGGGAGTCAGTTCGGTGCGATGCCCAGGAAGTTACTTTGAATCAGTCACCCTCGATTTTCCCGTCAGCATGGGAGAGTACCGTTTTCCGAGCAATCCTGCGGAACCCTGCTTGCTGCACTTGGAGAGAGTCCCTTGCAAACCTGGCCTGCCCGCGCGCGATCAGCAAAGGGCCGGGCGCCAGGAACTTCTCACCACGACGTTCGCAATTTTCGAGCGGCATATTCGTGAACAGCTCGGCTCCATGCTTTCCCCAGGAGGATTCGATCCCGCGCGCGATATCCAGGCCATCACTGTGAATCGCTGGCCTCATGGCTACGCGTACGAATACAATTCACTGTACGATCCCGATTGGCCGGAGGATCAGCAACCCTGCGTCATCGGCCGACAGCCCTTCGGGCGCATTTCCATCGCAAATTCGGATGCGGAAGCTTTCGCCTATACCAACGCCGCGATTGATCAGGCGTTTCGCGCGGTCACTGAAGTTTCGCGATTCAAGCGGAGCACCGGAGCATAGAGTAAAGTGAGGACACGTACGATTTGAGCTCAGCACAAATAGTCCGCCTGCTCGATCCCTTGTTCACAACAGATCAAGCGCGCGCGGTTTTTTCGGATCGCGGCCGGCTTCAAGGCATGCTCGATTTCGAAGCGGCGCTGGCGCACGCTCTGATGCGTGCAGGCGTAGCGCCAAGCGGCGTTGCACCTGCTATCCAAGCGCAGTGTAAAGCTGAGTTCTTCGCGATGGACACGCTCGCGCGCGAAGCCGGCCTTGCCGGAAATTTGGCTATCCCATTGGTCAAAGCGCTCACCGCGGCGGTCGCCAAATCCGACGAAAAAGCCGCAGGATTTGTGCATTGGGGAGCCACCAGCCAGGACGCGATTGACACGGGGCTCGTCCTGCAGCTGCGCCACGCCTTCGATCTGGTGACGCGCCAACTCGCCGATCTATCGGACGCGCTGGCCCGCGTCACCGAAGCGCATCGAACTACGCTGCTTGCCGGGCGTACGTGGTTGCAACAAGCAAGTCCGATTACCTTTGGCCTGAAGACAGCCGGCTGGCTAGACGCCGTCAATCGCGATCGCGCAAGGGTCGCAGCCGCGCGTAAAAGGGCCCTCGTGCTTCAGTTTGGCGGTGCAGTCGGCACGCTCGCTGCGTTGGGAGAACAGGGTCCTGCAGTCGCGCGCGCGTTGGCTGAGGAACTGAAGCTGGAGCTCCCCAACTTGCCTTGGCATGCACATCGCGACCGGTTAGCGGAAGTCGCCGCCACGCTGGGAATGCTGGTGGGAACGCTGGGGAAAATTGCCCGCGACGTTTCCCTGATGGCCCAAACAGAAGTGGGCGAAGCACTCGAGCCCTCGGCACCCGGCAAAGGCGGCTCCTCTACGTTGCCTCACAAACGCAATCCCGTAGGTTCTGCAGTCGTTCTGGCTGCGGCAATCCGTGTTCCCGCGTTGGTTTCCACTATGCTCGCCGCGATGGTTCAGGAGCAGGAGCGCGGACTGGGCGGCTGGCACGCCGAATGGGAGACCCTACCCGAAATCTTCCTGCTCGCGGCGGGCGCCTTATCCCACGCGATGCAGATCGTGGATGGCCTCGAAGTTCACGAAGAACAAATGACTCACAATCTTGCAGCGACGCACGGCTTGATCCTAGCTGAAGCCGTCGCAATTGCGCTCGCAAAGCACTTGGGAAAATTGCCGGCGCATCATCTGATCGAACGAGCTGCCAGCAAAGCGCTCGAATCCGGACGATCCTTGCGAGATGTGCTCCTCGAGGACAAACAATTGCGCAAACATCTTTCAGAAACCGAAATCGACAAACTTCTCGACCCGAAGAACTACACGGGTTCAGCAGAATCAATGATCGACCAGGTGTTGGCAGATCACAAAAAACTACATTAAATATCGCTCGCACAAAGAGCACCACATGCCCTTCATCGACGTCAACGGAACACGCTTTAACTATCAATTGGACGGCCTCCCCAATGCACCGGTCGTTGTGTTTTCGAATTCGTTGGGCACGAATCTTTCAATGTGGGACCGGCAAATCCCAGCGCTAGCCCGAAAGTTTCGCGTCCTGCGATTTGATATGCGCGGGCACGGCCTCTCAAGTGTCACGCCCGGGCCATATACCATCGAGGGATTAGCGTCAGACGTCGTCGGCTTGCTCGACGTGCTGAAAATCGCGGGCGCGCATTTTTGCGGTATTTCGATCGGCGGAGCGCTCGGTCAATGGCTCGGTGTCAATGCCGCGAATCGATTCAAAAGTTTGGTGCTCAGCAACACCGCGGCGCGCATCGGCACGGCGGACACTTGGAACACGCGCATCAAAAATGTTCGTGAAGGCGGCATGGCGGCAATCGCGGACGCCGTAATCTTCCGCTGGTTCAGTGAGGGCTTCGTTAAGAAATTTCCGGAAGCGGTGGAAGCCACGCGGCGGATGCTTTTGCACACGCCTCCGGAGGGCTACGTTGCCACATGTGCCGCCCTTCGTGAAATGGACCAACGCGAAACGGTCGAGCGTGTTTCGGTTCGCACGCTGGTCATTGCAGGCGCGAAAGACGCCGTGACAACTCCTGCCGACGCCCGTTTCCTCGTGGAGCGCATTCACGGCGCGCAGTACGCGGAATTGAATGCCGCGCATCTTTCCAATATAGAGGATGCAGATGTTTTCACGGATGCGCTGATGAAGTTTATTGCTCAGCAGGAGGCGAACTAATGGATGAGCGGGAGCGGCATTCATCAGGCATGAAGGTGCGGCGCGCGGTGCTGGGCGACGCGCACGTGGATCGCGCCGAAGCGGCCAAGAATGCGTTCAGCGAGCCCTTTCAGGATCTTATCACTCGCTACGCGTGGGGCGAGATTTGGTCGCGGCCCGGCTTGTCCCGGCACACGCGCAGTCTTCTTACGCTTTCAATGATGATCGCGCTGAACCGTGCCGACGAGTTTCGCATGCACGTGCGCGCCGCGCTCAACAACAAGGTGACGCGCGAGGAGATCCAGGAAGTGCTGCTGCAAAGCGCCATTTATTGCGGCGTCCCGGCAGCCAACGCCGCATTTCATATGGCGCAGGAAGTCTTCGCCGAGATTGATGCGGGCCGATGATGCTAGCCTCCGTCGGTGCATCTGATTCGTAGCTTCACCAGTTCA
>Ga0209693_10001122_pt1 | contig 11331 bp, 11 predicted proteins | sample HubBroMetageWRM3_FD_188345 | JGI IMG/M metagenome (GOLD analysis project Ga0209693, IMG submission 188345) | Warmed soil microbial communities from the Hubbard Brook experimental Forest, New Hampshire - Hubbard Brook CCASE Soil Metagenome WRM 3... | ecosystem: Environmental > Terrestrial > Soil...
CTGGGAACCACGCCCTGGTGCGCGGCCTCGGCGCCGACGAGATGATCGACTACCAGGCGACCGACTTCGCGACCGCGGTCAGCGACGTCGACGTCGTCCTGGACACCGTCGGCGGCGACTACCCGGCCAGGTCGCTGCGCACGCTGCGGACCGGCGGCCGGCTCATCAGCCTGCTGCCGTTCCCCCCTGAGGTGGCCGAAGAGGCCGCCACGCTAGGCCTCCGCGCCCAGGTCATGCTCGTGGAGCATGACCACGGCGGGCTGTCCGCGATCGCGGACCTGGTGACCGAAGGCAAGCTCCGCCCGGTCATCGCAGCCACGTTCCCGCTGTCCGACGCCGCCAAGGCCCATGAGCTCGGGGAAAAGAGGCACGTCGCCGGGAAGCTGATCCTCACGATGGACGTATCCCAGTGACCGAGGTGGCGGAACTCGCCGACTTGTATAAGGACCTCCACGCGCACCCTGAGCTGGCGTTCGCCGAGCACCGCACGGCCGCCCTCGTCGCGGCCCGGCTGCGCGACCTCGGCTACCAGGTCACGGAAGGCGTCGGCCGCACCGGTGTGGTCGGCGTCATGAAGCATGGCGACGGGCCGGTCGCGCTGCTGCGCGCCGACATGGACGCGCTGCCCGTCAGGGAGCAGACCGGCCTGCCGTACGCGAGCACAGTCAGCGGCCACGACCCGGAGACGCCGGTGATGCACGCGTGCGGCCACGACATGCACGTCGCCTGCCTGCTCGGCGCGGCGGCCGAGCTCGCGGCCGACCCCGGATCCTGGTGCGGAACACTCCTGCTCGTCTTCCAGCCCGCCGAGGAAACCGGCGAGGGCGCCCGCGCCATGATCGACGACGGCCTGTTCGACCGGTTCGCCGCGCCCGGCGTCGTGCTCGGCCAGCACGTCTCGCCGATCCCGGCCGGCCTGCTCGGCCTGCGGGCCGGCCCGGCTTTCGCCGGCTCCGACCCGCTGCGCGTCGTGCTGCACGGGCGCGGCGCGCACGGCTCGCAGCCGGAGACGTCGGTCGATCCCATCGTGATGGCCGCGGCGACCGTGCTCCGGCTGCAGACCATCGTGTCCAGGGAGCTGGCGCCCGCTGACCACGCGGTGGTGACGGTCGGCGCGCTGCGCGCGGGAACCGCGGCGAACATCATCCCCGACGAGGCTGAGCTGCTGCTTTCTGTCCGCACCTACGACGAGCGGGTGCGCGAGAAGACGCTGGCCGCGATCGAGCGCATCGTCAGGGGGGAAGCCGTCACCGCCGGGGCGCCCGCCGGCCCGGAGATCACCGCGATGGTGAGCACCCCTCCGGTCGTCAACGACCCGGCCGCGTGCGCCCGGCTCACCGAGGCCTTCAGCACGTGCTTCGGGCCGGGTCTCGTGCTCGACCCCGGCCTGGTGTCGGGCAGCGAGGACGTCGGCCTGCTGGCCAGCGCCGCCGGGGCGCCGTGCGCGTACTGGCTGCTCGGCGGCGCCGACCCGGCGCTGTTCGCGAACGTCACGTCGATCGAGGAGGCCAGGGCCATCGTCAACGGCCTGCCGTCCAACCACTCCCCGCGGTTCGCGCCGGTCATCGAGCCGACCCTGCGCACCGGGGTGACGGCGCTGACCTGCGCCGCCCGCGCCTGGCTCGCGCCGCCAGCCTAAGGAAACACCTCGCCGAGAATCTCCCCGATCGCCGGGATCCGCCCCGGGTCTGAGGGTCCGATGATCACCGCGCCGTCGGCGCCCGCGGCCGCCCACGACCGGGCGCCGGCCGCGAACGCGTCCAGGTCGCCGGGGGGTGGCGCGAACACGGTCCTGGTGATCTCCAGCGGGTCGCGCCCCACCCGCCCGCAGTGCCGGTCGAGCACCTCGAACTTGTGCCGCAGCTCCGCGGGGTCCGCGGCGAACACGTTGCACGCGTCCCCGTACCGCGCCACCAGGTCTAGCGTGCGGCGCTCCCCGCCGCCTGCCACCAGGACGGGAATCGTGGCGTGCACCGGCCGCGGCGAGTTCCGCGCGTCCCGCATGGTGTAGAACTTCCCGGAAAACGTGGCCCGCCCCTCGGTGAGCAGCGCGTCGCAGATCGCCAGCGCCTCCTCGAGCCGGTCGAACCGCTCGCCGGCGGACGGGAAGGAGATCCCGTAGGCCTCGCTTTCCGCGACGTCCCACCCGGCGCCGATGCCGAGCACGGCCCGCCCGCGCGACAGCACGTCGAGTCCGGTCACCGCCTTGGCGAGCAGCCCGGGGTGGCGCAGCGTCACGGGACTCACCAGCGCGAACAGCCGCACCGTCGCCGTCCGCATCGCCAGCGCCCCGAGCAGCGTGTACGCGTCGAACATGGGCGAGTCAGGCCCGCCGCCGACCTGGTTCTGGTGCACGTGGTCCGGCACCGACACCGCGTCGAACCCGGCCGCCTCCGCGGACCGCACGGCCTCCGCGAGCCGGTCGAACACCGCGGGCCCGTCGTCCGCGGTGCCGTACGACCCGAAATGCATGCCACGCCGGAACAGCACCATCTGACTCTCCCTGTTCGAAATGAATAAAAGCATCATCCCGAACGGACGCGGGGTGACTCTCCCACCCCCGTCGAGTTCTCGCCCTCAGTGCGGTGGCGGCCTCAGGCGAAGGCGCTGAGCTGGTCGTCGACCGGGGCGCCGGTGAGCCGGTTGGCGAGCGTCGACATGACGTAGGTGCCGATGCCGAGGACGACCTCGAGCGCGTTGCGCTCGGTGTAACCGTGCCCGAGGAAGGCGCCCAGGGCCGGCTCGCCGACGTCGCCCGCGGTGTCGAGCACCCGCAGCGTGAACTCCCTGAGCGCGTCCAGCCTCGCGTCGGCGAGCGGCTGAGCGCCGCGCAGCGCGGCGATCAGGCAGGGGTCCGCGCGCAGCGCGGTGAGCCGCGCGGTGTGCATTGCAACGCAGAGGTGACAGCCGTTCCTCGTGGCGATCGTCATGATGACGACCTCGCGCGCCACCGGGTCCAGCGTGGTCGTGTCGAACAGCCCGTTGAGCTTCTGGAAGCCGTCGAGCAGCTGAGGTGAGCTGGCCCACCGGGCGGTGGCGGCCGGCAGGTAGCCGAGGTGATTCGCGGTGGCGGTCATGGCGCGCCGGGCGGCGGGCGGCGCGGATTCGATGGTGTGCTCGGTGAACATTGCGGTCCTCCGCTATCGTTAAAGACAACTCGGTTGTCTAAAACAGTAAACGAGGTTGTCGAATGACGTCAAGCGCCGCCGCCGGGTATGAGCTGCCGTTGCTGCTGTTCGGCGGGTTCCGGGCGATCATCGACGAACTGCACGGCGAGCTGGCCCGCAGGGGGCATCAGGACCTGCGCCCGGCGCACGGGTTCGCGATGCAGGCCATCGGGTTCCGCGGCGCGACGGCGAGCGAGGTCGGCAGGCGGCTGGGCATCTCCAAGCAGGCGGCGGGCAAGACGATCGAGCGCCTGGAGGCGCTCGGCTACGCGCAGCGGGCGGCCGACAGCGCCGACCGCCGCCGCAAGCTGACCAGGCTCACGCCGCGCGGCGTCGCCGCGCTGACGCTCTCAGCGGAGATATTCGGCGACATCAGGGACCGCTGGGCGCGCACCCTCGGCGACGACCGGGTCGCGGACCTGGAGGCCAGCCTGCGGACGATGGTGCCTGGCGAGACATTCCGGCTGGACGTGCCCGGCTGGTTCGGCGCGTCCTAGGCTCTGCTGGCTAAGCCGACCCGGCCGGCTAAGCCGGGACGATGCGCAGCGGCAGCTTCTCGTGGCCGTGCACCGCCATGTTCGTGGTCACCTCCGGCTCGCCGGCCAGCTCGATGGACCGCACGTGGCGGGCGAGCGCCGACAGCAGCGACACCCCTTCGAGGCGGGCGACCCGCGCGCCGACGCAGGCGTGCACGCCGAACCCCAGGCCGAGGTGCTTGTTGACCACGTCGCGGGTGATGTCGTAGACGGCCGGGTTCTCCCAGCGCCGCGGGTCCCGGCCGCCGGGCATGTGCAGGAGCAGGATCTTCGCGTCCTCAGGCAGCTCGGTCCCGTCCACGTCGACGGTCCCGGTCGCCCGGCGCCTGGTGAACCTGGCCGGATTGTCGTACCTGATGCCCTCCTCGAAGGCCCGCACCGAGAACTCGTCGATGTCAGACCGCAGCAGCTGGTACTGATCGGGGAACTCCGCCAGCGCGCGCAGCGTGTTGCCCAGCGAGTAGATCGTGGTGTCGGACCCCGCCGAGTACAGGGTGCGGACGAGGATTTCGGCCTCTTCCTGGGTGACGGCGCCGGTGTCGGCGGCTTCGTACATGGCCATGCAGATGCCGCCGGGCTGGACCATGTCCCGCTTGCAGTTGACGGCGACCCACTCGAAGACCTCGAACGCCTCGTCCATCGACTGCTGGTAGATCTCGTTCTTCGGCCCGAACATGTTGAACTGCGCGTGCCCGAACCTGATCAGCATTTCCCTGTTGTTGTCCCCGAGGCCGATCGCGTCGGGGAACACCGTCAGCACGTACGCCTTCGCGAGGTCGGTGTGCCCGTCGATGATGCCGTCGGGCGCGTCGAGCAGCGACCGCACGATCTGGTCCGCCGCCTGCTCGAAGGCGTCCTGCATCCGGCGGAGCACGGCGGGGGACATGCCCTTGCTGATCACGGTCCTGACCCGCTGGTGGTCCGGCGGGTCGTCGGACAGCAGGATCATGGGCTGGCCGACCTCTTCGAACGCCGGCCTGGTGGAGCTGAACGTCTTCCAGTCCCGCATCATGAGCTCGATCTGGGCGTGCCGGCCTGTGGCCCACACGTCGTACTGCGGCGAATAGACGACCGGTCCCGCCTCGCGGATCATGCCGTCGTACTTCTGCGGATCCCTGATGACCTCTGGGCTGAACCAGTCGAAACCGGTGTCCACCGCCGAGTCGCTCGCGGGCATCGGCGCCTCCCGCCTCTGTTCGTTCGACTTGCCCGGATCGTAAGACCGGGTCACTGAGCGGTCAATATACGATGTCGCTGGCCTGTGGCAGGCACCAAAGTTACGATCTGCGCATGAGGGTGACCGTTGATACAGGCCTGTGCGAGGCCAACGCCGTCTGCGCCGGCCTGGTTCCCGAGGTCTTCTACGTGGACGACGAGGACGAGCTGCACATCCTGACGAGCGAGGTCCCGCCGGAGCTCGCCGACCGCGTCAGGGAAGCGGTCATGTCCTGCCCGAAGACGGCTCTCCTCCTCGAGGAATAGTCGTGGAGGCTGCCGGCAGGCCGCGCATCGACGCCAGCGTGGCGCACAGCGCCCGGGTGCACGATTACTGGCTCGGCGGCAAGGACAACTTCGCCGTCGACCGGGCCGCGGGCGACGCGGTGCAGGCCGCCTACCCGGGGATCGTGCAGTCCGTGCGGGCCAACAGGGCGTTCCTGGCTCGCGTCGTGCGGTTCCTGGCCGCCGAGGCCGGGATAACCCAGTTCCTCGACATCGGCACCGGCATCCCCGCCGCGAACAACACCCACGAGGTGGCGCAGTCCGTGGCGCCCGGCGCCCGCGTCGTCTACGTGGACTACGACCCGGTCGTCCTTCAGCACGCCCGCGCGCTGCTCACCAGCGGCCCGCGGGGAACAGTAGATTACATCGACGCGGACCTGCGCGACACGGAAAAGATCGTGCGGGAGGCGGCGCGGACGCTGGACTTCAGCCAGCCGGTGGCGATCATGCTGATCGCCGTCATGCACCTGATCGTGGACGCCGACGATCCCTACGGGATCGTCGGCCAGCTGAAGGACGCGATGCTTCCTGGCAGCTACCTCGCCCTGTCCCAGGTGGCGTCGGACATCGAGCCCGAGCGGATGGCCGAAGCGGCCCGGCAGTACAACCAGCGGGCACGCGAGACGCAGCGGCACCGCACGCACGCCGAGGTGGCCAGGTTCTTCGACGGCCTTGAGCTGCTCGAGCCAGGCGTGGTGGTGGTGCCGCAATGGCGCCCTCAGTCCACGGCAGAGGCCGAAGCGCATTCCGGGATGTGGGGCGGCGTAGGCCGCCGCGCGTGAGAGCAAGGGCGGCTGGGTAGTGGACGTCTCCTTCGGCACCGTCTGGGAGGCGTTCGCCCGCGAGCTGCCGGACGCCACCGCGATCTCAGACCCTGGCCGGGACTACAGCTACGCGGAATTCGAGGAGCGGTCCGCGCGGCTGGCCGCCGCGCTGGCGGACGCCGGCGTCGGTCTCGGGGACAAGGTCGCGTGCTACCTGTACAACGGGGCCGCCTACCTGGAGACGGTGTTCGCCGCCTTCAAGCTCGGCGCGGTGCCGGTCAACGTCAACTACCGGTACACCAGCGAGGAGCTGTTGGCGCTGCTGGCCGACGCCGACGCCGCGGCCATGGTGTTCAGCGCCGAGCTGGCCGGGAACGTCACGGACGTCGCGGCCAGGCTCCCGTCGCTGCGCCTGCTCGTCAGGGCGGGCGCGGATGTCGCTGTGCCGGATATCGCTGGGCCGGATATCGCTGGGCCGGATGTCGCTGTGCCGGATGCCGTTGAGCTCGGAGAGCTGCTCGCCGCGCACGCGCCGCGCCCGGCGCGGCCGCGGCCGGGGTCCGATGAGCTCTTCATGTACACCGGCGGCACGACGGGCAAGCCGAAGGGAGTGATCTGGCGGCTGTCGGACCTGATGCACTCCATGGAGGTATCGGTCTTCCAGCGGCTCGGGGTGACCGCACTGCCCGGCACGCTCGACGAGGCGGTGCGGGTCGCGGCCACCGCCAGGTCCGCGGGCAGGTCGCCGGTCATGATGCCGGCCGTCCCGCTGATGCACGCGACCGGGCTGTTCAACTCCATGGGCGCCCTGCTGGCAGGCGGCCGGGTGGTCACCGCCCGCCCCGGCCGGCTGGACCCGCGGCACGTCTGGGAGACCGTCGCCGCCCAGCGGGTGCGCACGCTCGTGGTGGCCGGCAACGCGGTGTGCCAGCCGCTCGTCGACGAGCTCGCCGCCGCCGAGCGGGCCGGGCGGCCGCACGACCTCAGCTCACTGGACTCCGTGGTCAGCTCGGGCACCGTGCTGAGCGACCGGCTGAAGCGCGCCCTGCACGAGCGAGCCAGCGTCACGATCACCGACGCGATCGCCTCGAGCGAAGGGGGCCCGTTCGCGTACGCGGTCACCTCGTCCGTCGACGACCTGCCGGCCAGGTTCTTCCCTGCCGCTCCCACGAAGGTGCTGGCCGGCGACAGGCCGGTGGCGCCCGGCAGCGGGCAGGTCGGCGTGCTCGCCTTCGGCGGCCCGATACCGCTCGGGTACTACAAGGACACCGCCAAGACCACGGCCACGTTCCGCATTGTCGATGGGGTCCGCTACACCATGCCAGGCGACCTGGCGATGGTCGAGCAGGACGGCGCCATCCGGTTTCTCGGCCGCGGCGCCGGCGTCATCAACACCGGCGGCGAGAAGGTCCACCCGCAGGAAGTCGAGGACGTGCTGCTCGCCCATCCCGGCGTGACGGATGCCTCCGTGGTCGGCGTCCCCGACAAGACGTGGGGCGAGCGCGTGATGGCCGTGGTGGCGACCGGAAGCACCGCACTGACCGCGGCGGAGCTGCGCGACGCGGTGCGGAGCCGGCTGGCCGGGTACAAGGTGCCGCGCGGCATCGTGCTGCTGCCCAGCCTGCCGCGGACGCCTGCGGGCAAGCTCGAGCTCGCCGAGGTGCGGCGCATCCTGGCGGCCGAGGCGCCCGAGAGCTGACGAGCTGGGGCGGCTCAGGCCGGCTCGGTGGCGGACGACAGCAGGCCGGTCTCCTCCGGCGTCAGCTCCAGCTTGACCGCGGGCAGGATCTCCGCCAGCTGCCCGGTCGACCGCGCGCTCGCGATCGGCGCGACGACATGCGGACGGGTCAGCAGCCAGGCGATCGCGACCGCCGCCGGCGCGGTCTGGCGCGCCGCCGCGACCTGGTCGAGCGCCTCGAGCGCCGCGCCGCCGCCCTTGGCGAGGTACTCGCCGGCCCGCTGGGCGCGCGGCGAGTCGACCTCCGCGCTGCCCGGCCGGTACTTGCCGGTCAGGAACCCGCTGGCCAGCGCGTAGTAGGGCAGCACGGCCAGGTCCCACTCGTCCGCGATGGGCGCGAGCGTGCGCTCGTAGTCCCGCTCGACGAGGTTGTAGTGCGGCTGCAGCACCGTGAATTCGGCGAGCCCCAGCTCGCGCTGCAGCCTGAGCGCCTCGGTCAGCCGTTCCGGCGAGTAGTTGGAGGCGGCGACGTGCCGGACCACCCCGTCGGTGACCAGGGCGTCGAACGCGCGCAGCGACTCCTCGAGCGGCGTCTCCTGATCGTCGTGGTGCACGTAGTACAGGTCGACGTAGTCGGTCTGCAGCCGGTCGAGGGAGGCGTGCGCCTCGCTGCGGATATTGTCCGCCCGCAGGTTCCGGTACCTGGGGTCACGCCCGCCGCCGACCTTCGTGGCGAGCACGATCTGGTCGCGGTTGCCGCGCTCTTTCAGCCAGCGCCCGATGAGCGTCTCGGACCGGCCGTGCTCGACCAGGTAAGAGTTGGCGGTGTCGACGAAGTTGCCGCCCGCCTCGGTATAGGCGTCGAGCACGGCGCGCGACTGCTGCTCGTCGGCGGTCCACCCGAACACGTTGCCGCCCAGGCAGAGGGGAAAGACGTCCAGGTTCGTACGGCCAAGGGAAACCATGCTGCCGAACCTATCAAGGGCGGTGTGCCACGATCCCCGGAGCGGGAGTCGCCGGGCGGATCACACCATCAGTCACAACAGACTCAGCCGTCACAGTCGAAGATCAGTCAGCTGACCGATGTCTTGCACCGCAACTTGCAGAAGTATTTGTGCTGCAACGAGAACTTGATGAGGATCCGCCCGGTGCTCGGACTTCCCCGCGGGCAGCCGGAGCGCGATCCGCAAAGCCCCTACCGGCCAACTGAAGGAACCGCATGAACGGGATTGCGACGCGTCTTGCTATCGACTTGCAGCGGTGCCGTTTCCTCTCCAGCGAGCCTGTGACCAGCGCCAGCACGTACCCCGCGGCTGGGGACACCGGTTCCTGCGACGCACGGCACGTGCGGTCGACGGCAATGAGCCGTGGTCCCCTCCGGTGCGGGTACGCACCTGGCCCTGGCACTGGGCCAGATCCCCATGCTAGCCGGCGGACGCCCGGCTGAGCAGGGCATTTGACGTGCCCCAGCGGGTCGCGTCCGGTTCGTCCCGATGCCGCAACGGGCAGCCGGCCGCGATCCGCCGGGGTGCAGACGTGGGGACGGTGAGCCGTAACGCCCCCGGCGGTTCACCGTACTCACGGCACGCGCCCGCGCAAGCCGCGGCGCGGCGGCCGCAGCGATGCCGCGAGCCGGCACCGTACGATGGGCTCTTCCGCCAGCCCGCGAACGGTTCAGCCGGCGACGGGGCAAGCTGCGGCGACGCGGCAGCGGAGGGTCCCCCCCGGGCCATCGGGAAGGACCCTCCGCTGTTCTCGCGATGTGAAGCGTAACCTGCCGAAACTGTCGAATTCTCCCAGCTGAGCGCCGCCAAGGAAAGCGTGCCACTCGTCCGGGGTGAACCGGAGAACCGGCCCTTCTGGGTCCCTGCTGTTGCGCACGGCCACGCCGCCCTCTGAGAGGTTCGCCACTTCGACACAGTTGCCGTTGGAGAAGCTCAGCGAGCTCTTAACCCAGTGAGAACCTGAACCTGGCCTTTCTTCATTAGGCCTTGCCATGTCGCCCCACCTCACTGATTGCTGATTGTGCCTGGAATTAATTAACGAACAAATGACAACAGTGCGTAGTGTAAGGATTACGTACTGTTGTCATTTATATTCCATAGGCTAGCAGACAACACTTGTCCCGAGAGTCCTGCTTGTCCCAAATAGCCCTAGCGCACATTAGGCACCGATTACTCGTAAAACCTCGTGAGCAACAAGTGTGTGCCCGCTAGCTCTGCTAACGCCCCAGCCAGCGCGATTCCGCCGTCTCGAGGATGAGTGCCTTGGACGCCTGCGGGTCGAGCGCCGCCTCGGCGAGCGTCTCGAACGCGATCCGGTGCAGGTACGTCTCCCGCTCCCCCTCCAGCGTGAAGCCGCTGCGCATGTGCTCGGTGGCGACGACGTCCTGCAGCACGGCTTCGCTGTCGGCGCCGAAGCCGAAAATCACGAAGGACTCGCCGAAAACCCGGTGCTGCCCGTCGAGGGTGAGGATCTGCATGGTCACGTTCGGCCGCTCGGCCACCTTGGCCAGGTGCTGCAGCTGCTCGTACATCACGACGTCATCGCCGATCCTGCGCTGCAGGACCGATTCGTCGAAGACGACGGAAAGCTCCAGGTCCGCACGGTCGATCGCCTGCTGGCGGCGCATCCTGACCCGGACGAGCCGCCCGATCATGCCGGGCGCGACGGGCTCAATCCGGCTGTAGCTGCCGATGATGTGCCGGGCGTATGCCTCCGTCTGGAGCAGCCCCGCGACGACGTCCACGTGCCAGATCGCGATGGAATTCGCCTCGTGCTCCAGGCCGATGAACTGCTTGTAGTCCTCGGCGAGAACGTCGGAGGAATCCTCCCACCAGCCCTTATGGGTGGCGTCCTCGGCGAGCGCGAGCAGCAGCGCGCGGCGCTGCCCGGTGACCTGGTAATAGGAGAGGAGCCGTTCGACCTCGCGCGGGCGCAGCCCGGTCTTGGCCCGCTCGTACCTGCTGATCTTGGAAGGCGACCAGCCAAGCGCCGCGGCGACCGATTCCCCGCTCCTGCCCCTGGACTCGCGGATTTCCCGCAGTTCGGCAGCGAGCCGCCGACGGCGCACCGTGGGGCTGCCTGGCTCGGTCATCGGGCACCCCCTTCTTCTGGTGCCGCGCGCGTGGACGGCTGGGTCAGCTGAGTCGTCACGCAGATTGCACGGAAATCCGCTATGAAACCCTTAGTACATCGTACACTCACCCAGCGCAACCGAAGCTTCTTTTGTGACATGAGGCACCGCCGATTCATTCAGCGACCGCTGATACGGGCCTAGGCGCGGGTGCCTGCCGCGGAAATTTACTCTGCTGTGCTGCCCGTATAGAAGACTGACGATGGTGACAGTCGTGAAAGAATGGGGCTGGAGTTGCGATAAGCGGCGATGCCGGCGGGAGCGTTATAGAACTGAAATTGGCGCTTCCCGGTGCCCATGAGAACGGCCTGCCGCGGATTGGGGGACTCGGCGGCAGGCCGTTAGCCTTGCGATCTGGTTATCTCACGAGTGGAAGTAAACCATCGGTTTCGCGGCTGCCACCGCGACCGCTGGGGTGCTGGACGTGAACGCGGTCGCCACGGGCACCGCCACGCCGGCGAGAACGGACCCGGCAAAGCCGAGCGTCACGAGAGGGGAGATGATGGCTCGCCTTATGCTCATGATTCCTCCATGGCATATATACAGGTCA
>Ga0209693_10001123_pt1 | contig 11328 bp, 10 predicted proteins | sample HubBroMetageWRM3_FD_188345 | JGI IMG/M metagenome (GOLD analysis project Ga0209693, IMG submission 188345) | Warmed soil microbial communities from the Hubbard Brook experimental Forest, New Hampshire - Hubbard Brook CCASE Soil Metagenome WRM 3... | ecosystem: Environmental > Terrestrial > Soil...
GTGGCCTCAAGCAACGCGACACCGCGCCCGACGAAGCCGTACGGATGGCCGTCGCCTCGGGCCACGGCATCGGCAAGTCGGCGCTGGTCGCCTGGATCATCCTGTGGGCGCTGTCGACGCTGTCGGACACGCGCGGCATCGTCACCGCCAACACCGAGGGCCAGCTGCGCACCAAGACCTGGCCCGAGCTTGCCAAGTGGCATGCGCTCTCGGTCAACAAGGACTGGTTCACCTACACCGCGACCTCGCTGCACTATTCCGCGATGCCCGGCCGCGACAAGACCTGGCGGGTCGATGCCATCACCTGGTCGGAGAACAATACCGAGGCCATCGCCGGCCTGCACAACAAGGGCAAGCGCGCCTTCGCCCTGTTCGACGAGGCCTCGTCGATCGCCGATGGCGTGTGGGAGACCATCGAGGGCGCGCTGACCGATGCCGGCACGGACCTGTTCTGGCTGGCCTTCGGCAACCCGACGCGCACCACCGGCCGCTTCCGCGAATGCTTCGCCGGCGGCCGCTTCGCCCATCGCTGGAGCCCGCAGCAGATCGATTCGCGTTCGGTGTCGATGACCAACAAGATGCAGATCGCCACCTGGGTGAAGGACTACGGCGAGGATTCCGATTTCGTGCGGGTGCGCGTCAAGGGCGTCTTCCCGCGCGCCGGCACCACGCAGTTCATCGACAGCGAGCGGGTCCAGCAGGCCGTGACGCGCGAGCTGCCGCCTGCCTTCGGGGAGCCGCTGGTCATGGGCGTCGACATCGCCCGCCAGGGTGACGACCAGACCGTCATCCGCTTCCGCCGCGGCCTCGATGCCCGCTCGATCCCGCCGGTGAAGTTCCGCATTCCCGACCTCATGGTGGTGGCCGGTCGCGTCATGGAGCAGGTCAACAGCCACAATCCCGATGCCGTGTTCGTCGACGGCACGGGCATCGGCTGGGGTGTCGTCGATCGCCTGGCCCAGCTCGGCTGCTCGACCGTGCGCGGCATCGATTTCGGCACCCGGGCCGACCGCACCGACGGCGGCGATGCCGCGGCACGCTACGCCAACAAGCGCGCCGAAATGTGGGGTTACATGAAGGAGTGGTGCAAGGCGGGCTGCCTGCCCGACGACCGCGAGCTGATCGCCGACCTCACCGCCGTCGACTACGGCTACGACGCCGCGGACGCCATCCTGCTCGAGCGCAAGGACGACATGAGGAAGCGCGGCCTCGCCTCGCCGGATGACGGCGATGCGCTGGCGCTCACCTTCGCCCATCCGGTGGCCAAGCGCGACTGGGCCGAGGAGCGACGCTTCGAGGAGAAGCTCGCGAACCTGAGGCGGAGCTTCCGGTGAGCTCATTGCTGGGAGCGCGCCACTCCGTGGCGCTCTTCGTGGATCACACAGCCCATGAGCGCCACTGGAGTGGCGCGCTCCCAGCAAAGATACCCGCAACTGTCGTCTCGCGCGGGGTAACCCCCGCGCTGGAGCGTAAGCGAAGGACCTCATCGCCGCTTGCAATCGGCATGAGATCCTTCGCTACGCTCAGGATGACTGAGGTGGGGGCGCGCGCTCCCCGCAAACTATCCCAGCGCACCCGCCGCGCGCAGCGCGTCGATCTCGGCCGGGCTGTAGCCCAGTTCGGACAGCACCTCGTCGGTGTGCTCGCCGTGCCCGGGTCCGGCACCGGGCGTCACCGGTTCGGGGGCGAAGGAGAGCCGGATCGGCGCCGAGAGGGTGCGCGGCATGTCGGGCAGGCTGCTGTCCACGACCGCGCCGTTGGCCACCGCCTGATGGTCGTGCGGCACGTCGCGCAGGACGCCCAGCAGACCGAAGGTGATCTCGTGATGGCGCAGGCGCTTGCGCCACTCCGGCCACGGATGGGCGGCGAACACCGGGTCGAGGATCGCCGCCAGCTCGGCGGCGTGGCCGCGGCGGCTCTCCGTGGTCTGGAAGCGCGGGTCGGCGAGCAGGTCGGTGCGCTCGAGGGCGTGGCAGAGTTCGGGCCACAATTTGTCCTCGCGCACGATGGTGAGCTGGATCCAGCGGCCGTCGGACGTGCGGTACTGGTTGGCGAGCGCGCTGCGCGGCTTGGTGCGCGGCGGCCGGGGCGTCACATAGGCGCCAAGCAGCGCGCCCTGCGCCAGGATGGCGTTGGACCACAGGCCGCCGGCATGCAGCGAGGTGCTGACTTCGCTGCCCTGGCCGGTGCGCTCGCGATGCAGCAGCGCCATGGCGATGGCGGCGAACAGGTTCATGCCGGCCATCTGGTCGCCCTGCGCCGGCAGCGAGAAGGCGGGCGGTCCGCCCTCGTGCGTGAGCGCGTCGAGCAGGCCGGAGCGGGCGAAGAACGCCGTGGAGTCGAAGCCCGGCTGCTCGGCATCGGGACCGCTCTCGCCGTAGCCCGTCATCGAGGCATAGATCAGGCGCGGGTTGAGGGACGCCACGTCCTCGTAGCGCATGCGAAGTCGCGTCCGCACCTTCAGCGGGAAGTTCACCACCATCACGTCGGCGGTCCTGGCCAGCCGCTCGAACACCGAACGGCCGTCCGGATGCTTGAGGTCGAGCACGATCGCCCGCTTGTTGCGATTGGTCATGTGCCAGCAGAAATTGACGGGATGCTGCGGCACCGAATGGGCCTGCCCCAGCTTGCGCTGCGGGTCGCCTTCGCCCGGCGGCTCGATCTTGATGACCTCCGCGCCATAGTCGCCCATCACCGTGGTCGCCACCGGGCCGGCGATGAAGCTCGCCAGATCCAGGACGCGCAGGCCCTTAAGCGGCAAATGCCCGCTCATTGATGTTTTCCTTTCGAACCCTTAAACCGCACCCTACTCCCGGGAGGCGTCTCAAGGTCAATGGCCGGCGTCGGTCGAAATCTCTCGCTTGCGGCCCTGCTGATTGCCGTGCTCGCGGTCGGTGCGGTGCTGCTGCCGTCGGCGATGTGGGCGTGCGCGCTGGCGGCGCTGCTCGGGCTGGCCGGCGTCGCGCTGTTTCGCGGCAATCGCTGGCGCACCTCGGCGCTGGTGGTGGCGGCCCTGGCGCTCAGCCTGGCGGTGCTCGATGCGTTCGCCGGCCTGCTGTCACCGACGCCGATCAACTACGGCCTGGTGCGGACGACGGTGCCCCGCTGGTGGCCGCCGCCCGACCCCATCCTGGGTTTTCGGCCCAAGCCCAACAGCGAGGCTCTCAACACCGCGACCTTCGGGCCGGAGATCGTCTATCGCCGCACCTACCATTTCGACGCCGATGCCGCGCGCCTCACACCGCAGGGACCGGCCGGCGCCGACACCTATCTCTTCCTGGGCGACTCCTTCGTCTTCGGCCAGGGCCTGCCCGACGACGAGACGCTGGCCGCGCAATTCGCCAAGGCGAATGGCCTCAAGGTACGGGCGATCAATCTCGGCGTGCCGGGCAATGCGCCCAACCATCTCGTGCGCGCCTTCGAAGCCGGCCTGCTCGATCGCTATGCCGCGCAGTCGGTCAAGGCGGTGGTGACCTGGATCATCCCGGCCCAGCTCGCGCGCGTTACCGGCGACGGATCGTGGCTCGGCTCCTCGCCGCGCTATGTGCTGGAGGACGGCAAGCTCCGCCACACCGGCTCGTTCAACGAGTATCGCCTGCGCCATCCCATCGCCGGCGCCAAGTATCTGCTGGGCGAACTCTTCGCCTTCGTCGATGCGATCGGCATGAAGCAGCGCCAGGACGAGCAGGTCGAGCTGTTCGTGGCCATGATGGCCCGCCTGCAGCAATTCTCGCGCGACAAGTTCGGCGCGCCGCTGGTCGTGATCTATTCCTGGCCCGACGAGACGTCGCAGCCCGGGCACGGCGAGTCGGAGTTCGCCCAGCCGATGCTGGTCGGCGTCCTCGATCGCCTGCGCAAGCTCGGTATCCCGCTGATCTCGGTCGACCATGTGACCGGCGCGTACGACGTATCGCGTCTGCTCATCCCGCACGACGGCCATCCCAATGCCTTCACCACCGAATTGATCGCGGCCGAGCTCAAGCGGCACTTGATGCCGCAATGATCGCCGAGCTGGTCATCGATCAGCTCGCCCGGTCGGCCGAGCGCGCACCGCAGGCGCCGCTGCTGACCGACCGCCGCGGCGAGGCGTGGCAGCGCCTGACCCATGCGCGCGCCTGGGCGCAAAGCGGGGCAGTGGCGTCGTGGCTGATCGCCCAGGGCTTCGGACCGGATGGTCGTTCGCTCACGGTGCCTGCAGGCGACACACCGGAACGCGCCGTGCTTCTTCTCGGGGCGCTCCGTGCCGGCGCGCTGGTCGTCGAAGGGCCGAGCGCCGTCGAATTCGCCGTGCTGGCCAATTGCTCGATCGATGCCGCGGTGGCCGAGCGGCGCCTGCATATCGATGCCCGGACGCCGGCGCGCCGGAGCAGTGGCTCACAAAGATGTCACGGTGACTTTACTACCATCGCCGAGGCCGTCGGTGACTGACGCCGGTCATGGAGTAGACGGCGCCACATCAGCCTGCCTACAGTGCGCAACTGAAGAAGCGGCTCAACGCCGTCAGTTGCGGGAGGATCACCGATGACGTCGACACTCCGTCACCGTCTGCTTGCGTTAGCGTCCGTCTTGGCAGCTGCGATCGCGGGCTTCGGCGGCGGGCCGGCGATGGCCCAGAAGCAGGGCGGCACGCTCACGGTCGGGCTCGAGCTCGATATCCCGGGCTTCGACGGCCTGAAAGTCGGCGTCTACGACACGGCGGCCAACATCGCCGCCAGCCTGATTTTCGATACGCTGGTCAGCCTCGATAACGACGGCAAGCCCAAGCCCAAGCTCGCGCTTTCGTGGTCCAGTTCCGACGACTTCAGGGTGTGGACCTTCAAGCTCAGGCCCGACGTGAAGTTCCACGACGGCACGCCGTTCAACGCCCAGGCTGTGGCTTGGACCTTCGCCCGCCTGAAGGATCCCAAGAACAACTGCCGCTGCGCCTTCTATATCGCCAACATTTTGAACGTCGAGGCCAAGGACGATCTGACAGTGGTCTATACCCTGAAGGATCCGGCGGTGAATTTCCCCGCTCTGCTGACGCGGCCCACCGAATACAACACAGTCCATTCGCCGACGGCGATCCAAGCCAAGGGCGACGACTACAACCGCAATCCGGTGGGCACCGGGCCGTTCATCCTCAAATCATGGACGGCGGGCGATCGCATGGTGGTCGAGCGCAATCCCAATTACTGGGACAAGGGTCACCCGTACCTTGATCGGGTGGTGCTGCGGCCACTGCCTGATTCACAGTCGCGCTTCGCCAGCCTGAAGTCGGGTGAGACCGACCTGGTGTGGGCCGACGAGTTCGAAGCCGACAACATCATGCGGGCGCGCAAGGATGCGACGCTGCAGGTGCTCTCCTTTGCCGGCTCGGGCGCGGCGGTGAACGCCATCAACACCAAGGTGCCGCCGCTCGACGACGTGCGCGTGCGCCAGGCGCTGGTGATGGCGCTCGATCGCAAGAAGCTGTCACAGGCGCTGACCAACGGCCTCGCCCGTCCCGCAAGCAATCCCTACGGCGACGGCTCGTGGGTCAGGTGCAAGGACGACGGCGCGCTGCCGGAGGATGCCGCCAAGGCCGCTTCCCTCATCAAGGAGTACGGCAAGCCGGTGTCGTTCAAGATGCTGTTCACCGCGACGCCGCGCGGCCGCGCCAACGGCCAGCTGTTGCAGCAGCTCTGGAAGCATATCGGCGTGACCATGGAGATCGAGCAGGTCGACCAGGCGACCATCCCGCCGCGCGCCTTCCAGCGCAAGTTCGACGTCACCCCTTGGCGGATCGTCGATTCCCCGGATCCCGACGTGCAGATGTACGCCAACTTCCATACCGGCAGCCCGGTGGCGCTGGCCAACTACTCCGATCCCGAACTCGACAAGCTGCTCGAGCACGCGAGGGTCACGCCCGACGAAGCGCAGCGCACCGAGGACTACTGCGCCATCAGCCGGATCATCAATCAGCAGGCCATCTGGTTCTGGACCTTCCAGAACACCTACTACGCCGTCGCCAAGGCCAAGGTGAAAGGCCTGCCCAGGCTCTTTGGCGGCGTCATCGACGCGTCGGACGCCTGGCTGGAATAGCGAAGGCATGGCCAGGTTCATCGGCCAACGGCTCGCTTACCTGCTGCCGGTCCTGCTCGCCGTCAGCGTCCTCACCTTCCTGATCGCCTCGCTGCTGCCGGGCGACCTGGCCTACACGATACTGGGCGATCAGGCGACGCCGGAGAAAGTGGCGGCGCTGCGCGCCCAGATGGGGCTCGACCTGCCGATCTGGCAGCGCTACGGGCTCTGGCTGTGGGACGCCCTGCACGGCGATCTCGGCCGCTCCTTCCGCACCGGCGAGACCGTCCTCAACGCCGTGCTCGAGCGCCTGCCGGTGTCGCTCGAACTGATGGTGATGGCCGAGCTGATCGGGCTCGCGATCGGCATCCCGCTGGCGATCCTGTGCGCCGTCAAGAGCGGCAGCGCGATCGACCGTTTCCTGACCGGGCTCGCCTTCGGCAACCTCTCGCTGCCGTCCTTCCTGGTGGCGATCCTGCTGATCTACCTGTTCGCGGTGCAGCTCAACTGGCTGCCGGCGACCGGCTGGGTTCCGTTCAGCGAGGATCCGCTGGGCAACCTGCGCAGCTTCGTGCTGCCGGCGCTGACCTTAGCCTTTGCCGAATGGCCGGCGCTGATGCGCGTGCTGCGCTCCGACATGATCGCCACCCTGCAGGAAGACTTTATCGCCATGGCCAAGGCCAAGGGGCTCAGGCCGGCGCGCATCCTGCTGGTCCATGCGCTGAAACCCTCATCGCTTACCCTGGTGACGGTGACCGGCATCAATATCGGCCGGCTGATCGGCGGCGCGGTGATCGTCGAGACCATCTTCGCGCTGCCCGGCATCGGCCGCCTGCTGGTGGGCGCGATCTACGCCCGCGACTTCATCATCCTGCAGGGCGTGGTCCTGTTCGTCGCCGCGGGCTTCGTGGTCGTGAACTTCATCGTCGACATGCTCTACGCCGTACTCGATCCGAGGATCCGCCATGGCCGTGCTTGAGATCGAAGGCGATACCGCGCTGGTCTCGCCGGTACGCAAGCGCCGCCGCGCGGGCGGGCTGTTCCTCGCTGCCGTCGCCTGGATCGTGCTGATCGGGCTCGCCGCGGCGCTCGCCGGCGTGCTGCCGATCCAGAGCCCTACCGACCTCGACATGCTGGCCCGTCGCGAGCCGCCCAGCGCCGAGCATTGGCTGGGCACCGACCAGCTCGGCCGCGACATGCTCGCCCGGCTGATCTACGGCGCGCGCATCTCGCTCACGGTCGGGTTGCTGGCGCCGGTGATCGGCGTCTCGGTGGGTGGTTGCCTCGGCATGCTGGCGGGCTATTTCCGCGGCCGATTCGAAACGCTGACGGTGGGCGGTGTCGACGTGTTGCTGGCCTTCCCGCCGCTGGTGTTCGCGCTCGCCGTCACCGCCTATCTCGGCCAGTCGGTGCTGAACATCACCCTGGTGATCGGTGTGCTGGGCATTCCGGCTTTCACGCGCGTGGCGCGCGCCGTCACCCTGTCGCTCAGCGAGCGCGAGTTCGTCACCGCCGCGCGCGCACTCGGCGCCACCCACGCCCGCATCCTGCTGCGCGAGCTCCTGCCCAATGTGGCGCTGCCGCTGCTCGCCTTCTTCCTGCTCGGAGTCGCCGTCAGCATCGTCGTCGAGGGCGCGCTCTCCTTCCTCGGGCTCGGGGTGCCGCCGCCGGCGCCGAGCTGGGGCAGCATGATCGGCGAGGGCCGCGAGAGCCTGGACATCGCGCCTTGGCTGGCTTTCCTGCCGGCGCTGTTCATGTTCCTGAGCGTGCTCGCCTTCAACATCGTGGGCGACACCTTGCGTGCCTTGACCGATCCGAGGCCGGGTACCTTATGAGAGTGGCCCTGTGACGGCACCGTTATTGTCGATCGAGGGCGTGTCGGTCGATCTGCCGACGCCGCGCGGGCCGCTCCGCGCCGTCGACAATGTCGATCTCAGCCTGGCGCCCGGCCGCACGCTGGGCGTGGTGGGCGAATCGGGCTGCGGCAAGACCATGCTGTCGCGCGCCATCCTGCAATTGCTGCCCAAGCGCGCCCGGCTCAGCGGACGGGTGATGTTCGCCGGCCGCGACCTTGCCAGCTTGCCGGCGGAGGCGCTGCGCCGGCTGCGCGGGCCGGAGCTCGCCGTGGTCTTCCAGGACCCGATGACCTCGCTCAATCCCGTGCTCACCGTCGGCACGCAGATCATCGAGACGCTGCAGGCGCATCTCGGCATGGATGCCGCGGCAGCGGCCGCGCGCGGCGCCGAGCTTCTGGCGGCGGTCGGTATCCCGGCACCGGCTCAGCGGTTGCGGCAATATCCCCATCAGCTCTCCGGCGGCATGCGCCAGCGGGTGGCGATCGCCATCGCGCTCAGCTGCGAGCCCAAGCTCCTGATCGCCGACGAGCCGACCACGGCGCTCGACGTCACGGTGCAGGCGCAGATCCTCGATCTGCTGGCGCGCGAGCAGCAGCGCCGTCACATGGCGATGATCCTGATCACCCACGATCTCGGCGTCGTCGCCGGCCGCACCGACGAGGTGGCCGTGATGTATGCCGGCCGGATCGTCGAGCGCGCGCCGACGCTAAAACTGTTCGCCCGCATGCGCATGCCCTACACCGAGGCGCTGCTGGCGGCGATCCCCAAGCTCGATTCGCCGCCGCACACGCCGCTGCCGGCGATCGCCGGCCGGCCGCCCGATCCGACGCGGCCGCTGGCCGGCTGTTCGTTCGCGCCGCGTTGCCGCTACGCCGACGGGCGCTGCCGCGCGGCCAAGCCGCCGCTTGCCGATCCGGAGCGCGCCGGCACGCTTTACGCCTGCTGGCATCCGCTCGGCGTGTCCGAGGCTGCGAGCGCATGACGGCGTTGCTGTCGATCGAGAAGCTGACCGTCGAATACGCGGTCGGTGGCAGGATCCTGTCCGCCGTATCGGATGTCAGCCTGGAGGTCGGCCGCGGCGAGACGCTGGGCCTGGTGGGCGAGTCGGGCTGCGGCAAGTCCACCCTGGGCCGCGCCGTGCTGCAGCTGCGCCGGCCGACCGGCGGCCGGGTCACCTTCGACGGCACCGAGCTCACCCGGCTCGACGGCGAGGCGCTCCGCCTGATGCGCCGCCGCCTGCAACTCATCTTCCAGGACCCGATCGCCTCGCTCAATCCCCGGCGGTCAATCGGCGACATCGTGGCCGAGCCGCTGGTCATCACGGGCGTCGCCGATCGCGGCGAGCGTGCGCGGCGGGTGCGCGACGTGCTGTTGGCCGTCGGGCTCGATGCCGACCTTGTCATGGGGCGCCTGCCGCACGAATTCTCCGGCGGCCAGTGCCAGCGTATCTGCATCGCCCGCGCGCTGATCCTCGAGCCGGAGCTGGTGATCTGCGACGAGCCGGTGTCGGCGCTCGACGTCTCGATCCGCGCCCAGATCCTCAACCTGCTCGAGGACATGAAGCGGCGCTACGGCCTCACCCTGCTGTTCATCGCCCACGATCTCGCCGTGGTGAAGGCCGTCAGCGACCGCATCGCCGTGATGTATCTCGGTCGCCTGTGCGAGGTCGGACCGACCGAGCAGCTGTTTGCCCGGCCGGCGCATCCCTACACGGCGCTGCTGCTCGAGGCGATCCCCGTGCCCGACCCGACGGTCAAGCCGGCTACTAATGTTGCGGCGGGCGAGCCGCCGTCACCGCTCGATCCGCCATCCGGCTGTCGCTTTCGCACCCGCTGCCCGCGCGCCGACGGGATGTGCGCGGCGGAGGTGCCCGAGTTGCGCGAGATCGCAGCCGGTCAGTTCGCCGCCTGCCATCACCCGCTTTAGACGAAGCCTGCTTTAGACGAAGCTTGGGCGCGCTTTCAGCGACTCGCGGTCGAAGCCCGCGACCTTCTTGTAGCGCTCCGAGATCGCCTCGAGCTCGGCGGTCGAGATCACGTCCTCGATGCGCTCGAAGCGCTGGCCGCCCGAGCGCTGCCAGACCTCGCGCAGGATCGCGTCGGGCGGATCGGTGCGGTTGGTCAGCACGACCTTGGCCGTCGCCGGATTGCGCACCGCCTCGTAGTGCTGCAACGCCGCTTCGGTGGCGCCGAGCTTCTTGATCTGGCCGGTGAGGAAACGCGCGTCGAGAATCGCCTGGCCTGCGCCGTTGGAGCCGCGTGGATACATCGGATGCGCGGCATCGCCCAGCAAGGTGATCCGCCCGAAGCTCCAGCGCGGCAGCGGATCGCGATCGACCATGGGATATTCCAGGATCTCCTCGGTGCTCTCGATCATGCCGCTGATGTCGAGCCAGTCGAATTTGAGTCCGGCGAAGGCCGGCATGATGTCCCTGAGCCGGCCGCGGCCGGTCCAGTCCTGGCGCACGGCTTCGGGCCGTTCGATCTCGGCCACCCAGTTGATCAGCGGCAGACCTCCCGTCTCCGGCGTGCCCGGCCGCACCGGATAGATCACCGTCTTGCCGACCGTCATCCAGCCCGTCGAGACCATGGTGTCGCCGCCGAGATAGGCCGGCCAGCGCACCGCACCGCGCCACATGTTGACGCCCGAGTATTTGGGCGGACCCTCGCCGGGGACGAGCTGGCGGCGCAGCGCCGAATGGATGCCGTCGCAGCCGACCGCGACCTTGCCGCGCTGCGGCTCGATATTGTCGAAGTGGATGACGACGCCGACCTTCAGGCAGCGATGGGCGAGCCGCACGGCATCGCTGCCCAGGCGCGCTCGCACCGTGTCGAGCATCACCTTGTGCAGATCGGCGCGATGGATCGAAAGCTGCGGCCAGTCGTAGCCCGCGTAGCGGCCGCGCGGCTCCTTATAGATGAACTGGCCGTGGCGGCTGTAGAAGGCGAGCTCGCGCGTCTCGATGGCGTGCGCGGCCAGCGCGTCCTGCAGGCCGAGCTCGCTCAACTCGCGCATGGCATGCGGCAGGAGGTTGATGCCGACGCCGAGCGGCAGCACGTCGGGGGCGGCCTCGAACACGCGCGCGGCGATGCCGGTCTGGTGCAGGCTGAGCGCCAGCGCCAGCCCGCCGATGCCGCCGCCCACGATCAGAACGTCGGTGTTACTCACTCGGGTTGAATCCCGCGCTTGGCCACGACGTCGGCCCAGCGCGCGCGATCACGCACCACGATCTCGCTCAGCGCCGCTGGCGTCGAGGTGGCGGGTATGAGCCCTTGCGCCTCGAACACGGTTTCGGCTTCCGGTGAATTAAGGATCGCCGCGACCTCCCGGTTCAGCTGCACCATGATCCCAGCGGCGCATGAGGCCATTGAAGCAGCCCCTCGGTGACCCGTCGATACAACTTGTACGTGATTTACTTATAATTTGATCG
>Ga0209693_10001124_pt1 | contig 11321 bp, 10 predicted proteins | sample HubBroMetageWRM3_FD_188345 | JGI IMG/M metagenome (GOLD analysis project Ga0209693, IMG submission 188345) | Warmed soil microbial communities from the Hubbard Brook experimental Forest, New Hampshire - Hubbard Brook CCASE Soil Metagenome WRM 3... | ecosystem: Environmental > Terrestrial > Soil...
CGAGAAGCTGCAGGAGCGGCTGGCCAAGCTGGCCGGCGGCGTGGCGATCATCAAGGTCGGCGGCGCCACCGAGATCGAGGTCAAGGAGAAGAAGGACCGCGTCGAGGACGCCATGCATGCGACCAAAGCCGCGGTCGAGGAAGGTGTCGTCGCCGGCGGCGGCGCGGCGCTGCTCTATGCCACGCGCGTGCTCGAGCACAAGAGGGGCGCCAACCACGACCAACAGGTCGGTATCGAGATCGTGCGCCGTGCGCTGCAGACGCCGGTCCGCCAGATCGCCGAAAATGCCGGCTTCGACGGCGCGGTGGTCGCCGGCCGGATGCTCGACCAGAAGGACGTCAATTTCGGCTTCGACGCCCAGAAGGCGGAATACGTCAACATGATCAAGGCCGGCGTCATCGATCCGACCAAGGTCGTCCGCACGGCGCTCCAGGGCGCGGTGTCGGTCGCAGGCCTGCTGATCACGACGGAGGCCATGGTCGCCGAAAGTCCGGCCAACAACCCGCCGCCGGCGATGCCGGGCGGTGGGGGCGGCATGGGCGGCATGGGCTTCTAGCCCCCGCCGCAAAGCTGCCTCACGCATCGGGGGCGACAGGATGAAGTCGAGCCTTGGAGCCTGGCTGGCGTGGGGCGCACTTGCCGTCGCTATCGTTTTCTTGGCTTTTTACCTGCTGGACGACAACAATCTCGAGTCCGGCCACGGTGCCGTCGAGTCGACGCAGCGATAAGCGCAGGCCTCGCTCACACGGCGCGCCAGCCGGGCTTGGACGGATCGACCAGCTTGTAATTGACCCGTCCGATGCCGCAGATCGCGATGATCGCCGGCTCGTTATGGCTGCGAATCACGCCGTCGTAATGCGGTGTGCCGGCGACCCGGCGCACGAAGCTGCCGGCCGGCGCCGGCACGCACGAGGCGGGATCGAAATCGTTGCCGCTGTTGCACCACCACGTCCCCGACAAGACCATGCAGAAGCGGTCGCTGGTATAGGTGTGCGGCGCGCTCATATAGCCCGGCCACCAGCGCACCAGCGTGTAGTAGAGGCCCGGCTCGGTGGGTGCGCCCGTGAGCGCGCACGATTCCGAGCTGCGCGGCGGATTGTTGGGGTTGGGCTTCCAGGCAAGGTCGGCCGGAAGCTTGATGATGGTCTCCGCTGGATTGATCGGGCTGGCCGATGCAATCGACGAGCCGAGCGCGAGGCCGAGCGGCAGCGCCGCCGTCATGACCGAGGCGAGCAGCAGGTCCCGCCGGGTTGCGTCCTGGTCCATGCAAAGATCTCCCTTGTTGGAACGCGCCGCAGGATCGCCCAGAAGATAGGCGACGGATAGGGCCGAAGCGGGCGATGATCGGGCGGCCGAGGGAACGATGGCGAAATTGACGACTCTTGCGCGCACCGCCGGAGCGCGGATGTCCGAGCGGGCAAGTGCCGCAGTCTGGGGACAGACGCGGCGCTTTTTTCGCATGCAGAGCCGGCTGCGCTCCAACGAGCCGACCCAGATCTTCGTTTGCGCCGTGGCCGGGGCGGCCGTGGGCGCGCTGGTCGCCGGAGTGCACTGGCTGGTCGATTTACTGCACCAGCTGGGCTTTGCGGTCTCCGGCGATCACAGCCTCAGCACCGGCATCGGCGTCGATCCTTGGCGCATCGCGATCGTTCCGGCAGCCGGCGGTCTCGTGCTCGGCCTGGGGGCGCTCATCATGCGGCGCTTCCGCTCGAACGAGGTCGTCGACCCGATCGAGGCCAATGCGCTGCATGGCGGGCGCATGTCGATGATCGACAGCCTTCGCCTGCTGGTCGCCACCGTGACATCCAACGCCTCGGGCGTCGCCATCGGCATGGAGGCCGGTTACGCCCAGCTCGGCTCCGGCGTGTTCTCCAAGGTCGGGCAGTATTTCAGGCTGCGCCGTTCCGACCTGCGCATCTTCGTCGGCGCCGGCGCCGCCGCCGCCATCGCCGCGGCCTTCAACGCGCCCCTGGCCGGCGCCTTCTACGGCTACGAGCTCATCCTGGGCAGCTATGCCGTGCGGCCGCTGGCGCCGGTGGCCGCCGCGGCGCTCGCCGCCACCCTCACCCTGCGCGCGCTCATGGACCCGGCGCCATTGTTCGGCGTCGGCGTCATCTATCACTTCAGCCAATGGCTCTACCTGCTGTTCGCGCTGCTCGGCATCCTGGCCGCCGGCTTCAGTGTGCTGGCGATGCAGGCGGTGACCTGGTCGGAACGCGGGCTGCGGCGCCTGCCGTTGCCGCAATGGCTGCGGCCCGCCGTCGGCGGCCTGCTGGTGAGCGGCATTGCGCTGTTGGTGCCGCAGGTCCTGGGCAGCGGCCACGGCGCCATCCAGCTGGTGTTCGACGGCGATTTCACCCTGCCCCTGCTGCTGCTGCTGTTGGGCGCGAAGCTCCTGGCCTCGGCGCTCTCGCTGGGCGCGGGCTTTCGCGGCGGCATGTTCAGCTCGTCGCTGTTCCTGGGCTGCCTGTTCGGCGCAGCGTTCGCCGACGTCGCGACCTACTTCCTGCCCCACCTGGTCGAGCAGCACGCGACCCTGATGATGGTCGGCATGGGCTCGGTGGCGGCGGCGGTGATCGGCGCGCCGCTCACCATGGTGTTCCTCGTGCTGGAAGGCACCGGCAATTTCCCGGTGACCGTGGGCGTGCTGGTAGGCGTGGTCTTCGCCTCGACGATCGTGCGCCTTACCTTCGGTTATTCCTTCTCGACCTGGCGCTTCCATCAGCGCGGCATCGGCATCCGCAGTCCGCACGATATCGGCTGGCTGGCCGACCTCACGGCGAGCCGGCTGATGCGTGCCGATCCCAAGGTCGTGCCGGAAGCCATGCCGCTGGCCGAGTTGCGCGAGAAGTATCCGCCGGGCAGCGCCAAGCGCGTGTTCGTCGTGTCCGACAGCGGCGCCTTCACCGGTACGCTCGACATCGCCGCCATCCATGAAGCGCCGCCGGAGGAAGAGCCCGACCGGCGGATCGCCGGCGATTTCGCCACCGAGCCCGAGCTCTTCCTGCTGCCCTTCGAGAACGTGCGCACGGCGCTCCTCCGCTTCGAGGAAAAGGAGGTCGAGGCGCTGCCGGTGCTGGCCTCCGGCGGCGACCGCGAGGTGGTGGGCTATCTCACCGAGCAATATGCGCTCCGGCGCTACAACCAGGAGCTGGAGCGCCGCCGCACCGCCGAGCTCGGCGAACGCGACCTGTTCTCGATCTCCGAGCCGCCGAGCTAGCGACATGGCTTCGCTGGGGGCGCGCCACTGGAGTGGCGCGCCCCCAGCGAATGAGACTCACGCCGCCGTGCGCGGATGGCGGTGGCCGATCACCAGGACGCAGACCGTGCCGACGGCGGCTGTGAGGGCGATCGGCATAAGCGCCAGCGGGAAGCTGCCGGTCTCGGCCTGGATCCAGCCGATCAGGTAGTTGAAGAAGAAGCTGGAAAGGTTGCCGAGCGCGTTGATCTGCGCCAGGCCGGCCGCCGCCGATGCAGCGCCCAGCCATTCCGAGCACAGCGCCCAGAACGGTCCCTTGCTGGCGTAGGTACCGGCGGCGATCAGCGCGAGCAGCGGGATCATGGCCCACAGGCTATGGATGGCGAAGAAGGTCGCCACCATGGCGAGCGCCATCCAGCCCAGCGGCAAGGCATTGTGCCAGACCCGCTCACCGCTCTTGTCGGAGCTCTGGCCCCACAGGATCATCCAGATCGCGGCGATGCCGAAGGGCACGGCGTTCACCAGGCCGGTCTGCCAGTTGGTGAGGCCGAACGACTTCACGAGCTGCGGCATCCACAGCGCCAGCGACGTCGAGGCACCCGACGCGCCGGCATAGACCAGCGCCAGGATCAGCACGTATTTGTTGGAGATCACCCGCCACACTGATTGGTGGCTGATGCGCGGCGCGCGCTGGCGTTCGCCGGCAAGCTTGGCCGACAGCCATCGGCGCTGCTCCGGCGCCAGCCACGTCGCATGCTCGGGCTGGTCGGTCAGCCAGACGAAGGCGGCGATGCCCAGCAGCACGGCAGGCGCTGCTTCGAGCAGGAAGATCCACTGCCAGCCGCCCAACCCCAGGATACCGTCCATGTAGAGGATGGCGCCGGAGATCGGCGAGCCGACGAGGCCGGCCACCGGGATCGCCACCATGAAGATGCCAACGATGGTGGCGCGGTAGCGCGCCGGATACCAGTACGTGAAATAGAGGATCACGCCGGGGAAGAAGCCGGCTTCGGCGACGCCCAGCAGGAAGCGCAGCACCAGGAAAGAGGTCGGCCCGCCGATCAGGGCGAAGGCCGCCGAGACGAGGCCCCAGCTGATCATGATGCGCGCGATCCAGGTGCGCGCGCCGAAGCGTTGCAGGGCGAGGTTGCTCGGCACCTCGAAGATGAAATAGCCGATGAAGAAGATGCCGGCGCCCAGGCCGTAGGTCTTAGGATCGAGACCGACCGCCTTGTTCATCTGAAGCGCCGCGAAGCCCACGTTCACGCGGTCGATATAGGCGATCAGGTAGGCGGCCAGTAGGAACGGCATCAGGCGCCATGACACGCGACGCATTGTGGCCGCCTCGAGCTGCTGCTCGGGGCTAAGGGTAGACATGCTGTTGTTTTCCTCCGGTTCTATTGCCGGCAGCGTAACATCGGGCGGCGCGGCGTCCCTAGGCGCCGGGCGAGGGGCAGCAATGCGTGCGCCGCCCGCGCGGGACAAGTCACGGCTTGAAATAGTGTACGGCGCGCGGCGTCGATAGGGTTCGGATATGCCTGCCCCTCAGCACCATGACCATGAGCACCACGACCACGATCACGCGTCTGGCCACAGCCACGGCCATGGTCACGCGCACAGCCACGCTCCGGCGAACTTCGACCGCGCGTTTGCGATCGGGATCGCCCTCAATGTCGGCTTCGTCGTCGTCGAGGCGGCGTACGGTATTGCCGCTAACTCGCTCGCTCTGCTGGCCGACGCCGGTCACAATCTGGGCGATGTTCTAGGCCTGGTGATGGCGTGGGGCGCGGCGACGCTGGTCCGGCGCCGCCCGACGGCGCGCTACACCTACGGGCTGAAGCGCAGTTCGATCCTGGTTTCGCTGGCGAATGCGGGGCTGCTGCTGGTCGCCGTCGGCGCCATCGTATGGGAAGCGGTGCAACGCCTCGGCAGGCCGGAACCGGTGGCGGAGATGACGGTCATCTGGGTGGCGCTGGTCGGCATTGCCATCAATGGCGCGACCGCGCTGCTCTTCATGTCGGGCCGCAAATCCGACCTCAACATCAAGGGGGCGTTCCTGCATATGGCGGCCGATGCCGTGGTCTCGCTCGGGGTCGTGATCGCCGCCCTCGCCATCATCGCGACCGGCTGGCTCTGGCTCGATCCGGCCGTCAGCCTGGTCATCGCCGTCGTCATAACGGTCGGAACCTGGTCGCTGCTCCGCGACTCGCTCAAGCTGGCGCTCGATGCCGTTCCGGCGCACGTCGATCACCGCGAGGTCGATCGCTATCTTGCGGCGCTGCCGGGCGTCACCGACGTGCACGACCTGCACATCTGGGCGATGAGCACGACCGAAGTCGCGATGACGGTCCACCTGGTCCGTCCCGGCGCCACGCTCGACGACGGCCTGCTGGCCCGCGCCCGGCACGATTTGCAGGAGCGCTTCGGCGTCGGCCATGTGACGCTGCAGATCGAGACCGGCGATCCGGCCCACCCCTGCAGCCTCGCGCCGGCCGAGGTCGTCTAGCGGAAGGGCGATGAAGCGGCTCTGCGGAGCAACGTTTCGAGGGCAGCGGACGTTCACCTGACAGACATCTTTCATGTTCCGTGGAGAGAATTCATGGATGCGGTTCCACGCGCCAAGCGCACCGCCTTGTTGTTGGCCACATTGCTCGCCCTGGTGGCCCCGGGCAGCATGGCCTCGGCAGCCGTCCCGCAGGGTGTATGGATGGTCGATGGCAAGGCCGCCTTGCAGATCTACGACTGCAACGGTCAGATGTGCGGCCGGCTGCGCTGGTTGGATAAGCCGCGCGATGCGCGGGGTGAGCGCAAGCGCGACAAGAACAACCCCGATCCCACGCTGCGCCAGCGCGAATTGTGCGGTCTTATCCTGATTTGGGATCTGCAGCCCACCGGTCCCGGTCGCTGGGAGGGCGGCCATTTCTACAATCCGGAAAGCGGCAAGACCTACAGTCTCGTGACCGAGCACACTTCGTCCGACCAGATCGTCGCGCGCGTCTATGACGGGTTCACGCTGATCGGTGAGACCAAGACGCTCCACCGGACCCATGCCGGCACATCGGACGGATGGTGCTGAGCGGATCCCTCATCCACGCAAAGCCCGTGTGACCTAACAACGAGCCGGATCGTTCAGGAAGACAGGCAGATCGGTGGCCGGGTTCTGGGCCGGCACCTGAAAGAACATCTCGGCGATCCAGCCACGATGGTAGGTCGCGTGGTTGACGACGTGCAGCAGAATGGCGCCCCGGCGCATCGTGCTTTCCTCGCCGCCGATGAACCGGAAGCGCACCTGTTCGGCAAGCGTTGCCTCCGACTGGGCCGCCGCCCAGTCGATATACCAGCGCGTGATCGTCTGCTGTGCCGCCCAGAGTTCGGCCAGGTCGGCGTGCAGGACCAGATTGCGCGCGGTGAAGCCATGATCGCGTCCCTCGAGATGCGCCTGCCACACGCGATCGATCAGGTAGTTGTGGTTCAAGGTGCCGATCATGTTCTTGAACAGGGTCGGCCGCTCCTTGGTCGCCTCGCCGGGTGGCAGCGCGGCAACGGCGGCGTAGGTGAGCTCGTCGGCCCACGCCCGGTATTGTGCGAACAGCCGTGCAGTGCCTGTATCCATGATCGTCCTCTTCCCTCTTTGCCGGCGCAACAGTACCAGCCGCTGCAATGGCTTGCGATCAAGGCGGGCGGGTGTGGCAAGGCCGACACGCTGTGGCAGCGCATTTGGCGGCGTCTTCCTGCAGTGTGGCAATTGCCACATTGAGGCGGCCGCGACCGGGCTAGACCCCACTCTCGCCAACGAGGGGGGGCCCTCATGTGCAAAAATCGTGTATTGACGTTGTCCTTCGCGGCCTTGATCGCCGGCATCGTGAGCGTGGCGGCAGGCGGCCGTTCGCTTGCGAGTACCGATCCGACCGCCGCCGCCGCGACCTGCATCGATGAAGGCGCGGATCGCGACCTCGACGAGTTCGCCAAGTGCTGGGTCGTCAACATGATGTCCGACGATCAGAGGCGCGTCGCGCGGTGCATTGCCGTGAACCAGGGTCTGGGCGGTGCCGCTTTCTGCATGAGCGGGATGCAGCTCTCGCCTTTCGGGCTGCAGGTCGCGAAGTGCGCGCAACGCCATAGCGGCGACGCGCGCGCCATCGCGGGCTGCGTCGGCCTGCCCGTGCTGCCGCCGGAAGGCCGGCGGCTGGCGGCTTGCGTCGCCGTCAATCCGCAGAACTACTGGGGCGCGGCGCTCTGCGCCGGCGGGCACGAGCTCACGCCGGAGCAAACGGTCTTCGCGAACTGTGCCGCGGCAACCGGCCTGCAGCCGCGTGGCATGGTCGTTTGCATCGGCGGCCAGCGCACAATGGAAGAGCTGCAGAAGTGCCTGACCGTGGCGGTCGTACGAGGCCGGTGCTTCGGCGACACCGACGATGTCACGCAACTTGCCTGCGAGGCATGGCGGGGTATGGGCGCCGAGTCCGTCGCGAACCCGCCGCAGATCTTTGGCGGGGCGAACTCAGCCTTCCATAATCCCGGCCGCTTGGCGGCCGGTCCGAATTCGGCTGTCGACAATCCCGGGGAGCTTGCCGGCGGGCGCAATGCGGTCGCCCGAAACCCGGATCAGGTCCCGGGCAGCGCGGCGTCGTTCTTCCCTAAGACCCTTGCAGCCCGCTTCTAGGCGGCCCGCTTCTGGATTGACGCGACCCCTGTGGGCACGGGGAAGCTCACCGATGCTTGAAGTGGCACTCCTGCCGGTCTCTCCGGCGGTCGAACCCGCGGTGCTGGCGCTCAACAATGCGCATGCCGCGGAGCTGTCCTGGCTCGATAACGGTCGGCTGACGCTCTTGCTCCGGCAGGCCTTTCACCGCCCGCCGGATCGGCGAGGTCGACGGCTTCCTGCTGGCCTTCGACGAGAGTGCCGGGTACGACAGCCCGAATTACCTGTGGTTTCGCCAACGCTATCGACGCTTCGTCTATGTCGATCGTGTCGTCGTTGCACCTGATGCGCGAGGGCGGGCCTACGCCGGCCTGCTGTACGCCGATCTGTTCGACCGCGCCGGACACGACCTCGTCGTTTGCGAAGTCAACCGCGATCCGCCGAACCCGGCCTCGGACGCCTTCCACGGTCCGCTATCTCGCTCGCCCGTGCGCTCGAACGCTAGCGACGCGACCGCCCCGCTGCGCGGCCGTTGCCTGCGGGGGCTATTGACCGGGAGTTACCGAGATGAAGTTCTTTCCTATGATTGTCGCGCTGGCCGTCGTGGCCTCCGTGACATCGCGCGAATACAAAGAGGAGAGGGTCGTGCAGCAGCCCACGCCTGCTCCTGCAGCGGTGGTAGCGGCTCCGGCGCCCCCGGGTTCTGTCGTCTACACCCCGCCGGCTCCGGCGACGACAACCGTCTATACCACCCGCTGACGATTCGTTCCTGAGCGAAGCGAGGGCAAATCCCTCGCTTCGCTTTGAACGAATTCTCTCTAATACTTGATCTCCACGCTTCGAGTGGCCGGGTCACTGACGTCGCCGGCAATCGTGGGAAGCGGGTTGCCACTCTTCGGGACGACAACAATCGAACGGGCCGGAACGCCGTCGCGCACCAGCTCATTCTTCACCACCGCCGCATAGTCGGCGCGACCAACCACCCGGACGAGGCCGGCGGACTTGTCCGCGTCGGCTGCTGCCCGGCGAATCGTTTCGTCGGCAACGCCCGGCAACCGGCTCGTGCCCTTGTCGAAAAAGACCACCACGTTGCTCGGCCGTGGATCGTTGGCGAAGGCCACTTCAGTCGACTGCGCCATCGATGCCTGAAACGGCGCTACGACGAGGCCGCCCAGCAGGATTGCGCCGATGTACAATATCTTCATGTCACGCCTCCTTTGGCTTGGCACAGAATCAACGCCAAAGTCGCCACCCGGGTTACCTGGAAAATGGGGACGGTGCCCCAACATCGCCACATTGTTGCCGCTTCAGGCCATGTTCAGGCGGGCCACATTCAGGCGTCGAGCCGATGGCGCCTGATCGCTTCTTCATTCCACGCGATTCCGCTGCCGGGCCGATCGGGAATGATGAGATGGCCGGCCTCGAGCTTGAATGTCTCGGCCAGGATGGGATCCGCCCAGTCCTGCCACTCGAGCCAGTGTGCTGTCTCGGTGACCCGCATGAGATGCGCCGAGACTTCAGGATAAAGGTGGGTCGACATCTCGATGCCGGCTGCGCCGGCGATGGCTGAGGCGCGCAACCAGCCCGTCACGCCGCCGATCCGCATCAGATCCGGCATCATGTATTTGCCGGCGCCGGCCTGGACCGCCTGGAACAGCGCGCGCGGGCCGTAGAAGTTCTCGCCGAGCCGGATGGGTGTCTTGAGCTCGCGCGTGAGCTGGCTGTAGCCGGCGATATTGTCGTAGGCGATCGGCTCCTCGAGCCAGTAGAGACCCTGGTCGTCGAGGGCGTGGCAGCGGTGCAGCGCGTCGCCCAGGCTGAGGCCCTGATTGAAGTCGACCATCAGCTTGACGTCCGCGCCGACCGCCTCGCGCACGACGCGGATCGCCTCGATGTCGTCGGCCAGGCGGTCACGCCCGAGACGGAGCTTCAGGCCCTTGAAGCCGCCCTCGGCCACCAGGTCGGCCGCCTCCCGTCCAAGCTTGTCGATCGCGATCAGCCACAGGCCGTTGCTGTTGTAGGCCTGCACCGGGGCGGGCGAACCGCCGAGCAGGCGGACGAGCGGCAGGTCGGCTGCCTTGGCCAGCGCGTCCCACACCGCCATGTCGAGGCCGGCGACCGCGATCAGCGACATGCCTTCGAGGCCGACCAGGCCCAGCGAGGCGCGGCCGGCGCGGAAGGCGTCGAACGGCGCAATCGGCTTGTCCTTGGCCGCCTCCGCGAGGTCGCGGATCGCCGGGACGATGTACTTTATCGATTGCTTCAGATAGGGCTCGAGGTAGCTCCGGCCGACGATGCCCTCATGAGTATAGAGATCGATCAGCAGCATGGGCCACTGGTCGAACAGCCCGACTTTGGAGACCACCGGCCGCTTGAGCGGCAGCAGGACGGCGCGGACGTCGACGCTCTTCAGCGTCAGCTTGTTGGCCGGCATGGTGGGCTCCCTTCCTTGCAAAGCCGGGCAGTCGGGCCGGGGCCGCTGCACGAAGCAGCAGTCGGCCGGCAGCCGCCCTGCCGCGGCTCATGCCCGCAATACAAGGTATCCCGGCAGCCGGCAGGCGCGAAATATGCCCAATACTATGCGCACACTGCGGTTGCATTTCACAGTTCTCTGCGGCACAACGTAGCCACGGATTGTTTGGTGAAAACGGGGGAATGAGATGAGAAGAGTACTGCTGGCTACGGTGGCGCTTGTTGCGCTCCCGCTCACCGCACAGGGCCAATCCCTTCAATATCCCGGCTTTTATATCGGCGCTGAAGGTGGTGTGAACTGGCTGCTCAACGCGTCGTCCAATGCCACCGCTACCGTTTTCACGCCGGTCGGCCCCTTCACTAGCTCCGGCAACGTGAATCTCAACTTCAATACCGGTTGGGCCGCGGGTGGCTCGATCGGTTACGATTTTGTCGGACCCCGCGTGGAAGTCGAAGGGATTTATCGCCAGAACACGGGCAACGTGACGGTCCCTGGCTTCGCCGGTTCCAGTGGCCTCACGGCCAGCAATGTCGGTGTCATGGCGAACGTGTATTATGACTTCCTCGCCGGCCAAACGATCGTTCCCTATATCGGCGCGGGCTTGGGTGTGGCGTTTACGCAGGTCCAACTTTATGGGATCGGAACCAGCAACAGCACCCAGTTCGCTTATCAAGGCATCATAGGTGTGGGCTGGAACGTCAGTCCGATGATCCGTCTCAACCTTGAAGGTCGCTACTACGGCACCACGAGCCCGAACTACAACGTCAGCGGTGTTGCCAGCGCTGGCGGCTTTAGCGTTCCTTTCAACGTCAATGGCACATACCCTGACAACAACATCAGCTTGATGGCGAGCGTGCATTTCAGGTTCGGCGCTCCGGCCGAGGCGCCGCCGCCACCGCCGCCGCCGGTGGTCGCGCCGCCGTCGTTCATGGTGTTCTTCGACTGGGACCGCTCGAACCTGTCGCAGCAGGCGCTGACGACGATCCAGCAGGCGGCCAACGCCTTCA
>Ga0209693_10001126_pt1 | contig 11308 bp, 12 predicted proteins | sample HubBroMetageWRM3_FD_188345 | JGI IMG/M metagenome (GOLD analysis project Ga0209693, IMG submission 188345) | Warmed soil microbial communities from the Hubbard Brook experimental Forest, New Hampshire - Hubbard Brook CCASE Soil Metagenome WRM 3... | ecosystem: Environmental > Terrestrial > Soil...
GCTCGTAGGTATTTGCTCCTCAGCTCACCCGGAGCAGGCGGGCGAGTTCCTCCTCGACGTCCTCGCTGGTCACGAAGAACAGCTCGTCGCCGGCCTGCAGCGGGTCGTCGGGATGCGGGACAAGTACCCGTCCCTCGCGCAAGATGGCCACGAGCGAGGTGTCCGCGGGCCACTCGATGGAGCCGACGCGCTGGCCCACGAGAGGCGCCTCCGCGGGCATGGTCAGCTCGACCAGGCTCGCCTCGCTCTGCCCGAACGTCATCAGCCGTACCAGGTCCCCGACGCTGACCGCCTCCTCGACAAGCGCGGACAGCAGCCTGGGCGTGGAGACCGCGACGTCCACCCCCCAGGACTCGTTGTACAGCCACTCGTTACCCGGGTGATTCACCCTGGCCACGACCCTCGGCACCCCGTACTCGGTCTTGGCGAGCAGCGACACGACCAGGTTCACCTTGTCGTCACCGGTCGCCGCGATCACCACGTTGCATCGATGCAGCGCGGCCTCGTCCAGGGAACTGATCTCGCACGCGTCGGCGAGCAGCCATTCCGCCCTCGGCACGCTCTCCACCTTGATCGCCTTGGGGGAGTGGTCGATGAGCAGTACCTCGTGTCCGTTCTCGAGCAGTTCTCCGGCGATCGAGCGGCCGACCGCCCCGGCCCCGGCTATCGCTACCCGCATCAGTGCTCACCCTCCCGGGACGCGAAGACCGCGGCGATCCGGTCCATATCGCTCTCCTTGGCGACGATGTGCATCGCGTCGCCCTCCTGCAGTACCGTCCCGCCATCAGGCACGAATGCCTGGCCCAGCCGGTCGATGAAGGCGATCCTTGTCTGCGCCCTGGCCTCGAGCGCCTTCACTTGCTCGCCGATCCAGCGCGGCGAGAAGGCGACCTCGGCCAGCACGATCTTGCCCGAGGGGTCCCGCCAGAGCGGCTCGGCGCCCTCAGGGAGCAGCTTGCGCAGCATCTGGTCTGCGGTCCAGCGCACGGTGGCGACGGTCGGGATGCCGAGGCGCTCGTAGACCTCGGCTCGCCGCGGATCGTAGATCCGCGCCGCGACCCGCTGCACCCCGAACGTCTCGCGCGCAACCCTTGCGGCGATGATGTTGGAGTTGTCGCCGCTGCTCACCGCCGCGAAGGCGTCCGCGCGCTCGATGCCTGCCTGGATGAGCACGGCCCGGTCAAAGCCAATGCCGGTGATCTTGTCGCCCTTGAAGCCCGAGCGGAGCCGGCGGAATGCCTCCGGGTCCCTGTCGATGATCGCGATGCTATTGTCCCGGTCCTCCAGGATGTGGGCGATGGTCGACCCGACCCGTCCGCAGCCCATGATCACGATGTGCACGACCGTCCCTCCACGATGAGCGGGTTCCCCGTTCCGGGGCGCCTCGCCAAAGGTATGCCCTCACATGCGAGAATGCGACCCCATGGGTTATCAGGCCGGAGACGTCATCGAGGTGACGGCCACCGACGTGGCGCACGGCGGATGGTGCGTGGCCAGGCCGGATTCCGGACCGGTCGTGTTCTTGCGCCATGCGCTGCCTAACGAGCGCGTCCTCGCCCGCGTCACGGAGGTCACCTCCCATCTCGCCCGGGCCGACGCGGTGCAGATCCTGGCCCCGTCGCCGGACCGGGTCGACCCGCCCTGCCAGTACGCGGGCCCCGGCGGTTGCGGCGGCTGCGACTGGCAGCACGCCACCCCGGCAGCCCAGCGGTCGCTGAAGGCCGCCGTGGTGCGCCAGCAGCTCAAGCGGCTTGCGGGCATCGACCGCGAGGTCACCGTCGAGCCGCTGGCAGGCGACGAGGCCGGGCTTGGCTGGCGGACCCGGGTGCAGTTCGCGGTGCGGGCCGACGGGATAGCCGGGCTGAGGGCGCACCGGTCGCACGAGGTGATCGCCGTGGACCGGTGCCTGATCGCCCATCCGGCGATCACCGACCTGGCCGTCACCGGCCGCCGCTGGAACGGCGCGGCCTCGGTCGAGGCAATGGTGGGAACCAGCGCTGGGGAGCGGCTGGTGATCGTATCGCAGCCAAGCCAGGGACGCGCGGCGCAAACCACTGCCCGTTCGGAATCAATTGAAGGGATAGCGGCGGATTCGGTGATCCGCCGCGCCGGCCACCGCCTGACCCCCTTGCGCGGCCGCTCCTTCCTGAGCCAGCGTGCGGCGGGGCGGGACTGGCGGGTCAGCGCGGGCGCGTTCTGGCAGGTGCATCCCGCCGCGGCCGACGCGCTGGCCGACGCCGTCATGGCCGGGCTGCGGCCACAAGCCGGCGACGTGGCGCTCGACCTGTACTGCGGGGCGGGGCTGTTCGCCGGGGTGCTGGCCGCGTCCGTCGGGCCAGGCGGCGCCGTGATCGGCGTCGAGGCGGACGCGGTCGCCGTCCGGGATGCGCGGCACAACCTGCGGGAGTGGCCCTGGGCGCGGGTACACAGGGGTGACGTGGCGGCGGTGCTGCGCCGCGGCGGGCTCCCCCCGGCCAGGGTGGCCATCGCCGACCCGCCACGCTCCGGGCTGGCGCGCGAGGTCATCGATTACCTCGCCGCTGCGGGGAACGGGGCCGAACGGCTCGGCTACGTATCCTGCGACCCGGCCACGCTGGCCCGTGACATCGGCCTGCTCGCCGAGCGCGGGTGGGCTCTGGAGGGCTTGCGCGCGTTCGACGCCTTCCCGATGACCCACCATGTGGAGTGCGTCGCCATCCTGCGCGCTGCTGACCGCTGACCGCGGGTCAGGCAGGTCCTTCCCGGTGAGGCGCGGGGTTACATGGGGTCAGGAGCCGGACGGGGCGGACGATCCCGGGTCGGGTTTCTTGACGTAGTAGCCCAGCCCCGGGATACGGGTCAGCAGGCCCTCGTCTTGCAGCGTCCGCAGCGCCTTGGCGCACGTCTGACGCGCGTGCCCGTACTGCTGGCTGAGTGTGGTGATGGACGGCGTCGGCATACCGGGCGCGAGGGTTCCCTCCGCGATCTCCCGGCGCAGCAAGGCAGCCAGGCGCACGTAGGCCCTTGGGTCCGATTCGTCACTTATCGACACTCTCGTACCGTACTCGATTGGCAATATTGCCAATCGCAACGCTTCGACACTAGTCGAGATTAGACGAGCTGTCAATTGTGCGTTAACGTCGGAAACCGACGGGGCCGCAACGGCCGAGCCGAGCCACAATCCCTGGGCAGGTCATGATCTTTTACTCCTGGACGGCACTGAGCGACGGGAACCCCACCTCCGCTGAGTCATCCGTCGCCATGGGTATTACCGACGATCGCGGACGAGCCATGCGGGCGGGCGAGGAAACCCTGGGATCCGGCCGGGCCCTGATGGTCATCATCGAGGCGGTGCGGCCCGCGATGGCGGCGTACACGCTGGCCCCCTGCTACGTGCGGACCGGCGTGGGCTGGCGGGGGCGGTGCACAAGCAGCGGCGAGGTGGACTGGGAGAGGTTCTTCGTCCGGGTTGACTCCACTGACCCGCGCGGGCCCCTGGCAGGATGGGACCATGAAGCTCCGGATCTTCACTGAGCCACAGCAGGGCGCGGACTACGCGACGCTGCGCCGGGTGGCGCTGGCCGCGGAGGAACTCGACTTCGATGCCTTCTTCAGGTCGGATCACTACCTGAAGATGGGCAGTGATCCTGGACTGCCAGGGCCGACGGACTCCTGGGCCACGCTGGCCGGCCTGGCCGTCGAGACCAGCCGCATCAGGCTCGGGACGCTCGTGACCGCGGCGACGTTCCGGCTGCCGGGCCCGCTCGCCATCACGGTCGCCCAGGTCGACCAGATGAGCGGCGGCCGGGTTGAGCTCGGCATGGGCGCCGGATGGTATGAGGGCGAGCACACCGCCTACGGCATACCGTTCCCGCCGCTCGCAGAGCGCTTCGACCGCTACGAGGAGCAACTGGCGGTCATCACCGGGCTATGGGCCACGCCGGACGGCGAGACGTTCTCGTTCGAGGGGACCCACTACCGGCTGGCCGACTCGCCGGCGCTGCCGAAGCCCGCCCAGCGACCGCGGCCGCCGCTGATCCTGGGCGGCTCAGGTGCCCGCCGCACGCCGCGGCTGGCCGCCAGGTATGCCGACGAGTTCAACGTCCCCTTCCTGTCCGTGCCGGATTCGGCGCAGGGATTTGCCCGCGTCCGCGAGGCATGCGAGGCCGCAGGGCGCTACCCGGCGTCCATGATCTTCTCCGTCGCCCAGACCGTGTGCTGCGGGAAGGATGACGCCGAGTTCCGCCGCAGGGCCGAGGCGATCGGCCGGGACCCGGCGGACGCCCGCGAGAACGGCATCGGCGGGACGCCGGGCGAGGTCGCGGCAAAGATCGCCGAATTCGCCGAGATCGGAGCCGACCGCGTCTACCTGCAGGTGCTCGACCTGAGCGACCTGGACCACCTGGAACTGCTCGCCTCCGACGTAGCCCCCCAGGTCTAGCCAGGCCCCTTGGCTAGGACTCGAACGCCTGGCGGGCGGCTTCGCGGCCGACAGCGCTGGCCCCGAGGTAGCCGTAGGTGCCCTGTTCGCGCAGTTCCCTGGCCGCCGCGACCACGGCGCCGAGCGCGGTGAACGCGAACGCGCCGCCTACCGAGATCCGGCTGACACCCGCCTCGGCCAGTTCAGGGACCGTCGGCGCGCCCCCGATGGCCAGCACGTTGACCGGCCGGTCGACCGCGCCGATGACCTGGCGGATGTCCTCGATGCTCCGCAGGCCCGGCGCGTAGAGCACGTCGGCGCCCGCCTGCTGATAGGCCTGCAGGCGGGCGATCGTATCGGCCAGGTCCGGACGGCCGTGCAGGTAGTTTTCCGCGCGGGCGGTCAGCACGAAGTGGACCTGGCCCGAATGCGCGGCCTCGGCCGCCGCGGCGACGCGCTCGGCCGCGAGCCCAAGGTCGTAAATCGGGTCGTCCTCGCGGCCGGTGAAATCCTCCACCGAGCAGCCCGAGAGGCCGGTACCTATCGCGAGCGCCACCGTCTCCGCGACGCCTGCCGGGCTGTCCGCGAAGCAGTTCTCCAGGTCGGCCGAGACGGGGAGGTCGGTCGCCGCGACGATCGCCGCGGCGTGTGCCAGCGCTTCGTCCCTGGTCACCAACCCGTCGTTGCGGCCAAGCGTGGCCGCGTAGCCAGAACTCGTGGTGGCGAGAGCCTCGAAACCCGTCCAGGCAAGCAGCCGGGCCGAGCCGCGGTCCCACGGGTTCGGCAGCAGCAGCGGCTGGCCCGGCCGGTGAAGAGCAAGGAAACGCCGCGCCTGCTCTGCCTGGGTCGTCATGGCGATAAACGTATCGCCACGGCCGCGCGGGCCCGATGCCGGCAACATGCGAGAACGGGAAGTGCCAGGTCAGCGGCCCTGGCCAGGCTAAATTTCCGGATGTTAACGGTGACCTTACAAATCGCCGTCATAACCGGCGGACCTGCTCATACGGCTTGCGGGGCAGTAGTCGCGATGCGATCGTTGAGCAGTGCGATCTGACACCGCTACCGCCAGGAGGGTAAGGCTTGTCATAACCCTCTCGGTCGCGGGCGCCGTCGTGGTCATGCTCGGCGTTCTCCTGGTGATCGTGGGCACGGCGATCCGGCTCTTCACCAGCCACCCCGTGAGTCATATCACCGATATCGGTGTGTGCGTGGCCGCGGCGGGCATGGCGTTCGGCCTGATCGTCCTCGTGGTTTTCGTGTTCACGCGAGCCGGGACCTCCGGCCGGTCCCGGACGGCGGCCAACGGTCCGGCCCGCCAGCAGCGGACACGGTCGTCCCACCGGCACGGGGACGGACGACGGCGTCAGGCTGGCGGTACCCGAGGCGGTGACGGTCAGCCGGCGCGCGGCAGCGCCGCGCGCCCTCGCAAGCAGCAGGCGCTGAACCCAACGACCATCTACACGCCGGGCGGTCTGCTCGATATGCCAAGGGATACGCGCGATCAGGGGACCCCGGCCGCTCCGGGCGGTCAGGGGACCGCGGCCGGCGCCGGTGCCGGGGCCGGGAGGCCAGGCGGCGGACGCGGCCAGGACCGGCCGCAGGCCGGACGGGCGGGAGCGCCGCCGCGGCCTGCTTACCCGCCGGGGGCTTCCTACCCCCCTGGGACTGCTTACCCCCCTGGGACTGCTTACCCCCCTGGGACTGCTTACCCACCCGGGACGCCTTACCCCTCCGGGACTGCTTACCCGCCGGGGGCTGCCTACCCGCCGGGGACGCCTTACCCGCACGAAACCGGGCAGGCACCGGGGTCTGGCCACCCGCCGGGGGCGTCTTACCCCGCTGGGCGGGCTTACCCGCCGGGGACGCCCCGCCCCTCCGGGCCTGCGTTCCCGCCGGGGCCTGGTCACCCGGGGTCTGGCTTCCCGCCGGGGCCTGGCCGGCCGCAAGGGCCCGGCTTCCCGCCGGGAACGTCTTCCTCCGCTGGTGGTACCTACCCGCCAGGCCAGGGCGCTGCAGGTCCGGGCCAGGTGCCGCACGCCCAGGACGGCCGCCGGCCGCCGCGGCCGCGCGAGTATGCACCGCCGCGCGGCGCCATGCCGCCTCGTGACCCGACGGGTACCGGCGGATCCGTCCCGCCGCAAGACGCCATGCGGCCTGGCAGGCCCATGCCCCCTCGCGAACCCGGCCGTCCGGGTATGTACGGCCAGGGCGCCCGGGGTGCGGGCGCATGGCAGGCAGGCGAGCCCGGCCAGGCAGGCCCGATGGGCCCGATGGGGCCGACGGGGCCAACGGGGCACATGGGGCCGGGAGGCTGGCGGCCGGGACAACGGACCGGGGCGCCGGCCGGGTCCGGACCGGCCGCGCCACCGGGGCCTCCCGCCGGTCCGCCGGATCCCTCCGGGCCCGTCGACGGCGGATACGCGTACGTCATCCGGGCGTCGGACTACCCCGTCCCCCCGGCCGCCCCGCCGCGGCCGCAGAACCAGGCCCGGCCCGTGGGCGAGGATCCCGCGAACGTCTACGTCTACCGGGACGGCGGCGGACAGCAGGCCGGCCCCGCGGAACCGGACGAGAGCGACGCCGCGTACTGGTACGGCCGCCGCGAGGAGGAAGACCGGCCTGCGGTGCAGCCGGAGGCCAGGGGTCCCTTCGAACCGCTGCTGCCGTCCACCGCACCGCCGCCTGATCCGGCGTCGGCCGACGCGATGCGGCCCGATACCGTGCTGTCCGACACGCCGCCTCCCGGCACGGGGTCCCCCGATACGGCGCTGGCCGACATCGGGCCACGCGGAGACGGTCCGGAAGACCCTGTGCACGCCCAGGCGCGAAAGCTCGAGCAGATCAAGGACTTCTACCTGACCGCGGAGGCGATCGGCGAGGAGAACGTCGACAAGCACTTCGACCAGCTCCTTGCCCACCAGCGCGAGCTGATCAGCGAGTACTTCAGGCAGTCAACCGCCGCCAAGCTCGGCGGCACGCCCGAGTCCGCACCCGAGGCGCAGCCGGCCCGGCCCGAAGTGGTACAGGACGAGCCAGCCCGGCCTCCGGCCGCTCGCACTGGCCCGCCGGAGGCCGTCGTCGGCGAGAAACCCCGGGCATGACGGCTCCGGCCGGTCGCACGCTGGTCGTCGCCGTACTCGGCCTGGGGGAGGCGGGCTCGCTCATCGCCGCTGACCTGCTGGCGGCCGGGGTCCGCGTCCGGGGTTACGACCCGGCCGTGGCCTCGCCCGAGGGGATCACCGACACGCGCAGCGAGGCCGAGGCGGCGCAAGGAGCAGACCTGGTGCTCAGCGTCAACAGCGCGAAGGCCGCGGTGGGCGCGTTCGAGGCCGGGCGCCATGGCCTGCGGCAGGACGGCCTGTGGGCCGACCTGAACACGGCCTCACCTGGCACCAAACGCCGGCTGGCGCAGATCGCCGAGGACGCGGATATCCCGTTTACCGACGTCGCGATGATGGCGCCGGTTCCCGGCCGCGGCCTGCGCGTTCCCATGCTGGCCAGCGGCGGCGGGGCCGGACGGTACGCCGGCATGCTCGCGCCGCTTGGCGCCGACATCGAAGTGCTCGACGGCCCGGCCGGCCTGGCGGCCACGAAGAAGCTGCTGCGCAGCGTGTTCTACAAGGGCATGGCCGCCGCCATGGTCGAGGCCCTCGAGGCAGCAAGGGCGGCAGGTCACGAGCAATGGCTGCGGGAGCACATCGCCGCCGAGCTGACGGCGGCCGGCACGGGCACGGTAGAGCGCATCACCGTCGGCACGTCCCAGCACGCGGTGCGCAGGACCGCCGAGATGGAGGCCGCCGCGGCCATGCTCACCGAGCTTGGCGTGTCTCCCCTCATGGCCGACGCCAGCCGTGCCCTGCACGAGCGCCTGGCGCAGGGCGCCGCCGTCAAGCCAGCGGGGCCAGCGCCTCCGCGAGAGGCATGAGCGACTCAGGCGGCGCGTGCAGCGGGAGGTTCATGATGGCCAGGTCGGCGCCGGCGTCACGGTAGCCAGCGACCTCGGCGATGACCGTTGCCAGGTCGGCGCCGGGCTCTATGCGCACGTTGACCGAGCAGGTGATCTCCTTCACGTCGCGTCCGACGCTCTCGCAGTGCGCGGCGAGGACATCCTTCAGCTCGAGCCAGTCCTCAGGGCCTTGCACGATGGCGTTCCACTGCTGCGCCCAGCGGGCCACCGTGCGCAGCGTCCGCGTCTTGCCCCGGCCGCCGATGGTGATCGGGGGATAGGGCCGCTGGACGGGCTTCGGCTCGCAGCGCGCGTCGGTGAGCCTGACATACCTGCCGTCGTATGTGGTCGTGGTCTGGCTCAGCAGCAGGGCGATCGCCTCTACCCCCTCGTCGAACCGGTCGAACCGCTCCCGAAGCGGCGGCAGCGGGATCCCGTACGCGTCGCACTCCATCTGGTTCCAGCCCGCGCCGAGGCCGAGTTCCAGCCGGCCGCCGGAGATGATGTCGACGGTGGCGGCCATGTTGGCGAGCACCGCCGGATGGCGGTAGATCATGCCGGTGACCTGGCATCCGATCCGGATCCGGCTGGTGGCCTGCGCCATCGCGGCCAGCATCGTCCAGCCCTCGAAGTTCGGGCCGGTCAGGTCGCCGGTCAGGGGATAGAAGTGGTCCCAGTTCCACGCCGACTCGAACAGCGGGATCTCGTCGGCCGCGATCCATGCGTCGCGGATTTCCTCCCACGCCTGGTGCTCGGGCCGTGTCTTGATCGCGAAGCGCATGCCGCTGGCGTCCCTCCTGCCCCGTGGGCTGAATACCGGATGGCAGCATCCTACCGGGGCAGGAGGTCGCGTCATGTGGACAACCGTCGGCTACGGCCGCGCAGGGATGACGTAGGTCACCAGCGAACGAGCGGGCAGGGTCGCGGTGAACGAGCCGCCACGGACGAAGATGCCCGGCTGCGCGGCGGTGTCGTGGGTCGCATCGGTCAGGTACGGCGTCGCCACGAACCCGGAGGCGCCCGTGTGGCGCAGCGAGAACGCCGTGGTCTGCGCGGTCGTGGCCGTGTTGAGCACCACTACAGCGACTGAGCCGTCGAGGTTGCGGAACGCGGTCACCTCGAGGTTCCCGTTGGCGCTCGAGGCGCCGATCCTGATCGCGCCGGGCCGCACGAACCGGCTGTAGTTCGCGAACGCCCACAGGCGGCCCGACGTGGCGACGGTGCTGCCCTGGATCTCGACGAGCCCCTCATTGTCGCCGTTCTCCGACGGGGTGGTCGAGCCCCACCAGTACAGGAACGCGTTCAGGTTCGACGCGGTCAGCCCGGTGTAGATGTCCTGTGCCCAGCTGAATCCCGACGCGGTGGTGCTGTCGTCCCAGGCCGGATCCCACGTCTGGAACGTGGACCACTCGGTCTCCCAGACCGGCTTATTCCATCCGGACAGCGGCGACGCGGGCGCCTCGGTGTAGCCGTGGCTGGTGAACAGCGGCGTCCAGAAGTTCGCCGCCGGGTCGGCCTCGATGGCGGCGGCGTACTGCTGGGCGTAGTCCCAGCCCTCGGTGGCACAGCATTCCGCCTGGGTGCGCAGCCCGGACCGCAGCAGCGTCGGGCCGAGGAACTCCATGAAGTTGGCGGTCTGGGCCGGAGTCATGATCATGCTGTCGTAGCCCGGGCCGATGTTCGCCTCGTTCTCGGGGCCGACGTAGCTGAGCGGATCACCCGCCGCGGCGTAATCCTTGGCGTACTGCGCGAGGTAGTTCGCGTAGGCCTGGCGCCAGTCGCCGCTGGCGCAGGTGGCGCCGGGCACGCCGCACAGCGTGCCGCCGTTGATCTGGGAATCGTTGGTCTTCATGAAAGCCGGCGCACTCCACGCGTCGGCGAACACATTGGTGACGCCGTAGTCGGCCTTGATCTGCTGGGCGAACCACAGCTGGCCCTGATCCTGGTCCACGGCCGCCAGGGACAGGTAGGCCGGGGTAGCGCCGGGGCTGCTCGGCGCGGTGGGCTCGATGGTGGTGCCGGGGTCGGCGCTGATCTCGTTCCGCAGGATGGTCAGGCCGGCGCCGCTTGTCGGGCTGTAGAGCAGGCTCAGCACCTGCTGCTGGACCGCAGCCGGATCATTCATCACCGTCTCCGCCTGGCCGAATGCCTCCGACGCGCCGAAGCCCGTGATCCGCTGGTGCCTCGTGCCACCATCGATGACGACGGCGGGAGCCTGCCCGCCATCTCGTGCCGCAAGGCCCGCGGGCGCGCCGGTGCTCGCCTGCGCGGTGCCGCCCGAAGCCACCAGCGCCAGCGGCGCGGCCAGGGCGAGCGCCGCCGCCGGCGCGAGCAATCTTGCCGGTCTATCGAGCTTGAGTCGGAACAACTTGCCGTTCATGCGACCTCCTCCTCGTGCACGGAGCGCATGCGGCGCGCGGCGCGGCCGCAGCGCTAGACCCTGGTCACGATACGAAAAGGTTCCGAAACTTTCAACAAAATGAAGTATCGAAAATGCCTAATTTCATTGGTTTCTGAACTCGAAATATTTTCGAAGCCGGTGGCCGATGGGACACCGTGGGATCATCCGAAGTAAGCGGCGGCAACGCTCCATCACACCGTCACGCGGCGGATCGTGGCGTGGCCGCCGGCCAGGCACACCACCGTCAGCGCGGCGATGACGCCGGTCAGCTCGAGGGCGGTCAGGGTGGCGGGGTACACGCCGGCCGGGCGCAGCCGCAGCGGGCCGGCGCCGGCCCGGGAGCACGCGAACGAGACGGCGAGCGCGACCAGCACCTGCACGGCGATGAACGCGAGCAGGCCCAGCATGCCCCACCGGCGATTCAGGATCCCGTACCACATGCCGTACACGAACAGCGCGGACAGCCCCACGAACGAGGTCAGCCAGGTGGCGTACCAGGGCCCGTCCAGGAGATACGGCACCCGGAAGAAGGTGATGGACAGCCCCCAGCCGTCGGTCGCCC
>Ga0209693_10001129_pt1 | contig 11297 bp, 9 predicted proteins | sample HubBroMetageWRM3_FD_188345 | JGI IMG/M metagenome (GOLD analysis project Ga0209693, IMG submission 188345) | Warmed soil microbial communities from the Hubbard Brook experimental Forest, New Hampshire - Hubbard Brook CCASE Soil Metagenome WRM 3... | ecosystem: Environmental > Terrestrial > Soil...
GTTCCGGGGTCGAAGCGGTCCGATTCCTCGGCGCCGAGCCATAGCTTCCGGTAGGCGACCCGCACCCCTGCCGCGCTGATGGCCAGCACGCCAATCGACGGCCGCGCGGCAGGGCCGGCGACCGGGGCGCCGGCCAGCGCCACGCAGCCGGCCTCGGCACACGCCCGCTGCAGCGGCGCCAGATCCTCGTCGCCAGGGTCTACGACGGGCGCATCGGCGAGTTCGTAGCCGGTCAGCGACAGTTCGGGGAATACCACCACACGCGTTTGCGCGGCGCGCACCAACATGGCATGCCGGGCCGCGTTGCCCGCCACGTCACCGGCGGCACAGCCGGGCTGAGCGACGGCGATCGTCAGGTTCTTGCGTAGCTGATTGTGGTCTATGTGGAAAGCGTAGGCCAGCCCCGCGCAGTCGCACTTCGCCGTTACCCGGGCGTCGCGGCCAGCTCGCGTAGCCGCCGCCGGGAGATCTTGCCCGTGCGCCCGAGCGGCATCTCCTCCACCACGAAGAACGCACTGGGCCGCCTGGCCCGCGCCAGGCCCTCCTCGCACGCCTCGTGTAGCGCGTACTCCAGCTTGTCGGCCGACCACGACCCGGTCGGCACGACGAAGGCGACCGGCCGTTCCCCGAGCACCTCGTCGTGAGCCGCGACCACCGCGGCGGATGACACGCCCTCCTGCGCGAGCAGGAAGTCCTCGATCTCCCTCGGGTAGATCTTCTCGCCGCCGCGGTTGATCACGTCGTCGGACCGCCCGACAAGGAACAGGTAGCCGCCGGAGTCCAGGCGCCCGAGGTCGCCGGTGTCCAGCCAGCCCTCGGGATCGATGGCACCGGCCGGGCCGCCCGCCGCGTACTCCGTGATGACACCCCGGCCGCGGATCTGCACCCGCCCCACCGCGTCCGCCGCCCCGGCTACCGGAACGACCCTGACCTCGGCCCCGGCGGGCAGCCCCACGGACCCCGCCTTGCGCGGCCCGTCCAGCGGATTCGCGGTGATCATGCTGGCCGCCTCGGTCATCCCGTAGGTCTCCACCACCGGGATGCCGAACGCCTGCTCGAACCGCTCCAGCGCGGCCGGCGCCAGCGGCGCCGAGGCGGACCTGATGAAGCGGACGCGCCCACCAGGTCGTTCGGCCTCAAAAGGATCCATGGCCAGCACGGTGATGATCGCGGGAACCGCGTTGATCCAGGTGATCCGTTTCTCCTCGATCAGCGGCCAGAATCCCCGGCGGCTGAACTTGCGGTCGACCACCAGGCAGGCCCGGGCCGCGAGGGTGGCAAGCAGCCCCACCACCTCGGCGTTGATGTGGAACAGCGGCAGGCAGCAGTAACCCCGGTCGGCCGGGCTCAGCCGGTGGTGGCTGACCACAGCGGCGGCGACGTGACCGAGCTGATCGTCGCGAAGCAGGATGCCCTTGGGCGTGCCCGTGGTCCCGCTGGTGCACAGGAAGATCCCGCCGCCGGACTCAGGCCAAGACGACCGCGCGTCCTCGGCCAGCACCGCGTCCTCGGCCAGCACCTCGGCCGGCCGCAGCACGGTCAGGTCCACCGGAAGATCATCGACGGGAGGCTCGCAGACCATCGCCTGCGGCCGGGCCACCGCGAGCATCCGGGAGAGTTCTGTACCGGGTGCCGCCGGGTCGAGCGGGACCACCACCCGGCCCGCCCCGATGATGCCGACCAGGGCGGTGGCGTAGCCGAGCGGATCGGGCAGCCGCAGCGCCACCGCCGCACCGGGCGCCACGCCGGCGCGGTCCAGGCAGCGTGCCCAGCCCGCGGTGACCCGGCGCAGCCCGGCAAATGTCAGCGACCCGGTGCCCGCGGCATCTTCGAGGTAGCTGGCGTCGCCCCGCTCGGCCGCCGCCTCGTCAATCCATTCCGCTATCAAGGTCAGGTTCCGTTCTGGTTGTCGTTCGTGCCCGCCAGCGTGGCGGGTTCAGGAAGCCTCGCCGCGGCCTCAGGCCCTGCCGCAACCGCCGCCGCCTCAGGCCCTGCCGCAACCGCCGCGGCCTCAGGCCCCGCCGCAGCCACCTCAACCGCCTCAGGCGCCGCAGCCGCAGCCGGCTCAGGTCGCCACTGCCGCGGTATCAGCGTCGACCAGGGCACCTGCTTGCGCCCGGTGAGCGGTACCGCCAGCGGCGTCCTGGCCAGCAGGCTGGTCAGGAAGGCGGCACTTATATAGACGATTACCACGGTCAGCAGGATTACCAGCGGCCAGGAGATCACCCTGGTCAGCCGTATCCAGTGGTGATCGACCAGCGCGGTAAGGAACAGCAGCTGGGTCAGGTAGATGCCGTAGGAGTTGTCCGAGCCCGAGTGCACCAGGGCCTTTACCCGCCGCGACCGCCACGGCTGCACGAGGGCCACGCCGATCAGGTACACGCAGGCGATCGCGCCGACGTTGAACGGGATGACGCTGGGCTGGAACGGGTCACTGCCCGCTCCGAGCACGCTGGTCACCCCGTGCCTGGCCAGGTAGTAGACGGCCTCGGCGAAGATCGTCGCGAGCAGCGTCAGGGCGATCACCAGGTACGCGTTCCTGCGCACCCACCGGTCCACCTCGTGCAGGTGGAACGCCACGATCCCGCCGCCGATCAGGTACAGCACGTATTCGAGGGAATTTTCCTGCGCGTAGGTGACAAGCACCTTCGGCAGCACGTTCCAGTGGGTCACGATGCAGATCCCCAGCTGGACCAGGACGAGGACCGCGAGGACCAGGCCATGGTGCCCCCTGGTCCGCTTCAGCAGCGCAAGCACCAGCGGGAACACCACGTAGAACTGCATGATCACCAGCAGGAAGTACAGCTGGTAATACCCGTGCGCGAGCAGGTCCCCAAGGTGCGCGAGCGCGGCGGACGCGCTGGCGTAGGTGGTGTCACGGAACCCCCAGAAGAAGTAGATGAGGGTCCAGCACAGGTAAGGGATCCCGACCGAGACGAACCTGCGCCAGTAGAACCGCCGCAGGTCCGTCCGGCGCAGGTTCATGTAGGCGTAGGTCAGCATGCACGCGGAGATGAAGAAGAACGCCTCGCGCGACACGTGCAGCAGGAGCAGCGCGGCGCCCGCGGTCGCGCTGGCCCAGGCCGGCGCGAAGAAGATGAGCGCGTGGGTGGAGACGACGCCCACCTGCTTGACCGGGCGCATCGCGTCGACCTGATCCAGCCGCTGGCGGCCCGCCATCAGCGCCCCGCCATCAGGACGCCGCCATCAGGACGCCGCCATCAGTACATCATCCGCGGATCGCGGTAGTGCTTGAACTCAAGCAGGTTCCCAGCCGGGTCGAGCAGGACGAACGTCCGGTGCTCCTCCACCAGCGCCTCGAAACGCGTCGATACGCCGGCGTAGAACGGGATCTTCCGCACCACCGCGCAGGCGTGCAGGGCATCGAAGTCCGCCGCGTCGCGGAACGTCACGCCGAAGTGCCGCGGGTACAGGCTGGCAGGCTCCGCCGGGGTGCCCTCGGTGAGGTGGCAAACAAGCTGGTCGCCGAAGAAATCGAGCGTTATCCGGTCCGGATAGCGGCGGGCCAGCTTGCAGCCGAGCAGGCTCACGTAAAAGTGCTGGGCCGCGTCCAGGTCGTAGACCGGAATGGCCAGGTGGAAGACGTCGTCGGTGGTCCGCATCACGGCGTCCCTTACTCGAAGGCGGTCAGCGTGTCGGCCCGCAGCCCGAGGCGGAGGGTCTCCAGCCCGATGACGCCCTGAGCCGGGACGTTGCCCAGGTTCACGTCAGGTCCCATCCTGGTGACGAAGTGCGCCTGAAGAGCGGTGGTGGGCGCCTCGATGACCAGGCGATCCTGGCTTATGCCCGACTCCAGGATGTCCTCGATCAGGCCGAACCGCAGCGCTCCGTCGGGTCGGCAGATGCCGGACTTCCCACTCTCCCTTGCCTCCAGCGTGACAAGGGACGCGCCGGCCTCGAGATCCTCCTTGATGTACTCGACCCACTTGCTCGGCGGCAGCTGCTCGGAACGAACGGGGTCCTTGAACCCGACCTCGGAGACGACGGTGAACTCATCGGAGAGCTTGCGCACGTAGCTTGCCTTTTCCGAGTTGGACAGCGTTATCGTCCCGTTCGACACCTCCACGTGCCGGCAGGACCAGCTGTGGCAGAACTTCCTGAAGTCCTCGAGCCGGCCCTGCAGCAGGTACTTCTCGAACAGCGTCCCGCCGAAGTAGAACCCGATCTCGTGCGCGTTCAGCACGTCGATCTTCGCGTCGAGCCTGCTGGTCACCACCGCGGTGCCCCAGCCGAACTTGACCAGGTCGATGTACTCCGCAGCCGACGACACCAGGTCGGCGAAGAGCCCGATCGGGATACCGCCGTCGATCACCATCGTGAGCCCGGTGCGGCGCGGCTTTTCCGTGCGTGCGGGCAGCCGCAGGGCAGTCGGATTCATCGGATTCCCTTTCTTATGAGTTCGTCAACATGAGTTCGTCAACATGAGTTCGTCAACTGGGCGCTGGAGCGCAGGATGCAGGCATTGCCGAGCGGCTCCCAGGCCATCTGCTCGACCGGGACACCGCGCAGGCAGGCGGTCAGCATCCGGAGCGTGCCGCCGTGCGCGACGATCGCGATCTCCCCCGGGCCGCGGGACAGGTCAGGCAGACCGGGCAGGCGCACCTCCGCGAGATCGGCGACGAATCCGGCCACCCGCCGGTAGAAGTCGCGGAGGGACTCGCCCCCCGGCGGCCGCGCGTCGGGGTCGACGACGCGGTTCGCGCTGATCCCGCTGACCGCGGGGGTGACCGCCGCGGTGGCGGCCCCCTCCAGGTCGCCGAGGCAGCGCTCGCGCAGCCTCGCGTCGCGGCTGACGGCCAGCCCGAGCACCGAGCCAAGCGGGGCCGCGGTGGCCAGGGCGCGGTGCAGGTCGCTGGCGTACAGCGCGCCGATCGGGCGGTCGCCGAGCCGGCCGACGACGTCCCAGGCCTGGCGCAGCCCGCGCGGGGTCAGCCGCGCCTGATCGCAGTGCCCCTGGGCCAGGCCGGCGGCGTTCCACGTGCTCTCGCCGTGCCGGACGAGCCAGACCACCCGGCGGGCGCCCGCGGCGTCGGGCATGGCGTCGCCCGTCACTGTGCCGTGAACCATGATCGGCAGCGTGGAGCGCGTTAATGAAAGATCAATGAAAATATGCCTGGCCTCGGTAACATTCCAGGAACTTCTCAGCCAGAACTGATTCGATGAGCAAGATATGATCACCGATCCGTCCCCGATGCCGCCGGCGACCGTGCCGAGCGGCCCCGTACCTGGCGGCCCCGTACTTGGCGGCCCCGTACTTGGCGGCCCCGTACTTGGCGGCGGGGCCAGGCTGCTCGTCGTGGACGACGATCCCGACGTCAGGCTCTCGCTCAAGCGCGCGCTGCGCTATGCCGGATACTCGGTGACCATGGCCGTGCACGGCGCGGCCGCCCTCGACTACCTGGCGCGGGCGCCGGTGGACCTGATCGTGCTCGACGTCCTGATGCCCATGGTGGACGGGTTCGACACCTGCCGCAGGCTCCGCGAGCGCGGCGACGCCACCCCGATTCTCGTGCTGACCGCCAGGGACGGCATCGATGACCGGGTAACCGGGCTCGAGATGGGGGCGGACGACTACCTGGTCAAGCCGTTCGCCCTGCGAGAGCTGCTGGCCCGGGTCCAGGCCCTGCTGCGGCGCTCACAGTCCCGCCGCGACGTGCTCGGCTACGCCGACCTGACCGTGGACGTCACGGCCAGGCGAGTGACCCGTCGCGGCCAGCCGATCGAGCTGACCAGGATCGAGTTCGCCCTGCTTGAACTGCTGATGCGCAACGCCGAGCGGGTGCTCAGCTACGACGTGATCAGGGAACGCGTATGGGGCTACGAGGACGCTCCCGCGTCCAACGCCCTGCAGGTCTTCGTCGGCCTGCTCCGCCGCAAGCTCGAGGATGGCGGCGGCCGGCGGCTTGTGCACAACATCCGCGGCGTCGGCTACGTCGTCCGGGCAGCCCCGTGACCGCACCGGACTCCCCGGCGCCGGCCCCGGCCGGGTACCGGTTCCGCTCGTGGCGCCCGCTCATGCTGCACACCCGCATCACCGTCGCCGTGGCCCTGGCCGTGGCCGCGGTCACGCTGGCGATCACCGCCGTGGCCTTCCTCGTGCTCCGCTCCGACCTGCAGGACCAGGTCAAGCAGGAACTGCTGGAGCGAGGCGGCACCGTGCAGCGCCTGGCGCACCGCTACCAGGGGCACGTACCGCTGGGATGGATCCCGCCGCAATCCGACCGGTTCGGCGTGGCCAGCCCGTACACCCAGCTGGTGACGGCGCAGGGCCACGTGTGGGCACCGGCGGGCAGCAGCGGGCTGCTGCCCGCAACCGTCGCCGCGCAGCAGGTCGCGGCCGGGCAGCGCGCCGGGTACTACAGCCAGACCAGCATGGACGGGGTCCACGCCATGGTCCTGACCACGTCGCTCGCGCCGGGCCTGGCCATGCAGGTGGCCGAGCCGCTCAACACGGTGGACACCGAGGTGACCGCCGTGGCCACGACGCTGGCGCTGCTGAGCGCGATGGGCGTCGCCCTGGCGGCGCTGGCTGGCCGGGGCGTGGCAAGGGCCGGGCTCGCGCCGGTGGCCCGCCTGGCCGCGGTCGCCGAACAGGTAACGGCGACAGGCAACCCGGTCGGCAGGGTCGAGGTGCACCGTCCCGACGAGCTCGGCCGCCTGGCCGGCTCGTTCAACAAGATGCTGCACGCGCTGCAGCGGTCCCGCGCCGCCCAGCGGCAGCTGGTCGGCGACGCCAGCCACGAGCTGCGCACCCCGCTGACCAGCCTGCGCATCAACGCCGAACTCCTGGCCGCCAATCCGGGCCTGCCTGAGGCAGAACGCCAGGAGATACTCGACCGCCTGGTAGCCCAGGTCGCCGAGCTCGGCGACCTGGTGGTCAACGTCACCGAACTGGCCAAGGGCGAGTCCTCTACCACGATGCCCGAAGATGTCGAGCTGCACACGATAGCCGCCGCCTGCCTGCGGGCCGCGCAACGGGACTGGCCGGACACCCCGTTTATCGCCGAGCTCGAGCCCGTCGTCGTCTTCGGCAGGGCCGAACGGCTGCAGATCGCCGTCCGCAACCTGCTGGACAACGCGGCCAAGTTCAGCCCGCCTGGCGCCCAGGTGACCCTGCGCCTGTCCGCCCGTGGGCTCACCGTGCGAGACCAGGGGCCGGGCATCGCCCCCGAGGACCTGCCGCACGTCTTCGACCGCTTCTACCGCGCGCGGTCGGCGCGGGCCGTGCCGGGCTCGGGCCTCGGCCTCGCCATCGTCCGCCAGGTCGCGGAGAGCCATGGCGGCACCGTCCGCGCCGAGTCCGTGCCGGGCCAGGGCACCCTGATTCGCCTGAGCCTGCCCGTCGTGGCCCGCCCGCCGGAACAGGCCGCCGCCGTGACCCCTACAGTGGCGGCCGAACCCCGATAGCCGAGTCGCAGATGAGGCCGCCGCTGCCCGCGGCCGCGGGAACCACCCCGTGTTCCTGAAGGATCTGCGCCACCTTCAGCTCGATCTGCACATCTCCGCCGGCCGTGGGGTGCAGCCCGCCGCGGACGCGCGGGAACACCCACCGCCCGGTCAGCGGGTCCATGATGACCACGCCAGGGTCCGCGGCCAGCGCGGCCGTCACGATCGCCTGGTCGGTCTGGTAAACCCTGGCCGCGTGTGACTTGCCGGGAAACACGGTCAGCAGCGCGATCCGCGCCTGCGGCGCCTCCGCCTGGATCAGCGCTATCGCCGCAGCGACCCGCTGCCGCTCAAGTTGCAGCGGCTCCCCGATGTCGTTGTGGCCGGCCTGCACGATGACCAGCGCGGGCCGCAGCGCCCGCAATCCGACCCGTGCCAGTTCGGCGGCGACCGGCCCCTGCCGCAGGATGCCTCGCCGTATGTAACCGGCCCCTGGATCGCCGTAGATCACGGCATCCCAGTGCTCCATGCGGGCGAGCCGCACCGCCCACGAGCTATCCGGATTGCCGGGCCCGACCCCGGCCGTGATCGATGCGCCGACTATCGCCACCCGCGGCACGCCCCTGTCATTGGCGCTGTCATTGGCGCTGTCATTGCCGCGCTCGAGTCCGGCCTCGCACCTGGCCAGCGCGCCGGGCGGGAGCCCGCGATGCGGCACAGAACCGTGATGCCGGACGACCAGGCTCCGGGCAACGCTGGAATCCACACGCCCCCACGGCGGGAAATCCGCCCCCCAAGCCGTCGCCCAGAACGGCACTACCAGCGCACCGACCGCAATAACGATCAGCACCACCCGGCGCCAGACCACGGCTCAGTCTCAGTGCTCCTTCCGGCCCTGTCAAGGCACGCCAGGCGTCCGGAAGCTTACATTCCGCTGACGATCGGTGCCTGGCGGCGAGACGGGCAAGCAAAAAAAGATCTTTATTATTCAGAACGAACCGTGGTTCCCGACCTCGGTCCGGTGCCTTCCGTGCCGGTGGTGCATGGTCGACCACCGGAGCCTCGCCTCCGCGAGCGCCGATAGGCAGATGCATTGATCTCGCCCACTAGTCCCAGGCCCGGACGCCGCCAGCGGAGTCGCACTGGCCGTCGGATTGCCCGGGGGTCCCTGACAGCCTGCATCCAAAGCCCCGCCGTGGCATAGCTGTCCTGAGCACGTGCGTACTGCCCGGCAGGATGAATTCAAGATCCTTTATTCCGAACGAACAGTGGTTTCCGGTGTTCAGGCCGGTGCTCCGGTGCCAGTGGTGGAAAGCTGGCAAGAAATTGCCGCGTTCGGAACACACTCAACCCCGGCCGGGGCCATACTAGGGGTTTCATTAGCGACGCCATGGGTGGGGAATCTGCGGCGTCAGGGGAGCGGGTCCTCGGGTTCTGCGAGGCATGGCTGTCGGCCTGTCTGTTACGCGATGAGTCGCGTGTCATCGCGTGGCGGGCGGGCGGAATTCGCCTTGCCTTCACGCGGTATTGCCGCGCTCGTATCCTCCTGGCCGCTGGCGGTGCATCCTCGCCAGGCACGAGGAGAGGTTACGTCATGCCCGACTTTTTCCGCCGGAGGAAGTTCAGTACTATCGCGGTCGTGGTCTCGGCGCTCGCCGTAAGCGGAGCGCTGACTTTAACTCCTGCGTCTGCCCGCGCCGCCGGCGCCCCGGCCCCGCCTTTCACGCAATGCCCGGCCATAGGCGCCGCGCCAAGTTGTGAGATCCTGCTTGTGGTCAATCCGGACAACAGCGTCAGCGTCGAGAATGACCCGTCGGTTGGGCCGTTCGACGGTAGCGACGACACCCTGGTCGGCATCGTCAACGATTCCTCTGCCTCGGTCAAGGCGGTCACCGTGTCTGGGCCCGGTTCCGACCTGTCCGGTTTCGACGGGGACGGGATCTGCAGCGGCGACTACGGGACCTGGGCCGGGTCGTCGGGCTGTCCGTATGGCCCCACCGGCTACGAGGGACCCGGGACATCCTTCGTGACCTCGCCGTCGCTGCCCGATTCTGCCGAGGTCGACTTCACCGGGGGCCTGGCGGCCGGCAAGTCGGCGTACTTCTCGCTGGAAGGTGCCCTGGCCACGGCGAAGCTGACGGCTCGTGAAGGCCCGCTTCCCACTCGCTATGTCGCGCTCGGCGACTCGTTCTCGTCGGGAGAGGGTAATCCGCAGTTTATCCAGGGAACGGACACCAAGTCATTCCTGGGGGTCGGGAGCACCAATCAGTGCCACCGCTCCGACGCGGCCTACGGCCCGCTGCTCCAGGCGGACCTGAATATCCAGGCCGGTGATTTCGTATTCCATGCGTGCAGCGGCGCCGTCATGGCGGATTTTATCGCCAGCCTTCCCGGCGCGTCCGGCCAGTGGACCGACGGGGCACAGTTGAATGCCATTGCGCCGGCGAACCAGCCCAGCGACAGCACCGGTCTAGTCACGCTTAGCGTTGGCGGCAATGACGTCGGCTTCCCCTTCGTGATGAACGCGTGCGTCAACGGCTTCCTGCACTGGGAGAGCCAATCGGGATGTCTCGCCGAGATCAAGAAGGACTTCACGCTGGGAACTCAACTGCTGACCCACGGCGGGACGATTCTTCTCGACACGCAGGACAACAGCTACATTTTCTGCGACCAGGCGTGCGTGAAAACCTATTCGGTGCTCGATAAGCTGGTGTCGGGTTTTCGTTACCAGGTGGTGACTGTCCCGAGCCTTGCCGGTCTCTACCAGGAGATCCACCAGCGTGCGCCGCTGGCGGAGATCCGCGTCCTGCTCTACCCCCATCTCTTCCCGGCCAGCCCGCCCGCGAAGTGCACAGTCGGTACGTATCTCCATAACTCGTACGGAGTGGACCAAGCCGAGATGGAAGCGATAAACAACGCCGGGGATTCCCTTGACGGGATCATTTCCAGCGCGGTAACCGCCGCCAGCGGACAGGGTATTGACATACAGGCAGTCGACGCTCGGCCGGGCTTCGCGGGCCATGAGGTGTGCAGCGCGGCTCCCTGGTTCAACGGCCTCATCGAGAGCAACCAGGTCTACAGCTTCCACCCGAATGCGCTGGGCCAGCAAGAATTCGCAGATCTCTTCGAAGCGAACCTGTGATCGTCTGAGCAGGCGGGCTGAGGCCGGGGCCGGCTACCCCTCCTCAGCCCGCCAGGCCCGCACCCAGCGGATCAGGCCCCCGCGATCCGGGAGAACACGACCCGGTCAAGCTCGCGCCAGCGGGCAAGGCCCCGGTAAACGGCCGGTGTCTCGCTGACAAATCTTGCCCGTAAGCCCAGCCGGCCGTTCCTGATTACGCTCCGGGCAAGGCGGGGCTGGCGAGCTGGGCTAGCTGGAGGGCTTGCTGGTCGAACCAGTCGCCTGCGGCGGGATCATCGGTGCCCCACAGCGGGTCGAACAGTGACTGGGCCGAGGTGGTGGTCGGCCAGCCGGGCTGGGTGTAATCGGTGTAGTCCCAGGCCCGGACGCCGCCAGCGGAGTCGCACTGGCCGTCGGATTGCCCGGGGGTCTTCACCCACAGGTAGGCGTCGAGCAGCGGCACGCCGGTGTCGGCGGTCGGCCGCAGGCCCAGCCCGGAGTTCGGCGGGTTGCACCAGTTCCCTGACGCGAGCGTGCCGATCACGCTGGCGGGCTGGTCGTAGGGCGTGCCGGCGTAGGCCTGCATGGTGTTCGGGCCGTCGCCGTTGCGGCTGGTGTCGACGACGAAGTGGGTGCTCGCGACCGCGTTTCCCATGTTCTGCGCGTACCACTGGGTGGTCAGGCCCCAGGTGCTGAAGTCGGACTGGGTGGCCGGGTAGTACTGGCTCGCGCAGCCGGATGGGTTGTTGTAAAAGGCGTTGGAGGCGTC
>Ga0209693_10001130_pt1 | contig 11292 bp, 5 predicted proteins | sample HubBroMetageWRM3_FD_188345 | JGI IMG/M metagenome (GOLD analysis project Ga0209693, IMG submission 188345) | Warmed soil microbial communities from the Hubbard Brook experimental Forest, New Hampshire - Hubbard Brook CCASE Soil Metagenome WRM 3... | ecosystem: Environmental > Terrestrial > Soil...
GGGGAGGTGCCGCCGTAAGGCGGCGGAGGGGTCATAGAGTCATGACCGCTCCGCCCGCTTCGCGGGCACCTCCCCATAAGAATGGGGAGGGGTTGATAAAAGAGGACGGCTCCTTATCTGAACGGACCCCCAAAAAACGGGTCCGCTCCGACAAGTGGCCCTCTGCGACGGATGGGGCGAACGGCTGGCGGGCCGGGAGCTCCGAGAAAGCAGCGGGTATTTCTACCGCCCTTGAACCTTCGAGGACGCAGGATGGCCACGGCCTTCAACACGCGCAAACGGATTCGTCGTTTCTTCGGCCACATCGAGTCGGTGGCGCCGATGCCCAACCTCATCGAGGTGCAGAAGAGCTCTTACGAGGGCTTCCTGCAGCGCACGATCCCGGCAGCCAAGCGGACCCAGTCGGGCCTGCAGGAGGTCTTCCGCGGCGTGTTCCCGATCAAGGACTTCGCCGAGCGCGCCAGCCTCGAGTTCGTGAAGTACGAATTCGAAGAGCCCAAGTACGACGTCGAGGAGTGCCAGCAGCGCGGCATCACCTACGCAGCGCCGCTCAAGGTGACGCTGCAGCTCGTGGTGTGGGACATCGACGAGGAAGCCGGCTCGCGCTCGATTCGCGACATCAAGGAGCAGGACGTCTACATGGGCGACATGCCGCTCATGACCGACAACGGCACCTTCATCGTCAACGGCACCGAGCGCGTCATCGTCAGCCAGATGCATCGCTCGCCGGGCGTGTTCTTCGATCACGACAAGGGCAAGACCCACAGCTCGGGCAAGTACCTGTTCGCCGCCCGCATCATCCCCTATCGCGGCTCGTGGCTCGACTTCGAGTTCGACGCCAAGGACCTGATCCATGTGCGCATCGACCGTCGTCGCAAGATCCCGGTGACGACGCTGCTGCTCGCGCTCGACAACGACGCGACCTGGAAGAAGCGCGCCGCGGCCATCGCCAAGAACCAGACGCTCGATCCGTCGGAGGCCCAGGGCCTGTCGCCGGAGGAGATCCTGGCCGCGTTCTACGGCCAGGTCATCTACAAGCGCGAGAAGGACGGCTGGAACACGCCGTTCGATTCAGAGTCGATGCGCGGCGTGAAGCTCACCCACGACCTGGTGAACGGCAAGACCGGCAAGTCGGTGGCCGATGCCGGCACCAAGATGACGCCGCGCCTGCTCGCCCGCCTCAAGGAGCAGGGCCTGAAGGAGATGCGCGTCTCGGCCGAGGAGCTGATCGGCCGCTACGCCGCGCTCGACGTCATTAACGAGAAGACCGGCGAGATCTACGTCGAGGCCGGCCAGGAGATCACCCAGGCCGTGCTCGACCTGTTCGAGGAGAACGGGATCGACGTCCTGCCGACGCTTGCCATCGATCACGTCAATGTCGGCCCCTACATCCGCAACACGCTGGCGGCCGACAAGAACTCCAACCGTGAAGAGGCGCTTCTCGACATCTACCGCGTCATGCGCCCGGGCGAGCCACCGACGCTGGAGCAGGCCGAGACCCTGTTCCAGGGCCTGCTGTTCGACCTCGACCGCTACGACCTCTCGCCGGTCGGCCGCGTCAAGATGAACATGCGGCTCGACTTCGAGAACGTGCCCGACAGCCAGCGCACGCTCCGCCGCGAGGACATCCTCGCGGTCGTCAAGGTCCTGCACGGCCTCAAGGATGGCCGCGGCGAGATCGACGACATCGATCACCTCGGCAACCGCCGCGTCCGCTCGGTCGGCGAGCTGATGGAGAACCAGTACCGTGTCGGCCTGCTGCGCATGGAGCGGGCGATCCGCGAGCGCATGAGCTCGATCGACATCGATACCGTGATGCCGCACGACCTGATCAACGCCAAGCCGGCGGCGGCGGCGGTGCGCGAGTTCTTTGGTTCGAGCCAGCTCAGCCAGTTCATGGACCAGACCAATCCCTTGTCGGAGGTGACGCACAAGCGGCGCCTCTCGGCGCTGGGACCGGGCGGTCTCACGCGCGAGCGCGCCGGCTTCGAGGTGCGCGACGTGCATCCGACGCATTACGGCCGCATCTGCCCGATCGAGACGCCGGAAGGCCCCAACATCGGCCTGATCAACTCGCTGGCCACCTACGCCCGCGTCAACCAGTACGGCTTCATCGAGAGCCCGTACCGCAAGGTCGTGGGCAGCCGCGTCACCGACGAGGTCGTCTACCTCTCGGCGATGGAGGAGGGCCGCTATACGGTGGCCCAGGCCAACGCCGAGATCGACGCCCGCGGCCGCTTCACCGCCGACCTGGTGCAGTGCCGCAAGGGCGGCGAGTACATCCTCGGCCGGCCCGAGACGATCGACTTCGTCGACGTCTCGCCCAAGCAGATCGTCTCGGTCGCCGCGGCGCTGATCCCGTTCCTCGAGAACGACGACGCCAACCGCGCGCTGATGGGCTCCAACATGCAGCGCCAGGCGGTGCCGCTGATCCAGGCCGAATCGCCGCTGGTCGGCACCGGCATGGAAGAGGTGGTGGCGCGTGACTCGGGCGTGGCGATCGCCGCGCGCCGCACCGGCGTGGTCGACCAGGTCGACGCCATGCGCATCGTCGTGCGCGCGACCGACGATGTCGGCCCGAATCGGCCGGCGGTCGATATCTACAACCTCCTGAAGTTCCAGCGCTCCAACCAGAGCACCTGCATCACCCAGAAGCCGCTGGTGAAGGTCGGCGACCAGGTGAAGAAGGGCGACATCGTGGCCGACGGTCCGTCGACCCGCGATGGCGAGCTGGCGCTCGGCCGCAACGTGCTCGTCGCGTTCATGCCGTGGAATGGCTACAACTTCGAGGACTCGATCCTGCTGAGCGAGCGCATCGTGCGCGATGACGTCTTCACCTCGATCCATATCGAGGAGTTCGAGGTCATGGCCCGCGACACCAAGCTCGGCCAGGAGGAGATCAGCCGCGACATCCCGAACGTCGGCGAGGAGGCGCTCAAGAACCTCGACGAGGCCGGTATCGTCTATATCGGCGCCGAGGTGAAGGCGGGCGACATCCTGGTCGGCAAGGTGACGCCCAAGGGCGAGAGCCCGATGACCCCGGAAGAGAAGCTGCTACGCGCCATCTTCGGCGAGAAGGCGGCCGACGTGCGCGACACCTCGCTGAAGGTGCCGCCGGGCGTCGAGGGCACGGTCGTCGAGGTCCGCGTGTTCAACCGCCGCGGCGTCGACAAGGACGAGCGCGCGCTCGCCATCGAACGCGACGAGATCGAGCGCCTCGCCAAGGACCGCGACGACGAAAAGGCCATCTTGGAGCGCAGCTTCTACAGCCAGATCCAGGAAATGCTGATGAACCAGACGGTCGCCGGCGGCCTCAAGGGCCTGAAGCCGGGCACGCGCATCACCGACAAGGTGCTGGGCGAATACACGCCCGGCCAGTGGCGCCAGATCGCCGTCAAGACTGACAAGAAGCAGGGCGAGCTCGAGGCGTCGAACAAGCAGTTCGACGAGTCGATGAAGCGCCTGCAGGACCGCTTCGACAGCAAGGTCGACAAGCTGCAGCGCGGCGACGAGCTGCCGCCGGGCGTGATGAAGATGGTCAAGGTCTTCGTCGCCACCAAGCGCAAGCTGCAGCCGGGCGACAAGATGGCCGGCCGCCACGGCAACAAGGGCGTGATCTCGCGCATCATGCCGCTCGAGGACATGCCGTACCTCGAGGAAGGCATGCCGGTCGACATCGTGCTGAACCCGCTCGGCGTGCCCTCGCGCATGAATGTCGGGCAGATCCTCGAGACCCATCTCGGCTGGGCCGCGGCGGGACTCGGCAAGAAGATCGGCGACATGGTCAACGGCGCTCGCGACGCGTCGATCGCCCAGGTCCGCAAGCAGCTGCGCGAGGTCTATGGCGAGAAGGCCTACAAGGCCGAGATCGCCGACCTCGATGACGAGCGCACGATCGAGCTCGCCCGCAACCTCAGCACCGGCGTTCCCTTCGCCTCGCCGGTGTTCGACGGCGCGCACGAGGCCGACATCGTCGACATGCTGGAAATGGCCGGCCTCGACAAGTCGGGGCAGGTCACCCTGGTCGACGGCCGCACCGGCGAGCCGTTCGATCGCAAGGTGACCGTGGGCTACATCTACATGCTGAAGCTCCACCATCTGGTGGATGACAAGATCCACGCCCGTTCGATCGGCCCCTACAGCCTGGTTACCCAGCAGCCGCTGGGCGGCAAGGCGCAGTTCGGCGGCCAGCGCTTCGGCGAGATGGAGGTGTGGGCGCTCGAGGCTTACGGCGCGGCCTACACCCTGCAGGAGATCCTCACCGTCAAGTCGGATGACGTGGCCGGCCGCACCAAGGTCTACGAGGCCATCGTGCGCGGCGACGACACCTTCGAGGCGGGCATCCCCGAATCCTTTAACGTTCTGGTCAAGGAGCTGCGCTCGCTCGGCCTCAACGTCGAACTCAATCAGTCCGCCACGTGAGTGGCGGACTCTTCGCTCTTCGCCAATCAAGTCCAACGAACCCCGAGGACTAATCAAAGATGACCGACCTCATCAACGTACTGGGCCAGCCGCAGGGCACTCCGACCTTCGACGAGATTCGCATCTCGATCGCCAGCCCCGAGCGCATCCGCGCCTGGAGCCACGGCGAGATCAAGAAGCCGGAGACCATCAACTACCGCACCTTCAAGCCGGAGCGTGACGGCCTGTTCTGCGCCCGCATCTTCGGACCGATCAAGGACTACGAGTGCCTGTGCGGCAAGTACAAGCGCATGAAGTTCCGCGGCATCACCTGCGAGAAGTGCGGCGTCGAGGTGACGCTCACCAAGGTGCGCCGCGAGCGCATGGGCCACATCGAGCTCGCCTCGCCGGTGGCGCACATCTGGTTCCTGAAGTCGCTGCCTAGCCGCATCGGCTTGCTGCTCGACATGACCCTGCGCGACCTCGAGCGGATTCTTTACTTCGAGAACTACGTGGTGACGGAGCCCGGCCTGACGCCGCTCAAGTACCGCGAGCTCCTGAACGAGGAGCAGTACCTCAACGCGCTCGACGAGTACGGCGACGATTCGTTCCGTGCCGACATCGGCGCCGAGGCGATCCGCGCCATGCTGCAGGTCATCGACCTCAACGAGGAGCGGCCGCGCCTGCGCGAGGAGCTGCGCGAGACGACCTCGGAGGCCAAGCGCAAGAAGCTGGTGAAGCGCCTAAAACTCTGCGAAAGCTTCATCGAATCGGGCGCCCGTCCGGAGTGGATGATCCTCGAGCTGGTGCCGGTGATCCCGCCCGAGCTGCGCCCGCTGGTGCCGCTCGACGGCGGCCGCTTCGCCACCTCGGACCTGAACGACCTCTACCGCCGCGTCATCAACCGCAACAACCGCCTCAAGCGGCTGATCGAGCTGCGCGCGCCCGACATCATCGTGCGCAACGAGAAGCGCATGCTGCAGGAATCGGTCGATGCGCTGTTCGACAACGGCCGCCGCGGCCGCGTCATCACCGGCGCCAACAAGCGCCCGCTGAAGTCGCTGTCCGACATGCTGAAAGGCAAGCAGGGCCGCTTCCGCCAGAACCTGCTCGGCAAGCGCGTCGACTACTCGGGCCGCTCGGTCATCGTGGTCGGCCCGGAGCTCAAGCTGCAACAGTGCGGCCTGCCGAAGAAGATGGCCTTGGAGCTCTTCAAGCCGTTCATCTATTCGCGCCTGCAGGCCTACGGCATGGCCAACACCATCAAGGCCGCCAAGCGCATGGTCGAGAAGGAACGGCCGGAGGTGTGGGACATCCTCGAAGAGGTGATCCGCGAGCATCCGGTGCTGCTCAACCGCGCGCCCACGCTGCACCGCCTCGGCATCCAGGCCTTCGAGCCGGTGCTGATCGAGGGCAAGGCGATCCAGCTCCATCCGCTGGTCTGCACCGCCTTCAACGCCGACTTCGACGGTGACCAGATGGCGGTCCACGTGCCGCTGTCGCTGGAAGCCCAGCTCGAGGCGCGCGTGCTGATGATGTCGACCAACAACATCCTCTCGCCCGCGAGCGGCAAGCCGATCATCGTGCCGAGCCAGGACATCGTGCTCGGCATCTACTACATCACCCTCGAGCGCGAGGGCGAGGCGGGCGAAGGCTCGCTGTTCGCCGACATCGGCGAGCTCGAGCATGCCTTGCACAAACGTTCGCTCTCCATGCACGCCCGCATCAAGGGCCGCCTGGAGGCCTATGACGACAAGGGCGTGCTGGCCAGCCGCGTGGTCGAGACCACGCCGGGCCGCATCCTGCTGGCGCAGATTCTGCCCAAGCACCCGAACCTGCCGTTCTCGCTGATCAATCGTCTTCTCACCAAGAAGGACCTGCAGAACGTCATCGACTCGGTCTACCGCCACTGCGGCCAGAAGGAGACGGTGATCTTCGCCGATCGCCTGATGGGGCTGGGCTTCTATCACGCCTGCCGCGCCGGCATTTCCTTCGGCAAGGACGATCTCGTCATCCCGGCCGCCAAGGAGAAGCTGGTCAGCCAGACCCAGAAAGAGGTCAAGGAGTACGAGCAGCAGTACCAAGACGGCCTGATCACCTCCGGGGAGAAGTACAACAAGGTGGTCGACGCCTGGTCGCGCTGCTCCGATCGCGTGGCCGAGGAGATGATGAAGGGCATTTCGACGCCCAAGCCCGGCAAGCCGGTGAATTCGGTGTGGATGATGGCGCACTCCGGTGCGCGCGGATCGACCACGCAGATGAAGCAGCTCGCCGGCATGCGCGGCCTCATGACCAAGCCGTCGGGCGAGATCATCGAGACGCCGATCATCTCGAACTTCAAGGAAGGCCTTAGCGTGCTGGAGTACTTCAACTCCACCCACGGCGCACGCAAGGGCCTGGCCGACACCGCGCTCAAGACCGCCAACTCGGGCTACCTGACGCGGCGCCTGGTCGACGTGGCCCAGGACTGCATCATCTTCGAGGAGGATTGCGGCACCGAACGCGGCCTCACGATGCGGGCGGTCGTGGACGGCGGCGACGTGATCGAGCCTTTGTCCGAGCGCGTGCTCGGCCGTACCGCGCTCGACGACGTCGTCGATCCGCTGAACGGCACGGTCATCTGCAAGTCGGGCGACCTGATCGACGAAGTCACGGTCGAGCAGATCGAGAAGGCGGGCATCGAGGAGATGCGCATCCGCTCGGTGCTGACCTGCGACACCAAGACCGGCGTCTGCGGCAAGTGCTACGGCCGCGACCTGGCGCGCGGCACCAAGGTCAACATCGGCGAGGCGGTGGGTGTCATCGCCGCCCAGTCGATCGGCGAGCCGGGCACCCAGCTCACCATGCGCACCTTCCACATCGGCGGGGCCGCCCAGCGCGGCGCCGAGCAGTCGAGCATCGAGGCGAGCCATGACGGCCACGTCCAGGTGCGCAACCGCAACGTCGTGGTCAACAGCGCGGGCGTGCCCGTGGTGATGGGCCGCAACACCGAGCTGGTGCTGATCGACGGCGCCCAGCGCGAGCGCGCCAAGCATCGCGTGCCCTACGGCGCGCGCCTGCTGGTCGACAACGACACGCCGGTCAACAAGGGCCAGAAGATGGCCGAATGGGACCCCTACACCCTGCCGATCATCACCGAGAAGGCCGGCAAGGCGGTCTATGTCGACCTGGTCGAAGGCGTGTCGATGCGCGAAGTGATCGACGATTCCACGGGTATCTCCAACCGTGTCGTCGTCGACTGGAAGGGCCAGCCGCGCGGCGGCGACCTGCGTCCGCGCATCGCCATCCACGATGGTGAGGGCAACCCGATCCTGCTGGCCAACGGCCAGGAGGCCCGCTACCTGCTGTCGATCGATTCGGTCCTCTCGGTCGAGAACGGCCAGGAGGTCCATGCCGGCGACATCCTCGCGCGCATTCCGCGCGAGGGCGGCAAGAACCGCGACATCACGGGCGGTCTGCCGCGCGTGGCCGAGCTGTTCGAGGCGCGCAAGCCCAAGGATTTCGCCATCATCTGCGACATCTCGGGCCGCATCGAATTCGGCAAGGACTACAAGAACAAGCGCCGCATCCTGATCGTGCCGGAAGGCGAGGGCGCGGAGCCTGTCGAGTACCTGATTCCCAAGGGCAAGCGCATCGCCGTCCAGGAAGGCGACTTCGTGGAGCGCGGCGATCTCTTGATCGACGGCAACCCGGTGCCGCACGACATCTTGCGCGTGCTGGGCATCGAGAAGCTGGCCGAGTACCTGGTAAACGAGATCCAGGAGGTCTATCGCCTGCAGGGCGTCAAGATCAACGACAAGCACATCGAGACGATCGCGCGTCAGATGCTTCAGAAGGTCGAGATCACCGATGCCGGCGATTCGACCTTCCTGATCGGCGAGCAGATCGACAAGCAGGAGTTCGACCTCGAGAACGTCAAGCTGGCGAGCGAGAAGCTGAAAGCTGCCAAGGCCGACCCGGTGCTGCTGGGTATCACCAAGGCCAGCCTGCAGACCAAGTCGTTCATCTCGGCGGCGTCCTTCCAGGAGACCACGCGCGTACTCACGGAGGCCGCCGTTTCGGGCCGCGTCGACACGCTGCAGGGTCTCAAGGAGAACGTCATCGTCGGCCGCCTGATCCCGGCGGGCACCGGCGGCGTGGTCAACCGGCTGAAGGCGATCGCTGCCCAGCGCGACCGGGCCATCCTGGCCGCCAGCGCCGACGGCGAGGACCAGCCGGTCCCGACCCTCGAGCAGGAACACGCGGCCGACGACTGACCGGCGGACGCGGCAAAATCGAAGGCCGTCATCGCAGGATGACGGCCTTTTCTTTTGCTCAAACTTTCCTCCCCCGTCTTACGGGGGAGGTGCCCCCAAAGGGGGCGGAGGGGGATGGCCACACAGACGGTCTCCGAAAGCTTCAGATCTGAAACTTGCCGGTACCTCGACTGGGGCTATCCCCCTCCGGCCCTGCGGGCCACCTCCCCCGTATGACGGGGGAGGAAGCGTTTGTGTCTTCAGCGGCCGGGCTGCCGCGCCAGCCAATCCTCGCGCGTGAGCAGCCAGACCATTCGCGCGCCCTCGCCCGAGACGTAGCGCGAGGGTTCACGATCGATCAGCCGTGCGCCTTGCTTCTCCTTGATGCGGCCCGAGGCGCCGTTGGCTTCGGCGTTGCTCAGCCAAAGATGCGGCCAGCCGAGGTCAACGAAGGCAAATTCGGTGACCCGTTCGGCAGCTTCGGTCATGAGGCCCCGACCCGCGAGCGCAGGGTCCAGCCAGAAGCCGCGTTGGTCGCGGCTCACGCCGTCGTCGGGCCACAGATCGATACGGCCGACCAACTCGTCGGGGCCGCCCTTCAGGACGATCGTCCACAAGCACTTCTCGCCACGAGCCATCTGGCCAAGACATTGCGCGACATGGCTTGCCGCACCGTCGTCCGGATACGGCCACGGAACATGGGCCGCCAAATAGCGGACGACTTCCCAGCGGGGGAAGCGGCGCTGGATGGCCGGCACGTCCTCCTGGCGCAGCGGGCGCAGGATCAGGCGCCGGGTTTCGAGCACCGGCGTCGGTGGCATGGTTGGCCTGGAGATCGTCACGTCGGGTCTCGTTTCCGGTTTGCCGGATGGACGGGACCTCTTGCGCTTAAGCCCCAACCATGGCGGCGGGGCTTTAGGGAGGATCGGCCTAGGTCAGATGACCCGCGCGCACGACCGCTCCCGCCCCAAAAAGGACGTTCGAAGCCGGCATGCAAGCTTGGCCATAGCGCAACATGGGCGCCGCGATAGCGCAGACCCCAGGCAAAGTAAACTTCGCCGACGCCACTCGGTTAACCGCGGAATCTGGGCCCCCATGCGGTACGAAAGAATTATCTCGCGCGGCGCTCGGGGCGCTTTTGGGCTCGTAGCGGTCGCTGCAGCAAAACGCCACAATATGTGGTTGATAGATTCTTGCGTTGTCAGCCCACGCGCGGTCACGAACGAGTTGTGCGGCGAAGGCCGGGAATAGCCAACAATATCAATAGGCAATGCACCGCAGCATGCTTGACGTCTCACGGCAGTGGCCATATAAGCGCGCCACCTCGCTGGGGGGCTGGTAGTAGGCGCAAGCCTAGACGCAGCCTGACGACGAGGACCGCTACAAGTCAGGCCATCTTGGCCGCAGAGTATTATTCGCGCGGGCGCTGCGCTCTTGCCGCTATGCCCGTGCATTCGCTTTGCGCCGATGCCCGACAAGGGTGGACCCGAGACGGCGAATAGGAAACCGGAAGTCGAATGCCGACCATCAACCAGTTGATCCGCAAGCAGCGCCACGGCCTCACCGCGCGCAACAAGGTGCCGGCGCTGGAAGCTTGCCCGCAGAAGCGCGGCGTGTGCACCCGCGTCTACACGACGACGCCGAAGAAGCCCAACTCGGCGCTGCGCAAGGTCGCCAAGGTGCGCCTCACCAACGGCTACGAGGTGGTGAGCTACATCCCGGGCGAAGGCCATAACCTGCAGGAGCATTCGGTCGTCATGATCCGCGGCGGTCGCGTCAAGGACCTGCCCGGCGTGCGCTACCACATCATTCGCGGCACCCTCGATACCCAGGGCGTCAAGGACCGCAAGCAACGCCGTTCGAAGTACGGCGCGAAGCGTCCGAAGTAGGCGGGGGAGGAACACATGTCCCGTCGTCGCGCCGCCGAGAAACGCGAAGTCCTGCCGGACGCCAAGTTCGGCGACATCGTCCTCACTAAGTTCATGAACACGCTGATGTCGCGTGGCAAGAAGTCGGTCGCCGAGCGCGTCGTCTACGGCGCCCTCGACGAGGTCCAGACCAAGCTCAAGCAGGATCCGGTCCCCGCCTTCCACGAGGCGCTGGAGAACGTGAAGCCGGCCGTCGAGGTCCGCTCGCGCCGCGTCGGCGGCGCCACCTACCAGGTGCCGGTCGAGGTTCGCCCGGAGCGCCGCCAGGCGCTGGCCATCCGCTGGATCATCCAGGCTGCGCGCGACCGCTCGGGCCACAGCATGACCGAGAAGCTCTCGGCCGAGCTGCTCGACGCCTTCAACCGCCGCGGCAATGCGGTCAAGAAGCGCGAAGACACCCATAAGATGGCCGACGCCAACAAGGCGTTTGCGCATTACCGCTGGTAAGCGCGCTCCAGGCCCCCTCCCAGAAAGCCCCCTCCAATGGCTCGCACCACTCCCATCGCGCACTACCGTAACATCGGTATCATGGCGCATATCGACGCCGGCAAGACGACGACGACCGAGCGCATCCTCTACTACACCGGCAAGTCGCATAAGATCGGCGAAGTCCACGACGGCGCCGCGACCATGGACTGGATGGAGCAGGAGCAGGAGCGCGGCATCACCATCACGTCGGCCGCCACCACCTGCTTCTGGCAGGTCGAGACCGGCCCCAACGCGGGCCC
>Ga0209693_10001134_pt1 | contig 11278 bp, 8 predicted proteins | sample HubBroMetageWRM3_FD_188345 | JGI IMG/M metagenome (GOLD analysis project Ga0209693, IMG submission 188345) | Warmed soil microbial communities from the Hubbard Brook experimental Forest, New Hampshire - Hubbard Brook CCASE Soil Metagenome WRM 3... | ecosystem: Environmental > Terrestrial > Soil...
ATCTCGTGCACGGTCCCGATTCGCAGTGGGGTTCGCTCTCCTGCGGCTGCCACCCGAACTGCGGCGTCGGCACAGCGCTGATGATCAACAAGGAAACCAAAGAGTGGGCGCCGGTTCCGCGCTTCCTCAATGCACAGGGATTGACCAAGGACGTCTTGGCAATCACCGACGCAGCCCGCAGCAAGAATTTTTCGAACTTCATGATGGCCCTGGCGCTGCTCAAGAATTACAGCCCCTTCCAGGCGCCGCCGAGTTTGCGATTGAAAGACCTGTGGATGAAGTTCGATAAGACCTGGGCGCTTTCGAAAAATGCCGATGTGAAGTACGGAAAGTCCAACCCGGATCGCACGTACGAAGATGCTATGAAGCGCCGCACTGAAGATCCCTGGAACTTCCTTTTCATCGCCGGCATGTGGTTCCAGGATCTTTTCAATTACGATTTCCGCCGCACCGAAATGTGCATCATCCCCTACGCCACGCAGCAGGGCGAAATTTCCTTCTGCGCGTACAACACCGGTGTGGGCTGGCGCAAAATCATCGAGAACATGCACAAGAACGCGACCGTCGCGCAGTGGTACAAAGAGCACGGCAAGCATGACATCTTCGCGAAGGGCAAGAAAGTCAATCTGGAGAGCTACGAGCACTCGCTGCGGATTGACTCCGAAGACGCCGCGCGCGTTCGCCACCTCGAGCACGATATCCCGCTGACCGCGGCAGAAGAAGACCGCATTCGCCGCAAGAAAGCGCTCGAAGAAGCCGCCAAAGTCCGCAAGATTTACGAAGAGCTGGTGCTGAAGAAGTCCAGTGAACCCGTCGTTCAGATCGGCTCGATGCAGCAGATTTTGAGCGCGGTCCCCGGCGCAAACGTCAAGCCAGTGCAGATCGCCCCAGCCAATGGCAACAGCAAGGGCCACTCAAACGGCAATGGCGCTCCCAAGGTCGAGACGACCGAAGCGGAAGCCGCAGTAGCCGGCGACTAACCATAACCACCTCCGCAGGGTGAATATGTCCAACAGCCCCGGCCAAAACCGGGGCTGTTGCTTTTTATTTTCGACATTTTCGTCTGCTACAATGGATTCGTTTGGAGCCGGCCGGTAACGAAGGTCTGTCACACCGAACGCAGCGAGGCCTGCCTGCCGCAGGCCGGGATCTGCGTTTTCAAGATTCCGAGGTAACCGCACATGCCGATTTACGAATACGTTTGCGATGATTGCAACGAACACTACGAGCGCATTGTGATGAATCAGAGCACGACCATCACCTGCCCGAAGTGCGCGAGCTCGAAACACACCATCCAGCTTTCCGTGTTTGCCGCGCCTGCCAACGGTGCCAAGACCACGCCTTCCGGGTTCAACGGAGGGGGCGGCGGGTGTTGCGGAGGCGGTGGCTGCGGCTGCCACTAAAACCTGGCTGCTAATCAGCCTTCCCCAAATGCTGTGAAAACAACCACCTCAGCAGCTCCGGCTCCTTAAACGCGACATCCCACGCATTGTGGCCGATCCCCGGATATTCCGTATACTTTGGTGCGCCGCCCACCCGGCGCAATTCGGCCACCCACGTCCGCCCCCGGCTGACCGGCACCACCGGGTCTTGCTCGCCCTGAAATATCCACACCGGCACTTTCGCAATGCGCGGAACCATGTAGGCATCGCCATATCCGCACAGCGCAATCGCCGCCGCAAACCGCGTGGGTGCAATCGAAAGCGCTGCCCACACTCCTTCACCGCCCATGGACTGCCCCGCCACATACTCCCGCGCGCGATCGATGCTGTAGTTCTGTTCCACGGTATCCAGAATTTCCAGCGCCAGCCGTATCGAAACCGGTGGGGTATTGGTGTGGGGGCGAGCCCAACCCTTGGCAGCGTCTACCTGCGGCCCCAGCACGAATGCGTGGTATTTCGCCTGATTTTCCTGCGTCGTCCAGACATGCGATCCCGCGAAATTCCCGCCCGAAAGCTGCGAAAAATTATCCGACCCGCGACCGGCCGCGCCATGCAGCCACAAAACAATCGGATATTTCCGGCTCGCGTCGTAACCCGGCGGAACAAATAAGCGGTATTGCATCGCTTCGCCGCTAGGGCTGCTGTAGGAGCCGGCGACAAAGCCCGCAACCGCTGCGCTAGGCGTTTCTTGCTGTGCTGAAGTAATTGCTGCGAACAGTAGAGGGATCAAAAGGAAAAGGACAAGCCGAAACACTGCAAGCGACCGCGGAAGATTATGCCTTGAACCAAAGCGCCAAAGCTGCACGCGCGCATTCCTCAAGATTTTTCCGGTCAGCATCTGAAAATGCGTTCGCGCGCTCGCTTTCGACGTCAATAGTCCCCACCACGACCTGATCTCGCGGATCCAAAATCGGAATAATGATCTCCGAAAACGTGCTCCCAAACGCAGTTAAATAGCGAGGATCGCTGCGCACATCGCCCACCACAACCGTTGCCTTCTGCTGAATGGCCGAACTCGTCAGCCCCTTCGTAACCGGAAACGTTGGATACGCAGGCGCGCCCGGCCCGCTCCACGCAATGATCGAAACCAACTCGGCGCTCACATCGTAAACTCCCACCCAGCGATACGGCCCGAGCGCGCGAATTGCATCAGCGATTTGCCGCGCCCGCTCGGCACGCGCTTCGTTGCTCGATGCAATGGAGCGAATCTTACTGAGTGCGTCTTCCATCATTGTTGCCATTGCGATTGCGCGAATAGCCTCGCAGGTAGGCAGGCGCTTCCAGGCCGGCAATCAATCGCGGATCTGAGATCGGCACACCCGGCACCATCTGCAACGGCAGCACGCCCGCCCAGATTGGCAGAGCGTAATCCGCTTCGTCGTCCTTCGGCGGACCCACGCGCACCTTCGCCGAAACTTCCTCGAGTGGTAACGCTAGCACGGACGTCGCTTTCAACTCCGATTCCGTCGGCTCACGAACATCTTTCCACCGGCCCGGCACCACGTGATTGGTGAACGCTTCGAGCGCACGCATCTTTTCTTCCGCGCTTTCGACGAGTGCCGCCCGCCCCAGCATCACAACCGACCGGTAATTCACCGAATGATGAAACGCCGCGCGCGCCAGAACCAGCCCGTCCACTAGCGTCACCGTCACGCACACCTGCACGCCATCTGAAATCGTCCGCAGCATCCGGCTGGCCGACGAGCCATGGAGATAGAGCGTTTCATCCACGCGCGCGTAATTCGTGGGGATAACGAACGGCTGGCCATCCACCACGAATCCAACGTGGCAAACAAACCCTTCATCCAATATCGAAAAAACAGTTTCGCGATCGTACTTGCCGCGATCGGGCAGGCGCTGCACTTTCGTGCGCCTGGTGGGAGTGAATTGGCTCATGCGTCGAGCGTATGTCCCCAAAGGCCCTCGCCGCAAGGGCCAATCTGGCCCAACGCTCGCTGTCCGGTGGGAGCTTTCCTAGTGGCGGTCTTCAGACCGGCATCAACCCAAGGCGCAACATCGATCGCGTCCGCCGCCGCTGCGCCGCTACAAATCACAGAAGTGATAGTTCACGGCTTGGCAGTGTCTGCGTTGGCCGCAGGTTTCGGCAGCGCCATATGCACGACGCGAAAGCCGATGTAGGTCGCGTCCGGAGGGTGGTATCCGGCTTTGTTGTCCGACGGACGATCGGCGCTGCCGCCTTCCGCCTTGCCCGAACCATCCGCAGCGACCACCCACTCCGCAACATTTCCGCCGAGGTCGAAGATCAACTCCTCGCCTTCTTCACCCTCAGCCGCAAAACTTCCCACCTCCCGCAGCAGTGGCGCGTCCCCGGGTAATTCCTTGATCTTCTCTTCCAGCCTTTGCGCGTCCTCGGGGTTCACTGAATAGCCCGCCCAATAATCCAGCGTGTTCTCTCCGCTGCGCGGCTTGTATGAGTCCATCACTTCGTTTTGATTTGGCAGCCGGTAGGTTTCGCCCGTCAGGCCGCTCAGCCACTTGCAATATGCCTTCGCCTGCTCGAGCGTGATCGCGTTCGCCGGATAATTTTCCATACCAGCGGCAAACCTGTAGTCCTTGTCGAACGCCGCATACTGGGCGCGCGTCACCTCAAATCGTCCAATCTCGATGCTGCCGCGCTTCACTGTTTCCGGAATCAGCACGTCCGGCGCGGGATTCTCCGGAATCGAAGGCGGACGAAACGCCACGCCGTATAGCGCTCCCGATTTCTGAACATCGTGACGCTTCAGCGCCACGTCCAGCGGCGAACCCTTTTTCAGCGCTTCGTTTTCCGGCTTACTTGTCTTGAACAAATACAGATCGAACCAGGCGTCCTCTTCATTCATCTTGCGCAACTGATGCGTCAGCTTCCGCGGCCCGTGCGCCTCGCCTGGAAACAAAACAAACTTGACCGGAGCTTTGCCGATCGAATATAGCGCGCGATAGTGCGTCCAGCCTTCTTCGGTCGGTACCTGGCGGTCAATCGTGCCAAAGAAAATCAAAGTGGGTGTCTTCACCTTGTCCATCTTGAAGAGCGGCGACTTCTCGAGATAAAGCTGCGGATCCTCCAGCGGCGTTTTCCCGAAATAATAGTTGTCAAACGACTCGCCAAAATCCACGTTGGCCCAATCGCTCAGCCATTCCACATCTCCTGCGCCGACTGAAGCGGCCTTGTAACGGTCCGGATCAATCACCGTCAATTGAATTGATAAAATCGAGCCATTCGACCATCCCTGCGCGCCGATCTTGTCCGGATCGACCAATCCCTTGCCGATCAAATTGTCCACGCCGCGCTGGATATCTGGAATTTCCAGTTCGTAATATTTTCCGCAGCAAATGGATTCCACCCACTTCAACCCGTAGCCCGTGCTGCCGTGATAATTCGTCTTTAGCACGAACGCGCCGCGCTGCGTCATCAGATTTGGCGCATAGGCCCAGCGCTCCGTCCATTGATCGTGATCCGCGCCGGCCGGCCCACCGTGTGTCGCCACGATCAACGGATAAGTTTTACCGGCCTCGTAATTGTCCGGGTAATAAAGAATCCCCTCCACGTCATCGTCATTCGCGCCTTTCCAGTGCAGCACTTCAGTTTTCGCGATCGTTTTGCCCTTGAAGCTGGGGTTCAGATCGGTAATCTGCAGCGGTCCGGAAACTTTTGTGCCGTCCAGCCGCGCACGGAAAAATTGCGTCGGAACACTCGCAGTCGAGTACTCGTAAATCAGCGTCTTGCCATCATCGCCCAGCTCGAAACTGAAATAGTGCCGGTTATCGTCGCTCGAGATGGATTTTCGTGACCAAGTCGCCCCGTGCCGTGTGAATCGCACCGGCTTCGCATAAACGCCGTCCGCCAGCAGCGCAATGAATCCATCATTGGTCGCCTGCAAAGAACGTGCGAACCCGCGATCCCAGTCCAGATTCACTTCCGCGGATTTCGCGGCCGCTAGATCGTAGAAATAAACTCTCTCCACAGTGGCGACCAGGAATCGCGGATCGCTGGAAAATGGCGCAACCACATAAAACCCAGAATTATCTCGTGCCCACTCGATCTCGCTCGGTTGGATCCGTTCGTTCGTGAATATCTGCGTGCGATCGCCGTTCGCGAGATTCACGAGGTAAGTCGCCGGAGGAATCTTCTGATCCCACGCGAAACTTAATTCCCGCCGCGCCACCGCCACGGCCTTGGACTTGTCGCGCGAGATTTCAAAATCCAGAATCCAGTCGGTATTGTCCGTCAGTCGCGTAACCTTTCTGTCCTTCACCGACAGCTTAAACAGCCGGACCGGTGCCGTATGCGCCGTATCGTCCACCACATTCGAATCGTCCTTGCGTTCCTTCGTTTGCCGCTCGTAGAGCGAAGGATCTTCCTCCGCGCTGAAAAGAATCGTGTCGTTGTCCAGCCACTCGAATTGCTTGATGCCACGCTCGGATTCCGTAACGGGCCACGGTTCCCCGCCCGCGCTCGCGAGCAGCCAGATTTGCATGGATCCAGCGTCGGGCTTGGGCTTCGGCAGCGCGTGGCTCGTCAGATACGCGATTGTTTCCCCCGAAGGCGACCAGCGCGGATTCGAAATATCGTCGGTTCCGCGCGTGAGTTGCACCACCTTCCCGTCGTTCAAACCCGAAAGATACAAGTTGCTCACTCGCACATCCTTGTCCTTGTCCGCGGTGCCCTTCACCCACAACGCAAATTTCCCGTCCGGAGAAATCCGGAACTGTCCGGCCTCTTCCTGATTCACAACGTCCTCAGCCGTCCACTGATTTTTCTTGGTGGTCTCTGCTTTCTTTTCTTCATCTGCGTTGGCATGCCAGCCCACCGCGAACGCGAATAGAAGCGTCAACCACGCAATCTTTTTCATATCGTCCTTGGAACTCCCAAGAGTGCTTACCGGCGCGCGAGCAGGCGAAAAATTAGCACAGACTTGCCGTTCGGGGATAGCCAACTGCCACGTTCAAACTTCGCCGCGAACACCCGCGAAATCGACCAAAGGCGCTGACCCACTGTTCACCCAAAACTGACGCTCTTGCAAGAGATTGATAAGCCTATAGTTAGCGACGTCTGCGAGCGTACCCTACGTTTCCGACGCAGCGTCTTATTGATTGGGGGAAATGTTATGACTCGGTTGGCAATACCAAGCCTCAGCAAGATCCAGGCTAAGGCCAGCCGAACCTCTCGGATTCGAGAGAAGGGATAGACGAAATGCGAAGCATGAAGATGGGCAGCTTGATAACAAAACGCTCTATAAGCTTGGGAGCGATGCTTGGCCTGGTTCTCGGAATAATTTCCGCACCGGTGCCGGCGTTCGCTCAGCAAGCTCAGCAAACCAACTCCTCAACCGACGTGCCTGTGCACATGGTGGTGACCGTGAAGCCGCACCACGGCGCACAAGTTCCGGCCGTCGCGGCAGATGATGTGAAGGTGTTTCAGAAAGGCAAGCGCGATATGGTGACAAGCTGGGTTCCGCTGCAGGGTGATCGCGCCGGATTGCAGCTTTTTATTTTGATCGACGATACTTCGCGAGACAGCCTCGCCTTGCAGTTCCGAACCCTTGCGAAATTCATCGAAGAGCAGCCAGCTACGACGGCTATAGGCATCGGTTATATGCGTAACGGCGCGGTCTTCACGGCCCAAAACTTGACGACCGACCGTGCCTTGGTTGAAAAATCGCTGCGGTTGCCGATCGGGGCTTCGGTGGGATTCACGAGCCCTTACCTGGCGCTGTCGGACCTGATGAAGAGGTGGCCGGCGACCAAAGATCGTCGCGAGATTTTGATGATTACCAGCGGAACCGATCCTCTCGGAGGCGGATTCTTCAACGATCCGTTCAATAATCCCTACCTCGACGCAGCTTCCGAACAAGCGCAGCGAGGAGGGTTTATCGTTTACTCGATCTATTCGCCCGGAGCTGGCCGCTTTGGCGGGCGTGGTGTGCTCCGCACTGATCTGGCACAGACTGGTCTCGATGTGCTGGCTCAAAGGACCGGCGGAGAAACGTACTACCTCGCCTTCGGCTCTCCGGTTGATATCACTCCGTACTTGCAGGATATCAGCAACAGCCTGAAGCACCAGTACGAGGTCACGTTTCTTGCCAAGGGTGCAAAGAAGCCGACTCTCGAACCGGTGAAAGTAAAAACTGAAATGCCCAACACCGGACTGATCACGGCTCAAGATGGCTACATCGGAGCCGGGATGTAACACCCGACCCGCGAACCGGTGCGGCAGCGAGAACTGCCGCGCCGGGAGCGCCGGGATGCCATGCCGTGATCGGTTCCACTTCCGCGATTACTCTCCCATATCGGGAATAGACACGAATTGCGAAGTCGCCCTGGCGATGCCTCGCCCAAAATCACATACACGCAGGCACGCACTTCAAGCAAAGGGTCATCGGACTGTTTAATTCCACTTGCAGGCTCGTGCGCACATACATTTTCATAACGCAACTTCGGCTACAATGCTTTCGTCAGCACATGGGAGCCAAGCCATGGCCATTAGCCGCGAACAGGCGCGCAGCGAACACACCGCAAGCACGACCCACGATCAGTTCAGCGAAACAATCTACGGCGTGGTCTGTTCCACTTGCCACAATTACATCCTGATCGACAAAACGAATTGCCCCGCGTCCTGCCGTGAACACGAAACCTGCCGCCAAGCCTACACCTGAAGCGAAGCCGCTCGAATCGTAGTCGCAAGTGACAGCAAGTCTGGATTGACGCCTCCGCTACCCTTGCGTACGATGCGCGGCATGCACCAAAAACAGGGTCTGGGAGCGCGCGTCGCTCCATGAAACCACTCCTCAAAACAATTCTGTGGATAGCCATCGCACTAGCCGGTGCAGGCGCACTTGCCGCCATCGCTTTCGAACGCCGCGAGCCGCTCAACGCGGTCTGGTTCGTGGTGGCGGCCATTTGCACATACCTGGTCGCGTATCGCTTCTACTCCAATTTCATCGCCGCGAAAGTTCTCGCTCTCGACGATAGCCGCGCCACCCCGGCCGAGCGCCTCGAAGATGGCCGCGATTTCGTTCCCACCAATAAATGGGTTCTGATCGGCCACCACTTCGCAGCGATTGCGGGACCTGGTCCGCTCGTAGGCCCCACGCTCGCAGCGCAGTTCGGATACTTGCCCGGCACTCTCTGGCTCATCGTCGGAGCCGCGCTCGGCGGCTGCGTACAGGATTTCATCATTCTTTTCTGCTCGATTCGCCGCAACGGAAAATCGCTGGGACAAATGGCGCGTGAAGAAGTCTCGAAGCGCGGCGGAATGATCGCTCTCCTCGCCGTCCTCGCGATCATGATCATTCTTCTCGCCGTCGTCGCACTGGTGATTGTAAAAGCCTTGAAAGAGTCGCCGTGGGGAACTTTCACCCTGGCGATGACGATCCCCATCGCGCTGTTGATGGGAATTTACCTGCGCTATTTGCGTCCCGGCCGCGTGCTCGAAGCATCACTGGGCGGTATAGCTCTGGTGATGCTCGCAGTCGTCGCCGGCCAATGGGTCAACGTGTCGCCTGCGTGGTCGCGCGCCTTCACCTTTTCAGGTCCTGCGCTCGCGCTCGCGATAATCGCTTACGGTTACGCTGCCTCCACGCTGCCCGTATGGCTGCTGCTTGCCCCGCGCGATTATCTCAGTGCGTTCATAAAAGTCGGCGCCATCGCCGCTCTGGCTTGCGGCGTCATCATCGTGCACCCCACCCTCGAAATGCCTGCCCTCACGCGCTTCGTTGATGGCAACGGTCCCGTCTTCGCCGGTAAAATCTTTCCGTTCTGTTTCATCACCATCGCCTGTGGCGCCATCAGCGGTTTTCACGCGCTGATTTCCTCCGGCACCACGCCGAAAATGATTTTGCGCGAAGGCCACGCGCGGATGATCGGCTACGGCGCCATGCTGATGGAATCGTTCGTCGGCGTGATGGCGATGGTGGCGGCTTGCGCGCTGCAGCCGGGCATCTATTTCGCAATTAATAGCCCCGCGGGGATCGTCGGCAAGACCGCCGATGCCGCTGCAACGACGATTCGTTCCTGGGGCTTCGCGCTCGATCCGCAAGCAATGTCATCACTCGCGCAGCGCGTCGGCGAACATACCTTGCTGGACCGCACCGGCGGCGCGCCCTCGCTCGCTGTCGGCATGGCGCAAATTTTCAGCGGCACCATCGGCGGCGAACGCCTACTCAGCATCTGGTATCACTTCGCCATCATGTTCGAAGCGCTCTTCATTCTCACGGTGCTGGACGCCGGCACGCGCGTCGGCCGCTTTATGGTTCAGGAACTCGCCGGCCACGTCTGGAAGCCGCTCGGTAAATCGGGTTCGACGGGTGGAATTCTCGCCACGAGCGCGCTGATGGTCGGCGCGTGGGGATACTTTTTGTGGCAAGGAGTGCAAGATCCGCTCGGCGGAATCAATTCGCTCTGGCCGCTGTTCGGCATCGCCAACCAGTTGCTCGCCGCCGTCGCGCTGGTAGTCGCTACAACGATTCTCTTGAAGATGGGCCGGGCGCGATGGATATGGATTACTCTCGCGCCGATGGTCTGGCTCATCGCCATCACCATGACTGCGAGTTACCAGAAAATATTCAACCCGAGCCCCCGCATCGGATTTCTCGCGCAGGCTCGCGTCCTCGCCGCGCAGATTGCCTCGGGCGCCGTACCGGCGGAAAAAATCGCGGCGACGCAGCGCCTCATTTTCAATAATTACCTGGACGCGGTGGTCACTGCTGTCCTGGCGACAATGATTCTAGTCTTGATCGTCGAAGCCATTGGCGAATGGATCGTGATCCTTAGTGGCAAAAAGAAAGCCGTGCTCCATGAATCGCCCTACATCGCGACACGCTGGGCTGAAGGGGACTAAAATAAGAACTCAGCCCTTACGGAGTCAAAACGTGCAACTGTCTCCGCGGCGCGTGCATCGTTGTCCTCATGCGCGGGGATGCCGTGACGCCATGAACAACCGGCTGAAGATCGCCTACAAGCTCGGATCGGTGCTTCTGGCGAGCACACTATGTGGCGCCGCGTACGCGCAGGATGCCACGCCGGCCACGCCTCCGGAAAACACGCAGCCCGCGGCCGCTGCTGCGCCCACGATTGCACTGACTGTGGCTAAAGATACGCCGCTGCAGATCGCACTCGAAAAGGAAGTGCGCCTCAAAGAAATCGGGCAAGCTCTGCGCGGGCGCATCGTTGAACCCGTCTACGCGTTCGATAAGCTGGTCATCCCGGTCGGCACGGAAGTAAATGGGAAAATCACGGCGATCGATCCGGTCTCGGCGGGAAAACGCACAGCCGCGGCACTTGATGCCAATTTCTCGCCGGCTCGCAAATTCCAAGTCAGCTTCGACGAATTGATCCTTCCCGACGGCAAGCATATTCCATTTCAGGCCACGATCACGCCCGGCTCGGGTGAGGTTCTCGATTTCGTTTCCAGCGCCGACGAGCGCTCGAAGAACCCTTCGGGCGCGAAAGATGTCGCTGCCGAAAAAGCCAAACAGGCTAAACAAGCCGCGAAGCAGGAGTGGCGAGCGGCAATGCAACAGGTGAAGGCGCCGGGGAAAATGCATCGCATCGAGCGCTACGCCGTGGCGCAATTGCCCGTACATCCGCAGTACATTGACGCCGGCACGGTCTATTTCGCCGAACTTCTACAGCCTTTGGATTTTGGCAGCGAGCCTTTGACGCCTGAGTTAGCCTCTTCCATCGGCGCGGCGCCCCCGCCGGGCAGTTTTGTGCACGCGCGTTTGATCACTCCGCTAAGCTCGGGCACGTCTCATAACGGGGATGATGTTGAAGCCATCGTCACACAGCCGCTCTTCGCCAGCAACCACCTGATCTATCCGCAAGGAACTCGATTG
>Ga0209693_10001135_pt1 | contig 11277 bp, 11 predicted proteins | sample HubBroMetageWRM3_FD_188345 | JGI IMG/M metagenome (GOLD analysis project Ga0209693, IMG submission 188345) | Warmed soil microbial communities from the Hubbard Brook experimental Forest, New Hampshire - Hubbard Brook CCASE Soil Metagenome WRM 3... | ecosystem: Environmental > Terrestrial > Soil...
CGAGTTGCCTTGCTGTGCAGCATCTTCGATGCGGGCAATGTACTTGTCGGGCATCACACCCCACGGATATTGCAGCAGCCCCGGCGACGACCCGACGACGTTGATACCGGCGGCCAGGATGCGCATGACGTCGGCCATCGCCTCGGGCAGGCGGGTGTCACCCATCGCGCAGTAGACGACGCACTCAGGCGCGGTGGCGAGCACCGCGTCGAGGTCGTCGACTGCCGTGATGCCGGTCGCGACGTCAACCCCGGCGAGTGTTCCGGCGTCCTTGCCGACCTTTTCCGGCGACGAGACGCACAGCCCGGTCAGTTCGAATTGAGGATTGCTGACCAGCTCGGTCAACGCCAGACGACCGACATTCCCGGTGCCGACGTGGGCAACGCGGATCGCCATGAGTGTCCTCCGTCCCTGGACGCCAGCGCACAGATGTTTCTAGACGCTAGTCCAGGGCACGAAATCCGACCACGGTGGCGGGCTTCAGTCTCCGAAGCCGTGCCGTGGAGAGGTAGCCGGCACTGGAGTGCCGGGAGTTGCCTGCAGGCGGCTCGCTGCGAAGTCCACCCCCTGGGCAATGACGCTGCCATCGGCTACGTAGGAATCATGCGCGGCGAAATTCATGCCGTCCGAGCAGACCGGGTCCTCGACGGCGCACACCTGAATGGTCTTCGCCTGATACAGCGGTCCGATGACAACCTGCGGCTGGCCGAGGACGTTCATCGCCCGCACGTTGGGCGATCCGAACAGCACGACCGCAGCGACGTGGCTTGCTACGGCTGGGTCCAGAGGTTTAGGGAGGGTTGCCGGATCGACGTCGGGCGGTATCGAATCGGGGACGGCGGGTGAAGTGACGAAGCCCATCACGGCCGCGCCTTGTGAGTAACCGCCGAGCACCATCTGGGTGTTCGGGCAGGCTGCCGCTTCGGACACGACATGAGTGCCGGCGTCTCGAATCCCGTCGATTCCGGTCGACCACTGGTCGCTGGCGGGGTAGTTGACCGGATATACGTCCATGGACTTTCCGCCCAGGCGCCCGCGCAGGGAGTCGACGAACGCTTGTCCGGTCGGGCCGACACCCGGGTCCTCGCCCGTACCGCGGGCGAACACCACCTCGGTGTCGGGGCATCCCTGGGCGGACGCGGAAGGAACGGCGGGGGTGGGGAGGACAGTGGCAAGCAGCCCCGATGTCGTGGCTACCGCAGCACCAAACAGGCGAGTCAAGTGACGGTCAATCATGACGCAGAAGATTCCCTCGAGATTGGCTACATAAACTAAGAATCTTCACATTACATACAGGTTGCCGACGCGATGTCGAGGAGCCGTTAACGCCGGGTTAAGCAGTTCGATTCAGTGCGGTGTTTCATCAACGCTTGTCGGCGCCTCGGAGAGCTTCACCAGCCGCACTTCCGGCCGCGCCGGGACCTCGTCGGCAAGGAACCACCGGAAGGCCAGGTTGCCACGGGGATAGTCAAGCGTGGTCAGGGAATTCGGGTGCGCCGTGACGCCGCGGGAGATGACGATCGTCACCGAGCCGTCTGCGTTGAGCACCGCGCTATGGCCGTTGACCGAGCTGCGCGCATCGGTGACGCCATGGGTGGCCATGAACTGGTTCCACACCACCAGGTTCCAGAACCTGCACCGCGGCGGCCGATGGGTGATGACGAGCGCTTCGTCCTCGTCGAGCACATAACTGCCGTAGGAGTAACAGGCGTCCCGGGCCGACCAGCCGAAGTTGGCGTCCGGCACTTGATAGGGGTCGGCGAACTGATTGGCCGCGTGCGAGATCTCGTGGCCCAGCGCGTGCGCCTCGTCGACCCGCGCCCCGACAGCCAGCGGAACGATCGCGAACATCGTGCGCAGCCAGGCGGCACTGGCCCGTAGCCGCGCGGCGGTCTCGGCATCCCCGTGCCGAATCGGTTCCGGTTCGTCGAGCGCGTCGATACGCCAGCTGACCGGGCGGCCCGTCAGCGGGTCGGCCTGATAGTCGCGGGTCATCAGCACCGCCGCGTCGGGTGTGGGTCCGAGTTCGAACGAGAAGTTGCCGGCGGCGTCGATCTCGAGGTCGTCGTCTCGGACGATCGCCACGATGCGGTCCGACCAGGCGCCCGGCGACGGTTCGTTGTAGGCGGTGAGCGAGAAGTAGACGCTGTCGCCGCGGTTGCCACTGATGCGGTAGCGGCGGTTGGGATCGACCGGGCACATGTAGTAGTAGGCGTCGGTGTTGTCGCCGCCCCATCGACGATCGCGGCGGAACGGCGTATTGACTGCGACGAACACAGGTCGATCGGGCTCGGCGAAGAGATAGGTGTCGAAGGCGACGCCCAGCGTCGTCGCGATCATGCGGTAGCCGTCGGCGATGTGCCGGTCGTCGGTGACGGCGCGGTCGCCAACAAGGAAGGAGCGGTCGAGGCCCGCCAGCGTCTCGAGTAGCTCATGCCATGCGGCGGTGGACTCGTGCGCCGTGCCGGTCATGCGCGGATTCCTCTCGTTATAAAAACGGCTGTGCGGTCTACCCAGGAATCGTCGAGTGCGTCGCCGCGAGTGAGCAGCGCCAGGAACGTGGTGCCGGCGACGACTTCGACGACTTCGGCCGCGGTGACGTCGGGCCGTACCTCGCCGCGCGCGACGGCGTCCGCCAAGCGATCCGACAGGCCGCGCGAGAGGATGTCACCGAAGCGCTCCAGCAGCGCGGAGTGCAGCGTCAGATCGGCGGCCATCTCACCGACTAGGCCGGGCAGCGCGGCCCGCGCAGCCGGGGTGGTGAGCACCTCCGCGGTGCGGCGAACCATCTCGCGCACGTCGCCGGCCAGCGACCCGGTGTCGGGCAGTGCGGTCGCGTCGCTGATCGGGAACACCGCCTCGTGAACGAGGTGCGCCTTGCCGGGCCACCGCCGGTAGATCGCCGGTTTGCTGGTGCCCGCCCGCCGGGCGATGGCATCGACCCAGAGGTCGGCGTAACCCGTCTCGGCGAGCAACTCGACCGTCGCGCGGAGCACCGCGCTGTCGATGCGCTTATCGCGGGGTCGGCCAAGCTCTGTCGTCATTACGAAACTCAGAGTAACATAAGTTGCCGTGACCGATGCGGCTCCAGCCCTCGTGCAGCTCGACGACCTTGCTGAGCCCCGTTTCAGCCCGCAGATCGAGCAGATCCGCAACCTGATGGCGGCGATGGCGCCGGAGTGCCCGCTGGAGGCCGAAGCGCTGCACGCCAAAGCCACCGCCGATACCGGGCTGACCGACTTCGGGTCGGATGATTACCGGGAGCGCCTCGACGTCTATCTCGCGGCGCTCCGAGAAATCGGCGGCCTGCACGGGCCGGGAGTCGTCAACTTCCACGTGCAGCTGTTGCAGTGGCTCAAGAACCGGCTGCTGCTCAATGATCTGCTGGCGCGACACCCTGAGATCTACGACATCGAGTTGCTACCGCCGGTCGTCATCGCGGGCCTGCCGCGCACCGGGACCACGCATCTGCACAATCTGTTCGCGGCGGCCCCGACGTTTCGCACCATTCCTTACTGGGAAAGCGCCGAGCCGTTTCCGCTGCCTGCCGAGATCGGCGTGGAGCCTGATCCGCGTAAAACACGGATGGACGCCGCCGTCGAGTTCATGAACGCTGCGATGCCGCTCTTTCCGCTCATGCACGAGATGACCACCGAGCACGTGCACGAGGAGATCCAGCTCCTGGCCAACGACTTCTCCACCATGCTGTTCGAGACTCTCGCGTATGTCCCGCGGTGGCGCGACTACTACCTGGGGCACGACCAGACATCGTCGTACCAGCACCTGGCCGTCCAGTTGAAAGCGCTGCAGTTTCTGCGCGGCGGCCGCCGCTGGCTGCTGAAGTCGCCTCAGCACCTCGAGCAGCTGCCGGTGCTGGACGCCGTCTTCCGCGGCGCGATCGTGGTGTGCACCCACCGTGACCCTGTGCCGGTAGCACTGTCGATGATTGCGATGCTCACCTACACCGCGCGGATGCATTGCGCTCCAGTGCCGGTGCAGGAGATCGCGGCATCGTGGATCGGCCGCTTGCAGACGATGCTGGACGCCCTCGTCCGCGATCGCGATGTCATCCCGCCGGAGCGCTCGACCGACGTCCGCTTCGATGACTTCATGGCCGACGAGCTCGGCATCGCCGAACGGGTGTACGACCTCGCCGGCGAGCCGCTGACAAACGCGACACGCACGGCGATGGCCGATTACCTGCAGGACCACCAGCGTGGTCGGTTGGGCCAGATTGCGACGTCGGCCGAGATGTTCGGACTCGACGAGCACGACCTGCACGCCCGATTCACCCGCTATACGGATCGCTTTCTGGCGTGACGGACGGCTGGCCTCGGTGTGTGACCTAGGTAGCCTCGGCCGGCTGATCAGGGGCCGGCGCGGGATCCGGCGGCGGCGGCAGTTCGTTCTGCACGGGCTCGACGGGATCAGGGCCGGGCGCGGGTGGCGGAGGTGGCTCGGGAGCCGGAGCCACCGCGTTCACCAGAACCGGGCCGAATGGCGGCGGTGGGGCATCTTCTGATGCACCGGGATCCACTGGGAGATACATGTGATGGGTGAACTGGGGCTGGTATGCCCCGCCGCCACCAATGCGCACGCCGCCGCCTTCACCGCTGGCCACCGGTGTTCCATCCGGCAGCGTCACCGCGGTGTGACCACCATTCCAGCCGATCACCAAAGCGCCCGGGGCGGTTCCGTACTGGAAGCCGCGTGCCAACAAGGCCGATTCTTCATTTCCGGTGTTGAACCTATTGCCGAAAGCCGGCCTGTCGGTAGCGACATTCGATAGCAGCGAGGCCAGACCCGAACAGTCCGTTCCGGCAGGGGAGTAGCCATGGCTATACGGCGTGCCTGACATCTGCTGAATCAGGCCCATCAGCGTTGCTAAAACAAACATGGGCCGGGACGTTAACAACAAGATCAGAAACGCACCAAAATTTGTGGGTGCCATCACTTTTCACGTTGAGAATGACTTGCGCTACAAATCAGTGCTAAAAGTGCTGGTAGATAAGGCTTGTGAACCACAATTCAACACGTGTGGAAAACTAAGCAGTTCTTTACTTTTCGCCGAGTTTCGTCTCAGGTCTGCAACTTTACGACAGAAGCGGTTTCGGCGAAAGAGCTATTTTCAGTGGTGAGCGATATTGCGTCGCAATGCCTTTGTGCAGCGCATTACGGCCAAAGATCACAATAGAGTGTCACCCAACGACTACTCCCCAGGGGGCAACTGCCGTGGGCCGTCGGCTGCACGCACCGCGTGTGGTCCGTCGCGTTCGGTCAGACTGTGTTGTGGCTCACGCAAACTCGGCCCTAACGGGAGGCCGTCCGCGCGCTCAGCGGATAGCCGATGTGACGACAGCGGCTGTGCCGCATCATGGTGCGCCGCGAGGTCGCGGTCGTCCGCGGAGTCGATAACGGCCGATGCGGGTGCAGACCCCTGGCCGACACTCTCCTCGGTATTGACGACGATCTTGCGAGTGCGCTTGAGCGCGAACGTGATCTCCTCGACCTCCTCGAATACCTGACGCGCGGTTCGCAACGGGTGAGTCGAGGTGTCGATCGCGCGGGCAACAAACCCCGGAACCAGCGGACGAATCCAGCGAGCGGCGGCTTTGGTGACATCCGGAATGGTCGGAATCGCCGGAGTGGCGGGCACGTCGGGTGGTTCAACCGTCGCGGGCAGGTTCGGTGTCTCGGCCGCATCGGCTTTCGGCGCGGCGTCGGGCAATTCGGTCGCGGCAAGACTCGCGGCCTCCGCCTCAGCGGCGATCGGCAGGTATACGTCTTCCGCTAGCGGTTCCGGTTCCGCCACCGGCTCAGCGATCTGTTTCGGACCCTCGAGCGCGGCGTCCACTCGTTGGCGAAGCTGTGCGCGGTCGATCTCGGTCTGTGCCTCGACGGCCAGTCGGGCTTGGACGAGTTGTTGCTCGGCCCACATGGTTTCGGCGGCCGCACGCACCTCGGCACGTTTGACTGCGATCGCCGTCTCCGCCTCCAGCTCGGCGCGTTCGCGTTCGGCACGGGCTCTTGCGTGGCGATCATGGGTCGTTTCGCCCCGCCACAGTCGAAGGATTAAAGGCAGCAGGCTCAGCAATATGAAGAACGCGATCGTGAGCAGCCGCAGCATTAGTGCGCCGGCACTGGCCAATGTCAGGTCCTGCATAGCGAGCCACCGCGCCCCCAAGCCATGATCGACCTCCGCGGCCGCGGATTGATGCGCTTTGGACAGGGCCCGCTCGCCGTCGCCGATTTTCAGGTCCAACTCAGCAGCTTGGCGATCGCGAGCGGCGACGGCGGTGTCCAGCTCCCGCTGAGAATCTGCGAGAAGCTGGTTGGCCGTTCGGGTCTCGGGCCCGGAACCGGGCACGCCGGTGATGCGGGTCTGCGGGCAGTCCGGGGTGGGATGGTATTCGCAGCGCGCGACCTGTAGTGCCTCGTCGCGGTGGATGCGTGCGGTGTCAACGGCCTTGTCGAGCGCGACCCGTGTGTCGCGCAGTTGCGCCAGGCTCGTCGATGCCTGCACGACCGCCGGCGCCGAATCGGCATTGCGTGCGGCCTGCAGCTCAAGCTGACGGTCGATCGACGGCGAGAACACTGCCAGGGCGGCGAACTCGCCCACAACCACGCCGACGGCAACCGCCACCAGTGCACGTCCCACGATTCCGCGTACCCCGCGCAGCGGTCCGCTGGCAATCCCGCGGGTGATCGCGCCCACCAGCAGGCCGAACACCAGGGTGAACGGCATCACGGCCAGCACTGGCCAGCGTGCCGCTTCCAGGATGTCGACTGTTGTCACCAGCCAGGCCAGCGCGGCATTGAGGATCACAACAACACCGGCGATCGCGTGCGCAGAGCGCTCGTGATGCTCGTCGAGTTCGCGCCGCTCTCCGCCACCGACCCAGGTGAGCAAGGCCTCGATCTGAGAGCCGCGGGTTCGCGGTTCGGTCACTTTATGGGCGCACATCGGACTCAAAACACCTCCAGGTTCTGCCAGCCTGACAGGCCAAGGCCGGGATACCGAATCGGCGGGATGGATGTGTGGCGCGATTAACAACGCGACCATAATCGGCCAGCCCGGTTCGCGCCGGTGCGACAGCTGAATTCTCGCATAACCGCCGCCGCGCAGGCTCGCAGCGTCGTACGTTTCGTATCGAGGCCGATGTTTAGCTTCCTGGCGACCGGCAACGGGCAAAGGAGCGCGGTGTGACATTGCGGCGGTTTGTTCTGGTGGTGGGGGCATTGGTGCTGGTCGTCGGCATCATCGGGTTGTTGGTGCCGGTTTCGGTTTCGGACGGAACGGCGGCAGCCTCGGGTGTGGGAACGCTGCGATCTCGGACCTGTCCGGCGCGCGCGAAGCGAATAACAAGTCGGTGGCGAACATTCCGATTCTCAACCAGATCATCCCGCACACCGATTTTGTGGCCCAATGCCAATCGGCGCTCTCCGGTCGGCGGTCGTGGACGATTCCGGTGACCGCGATCGGCGCGATCGCTGTGGCCGCAGCGTTTTTCGTGCGCGGTGGCCGATCAGCCGCATCAGGCGGTTTCTGACGCTCGTCGTGGCGCGTATTGCGTTCGACCATAGCCACTTTCGAAACTCATCGGTCAACTCTGCGCGACGCGTCTGATCATCCTCGCGGTAGCCCGTTCGATTGTTTCGCGCCGCGCCTCCGGCGTTCGCTGGCGTCGGACCCGGCGCAATGCCGGGGCGATGGTGATGCCCTCTTCGTAGGCCGTGATGACGCGCGGATCCACGTAGGAGCGCCGCGCCACCGCCGGCGTGTTGCCCAATTCTTCAGCCACTGCGCGCATCACGGCCGCTTCCTCGCGACGGCGAGCCGTCTTTGACGTCGGTTCACGCGCGATGGCGAACGCCTCGGCGGCCAGCACCGTGCCGTGCCATGTCCGCAGATCCTTGACGCTGAAGTCCTCACCCACGACCTCCCGGAACCGGCTGTTGAGGTCGTCAGCGTGCACCTCGCACCAGCCTTCCGACGTGCGGTAGGCGAGTAGCCGGGGCGTCTTCGTTTCGGAACGCAACAACGATCGCATCGCTTTGATCACAAGCGGGTCTTCCAACGAAACCGTCCGGCGCACCCCGCTTTTGGCGGGATAATCGAATTCCACGCTGTCCCGGTGTACGTGCACATGCTCACGGAGCAGGGTGGCCAATCCGAAGCTGCCATTCTCCTCGGCGTACTCCTCACCACCGGCACGGAAATAGCCCTGATCGATCACATGTTGAGCCAGCGCCAGTACGCGATCGCGTCCCAGTCCGCGGCCACGCAGGTCGGCGAGCAGTTGGACGCGCCAGGCGGGCAGGTGTTTGGCCAGGCTCAGTGCCCGGTCGTACTTCTCCTCGGACCGCTCGGCCTGCCAACGTTCGTGGTAGAGATACTGACGGCGGCCGGCGGCGTCGGTGCCGATTGCCTGGATGTGGCCGTTGGGATACGGACAGATCCACACGTTCTTCCACGCCGGTGGAATCACCAGCGCCTCGATCCGCTCAAGCGATTCGGAATCGACCGAGGCGCGACGCGCTGCCGAAGTTGAGACGTAGGAGAAGCCACGGCCGCGACGAATACGACGAAAGCCGGGGCCGTCAACAACGCTTCTGCGCAACCTCACCTGAGTCCCTCGCTACGGTCGGAAAGCAGACGTGACATCCTGGATTACCCACAGCGTTATTTGCCTAACACCTCTGGAAAAAGGCGGTTACGGCCGACACGATCGGATCAGCCGCAGTGTTGGAAGACGACGTGAGACGGTATTCACTTATGCAGGGCTACGACTATGTCAGCTACGAGGATTTTGGACGGCGATTCTTCGAAGTGGCCGTGACGGAGGAACGGGTCGGCGCCGCGTTCGCCGCGATCGCCGGCAACGAGTTCGACATGGAGCCAATGGCGCAGGGGCCAGGCAAGATCGCCAAAGTCAGCGCCAAGGTGACGATCAAGCAGCCCCAGGTCAGCCGTAACGTCGGCGACAGCATCACTTTTGATATCCACATCCCGCTTGTGATCGATCTGCTCCTCGACCTACGCCTGGACAAGCAGCGGTTTAACGTCGACGGCGACATCAAACTGAACGCGACCGCACGCGCCGCCGAGCCGCTGTTGCTGATTGTCGACGTCGCCAAGCCGCGCTCGTCCGACATCACCGTCCACGTGTCGTCGACGAGCATCCGCGGTGAGCTGTTGCGCATCGTCGCAGGCGTCGATGGGGAGATCCGGCGCTTTATCGCGCAGTACGTCGCTGAGGAAATCGATTCGCCCGAATCGCAAAAGGCGCAAGTCATCGATGTGGCAGAGCAACTCGATCAGACCTGGACCGGCATCTGACCGCCTGACCGGGCTGCTGGACGCCGGGTTTATCCCGCGACAATGCCGGGGTATCTAAGCCCGGTGGCCCGAGTAGATGTTTCGACGTCGTCCGATCTTTCCCCGGAATCCGCCTGGAAGCTGGCGTCCGATTTGAACCGTTTCGGCGACTGGATGACCATTTTCGCGGGCTGGCGCGGACCGGTGCCTAATAAAATCGAGAAGGGCACGCGGGTGTCCTCTTGCATCAAGGTGAAAGGCTTTCGCAACGTCATCCATTGGACGGTCACGCGGTATGACGAGCCGAAAGCGGTCGAATTGTCTGGCCGCGGCCGTGGCGGGATCCGAATCGCGGTAGTCATGACTGTCACCGAGGAGCATCCCGGATCGACTTTTCATTTGACCGCGGATCTGAAGGGCGGTCTCCTCAATGGCCCGCTCGGGCGACTCGTCGCGAGGATCATCAGGTCCGATGTGCATGAGTCGGTTTGTAACCTGGCTGCCTTGAACTGAGCTCGCGCGAACCGGAGGCGCGTCCGCTCATTCTGTCCCGCCGTCGTGGGTGTTTTTCCATTCCCGTTGGACTTGGAGGATCCGTCTCGATTCCATGCCCAGCCAGGCGAAGCCCGCGCCAGTCGCGAGCAAAGCGACGGCGACCGCGCCGACTCCGATCGCGACCTGTTTCTGGGCGAAGCTGGCCACGCAAACCACGAATGCCAGCGCGCCGGCGGCCAACAGAACAAACCCGGGCCTCTTCACGCCGTTCGTCATCGATTCGCCGGCGCGTGGTTCTGTGGTCCGGTGATGGTCAATCGGGTCGCGCGAGGTGTCTCCCATGCAGATCTACTACCCGGATCCTGGAGCGAGAAAACGGCTTTGCAACTAGCCGGAGGCGGGGGCGACGAAACCGGCCAACAGGGTGCGCATGGACTGCGCGACCGCATGCCTGGTCTCGACGGGATCGTCAGAGTTGGCGATCAGCATCGCACCGCGGGTCAGCGCACCCAGCAGCAATCGGGTGACGGTCTCCGGATCATCGACGCGCAGGGCGCCGGCTTCGGTTGCGGCCCGAAGCGCCGCAACGATGACTGCGAATGCGTACCGCTCATCCAGTTCGGTGAAGCGTGCCGGGCCCAGCACCGCGGGGCCGTCCAGAATGAGGATGCGCTGTAAGTCTGAGTCCAATACGGCGTCGAGGAACGCCTCGAAGCCGCGTGCCAGCAGGTCGAGGTCATCCGTTGCATCCTGCGCGGCTGCCATCGACGCGGCCATCAGTTCGGTGTGCGCGTGCTCGAAAACCGACTCGAAAAGTGCGGTCTTGGTGGGGAAGTGGTGATAGAGCGCGCCGGTCGTGACTCGGGCGGCGCGCGCCAAATCCTCCACCGAAGTCTGTCGAAATCCCTTCTGGCCAAACAATTCCCGGCCTGCGCGGACCAGCGACTCCCGGGTCTGCGCAACCTGCTGGGCGCGCAGCGACGACGACTGCGGTGTCGACTCGGACATGCCTCTCACTTCCGTGCGCACGGATCGCCCCAGCCTATTGACATAGTGGAACTATGTGACATAGTGACACTATCTCAAGTTAGTCGGACGGAAGGTGCTCCTGATGAAAACTGTCCCCGCCGTGTCCGCTGGGCCCGTTGACGACGTCCGGCGTGCCGACGCTCACGCCCGGGCCGCACTGGCCGGTGCAGTCACCCGCAGCGCCCAACTGTGGCGCAGCGTTGCCGACTCGGCAGCGCCGGTGCCCGGGCTCACTTGGACAGCCGGCCAGACGGCGGCACACGTGGTGGCTGACATGCGTGAATACACCGAAGCGCTGACCAGACATGTAAACGGCGATGACGCCGCGATCAAGATTCCGGACGGATCGCCGGCGCGGGCCAGGATTGCGGTCAATGACCGGCACCTGATCGACGTTCCCGAACGCGACCTGCGCCGACTCGCCGACGTACTGG
>Ga0209693_10001136_pt1 | contig 11270 bp, 12 predicted proteins | sample HubBroMetageWRM3_FD_188345 | JGI IMG/M metagenome (GOLD analysis project Ga0209693, IMG submission 188345) | Warmed soil microbial communities from the Hubbard Brook experimental Forest, New Hampshire - Hubbard Brook CCASE Soil Metagenome WRM 3... | ecosystem: Environmental > Terrestrial > Soil...
TTTCGTCGAAGCGCTGCGGATCCAACGCCCGCTCCGCTCGGAGAGTCGCCATGGCGTGATCGACGTGCTCTTCTTCCTCGGCTGCGATGGATGCAAACGTCGTGCCGAGACTTCCCGGCGCCACCTTCCCGACGCGTGCATAGCTGGCGACCGCGAATGCTTCCAGCATGATTTCCTGGACGATCAGACAGCCGATAAAGTCACGCTCAGCGGTGCAGCTCAGGAATGCTTCGCGCAGCCGCTTCCAATGTTTAGCCTCGACGTTATTGGAGACGTCGACTCCAATCTTGCGGCCCTCGGCAGCGAACCGCGCCGCATGCCCCCGCTCGATTTGCGCATGCTCCAAGGCGTCGGCGACTTCTTCGGGATCGTCACAGATCTCCGATAACGACGCGTAGTTCATCGCGGCCATCAGTTCGCCAGTCACGGCCTGTGCCAGGATGTCCTGCCAGATCGGGGCGGTAGGTGAAGTGCATTCAACGGTTGAGTAGTTAAGACCAACAAGTGTTTCCATACGTCCTCCAGAACATCGACTTACGGTGCGAATACATGCCGCGCCCTTTCAAAACTTGAGCCCGCCATGTCCTCATCTGTAGTAGCCCTGCTTCGTCCGCACAACCATCCGGCCTTCGCGCTTTTGAGTTTCTGCTCGGATTTGGATTTTGATTTCGCAGAACTTGCCTTTTGGCTGTTTGACCGAAGGATAGTAGCCAAGCGTGTAGCGGCTGCGAATCTCGTCGATCAGTTGCGCCAGCTTCGTGCTGACCTCATCTTTGCTGGACTTCGTAACGTCGCCGCCGGTGCGCTCGGCATAGTGGTAAACATCGCCCGGAGGGTTGTGCTGGCGCATGGCAGCAAACATCGGATTCTTGCTGAAGGTCATCATGGCAAAATCCGAAAAGGCGCTACGCTCGAGCAGTGTAGAAATCACCGTTCCCGTTTGAAATGCCTCGCGGAACGCGTCTTTCTCGGTGTGCTCGCGGTCAGAAGGAACATTGGGAACGTTGTCCGTGAGCCATATGATGGTTCTTCCGCTCCGGGGATTTTTCGCCTTACCCAATTGCTCCGACGCCTGGAAAATCGCTTCATTGAAAAAAGCGGCCTCGCTACTTTCCATCGTGCTGGCTTTTTCAATGGCCGCGACCGCCTGCTCGCGGTCGGTGGTGAAATCCTGCAACACTCGCGCCGATGCCGCGTAGACCATAACCGCCACCTCGTCTTCGGGCTTGAGATGCTGCAACGCCTCCAGCGCGCCGGCGGCCAAAGGCTTGAGCACCGGCTGAACGCTCGCCGTGAGATCGAACAGCAGCACCACGGAGAGCGGAAGCTGGCCCTGGCTCAGCTCAGCGATCTGTTGCTCTACCCCGTCTTCGTAGAGCTGGAAATCCTTTTTGCTCAGCGAAGCCACCGCGCGGCGAGTCTTTTTCTGCATCACCTGCACGTCAACCTGGACCAGTTCAACGTTGACGCGAATGACCTGGTCGTCGGGAGCGCTTTGTTGTCCCTGCGCCTGGCCGGGCAAAGGAAATTGAAGAACCCCGGCGAAAAGAAGCACACGAACCAAAACTCGAATGGCTGTGCTCATACTCTTTACGTCCTTAGCGAGCGATTCAATCAATGGTGCCCTGCGATCGCCAATTCGACTGCTACATCCAGCGTTGAACATTCACGCCGTAGCACAAATCAGGGGGCCTTGAGTTTCTGCAGCATGACGACGGCACCGTGGTTCTTTGGGTTGAGATCAAGGGATTTCTGATAGTTGGCGATGGCCAGCAGTTTGTTGCCGTCGTCCATGTATGCTTCCCCGAGGCTGTCGTAGACATTGCTGGATTGCGGATACGCTTCGACGTTTAGCTGGAAAATGCGGATGGCTTCCTTGAACTTCTTGGAGCGAATGAACTCGTAACCTAAGTTGTTGAGTTCATCTTCATCGAAGTTGTAGGTGGAGGCTTCGGCAGCCTTGAGGTCATGGTATTGCCTCACGGCTGGGTTGATACCGGTGGACGCGATTGTGGCAGAGAGAGTCTCCGCAATGGACTTGCGGGGATCGTACGCGGCTTTGACCTGAGGCACCCATTGAGTCATGGCGACCGCAAAGAGTCCAGCGCCCATCACGAGGGTCAATACAAAGAGCATGCCTGCCGTAGCCATGCGCCGTAGCGCGCCTGGGCGGTCCTGCGCCCGCAGATAGATTTCGAGAACGGCCAGGGGAATTAGGCATTGGCCGAAAGACATGAAAGTGAGAAACGGTCCCCGGAAGGTCGTCGGGTCGAAACCGAAAGGGCCTTTAAAGACGAGAAACGACAAGAAAAAACCGATCCGGAAAAACCACGAAGCACTTGCCACAAGGAAGAAGCGAAGAGCCCAGCGGCGATGAGTCTTGAAATCGCGAGCCAGCGCATAGCGGAGCGCCATACCGCCGCAAAGCCAGATCAGGACCGCGTTCAGAGTAGAACCCAAGTGTACAGAAAGATCACCAACGCTTCCTCGTATCCAGGTCATGTAAAGGCCGGCCACGCTGAGGGTGACGGCGGTCAGCATGTAAATACGCCCATTCCAGCGGTGAAAGACTGGAAAGCGGTTGCGGATTTGCGGTACCAACTGAACCGCCCCGGCGAGCATGATGATTACGGCTGAAGCAACGTGCATGACCACAGCAGTATTTCCCATGGAAAAGCCGGGGACGTAGCCGTTCGTGAAGTTCCACTTGTGGTAGTCCCCTCGCAGCGCCGTAAGAGCGTAGAACGACGCTACCGTCAACGCGAAGATCAATTGGCCGACGACGGTCACCACAAACCAAAACCGGGTTGCAGCTTTCAACGTGGTGTCGGCAACGGACTCCAGTTCTAACCGGTTAATCAATACGGCGGTGCTCATGATTTTTTCTCCTTATGCGAACCAACGAACCAAATGCGGAGCCGAAATCACGTCGGCGCCCGCTGCGCTGGCCCGCTCATTCCATCCCTGTACGTCCCCCCGTCAAAAGCGCCCACAGGCAGACCGCTCCTTCCCCGAGGAGGCCGAAGGCCAGGTTGTAGGGAGACAGATAATTGGCCACCGGCAGCGACAAAAGGGTGAGCCACCCTAAACCACTCAACGCCATCAGCGCCCCCAGGATTCGAAGCCGAAAGGTCGAGCGGAAAACGAGACAGCCGACCAGAATGCAAAAGAAGCCGTTAAACACAGCGGCAATGTTGACGCCATGAGGCTGCAATCGAAGAACCTCAAACGCGAGTCCCGCGAGGTTGAAAGACCCCGCCAGAAACAACAGTCTCCGATTCAGCGGGCCCAAGATGTCATAGAAAAGCAGCGTCACAGCGATCATGGCCAAGACCACGACGAGGCCTCCCACGACATTCAACCTGCCTCCAACGAAGATCTCGGCGAATGCCGCCGCAAGTACGATGAGTAAATAAATGACGCCAGCAATCTGCGTTCTCAACAACGAAGCCGTGAAACTCGGCGACGCCTCGGCAACCCGATCCATCATCACAGCGGTACTCATAATCTTTCCTCCCAGCGCAACTCACCAAAAGTGCACTCGAACTCAAAGCGGTTCCCGATAACGTCGCAGCCGGACCGCCAGAACGAAAAATATCGCCGCGAAGAGCAGCCCGAACCACAGACCCGGACTGCTCAGAAATCTTCCCGGAGCAAGTTGTTCCAGCGGAATAAAATGCGCATCGATCTCGACGCCATTCTTGTCCTTCAGATCGAAAGCGCCCGCCGCGAATCCAAACAGGCGGTCTTCCAACACCAAGCCCAAATACGAAGTGTGGAACGCGATGTACTCGAGAGCGGCAATCGCCAGCGGCGGCAACACCGCCCACAGAAATGTCGCGCGCCGCGCCCAGCCCGAGACCAGTAACATCCACATGTAGAGCGGCGCATGCCAGAGCACCATCACGATGACCCCGTAGAACAACACCACTTCCATTTCAAATAACGGAGGCCCCCACGGGGTCGCGGTACTCGCACCGCTCGCCAACAGAACGGCGGCGCTCAGCAGCCGCATCACGATCTGCAGAGGAATCGTTACGGCCAAAACGAGCACCGGCAAAATCACCAGAGGAACGATCGCCTTCGAGAGCACAGTCGTAAGATCCGAAACCGGCAGCGACTTCCAGAACAGGATGCTGCGATCGCGACGCTCGCTGTGCAACGCGTCGAGCGAGTAGAAGATCCCGACCAGAAACCCGACAAAGGTGAGCAGCATTCCCGCGTGGGCGTAAGGCATAGCGAGCTGGATAAGGATTTGCTGCGCAGGGTTGAGCGTGGCCAGCGCACGCACGCTGCGCGGCAGCCAATACAGGCTGATCAAAAAGCCGACCAGGTAGACGGCGCCAACCGCCAGCGGCGCGACGTAGATCGAACGGTTCTCCCACAATTCGCGCCGCACCGACCAGTACAGTGGCCGAGTCGGCGCCAAGGCCGCAGGCGCGACTGCCTGCGCGTCGAGCGGAGAATCGGGTTCGGCGTTTGATTCCGTATTCATCGAGCTGCCCCCTCTGCGGGCGGTTGATCAACCACATGCGAATCAGATCGGTCCCTGACAGCGACGCAACCGGACCGCTGCCGCAAGAAATGCCGCGGCGATGACCAGCCCGATCCACAGGCCCGGGCTGCTCAAGAATCTGCCCGGAGTAAGGTGCATCCTTGGATCGACCGGGAAGCTATCTGCCACGCTGATGGCCTCCGGGCCGCCTTCGAAGCGATATCCCAGCATGGCGGCGAAGTGCCAGGTGTTGAACGCGATCTTCTCCACCGCGCCGATCGCGAGCCATGGCAAAACGGCCCATAGAAATGCAGCCCGCCGTGCCCAGCCCGAGACCAACAAAAGCCAGCCGTAGACAGGTGCATACCAGAGCACATGCACGGTCGCCAGGTGGTAGAGCAGCATCAGCCACATCTGGAACACCATTGTCCACAGCGTCGCAACACTCAGACCGCTCGCCAGCAGCACCAGGCTGCTCAGCCCCAGCATGATCAATTCCGTGACCACCACGATCGCAAAACTAAGCAGTGGCAGAACGACCAGCGGAATGCTCGCCTTCGAAAGCACTGTAGTAAGGTCGGACACCGGCATCGACTTCCAGAACAGGATGCTGCGATCGCGACGCTCGCCGTGTAGCGCATCGAGCGAGTAGAAAATGCTTACGATAAAAGCGGTTCCCATAATCACGCCCATCGCGAAGGTGTAGGGCTCTTCGAGTGCCGTGCGCCGCTGAGCCATGTTGGTCGTCGACAACGCATAACCCATCGAGGCGATTAGGTAGCCAAGCAGGACGAGGCCCGCAACCGCGAGCGGCGCAATATAGATCGAACGGTTCTCCCACAACTCGCGGCGCACCGACCAATAGAATGGGCGAATTGGCCACAGAGCCACCGGCGGGACGGGCTGCGCGTCGAAAGGAGAATCGGGCACGGCGTTTGATTGCATATTCATCTAGCTGCCCCCTTATGCGGGCGTTGAAACCAACTGCATGCGAATCAGATCGCTCCTTGATATCGGCGTAGCCGGACCGATGCGGTAAGAAACACCGCGGCAACTACCAGCCCGATCCACAGACTCGGGCTGCTCAGGAATCGTCCTGGAGTAAAGCGCGATAAGGCATCTACGAATCTGCCTGTTCCCTGGACAGCCTCCGGGCCGCCCACGAAGCGGTCTCTCAGCATGGCGGCGCAGTATGAAGTGTTGAAGGCGATCTTCTCGACGGCGCAGATCGCGATCCAAGGCAAGGCGGCCCACAAAAATGTCGCGCGCCGCGCCCAGCCGGAGACCAGCAGCAACCAACTGTAGATGGGCGCATGCCATAGAACATTTACGGTCACCGTGTGGTAGAGCAGCAGCCCGAGCGAAATGCGAAAGACCGATGTCGATGGCGTCGCGACACTCAGATCGCCCGCCGGCCGTACGACGCTGGTCAGCCCCATCTCGATGACTTCCGTTGCAGCTGCGATCGCAAAGCTGAACAGTGGCAGAACGAGGAGCGGAATGCTCGCCTTCGAGAGCACAGTGGTGAGATCGGAAACCGGCAGCGACTTCCAGAACAGAATGCTGCGATCGCGACGCTCGTCGTGCAGCGTGTCGAGCGAGTAGAAGATGCCTACGACAAAAGCGGCCGCCATGCTGTAAGGCTCATCGAGCAGTCTTGGGTCGGGCATTGGCACGGGAACCCCGAGCGTGAGGATCAGATATCCCAGCACGGCGAGGGCGGCGACCGCCAGCGGTGTGATATAGATCGAATGGTTCTCCCACAATTCGCGGCGCACCGACCAATAGAATCGCCGAATCGGCACGGCGGACGCGATTCCTCGCGACTCGTTTACCTGCCAATCGCTCGAAGACTCACGCATTGCGGTCGATTGACTATTCATCGCGCCACTCCTTGCGCCGCGCCAGCGTGATCGCCTGGCTTATTCCCCATCAAGGCAACGAACAAATCCGCGATGCAGGGCGTGCGCACGTCGCCCAGCGCTGCAAGTTGCCCACGGTCAACATGATCGAACAACAGAATGCTGCGCCCGAGCACCTGGCGCTCGTGAATCGGCTTAAGCGCCCGCGCCTCGGTCACACGCTCGGGATGCACCGCCACCTCCAGATAGCGCGACTCGAATTCTTCCATGCTGCAGTCGAGTACGATCCGCCCGTGATTGATGAACATGAGATCGGTGATGACATGCTGGACGTCTTCCACCTGATGCGTAGTCACCACGATAGTGCGGCTGCGATCGAAGTAGTCGTTCAGCAGCGAATCGTAGAACTGCTTGCGATACAGAATGTCGAGGCCAAGCGTCGGCTCGTCCAGCACCAGCAACCTCGCGTCAATGGCCATCACCAGCGCGAGGTGCAGCTGCGTCACCATGCCTTTGGATAATTCCCTGATCTTGCTGGCGCGTTTGATATCGGTCTTCGCCAGAAAACCCTCCGCCTTCACCCGATCGAATCGCGGATGCACCCCGCCCACATAGTCGAGCGCCTGCGAAACCCGCATCCAGCGCGGCAAAACCGCAACATCAGCAATGAAGCAAACATCGCGCATGAGCTGATCGCGCTCGTCCCACGGGTCGCGTCCAAGCACTCTCAGTTCTCCCTGATATTCGGTCAGGCCGAGAATCGCGTTGAGCGCAGTGCTCTTGCCCGCGCCGTTCGGGCCGATCAGTCCGAGGATGCGCCCCTCGTCGACCCGCAAATTGACGCCGTCCAGCGCGATTGTTTTGCCGAAAGCCTTGCGCAGGCCGCGTGCTTCGATGACTGTCATGACTTTGGCTCCTTCTTTTTTGCATTGGGCGAGGCAGCGTCCAGCAGTTCTTCCGGCGTCAGGCCGAGCCGCTGAATGGTTGCGTAAACCGTGGGCCACTGTTCCGCCAGAAACTTCTGGCGTTCGCCCTGCAGCAGCAGATTGCGTGCGCCTACATTGATGAACATCCCCCGACCTCTCCTGCTCTCGACCAGTTGCTCGTCGACCAGTTGCTGATAGCCCTTCAGAACAGTGAGCGGATTGACCCGATATTCGGTCGCCACATTGCGCACCGAAGGAAGCGGATCGCCTTCCTTGAGCACGCCGTCGAGTATCATCGCGACCACCCGGTCGCGAAGCTGGCGATAAATCGGCTGACTGTCGTTCCACTCACGGTCCATGATCGGTTCCAGATGAAGGTAAAGACTCGATTCAAGGGAAGAAGATCATTCGATCTGCCTCCGCTGCGACAGCGCCGCACCTTGCGGCCTCGCTCAAAGAACAGGTTCTACTGCTTGGGTTTTGTAAAAGTAATTCACAAACACATATCCCCACGGCACAGCAACGATTGGTAATATCACCCATAAGAACGACGAGGTGATGCCTTCCGCTGGTGATCCAGCCAACGTGCCGTTTGACCACAGTGGATACGCCACGAGAATGAGCCACAGCACTTTGTAAAATATCTCGAGCAGCACGATGGGTAGCATCTTCACGGGACGGATAATTCCTATGCCCGCCAAAGTTGCGAACGCCGTCCAGACGCTCCACACCACGGCATTTGTCGGGTCCCATGGTCCTTGGTGGGTGAGGATATGCGTCCAGGTCTCTTTGCCCAGCACGAAGAACATCAATACATAGAGCAGCCGCAAGAGATAAATATTGATCCTGCGGACACCTTCGTACCGGTCGTTCCGTTGAAAAATAGCTTTCAGACTGATGGCCATGGGAATCTCCTCGAGTCATTGGTTGCGTGCGAATTTCTCTAAAGGCAATCACGAATCAATTCGAAGCAGCGTCAATTCTTCCGCTGCAAGTCGAAGTGCGCGTGGATCGGTTTGTCCTTCATCATGAACGTCCAATCCTCGGTGTGATGGTTGGCGTCGATGATCGTGAACACCGAATGGTGCATGTGGTACTCCGGGCTCCCGCTGATGTCCTTTAACTCGAACTCGACCGTCTTGCCGTCGGGCGACATCTTGCCGGTCATGCGCGGGCGGTTTCCCGCGTCACAATAATGAACCAGCGTGAGCTGGTCTCCATCGACATAAAGCATGGTGACGGGATGGTCGTACTTTGTCGGATCCAACGGCGTTCCTGCTTCCTGAAACTCATGCACGAGCGCGTTCCCCCTCGAGGTGACGCGCAGCGAGAGGTGCATTTTGGTGCCTGACATCTCCGGCGCGTCCGCGACGGTGACGGGGCCTTCCCACTCTCCCGCCAGGCTTTTCATGGTTGTGAAGGACGTCTGCGCCTCGGACGGCACAGGAGCCGCGGCGTCAGCTGCGAAAGCGGTGGCCGCGATCAGAACCAACAAGAGCGAAAATGCGATGTGTGATTTCATGTTCATTCTCCTTTTCATTTCCGTGCAGCAAGGGGAAACGTCGGTGTAGACGACTTCTGCCTCGTTTTGCCAGGTCGACACCGGAAGCATCCCGTGCTGACCTAGTGTTATAGTTAACTATAACACTAATTTTAATGCAAGAACTTTCTGCAAACTATATTCGCTTTAGCATCAGTGGCTTAGAGAATCAGGTTTTATATGGGACGTGTTTTGAACAGGGTGAAGCCACGTAGCAATCTAGGCGGAGCAAACCGGCTGCCCCAGGTCTCGCGCCTTTCGAGACCTGGGTTCCGACCAATACCGGTCAGATTGATTTCCTTGATGAACTTTGACAACTTGATTTCTACGGTCTTTGTTTCATCCCTGCCAATCCGCGCAAAATCCGTGGCAGATTTTCCCAAAAGCCCAGAAAATTGCGCGACCCCCAAACCGTCGCATAACATAGTATTTAATGTGAACACCAGGCCATACCGCGCGCAGGAGAACCTCAGTGGCGTCGTTCGGTGCACAACTAAAACAGGAGCGGGAGCGCAAAGGCGTCACCCTTGAGGACATCTCCCTCACTACCAAAATTGGCACGCGCATGTTGCGCGCACTCGAAGAAGAACACTTCGACCAACTTCCCGGCGGCATTTTCAACAAGGGTTTCATCCGCGCCTATGCGCGGTGCGTGGGTATGGACGAAGAACAAGCCATCGCCGACTACCTGGTCGCGACCGGAGCCACCCCGTCGGCCAAGAAATCCGAGAACGACCAGGCCCCGATCCTCGAGCCCCCCTCGCGAGAAGAGAATCCCGCCACCGCCGGCCTTCCCTGGGGCACCTTCGCCGTCGTGCTCCTGATCGTCGCACTGGGATTCGCTGCTTGGGGCTTCTACTCCCGCGAATCAGAAAAAGAGGTCAGCGATTCTCCGCCGCCTGCGCAGAACGCCACCGCGGCCAACCCTCCCAGCACTTCGCCGCTCGCGGCGGGTGAACAATCTCAGCCAGAAAAGAAGCCCGCTGAATCTGTAGATTCCTCCGGCCCCACTTCGAAGCCGATCGAACCACCGGTTGCCACCACTGCCGCGAGCCAGTTGACTCCATCCCCGGCCGTTGGCACGCCTGCCTCAACATCGACCGCCAGCGAGCCCCGACCCGCGGTCCCTGCAAATGCACCACTGCAGCTGCTGATCAAGGCGCGCGAGGATTCCTGGCTCTCCATCTCCGTCGATGGCGAGACCGTCACCCGCGCTCTCTTAACCGCGCCGGCGCTAAAGTCGGTTCGTGCGGAAAAGGAAATCGTCGTCAAGGCCGGCAACGTAGGCGCACTGGATTTCGAATTTAACGGCAAGAAATTACCCACCCAAGGCGACTACGGCGAAGTAAAAACCCTCACTTTCAGCGCCACCGGCCTGCAACCCCCAACTCCCAAACCAGCCCTCCCCGTCCAATCGCAGTGACTCTAGCTCCCTCGAAAATAGCCGTAAGTGATTGATTCCACGTCGGCGCATTTTCATGATCCGTTGTGAGCCAGCAGGATCATGGAAAACTTAGCTATAAGCCATTTCATAAGTTGTTTGGCAAGAGCAGGGCAGTGGTTTTGGGGGAAGGGCACGGCTTCAGCCGTGCCACCCCAGGGCCAGCAAAGGATGCGGGCTTCAGCCCGGCGGTGGACACAGGAGCCGCGGCTAGCGGCGTAAGAATGCAGCCCACGGCGCAAGCCGCGGGTAAAAATGGGAACCAGACGAGCCCCAGCGGGGCGGAAGATTGGTTGTCACAACAACACGGAAGTGCCGGGTAGAGGTAGCTCCGAGCGAGTCCCGCCGGGGCCGGCACGACCTCGCTCCTACACGCTTCAGCGCTGCTTCAACATCCGAGGCACCGAAAGAAACCTTTAGAAAACCAAACAAAACCAAAAAAGAATATTGATAAGCCCACCAAACCCCGCAATTCTCTGCGATTCCCATTGAATCCGCCTCGGCAACCCTCCGCCTCCAAAGCAACTCCGCTCACTGCCAGTAACCGCAAACCGGCCCAAAAAGATTGCGCATCCGCTCGTTCTCTGTTAGCCTTTTACGGATCGCAAAACAAACGCATTTGTGTGGCTGTTGTGCGCCTGATCAAACCCCGCCAGACGTGAACGCCCAGATCGTTAAGGAGAAGAAGATTGTCGAAGAACCGCCATCTATTTACTTCCGAATCCGTGACCGAAGGACATCCCGATAAAATCGCCGACCAGGTTTCCGACGCTATCCTCGACGCTTGCCTCAGCGATGACCCCACCAGCCGTGTAGCCTGCGAGACCCTAACCGCAACCGGCCTGGTAGTCATCGCCGGCGAAATCACCACCAAGGCCTACGTCGATTTCCAAAACCTGGTGCGCGGCACAATTGCCTCCATCGGCTACAACAACGCCCTCTACGGCTTCGACTCCAACACCTGCGCCGTAATCTCCAGCATCAACAAACAATCCGGCGACATAGC
>Ga0209693_10001138_pt1 | contig 11264 bp, 9 predicted proteins | sample HubBroMetageWRM3_FD_188345 | JGI IMG/M metagenome (GOLD analysis project Ga0209693, IMG submission 188345) | Warmed soil microbial communities from the Hubbard Brook experimental Forest, New Hampshire - Hubbard Brook CCASE Soil Metagenome WRM 3... | ecosystem: Environmental > Terrestrial > Soil...
CGACACCCCAGCCAGCCCGACCCCCGAGGAGCAACGCCATGCGGCGCGACGACAACTGGACCTAAACCCCTCCGACCCCCAGCCAGCTCGACTCGTTACTCGGTTAGGAGCCCCGCCAATGCGCCGCGACGACAACTGGACCTGACCTGGGCCAACGCCCCGGTCAGCGCACGTCCGCCTGGCGACCCCGATCTTCCTCGCGGTCTTGATCCGTGCGGCCGCCTTGATCCGCAGTGTTGCCTTGATCCGCACCGTTGCCTTGATCCCCGCGGCTGCCTGGATCCGCACGGCGGCCCTGGCCTGCGTGGCGGCCCCCGCCTGCCTGGCTGCCCCGGTAGCGGGACCAGGCGAGCGCGATCGCCAGCGCCAGGATGGTGCCGACGGCGCCGCACACGGTAATGACCCGTGCCGGGGCCACGTGCTGCGCCGCGGCCCCCGCGGCGATCATGACCGCTCCCTGGCCGAGGCTCATCCCGCCCTGGGCCAGGCCGAAGGCCTGGCTGCGCTGTTCTTGCGGGGCCGCGGTCACGAAGGCGGCGTTGGCGACAAGCTGGAAGCAGGCGAACAGGCCGGACGCGGCCAGGATCGCCAGCGTGGCGAAAAGGCCGGGCCGCAGGGCGAAGAACAACAGGACCGCGCAGCTGCCGACGGCCAGCGGGCCCATGAACCGCAGCCTGGTCGCCGGGACCACGAACCGGCTGAAGACGATCGCGCCGGCGGTCTCGCCCAGCGCGTTGGCGGCCAGGATGACGCCCACGGCGAGCGCGCCGCCGCCCAGACCTGCGGCAAGCGGGGTGACCACGCCCTCGGGGGCGTTGTAGAACGCGGCGAGCCAGCCGAACAGCATCGGCAGGCACAGGGCCGGGCGGGCGAAGACGAGCCTGGCCCCGGCGGCGATGCCGGCCAGCCGGGAGACCGGGCGGGCCCCGCTGCCGTCAGCGGCGGATGCGGGCGCGGGCCTCGGGCGGACCCAGGCGCGGAGGATGAGCGCCGAGCCCGCGAACGTCACGGCGTCGACGGCAAGTGACGTCCGGACGCCGAAGAAGCCGACCACCGCCCCGCCCACCCCGAACCCGAGGACCTGCGCGAACTGGTACGTGGTCAGCGTCACCGCGGTGCCCATCACGTACTTGTCGCCGGTCAGCACGTCGGGGAAGACCGCGGCGCGGGCGGACACGAACGGCGCGCCGGCGAGCGTTACCACGAACAGCAGCGCCACTAGGGCGGCGAGGGGCACCCTGGGAAGCGCCATGATCAGCACGAGCCCGCAGCGCACGACGTCACAGACGATCATCACCCGGCGGCGCGGGTATCTGTCGGCCAGCCAGGCCAGCGTCACGCCGCCGATGAACGTCGGCACGATGCTGACCACGAACGTGATCGCGGCGAGCAGCGCGGACCGGGTCCTGCTGTAGACGAGGATCGTCAGCGCGACCCGGGCCAGCTGGTCGCCGACGACGGACAGCAGCTGTGCCGTCCACAAAGCACGAAACTCCCCGACCGCGAACACGTCGCGGAACGAAGTCCTCGCGGCCTGCTCGGTTACGCCCCCCCGGGCCACCGCGTGTCTCGCTATGTCATCCTCCGGCTCAGCGCCATGCTGCGGTCATCGGTAGTCACATCCTGACCGACAGTCGCCCCCTCTAGCAACAGACCAGGTCCAAGCCGCGACATCCGGTCATCAAGGGACTTATCCGCTGCGCAGGACGGCACCCACCCGGCGCCGCGCCTCGGCCACGGCCGCGTCCCTCGCCGCCGTCGTCTCCGCCGCGGTGAGCGTCCGGTCGGGGGCACGGAAGCGCAGCGCGTAGGCCAGCGACTTGCGCGCCTCGCCGATCTGGGCGCCGGTGTACACGTCGAAGAGCCGCAGGCTCTCCAGCAGGTCGCCGGCGCCCGCCACCAGGGCGGCCTCGACCGCGGCGGCGGGCACCGCCGCGTCCACCACGAGCGCGACGTCCTGCGTCGCCAGCGGGTACCCGGACAGCTGCGGCGCCTGCACGGCGCCGACGGTCTCGGCCGCGGCGAACACGACCGACAGGTCAAGCTCCATCGCACAGGTCCGGTCCGGCAGCCCGAACGCCTTGGTCACCCGCGGATGCAACTCGCCGGCGTGCCCGGCGAGCCACTCCCTGGGCTGACCGTCCACCTCGGGCAGCGCGTAGATGGCCGCGCAGCGCCCCGGGTGCCAGGGCGCGTAGTGGTCGGCGCGCACGTCGAACGGGACCCGGCAGGCCCGGCCCACCGCGCGCGCCGCCTCGATCGCGTCCACCCACGATGCCGCGCGGCCCGGGCCCCACCAGCCGTCAAGCTCTCGCTCGCCGGTGAGCACGGCCGCCAGCCGCAGAGGCTGATCGGGCAGCGCGGCCTCGAGGCTGGCGAGTTCGGCCACCGAGGGGCCGCGGTCCACGGGCAGGATGGGCGCCGACGCGGCGGCGCCTGGCCGCGGCCGGAAGACCATCCCGATCTCGAACAGCCCCACGTCACCGAACCCGCGGCCGATATTCCAGCCCAGCACGCGGAACAGGCCGGGCAGCAGCGTGGTGCGCAGCAGCGGCTCGTCCTCGCTCAGGGGGTTGGCCACCACCACGGCCGGGCGGCGCATGTCCTCCGGCGGCAGGCCGAGCAGGTCGGCGTCCGACCGCGACCCGAACGGCGAGGATGGCACCTCCACGAGCCCGGACTCCGCCAGCGTCCGGCCCAGCGACCGGCGCAGCCGCTGCCGCGTGGTAAGCCCGCGGCCGGCCAGCGCGCGGGGCATCCTGGCCGGCACGTTCTCGTACCCCTCGAGCCTGATCACCTCGTCGGCCAGGTCCGCCGGGTCGGTGAGGTCGGGGCGCCAGGACGGGGGGGTTACCTCGAGCACGAACACGTTCTGGGTGCCCGCGGGCTGGGCCTGTTGCGCTTCGGAGGGTTCGGGCCGCCGTGGGACGGCCGCGTGCCCGGCTCCGGGCTCGGCTCGCCACGGGGCAACCGTTGGCGGCGCCGCGCGGGTCGACCGGACCGAGCAGCCCACCTCCTTCAGCCGGCGTATCACGACGTCCCGCCCGTAGATCACGCCGGCCAGCCGGTCCGGGTGGTCGGCCGCCATCGAGATCACCACCTGGGGCACCTCGACCGACGCGTGCGTGCATCCCGGCACCACCTGGCCGCCGCCAAGCCCGGACAGCAGGGCCACCGCCTTAGCCGTGGCACGCAGCGGCAGCTCGCGGTCCACGCCGCGCTCGAACCTGTAGGACGCCTCGCTGTGCAGCTTGTGCCGCCTGGCCTGCTTCGCGGTGCCGTCGGCGTCGAAGTGCGCTGCCTCGATCACCAGGTCGGTGGAGTTCTCGTCGATCTCGGTGGACAGCCCGCCCATGGTGCCTGCCAGGGAGATGGGCCCGGAGGAGTCCGTGATCAGGATGTCGTCGGGATACAGGGACCTGACCACGTGATCGAGGGTCTCCAGGGTCTCGCCTGGCCTGGCCCGCCGGACCACGATCTCGCCGGACAGCTTGGACCTGTCGAAGGCGTGCAGCGGCTGGCCGAGCTCCAGCATCAGGTAGTTGGTCACGTCGACCGCGAGCGATACCGAGCGGACCCCGCAGCGGGCCAGCCGGACCCGCATCCACAGCGGGGGGCGGGTCGCCGGGTCGAAGCCGCGCACCTCGCGCAGGACGAACCGGTCGCAGGCGGTCGGGTCGTCGATGCGCGCCGGGTAGACGTCCCGGCCCACGTAGTCCAGCGACCCGCCGAGCAGGGTCGCGTCCGGCAACGCGGTCATGGCCGGGTCGGTGAACGGCACCCCGTACGCGCTGGCGAGCTCGCGGGCAAGCCCGCGGACGGACACGGCGTAGCCGCGATCGGGCGTCACCGCGATCTCGAACACCTCGTCGCGCAGCCTCGCGTATTGCACGAAGTCGGCGCCGAGCGGCGCGTCGGCGGGCAGCACCAGGATGCCGGTGTGGTCGTCGCCGATGGCCAGCTCCTTGACCGAGCAGATCATCCCCTCGGAGATGCGGCCGTAGGTCTTGCGCGCGCCGATCTCGAACCCGCCAGGCAGCACCGCGCCCGGCAGCGCGAGCGCGACCCGGTCGCCGACGGCGAAGTTGGCCGCGCCGCAGATCACCCCGGACGCCTCGTCGGCGGGGGCGCCGAGCTGGGCCTCCGTGACGGCCACCCGGCAGTACCTGATCGGCTTCTTCAGCCCCGTCAACTCCTCGACCGACATCACCTGGGCGATCACCACGCCGCGGATGTCATGCCCGACCGATTCGAGCGACTCCACCTCGAACCCCGCCGCGGTCAGCCGTCGAGCGACCTCGATCGCGTCGACGGGTTCTTGCAGCCGCGCGTACTCGCGCAGCCAGGAAAGCGGCACCCGCATCTCAGATCTCCATCCCGAACGCCCGGCTGAACCGCACGTCGCCCTCGACCGCGTCCCTGATCTCGGTCAGCCCGTGCCCGATCATCAGGCTCCGCTCGATGCCGAGCCCGAACGCGAAGCCGCTGTAGCGGTCGGGGTCGATGCCGCATGCGACGAGCACCCGGGGGTTCACCATGCCGCAGCCCGCGATCTCGATCCAGCCCTGCGACCGGCATACCCGGCACGGATCGCCGCCGGGCTTGACCGAGGCGCCGCGGCAGACATGGCATTCCATCGACACGTCGCCGGACGGCTCGGTGAACGGGAAGTAGTCAGGCCGCAGCCGGGTGCGCAGGCCCACGCCGAACATCACGTCCACGAATGCCTGGATCGCCCCGCGCAGGTCGGCCATCGTTAGGCCCTCGTCAACCGCGAGCCCCTCGATCTGGTGGAACACCGGGCTGTGCGTGGCGTCGAGTGGGTCGTGCCGGTAGCAGCGGCCGGGGCTGACCACGTACAGCGGCAGCGGGCGGGTCAGCATGGACCTGATCTGCACCGGTGAGGTGTGCGTGCGCAGCACCATGCCGGACTTGGTACCTGGTCCCCTGACGCCCTGGATGAACAGCGTGTCCTGCATCTCCCGGGCCGGATGGTCGGGCAGGATGTTCAGCGCGTCGAAGTTGTACCACTCCGCCTCGACCTCGGGTCCCTCCGCAACCTCGTAGCCCATCGCGACGAACACGTCGGACAGCCGATCGGCCAGCGTCGTGACCGGATGGCGCGCGCCGGGCGGGACGCGGCCGCCGGGCAGGGTGACGTCGACCGCCTCGGTGATCAGCACCTGCCGGTCGCGGCCAGCCTCCAGCTCGGCCTGGCGCCTGCCGATCGCCTCGCGGAGCAGGCCGCGGGCGGCGCCCACCCGCCGGCCTGCCTCGGCGCGGTCCTCGCGCGGCAGCGTGCCGATCTCGGCGCTGGCGAGCGTCAGCGGCGCCCGGTCGCCCTCGTGCGCGATCCGTGCCGCCTTCAGCTCGTCGAGGGTGCCGGCGGCGGCGACGGCGGCGAGCGCCTCGTCCAGCGCGCGGGCTACCTCGCCGGGTGACACCCGGGCGGCTGCGTCGGTTCCGGCGGCCTCGGGTCCGGCGGCCTCCTCCGGCTGGTCATTGGTGTCTGGTGCGGACATGGGTCCTGCTTCCTGCGGGCCGTACTCTTGCTTGCGCTCTGCGCGGGTTCCCGTCGGATCATTTATCCGAACGGGCGGTGGTGGCAGCCCGCGGTAACGCGGGACGCCTGGCTGGCCGGCGGCGTCGTGATCTTGCTCGGCGCGGCCGGCCCGGGCTGAATAGCCCGAAGGGACATTACCTTACGGTGCCCGCGAGCGGGGCGGCAGGGCGGCGTGCCCTTATGCGCTCATCGCCCCCGCGGGCATGATAAATCGGAACTCGGCGCCGCCGCCGGGCGCGGGCCGCACGCCGATCGTGCCGCCGTGCGCCTCGACCAGGCCCTTGACGATGTACAGGCCCAGGCCGGTGCCGCCGCCGTGCTGGCCCCTGCGGCTGCCGCTGCGGGGCTTGCCGCGCCAGAACTGGCGGAACACGCGGGGCGCTACGTCCGGCGCGATGCCTTCGCCCTGGTCGCGCACGGATACGGAGGCCGCGTCCGGCGCGCTGCCGCACGCCTGCGCCGCCCCGTCCAGGTGCGCCGGTTCCACCACAATCGTCACGATACCAGCGCCGTGCCTGACGGCGTTTTCCACCAGGTTGCCGAGGATCTGGTCGATCTTGTCGGCGTCCAACCAGGTCTCGGGCAGCCCGTCGCGGACCTCGAGCTCGAACCTGTCCTCGGCGTCGCCGGACGCCACCCGGCCCGCGATGAGCTTCCGCGCCCGGTCCGGCAGGTCAACAAGCTCCCTGTGCACCTCGACCCGGCCGGATTCGATCCGCGACACGTCGAGCAGTTCGGTGATCAGCCTGGTCACCCGGTCCGCGTCGGCGTTGACCGTCTCGAGCATGACGCGCTTCTGGTCGTCGGTGAACCTGCCCCACTTGGCGAGCAGCGTCGCGGTGAAGCCCTTGACGCTGGTCAGCGGCGAGCGCAGCTCGTGGGCGACGGTGGAGACCAACTCGGCGCGGCTGCGTTCGAGCCGCTCGCGCTGCTGCGCTCCGCGCAAGCTCAGCACAAGCCGCCGCAGTACCGGTCCGGGGGGGCGACCCCCCGGAACCCCCCGATCTTGGGGGGCTTGCCCGGTCCCCCAAACCCCCTGGGCCCCCCGATCTTGGGGGGCTTGCCCGGCCCCCCAAACCCCCTGGGCCCCCTGGGCACCCCGGGGCCGATCGCGCACGTAGCCGACAGAGATCAGGATCTCGGTGCCATCGGAGAGGTAGAGGGAGCGCTCGGGGTGCCGGGTGCGGGTGGGCAGGCCGTGATAGGGATCCGCGTACAGCCACCAGTCCCGGCCGTCAACGTCGCGCAGCGGCAGCACGTCGAAGACGAACTTCCCGATCACCTCGGCCGGGTCAAGCCCGGTAAGGCGGCCCGCGGCCCGGTTGAACACGACGATGCGGCCGACCTCGTCGGCAACCACCACCCCATCGGGCAACTCGTCGGCGAATACCAGGCTGCCGATCGGAACCGGACCTTCGGGTAGCGAGCTGACACCAGAGTCACGGCCGTTGGCGGTCTCGCGCTCCGGCGTGGGCTCAGATGACGCCCGGCTCGCGAAAAGCTCGTCCACTGCAGCGAAGCCTCCGTCCGGCGCGATCGCACTTCGTGCGCCCGGCTGCCGGAAGTGGTCACGGTTCGGGTGACGGATTGTGATCAGACTCTAGCGCGTATACAGCCTTTGTGACAGTCCTGAGACGTGAATTCTCAATGTTGTAGCCCAATACCCTACGCTATCAAGCGCTTACTTTCGCACCAGCTTTTCCGTTACCCGGTGTACTCGTTGCGCACGAGCGGACGCGTAGAGACACACTGCCGCCGCAGCGGCCAGATTAAGGCTCTCCGCCTTTCCGTAAATGGGCACCGCTATCGACTCGTCGGCCAGCGCCACGAGCTCGGGCGGCAGTCCCCACGCCTCGTTCCCGAACATCCAGGCGGTAGGCTCGCCCAGCCGATCCTGCACCGCCGGATCGTCAAGGGACCGGTCCGCGCGGCCGTCAGCTGCCACGATGCGCAGGCCCGCCCCGCGCATCGCGGCGACCGCCTCGGCCAGCCGGGCTCCGGCCACCACGGGGAGGTGGAACAGGCTGCCCGCCGACGCGCGCACGCACTTGCCGTTGTACGGATCGACTGACGCGTCGGCGAAGATGATCGCCCGGGCGCCTGCCGCGTCGGCGGTACGCAGCACGGTGCCCGCGTTCCCCGGATCACGCACGTTGGCCAGCAGCGCGACAAGCGGCGGCGCGGGCTCGCCCGCCGGGGCCACCGCGGCGAGCGGGACATCCACGAAGGCGCAGACGGCCAGCAGCCCCTGCGGCGTCACCGTCTGCGCAAGCTCGCTCATGACCTCGCCGCTGACCGTGTGCACCGGAATGCCCGCGTCAGCGATCGCGGCGACCAAGTCGTGGTGCCTGGCTCGGGCCGGCACGGTGACAAACAGGTCGGTCACGCGGGCGCCATGACTGAACGCCTCCGCAACCGCCTGCGGGCCCTCGGCGAGGAAGGACCGCTCGCGCTCGCGGAAGGCGCGTTTGGTCAGCCGCCGGGCGGCCTTGAGCCTCGGCGCGTGCGCGTCCGTCAGCCCGCGGCTGACGGACGCCCCGTGTCTTACGGGCACCAGGAGCGGCTACGCGGCCGCGGATCCGGCCGCATCGGGCAGGGCCTTCTTCGCCACCTCGACCAGGGCCGAGAAGGCCGGGGCGTCCGCGACGGCGAGTTCGGCGAGCATCCGCCTGTCGACCTCGACGCCCGCTATCCGCAGGCCCTGAACGAACCGGTTGTAGGTCATGCCGTTTGCCCGGGCCGCGGCGTTGATCCGCTGGATCCACAGCCGCCTGAAGTTTCCCTTCCGGTCCTTGCGGTCGCGGTAGGCGTAGGTCATCGAATGGAGAAGCTGCTCCTTGGCCTTGCGGTACAACCGTGACCGCTGACCCCGGTAACCGCTGGCCCGTTCGAGGACAACCTTGCGCTTCTTGTGGGCGTTGGTCGCCCGCTTCACGCGTGCCATTGTTTCTGAACTCCCTCGACGGGCCGGGCTACTTGCCCAGCAGCTTCTTGATCTCCTTGACGTCGCTGGGCGCGAGCGTCACTTCCCCGTAAAGCCGCCGCGTCACGCGGGACGACTTGTGCTCGAGCAGATGGTTGTGGTTGGCGCGGCGGCGCATTATCTTGCCGGTGCCGGTCAGCCGGAACCTCTTCCCGGCGCCGCTGTGTGTCTTCATCTTGGGCATGGTCGCCGTCGTCTCCCTATTCCTGATCCCTGCCGCCCGGTTCCGTGTGGGGCACGGGCGGCACTTGCTCGCTCCATCTGTGCACCCGGCCGGGGCGCGCAGCGTTCACTGTCCCCGGTGCTTGCGCCGCCGGGGCCGCTTTGGAACACCCGGGGGCCTTTGGTCCCGCCAGGTGATGTTACCGGTTAGGCCGGACCAGGTACCGCCGCGCTATCCGCGGCCGGCTCGGCCGGCGCCGTTTCCGGGGCCTCGTCAGGTCCCGGGGTTTGGTCTTGCTGGGTCCTCGGAGTTGGCTGGCTCTGCTGAGCCTCCGAGCTTGGCTGAGCCGCTGGCGCGGCGGGACGCGGGCTGGGCACTGGCCGGTTCTGCTGGCTCTGCTGGTTCTGCTGGTTCTGCTGGTTCTGCTGGCCGGCGGCGTGGGCCTTGGCCTCGCTCTTCTTCCGGTGCGGGCCGATCACCATGATCATGTTCCGCCCGTCCTGCTTGGGCGCTGACTCTACGAAGCCGAGTTCTTCGACGTCGCCGGCCAGGCGCTGCAGCAGGCGGAACCCGAGTTCCGGCCGCGACTGCTCGCGCCCCCTGAACATGATCGTCACCTTGACCTTGTCACCCGCCTTGAGGAACCGCTCGACGTGGCCCTTCTTGGTGCCGTAGTCGTGCGGATCGATCTTCGGCCGGAGCTTGATCTCCTTGACGACGGTCTGCGTCTGGTTCTTGCGTGACTCCCTGGCCTTCACCGCGGACTCGTACTTGAACTTTCCGTAGTCCATGAGCTTGCAGACAGGTGGCCGCGCAGTCGGCGCAACCTCGACTAGATCGAGGTCGGCTTCGGCAGCCAGCTTGAGTGCGTCATTAACCGAGACGATCCCGATCTGCTCCCCCTTCGGCCCTACTAGCCGGACTTCGGAGGCGCGGATTCGTTCGTTGATACGCGCTTCGACGCTGATGTGACCTCCTTGAAGGCTGTCTCCGCCACCGGCGCTTCCGGCGGCGGCACGTGCTGACCTTGCCCGTAGGTCCCTCGCGGCGGCGGGTGCCGCCTACGAAAAAGCCCCGCGAGCATCGCGCTCTGCGGGGCAACCACAACAACGGCGCCCTCCCGCATTTGGCCACGAGAGTACGCCGTGCCAGCTGCCGCCCGGTATTCGCGTGCGCTTTCGCGCTCGCCGCCGGGCCGTCTGGCCTAACCCGCCGACCTCGGTACCTACCGGGCCGACTGGGTGGGAGGTGGTCCTCCGCTTTGCGCGCCGCCCGGTACCAAGGCACCGGACAGGTCAGCGCTCAAGCGTAACAGCACTGAGCCGTCATGTGGTATTCCCGCAAGGGACATACCTTCCTAGCGCCACCGATCCGCCGCTCTCCCGAAGGGACAAGGTCAAGAGCTGTGATCTACGAGCCAGGCGTGCACGCCTTCGATGTGCCTTTCGCGGAGGCCGTGCCGTTCTTCTTCGAAGAACCAGGCTTCGGCGCCGGGGATGTGCGAGGCCAGCCATTGACCGTGGCTGAATGGCACGGCTTGGTCCCGGCCTCCGTGCAGCAATAGCACCGGGACCGAGATCTGGGCCACGTCGAAGCCCCACGGGGTGAGCTGCGCTACACAGTCGTCCCAGGATCCTTCGATGCCGGGCGCCAGGGCCTGCTGCATGGAGACCACCTCGTCGGTGAGCAGCGCCAGGTCGACCCCGGCCTCACCCGCCTGCATGTCCAAGGCCACCTCGGCTGCCGGCGCCGCCAGCATCTTCTCCCGCTCCTTCCGGAACCACGCGCGTGCCGCGGCCTGATCAGCGAGCGTCAACCGGGCCTCGTCGATGGCTTCCTGGCTGAAGCCGGACATCCAGTCCAGTCCCTCGGCGTCGCAGGGGGCAGGCGAGGCCAGCGACGCCGCCGCCGGGACCAGGTCCGGCAGGAGTGCCGCGCAGGCAAGCACATGGGGGCCGCCGCCCGACAGGCCCCACATCGCCAGCCTGCTGATCCCGAGGGCCTCGCAGATCACCCGGACATCGCCGACGCAATCGGCCATGGAACGTCCCGGCTGAGGCGTCGAGCCGCCGTAACCCGGCCGGTCGTAGCTGATCAGCCGCAACCCGCGGCGCTCCGCATCAGCCATCGTGCGCGGGCCGTACAGGCGGCGGCCTCCTGGCGTGCCAACGTGGACCATCACCGGGCGGCCGCCACGATCCCCGGCGTCCTCGACAGCCAGCGTCCTGCCATCTGGTGTCTGCACGAACCACTCCATATCCGCGCCTCCAGTTCTAACTGCATGATCAGGCCTGCCAACTATGCCAATGTCCAGCCTGCCCGATGGCTGACTGTCACTGCCACCATGGGCCGGTAGTCTCAGCGACGATCCAGGTCTGACCGCCCGTTCCGGGCCAGGCGCGGCCGGTCGGCCGACCGCCGACTGATGCGGTGGCGGCGGGTGGTGCGAGCGGGACGGGAGCCGGGCCAGATTCCCGGATTTCCCGGGAGGATCTGGGCTCGCGGGAGGATTGGGGGGATTCCCGTGCACCAAAAGCTCCCGGAAGCCCGGATCC